>ERZ1027185.5-NODE-5-length-49905-cov-25.697813_pt1 | contig 49905 bp, 44 predicted proteins | sample MGYA00520868_ERZ1027185 | MGnify/ENA primary metagenome ERZ1027185 (study PRJEB33307, sample SAMD00078849) | marine metagenome | biome: aquatic biome; feature: sea water; material: coastral sea water | place: Japan | collected 2015-01 | depth 1 m m ...
TAAAAAAATATACCGATTCATATCTTTCAAAAATTGCAGTTTCTTCATTCTCTTTAACTACCGGGGGTAACTGAAATAGATCACCGCAAGCCAGCACATGGATTCCGCCAAATGGTTTGGATGAATTACGATGTATTTGTAATGTCTCAGAAATGGCATCAAGCATGGGCGCTCTAACCATAGAAATTTCATCGATAATGAGTAACTCAAGGTTTTTTAATAATTTTTTAAAGCGTGGATCCTTTGATTCTTGAATCACCGGAAAGGTATCAAAGCCAATTCTAAATGCTGAATTAATAGTACTCCCACCAATATTTAATGCTGCAACCCCGGTTGGGGCAACAACCATTTTTTTAAGTAAACACTCATCTTTCACTCTCTCTATCAGAGTTGTTTTACCCGTTCCAGCTGCACCAGTTAGATAAATAAAATGCTGGGTATCCTCCTCCAGTAATTCCAAGACATCATCCAGAGTACTATCGAAAGCAGATACAGGATTTTCTGAGTTTGATGAGCTCATGCAATAAAAAATAGGAGAAATTTATAAAAATATTTTAACAGTTACTATAATAATCATGGAGATTAAAATACAAAAAATATGCATGAGTTTACCCATAGAATAGCCGAACTTGATGATATTCCAGCTATCCAAAAGTTGATGAAACTATCAATCACCCAACTCTTGGGGCCATTACTTAATTCTGATCAATTAGAGGCTTCATTCGATAGCATGGGGCTAGATGATCAACTTATCAAAGATCAAACTTATTTTATGATCTTCAGTGATACAAATTTTGTTGGATGTGGTGGATGGAGCAACAGAGAGACTTTATTTGGTGGCAATCATACGCCCAATAGAGATGATAAGTTTCTTAATCCGACTTCAGATTCAGCTCGAATTAGAGCTATGTATACTCATCCTAACTGGATAAGAATGGGTGTTGGTTCTCTAGTAATGAGTTTAGGAGAGCAAGCTGCAAAAAATTTGGGTTTTAAAAAATGTGAATTGATGGCTACTCAATCGGGCAAACTGCTTTATGAAACCCAGGGATACAAACCTATTGAAAGCATCCTCTATGAGGCAAATTCGGGTAAAACTGTTCCAATGGTTAGAATGGAAAAGGATATATAAAACTGGCGGAGAGTGAGGGATTCGAACCCTCGATACAGTATACCCATATACCTCCTTAGCAGGGAGGCGCTTTCGACCACTCAGCCAACTCTCCGATTTTGGACAAGAATTATAACGCTTTAAAAGAATAAAATAATACTATCTATTAAATTCAATTCGACTACCAATCGGCAATTGCTCTTTCAAAACCCCATCTTCAAAAACAATCTCGCCATTGATTATTGTGTGAACAACAGCAGCAGGAAAAGTATAGTCCATGAAAGGAGACCAACCACAATGGTATAAAATATTTTCATTGGTAACCAAAGTGTTTGCACTTAAGTCTACGATAGCAAGGTCAGCAAAAGATCCCTCTCTTATATAACCCCTATCTTTTATTTGAAAGCGCTCAGCAATGTTATGACTGGTTTTTTGAACAATTTGTTCCAGAGTAAATATTCCTTTGTTATAAAAATCTAACAAAACAAGCAATGAATGTTGATTGAGAGGTAGTCCACTTGGAGCTTGTAAATATGGTTGTTGTTTTTCTTCAAGTGTATGGGGAGCATGATCTGTTGCAATAATATCAATCTTATTTTTTTGCACAGCATCTATCAGCGCTAACCTGTCTTGCTCTGATTTAACGCTAGGGTTGCATTTAATAAAATTTCCACGCGTTTCATAATCAGCTTCACTAAAAAATAAGTGATGCACACAGACCTCAGCCGTAATTTTTTTATCTGTTATTTCCCCCTCTGTGAATAATTTCATCTCATCTGCAGTGGTTAAATGCAGAATATGAAGATTTGAGCCATGTTTTGTTGCTAAGTCATAAGCCAATTGTGATGATTTTAGACACGATGCCGCATCTCTTATTCTGGGATGGAACGTTGCATCAATGTCTTCACCGTATTGGGCAATAATTGCCTTCTCATTTTCAATAATGGTTGGAGTGTCTTCGCAATGCGTAACAATATTAACAGGTGCTTCTCTGAATATGGCTTCAAGGGTATCTTGATTATCGACCAGCATGTCTCCAGTTGAAGCCCCCATGAAAACTTTAAGCCCACAAGCAAGGGTGTTATCTAATTGTTTGATTTCATCAATGTTTGTATTGCTTGCACCCATATAAAAAGAGTAATTTGCATGCGATTTAGTTGCTGCAAGATCAAATTTAGCCTGTAAATTCTTTCGATTGGTTGTGGTTGGATTAACATTAGGCATTTCAAAATAACTGGTGACACCTCCTGCTAAGCCTGCTCTGCTTTCGGATTGAATATTGCCTTTGTGTGTAAGACCTGGTTCTCTGAAATGGACCTGATCATCGATTAAACCCGGCAGAATATATTTGCCATCAAGGTCTATTATTTTTTTTGCTTCTGCGTCTATCGAAGAAGAAATTTTTTCAATTCGATCTCCTTTAATAGCAACATCAGATTCATAGATTGACCCTTCATTTACGAGGGTTCCATTTTTTAAAATTAGATCGTACATTAGTCTCCTAAATTAAAGGCTTCGTGCAAAGTCTTAACTGCGTCCTCTAATTGCTCTTTAGAAATTACAATTGTAATTTTGATCTCTGAGGTGCTAATCATTTGAATGTTAATACCAGCATCAGCCAAGGCGTTAAATGCTGTACTTGCTATTCCAGCATGTGAACGCATCCCTACACCCACCAACGAAACCTTGCCTATGCCTTCATCAATAATTAACTCATCAAAGGAAATGCCTTGCATTTTTTCTTTTAAAACTGATTCAACTTCAGCCCTATCAGGAGTGCCGACAGTAAATGTAAAGTCTGTTTTTCCCGAGACACTAACATTCTGAACAATAACATCTACTTCAATGCCAGCTTCGCTGACTGGACTTAAAATACCAGAGGCAATCCCTGGCGTATCTACCACTCCATGAAGAGTAAACTTAGTCTGATCTGTTTGAGAAGCAATACCTGTAATAACAGCATCTTCCATTCCATCTTCCTCCTGTAAAATAAGTGTGCCTGAACCTGGCTCAAAGCTTGATAAAACTCTAACTAAAACTTTATATTTATTTGCAAATTCAACAGCGCGTATCTGCATAACTTTAGCACCCTGACCTGCTAGTTCCAACATTTCCTCCATGCTGATTGAGTCAAGTTTTTTTGCATCAGGTACTATTCTAGGATCAGTTGTATAGATGCCATCAACATCGGTGTATATATCACAGCGCTTAGATTTTATTGAGGCTGCTATTGCCACTGCAGTAGTATCGCTGCCACCTCTGCCCATGGTAGTAGTATCACCCTCGTTGGTAACCCCCTGAAATCCAGTAATGATTGGGATATAGCCATCTTCAATGGTTTTAAAAATAATATTTTTATCGAGATCAAGGATCTTTGCGCGTGAAAAATTAGAAGTTGTTTTCATTCCAAATTGAGCAGCTGATAATGATTTAGCTTTCAGACCTAATTGATTCAAGGCAATGGCAACCAATGACGCGCTAACCATCTCACCAGTTGAAACAAGCGCATCGAATTCTCTTTTATTTGGCTCAGAACCAAAGGATTTAGCTAAATCAATAAGACGATTTGTTTCTCCGCTCATGGCAGAAACAACAACAACTGGCGATGCTTCTTCAGTGGCTGACTTAATTAAATTTGCAACAGCAGTGATTCTATCGGTTGACCCAACAGAAGTGCCGCCAAATTTTAATACTATCGTTTCCATAATTAAGAAGCTTACTAACTAAGCGATGGATTGTACGATATCAGGAATAGAATTAACAAATTCTTTAAAATTTTCAGCCTCGCCTGCGCCTTGGGCAAAATCCTTGCGTCCGCCCCCTTTTCCATTAGTCGCTTTTGCGATTGCTTGAATCACATCATGAGCACTAAGAGATTCTTGGATATCATCTGTTACCCCGCAGACCATAAGCAATTTTGAGTCATGGTGGCTTAAAATTAAAACGCATCTTTCAGATTGACTTTTTTTGGAGCTATCAACCAACTGCCTCAAATCTTGAATATTTTGCGTGTCTGCTTCAATGAGGACTAAATCAAAGTTATTAATTTTATGAATGACTTCATTAATCTCAACGGAAGATTGATCTTTAATTTTATTTCCTTTTTTAAGAGATTTATTTTCTTTGATTAAATCCTCAACTTTAGAGCTAACCTGAGGAGCTCCAACATTTAATATCCCTTGAACATCTTGAAGTTGAGATCGAATGTCTAGCATTAATTCCATAGCTTTCAAACCAGTAACGGCTTCAATTCTTCTCACTCCGGAAGAAACACTGGATTCACTTAAAATTGTAAACATCCCAATATCGCCTGTTCTTGATACATGGGTCCCGCCGCATAGCTCTACCGAGAAACCATCGCCCATTGATAAAACCCTGACTTCATCGTCATATTTTTCTCCAAACATTGCCTCTGCACCAGACGCTATAGCATCATCAAGCTGCATTAATTCTGTTTTTACCTCAGCATTACTTAGAGTTTGTTGATTAACCAATAATTCTATTTGTTTAAGCTCATCTTTGGTAACAGCCTTGGGATGTGAAAAATCAAAACGTAACTTTGAAGAATCTACCAGGGATCCTTTTTGCTCAACATGATTGCCAAGCACATGTTTTAAGGCTGCATGCATCAAATGAGTTGCAGAATGATTAGAAGCTGCATTACTTCTCATCATAGGTGCGACTGAAAGTTTCAAAGTATCATTTAATTTAATTGAGCCCTCTTCCAAATTAATCTTATGGAGAAAAATTTTTCCTTGTTTAATACAATCAACTACTTGCCCGCTTCCATTAGAACCCGAAAACTCTCCTTGATCCCCAACCTGGCCACCTGACTCTGCATAAAATGGAGATTGATCCAAAGCAAGAATATATTCTTTTCCTGGAGTTGCAGAATCTACCTGCAGATCATCATTCCATAATCCTAAAACTTTCCCCTCTGCATTTAATCTGTCGTAGCCTAAAAATTGAGTTTCATCAATTGCAGATAGATCTAATTGAGTGCCTTTAAATTTACTAGCTGATTTTGAATTTTTAATTTGCTCTTCCATGCATTTTTTAAAACCCCCTTCATCTAACTCTAAATCTTGTTCACGAGCAATATCTGCAGTGAGATCAAAAGGGAAACCAAATGTATCATGAAGTTTGAAGACAATTTCGCCAGGGATAACCTTTGAACTCATGCCTGCAATTTCTTTTTCTAAAATTTCAATCCCTTTATCTAAAGTTTCAAGAAACTTATTCTCTTCATTGTAAATAGTTTCCTCAATGTGTTTTTGATTAGATACGAGCATTGGAAAGGCAGATTTCATTTCTTTTACTAATGGTTTCACCAATGCATGCATAAATGGTTCCTTCGCTCCAAGCTTGTATCCATGACGGATAGCTCTTCGCATGATTCTTCTGAGCACATACCCTCTTCCTTCATTAGAAGGTGTGATGCCATCGGCAATTAAAAAGCTAACACTTCTGATATGGTCTGCAATTACTTTATGAGATGGTGCTCCAGGAGACTGAATGGCATCTTCAGAGGCTTGAATAAGGTTTAGAAAAAGATCTGTTTCATAATTTGAATTTACGCCTTGCATCACCGCAGCAACTCGCTCCAAGCCCATGCCGGTATCAACCGATGGTTTGGGTAAAGGTGTTAATTCACCAGCAGCATCTCTATTAAACTGCATGAAAACTAAATTCCAAATTTCTACAAATCTATCTCCATCATCCCCAGGTGATCCTGGAGGTGTGCCTTCATATTGCTCGCCATGATCATAGTAAATTTCAGAGCAAGGCCCACAGGGACCTGTATCACCCATAGACCAGAAGTTATCTTCTTCATCCAGTCGAACAATCCTCTCTGGATCTATGCCAATTTTTGATAGCCATATTTCTGCCGCTTCATCATCTTCTCTGAAGACAGAGATCCATAACTTTTCTTTATCCAGGTTTAATTCATTTGTTAAAAAATTCCATGCCAGTTGAATCGCTTCTTCTTTAAAATAATCGCCAAAGCTAAAATTGCCCAACATTTCAAAAAACGTATGATGTCTGAGGGTATAACCTACATTCTCCAAATCATTATGTTTTCCGCCTGCCCGAATGCATCGCTGAGTTGTTGTTGCTCTTTTATAAGGACGTTTATCAGACCCCAAAAAGACATCTTTAAATTGAACCATACCAGCATTGGTAAATAACAAGGTTTCGTCATTAGCTGGTATCAATGGACTAGACTCAACAACCTCATGATTATTGTTACTGAAGTACTCTAAAAACTTAGCTCTTAGTTCACTTGTTAACATTGCTAAAAATTTCCTCTAAAAAATTAGACATTGCGGTCCACGATCTCATATCACTATCATGATTATAAACTGTTCCCATTTCAATATCGTTAGCTGCAGGATTCGTAAATGCGTGGTATGTATTGCCATAGCTTACAAATTGCCAATCAGCCTCTGATTCTGTCATTTCATTCTGCAAAGCCAGTATCTGATCCGAGGAAACCATGGGATCTTTATCTCCATGTAAAACCAATAATTTAGTGTTTACCTTTTGAAAGGGTTCATCGGATTGATTTAAAAGCCCATGAAAACTAACGCAGCCTGAGAGCTGATACCCTGAGCGAGCGAGCTCTATGGCAGCAAGACCACCAAAACAAAAACCTATCAATGCTATTTTTGATGCATCAACACCATCAATGGTTTTGCCAAACTCAACTGCGCTTATGAGACGTTGTCTAAATAGCTGCCTATCTTGAACAAAGGGCGTAATTAAAGCTTGATTCTCCTCAACACTGGTGCCATTAATACCCCCACCAAAAATATCGATTGATAAAGCTGCATAACCTAAATTATTTAGCGCCACCACTTTATGATCTTCAAACTCAGATCTGCCTTTCCAAGTATGAGCAACCAAAACCAAAGGCGCAGGCAGAGAAGATTCAGGGATGGAGAGATATCCCTCACACTCTGTTGACTCATGAAAATAATTTACTATTCTTCCTGACATTTAGCTAACCTAGCTCGGCCTTATATCTTTTATAGTTTTCAATGTAATGATGGGCATTTAACGAGGGAATGGCTTGCTCTTCAAGAGTAAGCTCTTTTTTAATTTTAGCTGGAACACCCAATACCATTGACCCATCAGGCACTTCCATGCCCTCTGTAACCAGTGCCTTTGCTCCTATGATGCAATTTTTTCCTATTTTTGCTCCATTAAGAATCACCGCACCAATACCAATAAGGGTGCCATCGCCAATTTCACATCCATGCAGCATTGCCATGTGCCCAACCGTAACAAACTTACCTATTGTGCATGCAAACCCTGGGTCAGTATGTATTACAGAATTATCCTGGATATTCGTACCTTCACCTAAAATAATTGGCTCATTATCTCCTCTAAGAGTGCAATGGAACCAAACACTTGAATCTTTTGCCATTTGTACATCTCCAATAACTGTTGCATCTGGAGCTATCCAAAAATCATCATTTTCAGTGCTTAAAGTTTTATTATTAATATCAATTATCATTTCAATTAACCCTCTAGAATCTCTATATTCGCATCAAAACATACATTTAAAAAGTTTACGGTAATCATTGCGGTTAGACCCCATATTTTTTGATTCTTGATGTTCCAAGTTGGCACTTGCCAAACACTACCTTGTCTTTCAATGCTTTCCCTTTGTATGTTTCTTGAATCAAGTAAAAAATTGAGCGGGACAGTAAATATCTCTTGAATCTCCTCATTGGGCTCAAAGGTTTGAGGCTGATCAACTGAAGCCACAAATGGATTAACCTCTATCTTATGACGGGAGATTAAATAATTTAATTTCCCTAATTCAGTAACATCCTTGCTATTAAGACTTATTTCTTCATTAGATTCTCTCAAGGCTGTTCCAAAAAGATTTGGATCTGTTTTATCTGCTTTGCCTCCAGGAAAACTCACTTCACCAGAATGAGTTGAAAGATGACTGGAGCGTTGTGTATAAATTAATTCAGGAGATTCAATAAATTCACCATAATTTAAAATAGCTATTAATACAGAGGCTTGAGGTCTGCCGCTTGGCTTTTCAGAATTATTTAAATTTAGTTTATACTTGATGTCTTCAATCATTGCGTAAGTTTAACTTCTTACGCCATTTAATTCTCTAGGAAAGGAGCACTTTTGAGATATTGTTCAAAATGCGGAAGCGATCAAATTGATTTTAAAGTTCCAGCTGATGATAATTTAAAGCGGTATGTTTGCTCTGCCTGTGACTCAATTTTTTATACTAATCCCAATCTCATTGTCGGGACCATATGCATTAAAGATGAGCAAGTGCTTTTATGCAAAAGAAATATAGAACCTCGCTTTGGTCGTTGGACATTGCCTGCTGGTTTTATGGAGAATGCAGAAACTCTTCAGGAGGGAGCGCTTAGAGAAACGAAAGAAGAGACTCAGGCAACACCAAAAATCATTGCCCCTTATACGGCATTTAGCTTGACTCATATCAGTCAAGTCCACTTTTTTTATTTAGCTCAATTGGGCAATGAAAAATTTGGCCCTACTGCAGAAAGCTCTGAAGTAAAACTATTTACTCAAGAAGAAATTCCTTGGGATGAAATTGCATTTCCAACAGTCACCAAGACATTGAAATATTATTTTGATGATATGGATTCGGGTAACTTCCCCTTTAGAGAGGAGGCCCTAAAACTTTGGTAATTAAGAAAAAATTTATGATTCTTGGCTGAATTTATAAGCATTTAAAAAGATTTGCATCCAGGGAGAATACTCCATCCAATCTGATGGCTTCCAAGATAACTGCTGAGATCTAAACACTCTTTCTGGATGAGGCATCATGATGGTTGCTCTACCATCCCTGGATGTAAGACCAGTAATACCCTCAGGAGATCCATTTGGGTTCAATGGATACGATGAAGCCACAGCTCCCTTATTATCAGTAAATTGAACGGCTACCTGATTATGTTTTGAAAGGCTCTGTAAAGTTCCCTCTTTAAATGATGCTCGACCCTCTCCATGTGCAACAGCCACGGGAATTTGCCATCCTTCCATACCATCCAATAAGACTGACTGAGATTGGGTAATAGTAACTTGAGATAAACGTGCTTCAAATTGATCTGATTCATTCCACAAAAACTCAGGCCAATCTTCAGCACCAGGTATTAAATCCTTTAAATTGGACAACATTTGACAACCATTGCACACACCAAAGGTAAAGGTTTCAGCTCGATTAAAAAACTGTTCAAATGATTCTCTAACTGCATTGTTATAGCTGATACTTGAAGACCAACCGCCTCCAGCTCCAAGCACATCACCATAAGAGAAGCCACCGCAGGCTGCCAAACCCTGAAATTCTAATAACAAACTGGGATTATCAAGCAAATCTTGCATATGAACATCTAAAGCCTCAAACCCGGCTAACATAAAAGCAGCAGCCATTTCATTTTGACCATTAACTCCTTGCTCTCTAAAAATTGCTACCTTGGGCCTAAAATTCTTATTGAATGCCGGCAATTGATCAGAAAATTGAAAATTATCTATAGCCACTAACCCCTGATCATCAAACCTTTCAATTAAATCATGCTCCTCTTTTGCGCTAACTGGATTATCTCTACTGGACTTAATTGAATAGGAAGTTTCGCTCCAGATTTTCTCTAAATTGACTACTGACTGAGAAAATTCAATATTATGGTTTGATGAAATTACCAACTGCGCATCAGATCTATGAGTAGCGCATTTTCGATATTGAATATTATTTTGTTTTAAAAACTCAAGGGCGTCAGTCTCAAATTCACTTTGAAACTGAATGACTACCCCTGTTTCTTCGGCGAAGAGATATTGAATCATGCTCTTCTTTTGAAAGTTCTCTGGAATAAATATTTCTATCCCTAACTTATTGGTAAAAGATAGTTCTGTGATGGTAGTAAATAATCCTCCATCAGAAACATCATGCAATGCAACGATCCAGCCTCGCACAATCAACTCTTGAATTGAATGGAAGAGGTTGTTAAATGATTCAACATCATCAATATCAGGAACCTCTTGAATGCTTGAGGAAGTAACCTCTTCAAGGATTGAACCACCCAATCTACATTGGTTATTTAAAAATAAATGGTATAAATTTTGTGAACCGCTCTCTTTAAATTCAGTGGTCACTCCTAATGAAACATCTTCAACTGGAGCCATGGCAGTAATAACACCAGACAAAGGGCTCTTAACCTCATACTCTTCGTCACCTTCATTCCATTTGGTTCTCATAGATAAAGAATCTTTGCCGACTGGTATAGCTACACCGAGCTCAATACACATGTTTGATAATGCCTCAACCCCCAAAAGTAAAGCATAATTATCCTCTTCGTCTCCACATGCAGCCATCCAATTTGCAGACAACCTTACCAGATCCAAACTCTTAATCGGAACAGAGCATAAGTTCATTAATGCTTCAGCCAAAGCCATTCTTAGTGAGGCTGCTGGGTTTTTAACTGCTAGCGTTGGCTTTTCTCCAATTGATAAAGCATCTCCTTCATTGCTAAGAAATGATTTAGTAGACATTGCATAATTTGAAGTAGGCACTTGATATCTGCCCACCAACTGATCTCGAGCAACCAGCCCGCCAACCGTTCTATCACCAATAGTAATTAAAAAAGATTTTGAAGCTACAGATGGATGCGACAGCACTCTCTGAATTAACTCAGGTAAATCTAAATCATAATTGTAAGAGTCAGTTGCTTGGTTAATTTTTGGATTATCAAGGACCATATTTGAAATAGGTAAATCACCAAATAACATTGATAAAGGAACTTGCACAGGATATTCATCTCTCTCGGGGTCATAAACCTCTACTGCATTAGATAAGGTTGTTTGCCCAACAAAAGCAACAGGGCATCTCTCACGTCGACATATATTTTCAAATATATCTTTATTAGATTTTTTAATTGCTAAAACGTATCGCTCTTGAGACTCATTGGACCAAACTTCCATTGGGGAAAGGCTGAGGTCAGCAACAGGTATCTTACTCAAATCTATGGCAACACCTAAATTGCAATCTTTAGCTAATTCTGGAATTGCATTTGAAAGTCCACCAGCACCAACATCATGAATAAATTCAATAAGGTTAGGAGATTCAAATGCGCATTGATTGATAACTTCTTGGCATCTTCTTTCCATTTCAGCATTTTCTCTTTGCACAGAAGCAAAATCTAAATCTTCATCACTTTCCCCAGATGACATAGATGAAGCAGCCCCGCCACCTAATCCTATAAGCATTGAGGGACCACCCAAAACAACTACCAAATCATTGGCTTCAATAGGATTTTTAATGCTATTTCTATCTTTTACCTCTCCAATACCGCCGGCCAGCATAATTGGCTTGTGATATCCGTAAGCCTGATTGTTAGCAAAGGGCTGCTCAAAGACTCTAAAGTAACCGACAGTACTTGGTCGACCAAATTCATTGTTAAATGCAGCGGCACCAATTGGTCCTTCTGTCATGATTTGAAGTGGTGAAGCAATTCTTGAAGGCTTATATGAAATCCCTTCCCAAGCACGGGGGAAGTCTTTTAATCTAAGGTTGGAAACATTAAATCCCACCAATCCCATTTTAGGTTTTGCACCAGAACCTGTGGCTCCCTCATCTCTTATCTCTCCCCCAGATCCAGTAGCTGCTCCAGGAAATGGAGAAATGGCAGTAGGATGATTATGTGTTTCAACTTTTAAAGTTGAGTTTATTTTTTCAGAGGAAAAGCTGTAATTATTTTTTAAATTTCTATTGAGCGTCATTACGTCAACTCCTGCAATAACAGCAGCATTATCCTTATAGGCTGAAATTAAGTCTGGTTTATTGCCTTTGCTTGTCTTTTTAATAAGATCAAATAAAGATTCTTCTTGAACCGCAGAACCTAATACCCAAGCAGCGTTAAATATTTTATGTCTGCAATGCTCTGAGTTAGCCTGTGCAAACATCATAAGCTCGGCGTCAGTGGGATTACGTTCAGCCGATGAATAGAAATCTACTAAGTAGTTAATTTCTTCATCAGATAATGCTAAACCCAAATCCTGATTTGCTTTAAATAAAGGATCACTAGCGGATATAGAAGTATCAATATGTATTAAAGGTTTTCTTTTTGGAGCGGCGCCAAGTGATGCAATATCCTTTTCGCTCATAAAAACCTCTTGAGTCATTCGATCAAATAAACATGACAAATCTAAATCTTTAACATGGATATTTTCATTAATAAAATAGCCAAAATACTTTTCAAGGCTTAAGACTCCTTCAATACCAACATTGGTAATTATTTCGCTTGTCTTAGACGCCCATGGGCTAATAGTTCCAGACCTTGGACCAATAAAAAAACTAGGAAGCTCATGAGGCTCATCTGCTCTTAATAACTCAAATAGTTTCGCATGATCATCAAAACCTTGACTTACATCTACTGAGTAAAATTCAAAACTATTCAGCTCAATAGAAGAATTATTATTAATGAGCTTGATATCTGCGCTGAGAGATGAAATTTTAGACGGCGAAAAACTAGAGGGGCCTTGAAGTAGCAAGTTAAGATTTTTTGACACTAGCTCTCTAGTAAAATATTGTAATAATTAATTATAAGGATGTTTAAAATTAAAAAAATAAAAACAATGCAATTCCTTGCAAAAAACTTAACAATTTTCATCCTAATGTCTGGTCTTTATGCTTGCACAAAGGAACCTATAAATACACCAGTAGCAGTTTACTGCAATCTTATTAACGAAAAATTATATTCCTTCTCAAGGCTAAGTGATTTTGAGAAAAAGAAATTTGATGAGCTAAAAAAATCAAGATTTCTAAAATTTAAGGGTGATTTTGTTGAGGCTGCGCAAACATTTGATATTGAATGGGAGCTCCTAGCTGCTGTTGCATTTCAAGAATCTCAATGGAATCCAAAAGCACGCTCAGCAACGCAAGTTAAAGGCATGATGATGTTAACACTTCCTACTGCGGCATCTGTGGGTGTCACAAATAGACTTGACCCGATTCAAAGTATATATGGAGGCGCGCAATACCTCTCAGATCTAGAAGCAAGTACAAACTTTGGAACGTCCTCTGGCGACAAAATTGCTTTTGTATTAGCGTCATATAATTTAGGCACTACCAATGTAAAAAATGCTATCGATGCTATAAATAAAAAAACTGTTGAGGTAACTTGGTTAGATCTAGAAGAGTATTTGCTTAATTTGAAGACCTCAATGGATTCAGAGAATTATTCCAGAGGTCAACAAACCGTTGATTTTGTAGAAAGGGTTAGAGATTATTATTATCTTTTGTTAGCTCAAAATTGCGAAGAAAATTAGCCTCAAGAATTAAGAAGCTGCCATTTAAGATTTTTAATTTGATCCCTGCAAAATGCAGCTTTTTCATACTCAGTTTCTTTTGCATAAATATACATCTGCTCTTCTAGCTTGGTAATTGATATTGAGATCTTGTCTGGTGTTTCACTATTAATTTTAAAGGGTAGTTCTTTTTCAAAGTGCTGAGGTTTTGTTTTCTTTGACTGCTTGGTGACTCGAGCCCCCTCCATGATATCTTTGATATCTTTAACAATTGATGTTGGGGTGATGCCATTCTCTTTATTGTATTTGACTTGAATGTCTCTTCTTCTAGACATCTCATCCATAGCCCTTTGCATGGAGCCTGTGATCTTATCAGCATACAAAATTGCCTTTCCACGAATATTTCTTGCCGCTCGTCCAACGGTTTGAATAAGAGTAACCTCTGATCGTAAAAAACCCTCTTTATCGGCATCTAAGATTGCAACCAAGCTAACCTCAGGAATATCTAAACCTTCCCTTAATAAATTAATTCCAACCAAAACATCAAAATGGCCCAACCTTAGATCTCTAATAATTTCAGTTCTCTCTACCGTATCTACATCAGAATGCATGTAGCGCGTTCTAATTCCATTTTCTTCTAAATAGTCTGTTAAATCTTCGGCCATGCGTTTGGTTAAAGTCGTTATTAAAACCCTTTCTTTCAGAGCAGCTCTTTCATTGCATTCACCAATTACATCATCAATTTGAGAGGTTGCAGGTCTAATTTCAATCTCTGGATCAATCAATCCAGTGGGTCTAACCAATAGCTCTGCCATATTGTCACAATGCTCTAATTCATACTTACCAGGAGTGGCAGAAACATATATTTTTTGAGGTGTTACATCCTCCCATTCTTCAAACCTGAGTGGGCGGTTATCTAAAGCGGATGGCAATCTAAACCCATAATCAACTAGTGTTTCTTTTCGTGATCGGTCGCCTTTGTACATCCCTCCAATTTGAGGAACTGAAACATGCGACTCATCCATAAAGACTATTGCATTTTTAGGCAAATAATCAAAAAGACATGGGGGTGGCTCGCCTGGATTGCGACCTGAAAGATAGCGTGAATAATTCTCGATGCCTTGACAATAACCAAGCTCTTGCATCATTTCTAAATCGTAAGTTGTTCTCTCTTGCAATCTTTGAGCCTCAACCAATTTATTATTTGCTTGTAAGAATTTAATTCTTTCTTTCAACTCCTCCCGAACGGTTTTAAGGCAATCTAGGACCGTCTCTTTTGGTGTCACGTAATGCGTTTTTGGATAAACCGTCGCTCGAGGAGTTTCATTAATGACTTCTCCAGTTAATGGATCAATCCATAATAGACGCTCTACTTCATCTCCAAATAATTCAATTCTCAGAGCATCTCTATCTGAATCAGCGGGATAAATATCAATTACATCACCTCTAACCCTAAAAGTTGCACGCCTAAAATCAATATCATTTCGGGTATATTGCATCGAAGATAAGCGACGCAAAATAGTTCTTTGATCGATTGTTTCACCTCTATCTAAATGGAGGATCATATTTAGGTAGGATTCAGGAGCGCCTAAGCCATATATTGCTGATACAGTAGCAACAACAATAGTATCATTTCGTTCGAGCAATGCTTTGGTTGCAGAAAGACGCATTTGTTCAATATGCTCATTCACAGATGCATCTTTAGCGATGTAAGTATCTGAAGTTGGCACATAGGCTTCAGGCTGATAGTAATCATAATAAGAAACAAAGTATTCAACGGAATTTTTAGGAAAGAAATCTTTAAGCTCTCCATATAATTGAGCTGCTAAGGTCTTATTAGGGGCCATAACTACCGCAGGCCTTTGAGTTGATTCAATAATTTTAGCCATTGTGTAAGTCTTGCCCGAACCTGTTACACCAAGTAAAACTTGATGTAATAACCCATCATTTAAACCATTAACCAGAGTTTCTATTGCTTTTGGTTGACTCCCTGCAGGCTCAAACGGAGATGTAACGGTTAAATTTTTTGTCATTATCTTGTTTTACTTTATGAATTTTAATTTATAATTCTCAACTTGTTCCCTGATAGCTCAGCGGTAGAGCAGTTGACTGTTAATCAATTGGTCCGTGGTTCGATCCCACGTCAGGGAGCCATTCTTTTAGCCAATCCTCGATTTTAATCTATTTACCCTACTCATGCATGGTATGTTTTTTGGCATAACTTTATTTTTATTTTGATAGGCTTTCGGTAATAATCATTAGATGAAAAGATTACAAGATAAAGTCGCAGTGATAACGGGTGCTGGAAGTGGCATTGGTAAAGAAACTGCATTATTGTTTTTAGAACATGGCGCTAAGGTTGTGTTGGCAGATATTAATAAAGAGTCTCTCGAAGAGACTTTTGAAATCATTAAACAAAAAAAACTTGATGCAGATGCATGCATATCCATCACCGATGTTTCTTCGGAAAATGACATAGAAAATATGATCAAACTTGCGGTTGATCGTTTTGGTGCTTTGCATATTCTTTTTAATAATGCAGGCATTGGAGGTGCAGTGGGTCCAATTACCCACATTAATGCAGATGAATGGGATAAATCATTTCAAATACTTTTAAAGTCTGTGTTTCTGGGCTCAAAATATGCAGCAAGGATTATGAAAAAAAATCTTTCTGGTGGATCGATAATTAATACTGCTTCCATTGCGGGGATGGGAGGCGGATCTGGTCCGCTCGCTTATTCTGCTGCAAAAGCAGGAGTAATAAATTTTTGTAAAAATGCAGCTATTGAGTTGGGTGAATTCAAAATAAGAGTAAATGCTATTTCGCCAGGAACAATTAACACACCCCTGCTTGCAACAGCAATTGAAGACAGTAAGCTTGAGCAACCCATAAAAGATTTTGGTATGCCAATTGATATTGCATACACAGCATTATTTCTTGCATCAGATGAATCAAGATTTATTACAGGAATTAATCTTTGTGTTGATGGTGGCCTTACTCTCGACAACTCAGGATTGATGGTAGATGCGGCTGAACACTATTCGAAAATGGGAATCGAAAAAGTTGTCGGAATGAATATGGGCTCAACTGGCATAGAATCTGTAATCAATGACCTTCAGGAAGACGATTAAGATTTCTTCCAAGTAGTGCCATCGCTAGAATCATCTAACAAGATACCTTGAGCTGCTAATTCATCTCTTATTTGATCAGCCTTTTGGAAATCCTTAGCATCTCTCGCTTGATTTCTTTCCTCTATTTTTTTGCCAATCTCTTCATCAGTTAAATTTGCTCCATATTGAAAAAAAGCTTCAGGGCTTTCGTTCAGCAGTCCCAAAACTTTGCCCAATTCTCTCATAGTCGCTGCATACCTACTCTGATCTTGCGCATCTTGACTGCTATTAATTAATTTAGCCAACCCAAAGAGAGTGCTTAATGCTTCTGGGGTGTTTAAATCATCATTCATTGAGTTTATAAATTCCTTAACGCTATCATCATGCAAATCTAACTCTTGTGATGGCACAAGTGATGCTGCCTGATAAAGTCTTGTCAAAGCTGATCGCGCTTGATCAAGGGATTCGTTATCAAAATTTAAAGAGCTTCTATAGTGGCTAGAGATTAAATAATATCGAATGACTTCTGGGTGATAGGAAGCAAATAAGTCTTTTAGCATTGCAAAATTACCCAAAGACTTTGACATCTTCTCACCATTAATTTTTAGCAATCCTGAATGCATCCAATAGTTTGCAAATTTATGATCAGAAGCACATTCAGACTGAGCTATCTCATTCTCATGATGAGGGAACAGTAGGTCTGGACCTCCACCATGGATATCGAAATGTTTGCCTAAATTTTCTAGTGACATAACCGAGCATTCGATATGCCAGCCCGGTCTCCCTAAGCCCCAGGGAGAATCCCATGATGGCTCATTCTGCTTAGCACTTTTCCAAAGAACAAAATCTAATGGGTCTTTTTTAGATCCATCTTCTTCAACTCTAGAGCCTGGATTCAAATCATCGATATTTTTATTTGATAATTTTCCATATTCTGGAAATGTTCGCACTGCAAAAAAAACATCTCCGCCTTCAGAATGATAGGCATGACCTTTTTCAATGAGCTTGCTAATCATGTTGATCATGCCTTCAATATGATCAGTTGCACGAGGCTCATTTGTAGGAAGCTCTAAGCCAAGCTTTAAAAAATCTTCATGCATACTAGCAATCGTTCTTTCTGTTAGAGCATCTATTGTTTCTTTGTTCTCATTAGCTCTATCAATAATCTTGTCATCTATATCAGTGATGTTGCGAGTAAAGTTTAACTTGTATCCTTGATATCGAAGGTAACGTGCAAGAATATCAAAAGCCATCATTGCCCTTGCATGCCCCAAGTGACAGTTATCATAGACCGTCATCCCGCAAACATACATCCCAACCTCGCCCTCCCGTATGGGCACAAAATCTTCCTTTTGGTTTGTTAAGGAGTTATAAAACTTAATTGTCATCTGTTATTTGATATATGAATCACTTATTATAGAGAACTTAACTGGAATGTAGGTTTTATTAATGTCAAAAATACAAATTACTGTCTTAATAATTATTGTAACTGCTGTTGCTTTAATCTTCTTCCTTTCACCCATTGATCAAAAAGATCAGACTGAATATTATCCAGAGGAGGATCAGATGTCACTTGTTACTATTTCCACTTCAGCCGGAGAAATCCACTTAGAACTTGACGCTGATAACGCGCCTATAACCGTGGCGAACTTTTTACAATTAGCCAAGGATGGTTATTATACTGGCACAATTTTTCACAGAATTATTGAAGGGTTTATGGTGCAAGGTGGCGGTCTAGATGAAGATATGACTCCTAAACCAACAAATACAGATCCAATTCAAAATGAGGCCAATAATGGCTTGAAGAATGATCGCGGCACTATTGCAATGGCCAGAACCATGGATCCTCATTCTGCTACTGGTCAATTTTTCATAAATCATAAAGATAATGATTTTTTAAATCACACAGCTGAAACTTCTCAGGGCTGGGGTTATGCGGTCTTTGGCTCAGTTATTGATGGAATGGATGTTGTAGATCAAATCGCGCTGAGCACAACCTCTACTGTTGGCGGTTATGCTGATGCTCCTCTTGAACCAACAATTATTCATTCAGTGACAGTGAGTGAATGAAGTTAGGATTTATATCTGATCTTCATTTATCTGAAAATACGCCCTCTGTAACTGAGGGCTTTTTTCAATTTTTACAAACTGCTTCGCAAGAATTATCTCATCTCTATATATTAGGTGATCTTTTTGAAGCATGGGTTGGGGATGATGATGACTCCAAGCTTGCGACTATAGTAATGCGAGAAATAAATTATGCTACTCGCAATGGACTAGAAATATTTTTTATTCATGGCAATAGAGATTTCTTATGTGGAGAAAGCTTTGCAGAGCAATCTAATCTTACCCTGCTTCCAGATCCGTTCTTTCTGAATTTCTTTGATTTAAAAATTGCTCTCTCGCATGGAGATGATTTTTGCACTGAAGACCTTGAATACATTGAATTTAAAAAAGAAGTTAGATCGTCAAAATGGCAAGAGGAATTCCTGCAAAAGCCTCTAAATGAGCGTCTAAGTATTGCATCAAACATGCGTGATGCCAGCCAAAAAAATAATAGCAGTAAGGAAATGTCTATTATGGATGTTACTCAAGCTGCCATTGAGGGTTTTTTTAAGGAGCATCACATAGATCTGCTAATTCATGGCCATACTCATAGACCAAAAACTCACAAAACCAATACCGGCACACGGATTGTTTTAGGGGACTGGCATGAAACTGGTTGGTGCCTAATGCTTGATGAGCAGCAGCAAGAATTAAAAGAATTTATCCTTTAAAACTATTGTTTGTTGCCAAATAATACTGTATAAATATACAGTATTTTAAATCCCATGACTATTAATTACCTCGGTTCAATATCGGCAAATGATCTGCCTGCCACTTTTACAAAATTTTTTGTAGAGCCAGTATCCGTAGGCTTTCCAAGCCCTGCAAATGATTATCTGGAAAGCCCCATTGATCTAAATCAGTACCTTATTAAGAATGGAGCGGCTACTTTCTTGGTAAGAGTATCCGGAGATTCAATGCTAGATGCAAATATTGCAGATCAAGCCATCTTAATAGTTGATCGAAGCCTTAAACCAAAGCACGGTAGCATTGTAGTTGCCTCTCTGGACGGTGATTTCGTATGTAAACGATTGCAACTTAAACCTCGACTGTGCTTACTGCCAGAGAATTCAAAATACAAACCAATCTATATTCAGCATGGCCAAGATCTAGATATTATGGGCACAGTCACTGCGGCCATTAATAAATTTGAATGAGACTTTTAGCATTAGTGGATTGTGATAATTTCTATGCCTCATGCGAAAGGGTCTTTCGACCAGATTTAAAACAGGTACCTATCGTGGTGCTGTCTAACAATGATGGCTGTGTTATTGCCAGAAGCAAAGAAGCCAAAGCTATGGGTATAAAAATGGGTATTCCTTGGTTCAAAGTAAAAAAATCATATTTAGCGCAGGGGGGTAAAGTATTTTCATCTAACTTTGCTCTGTATGGCGATCTATCCAAAAGAGTTATGAATATTCTTGAAGGAATGGTCAAAAGGATTGAGGTTTATAGCATTGATGAAGCATTTTTAGATCTGCAGCATATACACAATACAAGTCACGCACATGAGTTTGGTGTTTACTGTCGCAACACTATAAGACAATGGGTTGGTATTCCTGTACGAATTGGAATCGCGCCAACAAAAACTCTTACCAAGGTTGCAAGCCATGTTGCAAAAAATACAAGTGGCGGCATGGGAGTCTGCTGCCTAAATGACCAAAAAGATATAGCCCGTATTCTTAAAGCCTTACCTATTAAAGAGATTTGGGGTATTGGTCACAACCTCTCTAGGCAACTCAATCAATTGGGCATATATTCAGCCTATGAATTAATGCAAATGGATATTAGGCTTATTAGAAAAAAATTTAGCGTTGTTTTAGAGCGTACAGTTAGAGAATTAAGGGGAGAATCATGCATTCAAATAGAAGATCATTGTGATCCAAAAAAACAAATTGTTGTCAGTCGAAGTTTTAAAGGCAGAATTGAAAACTTAAGCGCGCTTAAACCACTAATTAGCAATTTTGCAGTGCGGGCAGGAGAGAAGCTGAGACAGGAAAAACAAAAATGCTCTCAAGTGTCAGTATTTATTTCAACCAGTAGATTTAATCAGCAGCTGCAATATCGTGGATTTGATAGCTTTCAGCTTCCTTGCCCGGTAGATGATACAAGAAGCATTCTAATGGGCGCAAATAAAATACTGAATACAATCTTTAGGAAAGGTTATCCATATGCAAAAGCAGGAATATTGCTAAGTCATTTTTCGCATTCAACCTTTCTTCAGAAATCTCTATTTGAAGCAACAGATCAGCAGTACTTAAAACAAGATACAAACTTAATGCAAACTATAGATGCGCTCAATGATACTCAAACACAGGTCTACTATGCATCACAGTATCCTGCAAGGTTATCACCCATACAAAAAGATATGGTATCACCCAAATACACAACAAACTGGTGGGAATTACCAACGACTAAGTAAAAAAATACCTGTCATAATGAGCCTCAGAAAGCTCCAAAAACTCTGAGTAAATTTGCTCTTTAAGCTGAGCAAGATCTGTATTTACATGACAAACAATTCCAAATTGGTGCAAATCTAATTCTTGTGAGCCAGCAGCTCGAAGAAGATCAAAGATCCAAGTCATTGGATCCATAGCATCATTAAAGTTTATCCCTTGATCATTTAGCCGAGTTGCTAATAGCTCAGCATTTGTAACAGAGAAGCGATCTTTTAAAACGGTTAACTTAAAACTTTCAAGCCTTGAATTAACCAGCTCTTTTTCTGGAACAGTGAATTTGTTCCAATTAATAACTTCATGAACAAAACGCTTGCAACCCTTGCAAACATTATCGCCATAAGTTGTAGAGCATATTCCAAGACATGGTGTAGAAGCTTTGTTTTTCTTCATAGACTGGATAATACATTATTTAATCTTAAGAAATACAAGGAAATAAAGAATAGGCTTGGGGATTTAGGGATACCACAGTAAAATGACGACCCAGGGAGAAAATTATGCTTCAAGATTACAAAAAACATTGTGAAGAAAGGAAAGAACAAGGAATACCTCCTCTACCTCTTTCGGCTCAACAAACATCAGATTTAGTTGAATTACTTAAATCAGAACATGAAGAGTCAGAATTGTTGCTGGAACTTTTGAAAGAAAGAATACCCGCAGGAGTAGATCAAGCAGCTTATGTAAAAGCTGGGTTCTTAGCGGACATCACAACAGGTGAAACAAGCAGTCCTTACATCTCTAAAAAAGAGGCAGTGATGATTTTGGGAACAATGCTTGGCGGATACAACATTCAACCTTTAATAAAATGTCTAGGAGATGATGATCTGGGTGAAGCAGCTGCTGCTTCATTAAGCACGACTTTGTTAATCTTTGATGCTTTTAATGAAGTTCTAGCCCTTTCTGAAACTAATAAAAACGCAAAAACTGTTATAGATGCATGGGCTGAAGGAACCTGGTTTAAAGAGAAACAAGAAATTGCAAAACAGATAAAATTAACTGTTTACAAAGTACCTGGTGAAATAAATACAGATGACTTATCTCCTGCAACTGATGCATGGTCTAGACCAGATATTCCTTTGCATGCATTGGCAATGTTTAAAATGCCTAGAGAAGGCCTAGAAAAACCTCTTGAAACAATAGAAGAGTTAAAGAAAAAAGGTAATCCATTGGTTTTTGTTGGTGATGTAGTGGGAACTGGCTCATCAAGAAAATCAGCAACAAACTCGGTGCTGTGGCATATGGGTGATGAAATTCCATGCATTCCTAATAAAAAAGAAGGTGGTTTTTGTTTCGGTGGAAAGATTGCACCTATCTTCTTCAACACATTAGAAGATTCGGGAGCATTCCCTGTAGAGTGTGATGTCTCCAAATTAAACATGGGACAAGAAATTATCTTTGAACCATTTAATGGAAAAATCTTAGATGCAGCTAGCGGAGAAGTTTTGTCTACGTTTGAACTCAAAACACCCGTCCTTCTAGATGAGGTTCGAGCAAACGGTCGGATTCCATTAATTATTGGAAGACAATTAACAGACAAAACAAGAGAAGCGCTTGGTCTAGAACCAACTGATATTTTTACTAGGCCTGATGCTGAAGATTCTTCGGATAAAGGCTTCACCTTAGCTCAAAAGATGGTTGGTAAGGCGTGTGGAGTAAAAGGAATTAGACCTGGGACATATTGCGAACCAAGAATGACAACAGTGGGATCACAAGATACTACTGGGCCAATGACCAGAGATGAACTAAAAGAATTGGCTTGTTTAGGGTTTTCAGCCGATCTTGTGATGCAATCTTTTTGTCACACTGCTGCATACCCCAAACCAGTAGACATTGATACACAACATACATTGCCAGACTTTATTATGAATCGAGGAGGAGTATCGCTAAAACCGGGGGATGGAATTATCCACTCTTGGTTAAATAGAATGCTGCTTCCAGATGGAGTGGGAACTGGTGGAGATAGTCATACTCGCTTTCCATTAGGCATTAGTTTTCCAGCTGGATCAGGGTTAGTAGCTTTTGCTGCAGCATTAGGTGTGATGCCATTAGATATGCCTGAATCCGTACTAGTAAGATTTAAAGGAGAAATGCAACCTGGAATAACTCTAAGAGATTTGGTGAATGCTATACCTTACGCAGCAATTCAAAAAGGTCTTTTGACTGTAGCCAAGGAAGGTAAGAAAAATATATTTTCTGGTCGCTGCCTTGAAATAGAAGGTTTACCAGACCTGAAGGTTGAGCAAGCATTTGAGCTGTCTGATGCATCTGCTGAAAGATCTGCCTCAGGATGCACAGTTCGATTAAATAAAGAACCGATTATAGAGTACCTAAAATCAAATATTGTGATGCTTAGATGGATGATTGGAAGTGGTTATGGTGATGCTAAAACTTTGGAGAGAAGAGCTCAAGCAATGGAAGAATGGATTGCAAATCCTGAATTACTTGAACCTGATGAGAATGCTGAGTATGCCGAGATCATTGAAATTGACCTCAACGAAATTAAAGAGCCCCTTCTTGCATGCCCAAATGATCCTGATGATATTAAACCTTTATCAGCGGTCGCAGAGACTAATATTGACGAGGTTTTCATTGGATCATGCATGACAAACATTGGTCACTTTAGAGCGGCGGGTCATTTGCTTAAAAAATATAATGGTACAAAAGCTAGATTATGGGTAGTTCCGCCCACCAAGATGGATGAAAAACAATTAATGGAAGAAGGAATTTACAATGTCTTTGGGACATCTGGTGCAAGAACAGAAATACCAGGTTGCTCCCTTTGTATGGGCAACCAAGCTAGAGTACTAGCAAACTCTACAGTGGTTTCAACTTCCACTAGAAACTTTCCAAATAGACTGGGTGATGGAGCCGATGTATTTTTAGCTTCAGCAGAACTTGCTGCAATTGCCTCTGTATTAGGTAAACTTCCTTCCCCGGAAGAATACTTAAAATACATGCAAGAAATTAATCCCTTTGCTGACGAGATCTATAGATATTTAAATTTCAATGAGATAGATCAATATGTAGATAGTGCAAACTCAGCTGATATTCCTGCGGTGAACATTGTAAGTGCTTAATTAGATTTTTCTCTAGCAACTTTCTGGCCATCTCCTCTAGAGGATTCAAGATCTTCAAGATAATCCGAGCTTATTGAAGTTGGGTAATTTCCATCAAAAATCGACATTTCAAAATTTTTAATCGCAGGATTGCCCTCTTGCGTAGAAGCAATTAAATCATCTAAATCTTGATAGATAAGCCAATCAGCTCCAATTTCTTTTGCAACCTCATCATCAGTCTTTCCTGATGCAATTAACTCATTTGTTGCTGCCATATCAATCCCATAAAGATTTTGGAATTTCACTGGTGGAGCTGCAGAGGAGAAGTATACTTTATTAGCGCCTGCCTCTTTGGCCATTTCAATAATTCTCTTACTGGTTGTACCTCTGACTATTGAATCATCAACTAACAATACATTTTTACCTTTAAATTCAAGATCTAATATATTTAACTTTCTTCGAACTGATTTTTTTCTTTCCTCTTGATTGGGCATAATAAAAGTTCTGCCAACATACCGATTTTTAACAAAGCCTTGTCTGTAAGGAAGTTTTAATGCTGCTGCAAGTTGCAATGCTGCTGTTGTAGAGCTATCAGGTATAGGAATGACTACATCGATATCATGATTGGGGTTAAGTTTTAGAATTTTTTTAGCTAACTTTTGCCCCATTCTCATTCTAGCTTTATAAACAGAAATTTCATCAAGAGTGGAGTCAGGTCTAGCCAAATAAACATATTCAAATATACAAGGAGTTGGCTCTGCATTGTCAGAGCACTGATCACTGTGTAAATTTCCTTCAACATCTATAAAAACAGCCTCTCCAGGATACACATCTCTTAATGTTTTAAAGCCTAAAGCAGAAAAAGAAGCATTTTCAGAGGCAACAATGTATTCTTTTTTTGTTGGGCCATCTTTGACTCCAATAACCAATGGGCGAATGCCTCGCGGATCTCTAAATGCAAGTAATCCAAAACCTGTAATCAAAGCAACAACAGCATAGGCTCCTTGACATCTAATGTGAGTTTTTCTAACAGCTTTAAAAAAATGCTTTTTTGAAGGGAGAATAGCTCTTTGCTTTCCAAGCTCATGGGCAAAAATATTTAGCAATACTTCAGAATCTGAATCAGTATTGAGATGACGCATTTCTGCATGGAATAATTCACGAGCCAGAACTTTAGAATTTGTTAAATTTCCATTATGCGCAAGACTAATCCCATATGGAGAATTTACATACATAGGTTGGGCAAATTCTTTGCCAGCACCACCAGCAGTTGGATATCGGACGTGGCCAATACCGTAATTTCCAAGCAATTTATTCATGTGTCGCTGCTGAAAGGCATCGCGCACATACCCCATAGATTTACGACTATTCAGTCTTCCGGTTTCGTCACAAACAACCATGCCAGCTGCATCTTGGCCTCTATGTTGAAGCATTAATAGGGAATCGTAGATTGAACTAGCTACATGAGTTTCAGAATATATGCCAACTATTCCACACATTATGTTGTCTCGTAAATTGTGCTGATATCAGCCTTTAGCATAACTGAATTTTTATCTGAGATCATACTTTTAAAAAATTTTTCAGCCATTGGAGCATATTTTTTTAAATAAGGTGAGCTTTGGGAATTTATGATAAAGCTTGATTGCTTAATATCATTTGGAAGAACAAGGTAAATGACCACAATGAGCAGCATGCCTCTTATAAACCCAAATAACACACCCAAAAGTCTGTCTAAGCCTCCCATGCCAGACCAGTGAACTAAGCCCCGTAGCAATTTGATTAACAGCCCTCCTAAAAAGATAATTCCAACAAAGACAGTAATGATTGTAAGGATTCTTCTAACCTCAGGGTTATCTATATAATCTATAAAATAAGGATCTAGGTAAGCATTTAGAAGCATTGCTGCTGCAAACGCTGTGATCCACAACAAGAGGGATAAAATTTCTTGAATAAAACCTCGAAAAAATGCTATCAAACCAGACAGCATAATTATCCCAATTACAAGATAATCAAAATAAGATAATGCTATGGATTCCAAGCCATAACCTCGCCGACTTCTATCCCGGCAATTTGATTGAGGATTTTTTTGTTTTCATCAATATCTTTTTTACTAGCAAAGGGTCCAACCAAAACATTGGTAAGATTTTTATTTGATTTATTTTGCTCGGTAAACGCTGGAAAACCTGCATCATTAAATGCTTTAACTACATTAGAAATAGTCGTTGAAGATCCAAAAGCTCCTATCTTATAAACATATAAATTGAAATCTATTTTATCGACTCGCTCTTTTGCAGATGGAAGTGTGTCTGTTGTATCTATTTTAAGGAAATCATTCTCGACCTCTTTAAATTCTATTTTTTTTAGCTTGTCCTGATCTACCAATGGTTCTGGAAGTTCAGGGATGCTGATATTCTTGGTTTGTTGATACTTGGGCTGCGGAGAAAGAGCAAAAATAAGTACCCAAATTAATATAGTTACAGCAATAAAAATTCCAAATATACGGTTAGTATTCATTGGGCAGGATATAGCTTAGATAAAATGCTGGATACCTTTGCTCTCAAGTCTTTTCTGTGAACGATCATATCAATTGCACCATGCTCTAATAAAAATTCTGATTTTTGAAAATCCTCAGGAAGATCTACTCTCACCGTTTGCTCAATAACCCTTCTTCCAGCAAATCCAACTAATGCCTTTGGTTCAGCTATATTGATATCACCCAGCATAGCAATACTGGCCGAGACTCCACCATAAATAGGATCAATCATTATTGAGATGTATGGTAATTTTGCTTCTTTAAGTTTTTCTAAAGCTGCTGATGTTTTTGCCATTTGCATTAAAGAGATCATTGACTCTTGCATCCTGGCTCCTCCGCTTGTTGAAAAGCATATTAATGGGGTTTTACTTGCTATGGCCGCATCAACCCCTTGAACAAATTTTGTTCCAACTGCGCCACCCATAGATCCGCCCATGTAACGAAACTCAAAGGCTGCGACGACTATTTCAGCTCCATCAAGTTTACCTTTACCAATGACAATCGCCTCTTCTTCTCCTGTACCAGAGACAGCCTCCTTAATGCGCTGGCTATATGATTTTGTATCTTTAAATTTAAGAATATCTTTAGTGGTAATTTTGGTTGCAAGCTCCTGAAAACTTCCACCATCAAAAAAAATAGACATTCTAGTTCTCGCACCAATACGAAGATGATGATCGCATTTTGGGCAAACAAAAAGCGATTTTTCTAGCTCAGGTTGATACAAGATTGCGTCACATGCTGGGCAGTTATTCCAAAGGCCTCCGGGTACCTTGCTCTTGGATGATTCTGAATCACGATTTGAACCAATTGATGGAATTAATCTAGTAAGCCAATTCATCTGTTTATTGCTTCAGACATTTCATGAAGATAATTATATATATTTTTATATTCTTTTTGGTTAGATTGGTTATGTATCATCTGAACTAGACTGGACCCAATAACAATTCCATCTGAAATTTTGCTTAAATTAAAAGCATCATCAGGAGTTTTGATTCCAAAACCAGCAAAAACTGGAAGTATGGTTTGTGACCTAATAAACTCTATATTGCTCTTCGCCTCATTTATATCTAGATGGGAAGATCCTGTTACACCTCTAAGCGTAACGTAATATATAAAACCAGAACTGCTATTACATATTTTAGAAATTCTATCTTTGCTAGTGGTTGGAGCTATTAATGATATAGAAGCAAGATTTTTATTTGCAATTCCTAGATCCTCAAGGTCAGTCTCTCCCGGAAGATCAACAATCAATACTGCATCGGTTCCAGAGTGATGAGATTCTTTTAAAGCTTTTGCGTTGGCTAGAAAGGTATTCATATAGCCCATTAAAATGATTGGAGTATCAGTATTTTTTTTTCTGAATTTTTCAACAAGCTCAAAGATTTTTATTAAAGATGTGTTATTTTTTAAAGCTCTGTCATGAGCAGCCTGAATGATTGGGCCCTCTGCAATGGGATCTGTGAAAGGAACGCCAATCTCAAGAATATCTACCCCCGCATTAACAAACCCATGCATCAATTCTAGCGTCGAGTCTAAGTCAGGATCTCCAGCAACTAGATATGCAACCAGAGCTTTTTTAGACGCTTTATTTAAAGAGAGAATCTTCTCATCTAATCTAGTCAAGAGATATTCCATCCATGGTAGCAACTGTATTAATGTCTTTATCACCTCTTCCAGAGACGTTAATTACTATGTGGTGATTCGATTCATAGTTCTTTGCAATATGTTCTAATGCAGCAAACGCATGTGCAGTTTCTAAAGCGGGCATAATACCCTCAAGTTTTGTGACTAAATGAAAAGCATCTAAAACTTCATCATCTTCAACAGCAATATAATTTGCTCTTCCAGAATCTTTTAAATTTGAATGTTCCGGGCCAACTCCAGGATAATCTAAGCCAGCTGAAATAGAGTGCGTATCTATGACTTGACCATTTTGATCTTGCATAAGATAACTCTTTGCTCCATGCAAAATACCTGGCTCTCCATCATTCAAGGGGGCTGCATGCTTCCCACTCATCAAACCACTGCCAGCAGCCTCGACACCAATTAGTTCAACATTAGACTCTTCAAGAAAAGGATAAAAAATTCCCATTGCATTTGATCCACCACCGACACATGCAACAATTGCATCTGGATATTGATTAAATTGATCAATAGACTGTGTTCTTAATTCTCTTCCGACAATGGCATTAAAATCCCTAACTATCATTGGATACGGGTGGGGCCCAGTAACACTACCAATAATATAATAGGTATCCTCGATATTTGTCACCCAATCTCTCATAGCTTCATTTAATGCATCTTTTAGGGTTGCAGTTCCAGAATCTACTGCATGAACTTTTGCTCCTAATAGCTTGATTCTATAAACATTCAGAGATTGCCTTTCTACATCTGCAGCCCCCATATAAATATGGCACTCAAGACCCAGTCTTGCTGCAACAGTTGCTGTGGCAACTCCATGCTGCCCTGCACCTGTTTCCGCAATAATCCTTTTTTTGCCCATTGCCTTTGCAAGCAATATTTGCCCCACTGTATTATTTATCTTGTGAGCGCCAGTATGATTTAGATCTTCTCTTTTTAGCCATATTTGCGGTCCAGAATAATGCTCTGTTAATCTTTTTGCGAAATACAAGGGGGAAGGTCTACCCACAAATTGAATTAAATCTTGATCAATTTCTTCAATAAATTTCGGGCTATTTTTAAGCTTTCCATAGGTCTCATCTAGCTCTTTTAAAGCATGCATAAGTGTTTCAGGAACAAACTTCCCTCCATACTCACCAAAAAAGCCATCAGAATTTGGTAAATCAGTTAAATTATCCATTTTTAAATTTTTTTATAATCTCAGCTATCAGAGTTTTATCTTTAAGTGCGAGTGATGATTCTACCCCAGAGTTAACATCAATACACCAAGGATTCATAGAGACAGCTTTTTTGATATTCTCAGAGTTTATTCCGCCAGCAAGCACATACCCCTGCTCAAGCGAGATATTATTTAGCAAGTCCCAATCAAAAACTTTGCCAGTTCCTCCATACGAACTATCTGAAAATGTTTCTAACAGTATCGCATCAGCTGATGAAAAATTATTTATAGCCTTAAGAGATTGAGAATTTTTTACTCTGATGGTTTTCCAAAATGGTTGATTGAATTGCTGACAGAAAGCATCTCCTTCATCCCCATGAAATTGCAAAATAGAATTTTCAATTTTAGTTGTAATTTTTCTTACTTCTTCAACTGATGGATTTACAAAGACAAAAACCGGCGATGTATTCTTAAAATTAAAATTTTCTAAAGAAGTTAACAGATGATCGGGGATTTTTCTTGGGCTATCGTTGGCCAATATGAAGCCAACAAAATCAACGCCCATGTCGCAAGCATATTGCAATATATCTATATCGTTTATCCCGCAAATTTTTAATTTCATTGCCTTGGGCTAATAAAGAAACTCAAAGGATTAGCTGCATCATTATTTAAACCTAAATTGATTTTTTTATAATCAGCACCAGTAAAAAAAAGGCCTTGAGCTTGGGCTGTCTTGCCTGCAATCTTTCGATCTTGAGCATTTAAAATAGTCTTCATATCTTTTCCAGAACCCTTGGACATATCTAGCAAAGTGCCAATAATAATTCTAACCATATTATACAAGTAAGCATTTGCGCACATGCTGATAATTATAAAATGATCCTTTATTTCAATATCAATACTATGAATTGTGCGAACTGGGTTTTTTGCGGTGCATTTTGATCCCCTAAATGAATTAAAGTTGTGAGTCCCAATTAAATGTGCAGCCTCAGCTTTCATAATTTTGAGATCAATTTCATTTTTTTCCCAATAAACATAATCTCTTAAAAAAATTGGTTGAGTCTTGCCTGTATAAATAATATAGGAATAAGTCCTATTAATAGCATCAAATCTTGAATGGAATTCATCTGGTACTTTTTGAATAGAGGAAACTGAAATATCATTTGGCAGCAGCGAATTTAGACCTTTAAGCCATTGAATTATTTCTCTATTATCGTTTGATGAGAAATCGAAAATCTGACCTGTGGCATGAACTCCAGCATCTGTTCTACCAGCATAATTAATTCGCCCATCAAGCGTTCCAATAGATGAAATAGCTAATTCAATCTGGTCTTGAATGGAGGATGCGTTTTTTTGAGATTGAAATCCAGAGTAATTAGAACCATCGTATTGACAAATACCTACAAATCTCACAATTTATTTCTTTTCTTTTAAAAGGGAGTAAGCCTCTGAAACTATAAGATCATTTGTTGAATTCGCTATCAGCTTATCTAAAATTTTTGTTGCGCTCTCCCAGTCATCCATCTCGATATAAGTTCTAACCAAATCTAATTCTTGAGTTTCAATATCATTGGATATGCTCAAGTTAGTTTGGAAAATATTACTCTCATCTTGTAAATCTTCTTCTACAGCAGCTTTTGTAAATGTAGGTCTCTTACTTGATCGAATAAGCATGTAAGCTATTGCGAAACCTAACAACAAAGACAAAACACCAACCCAAAATAGATCCCGCAGATCAAAAGCTTGAGAATTTTTAGAAGTATTTGTGTTTATAGAAAAATCAGATTGTGATTTTAACTCAATGAATGAAGTATTCTTTTCAACAATCTCTGAAGCATTTAACTGGGAATTATCAACCTCTTTAACTAAATCCAGTTGTGACTCAGAAGTTGAGCTATTGATGGAATCTTTCATCACTTCTGTATCAGTAAAAATTTCCACTGGAGCAGTTAATTTTAAAATTGGTTTAATTGCAGATCTTTTGAGCTGACTATTTCGTGCATCCATGAAAGCAATGGATTCTTTGGCAGAAATTGCTGAGGTTGAGGCAACCAATTCTTGCGAGGGTAAAGCAAGATCAATATCCCCTCTTACCCTATTAATATCCTCATCGATGAACGCATTCGGGTTTTCAAGATAAAAACCCCACATAATTTGATAAATTGAAGCGTCATAATTCTGACTGACAGATTTCGAAACGCTCCAAATAGTTTCCACCTCATCGCTTGGAATGCTCTTGGGATCTTCAGCTTCCTCCGTAATATCATTAGCCGGCTTTGCAAGAGAGAAAGCATTAGATTCACTGGGCTCAGGATCTTCGTAATTGGACTCTTCAGATAATATTTTTTCTAAATCATATCTTTGTGGCTCGCCATAAATTTTTTTTGATGGCAATTTAAAAGAAACTTGAGATTTTGCTTTGGGAACTAGATCATTCTGCGGAAGAAATATAAAAATATCTTTTTTTAATTCGTTTTTGATATCTAGCCGAAAAGAAATATAGTCTTCTAGATGGGTGCTGGGTAAGGCTAAGGTTAGACGCTTATAATCTTGAAGATTTTCAAAAATTTTGAACTCAAAGTTAAAATCAGATAAGTCATCATTTGATTTAAAGTTTGTGATAGAGATATCATCTTCAGCTAAATTAGTTGTTGAACTGATCTTAATTTGGACTAAATATAATCCTTCTGAATTAATTTCTACATTAGGACTTCCAATGACTATGCTTGCATAAAGGCTATGACTAAAAAGAGCTAGAAAAAGAATAAGCTTTTTCATTTCTATGAGTTGATACCAAGAAGCTCTTCACATATTTGAACTGCATTCAAAGCCGCCCCTTTGCCATAAACATTATCAGCCACTATCCACATTGAAATCCATGATTCACCATCAAGCTTCTGCGAACGAATTCGTCCAACATAAACGTCCTCTGTATCAGAAGCATTTTCAACAGGGGTTGGATATAAGCCTTCTTGGGGGTCATCAATTACTTTTATTCCTGGTGAATTTTTTAGGGTTTCCATAATTCCCTCTCGGGATATTTCCTCATCCACCTTGAAAAAGACAGCTTCCGAATGTCCATTAAATACTGGAACTCTTACACAGGTTGCTTGAACTTGAATGTTTGGATCAAGAATTTTGTGAGTTTCCCAAACTAGCTTCATCTCTTCTTTGGTAAAATTATTTTCTAAAAAAATATCGCACTGCGGAATAACATTAAAAGCTATTTGTTTTGGATATACAGGTGATTGAGTTGCTGAATCACTGAAATATGTTTGATTATGGAGCTCCTCCAATGCAGCCTTTCCAGTTCCTGATACTGCTTGATATGTAGCTATATTTAAAAACTTGATTTTTACTTGATCATGGATTGGTTTTAGAGCCATTAGTAACTGAGCTGTAGAACAATTTGGGTTAGCTATAAGAGATGGTTTTGAGAGACTCTTTAGAATTTCTCCATTAATTTCTGGAATGATCAAAGGAACATCATCCTCGTATCTAAAATTAGAGGATAAATCAATTACAAAACTTCCTTGCGCAACAAAGTTTCTTGCATATTTCTCTGCAACACCTGAGCCAGCAGAAAATATAATAAATTGTCCTTTTTCAGGGCTAAAGTTTTGCAATGATTCAACTTGATATTTTTGATTATTAAATTGAATTGATGATCCTACGGTCGAATTACCAAGAGGTATAAATTTGTCTAGAGGAAATGCTCTTTTTTCAAGCAATTGGATGATTTTTGTCCCAACAACACCAGACGCGCCGACCAAAGCAAGAGATACTCCTTTATTCATGCTCATCCTTTAAGATGCTAATTATAGATGAAGCAACTTCTTGTGTTTTCATGAATTCATTTGAGGTGGATATATCTTTTGTTCTATAACCTTTGCTTATAAAAGTTTTTATTGCTGATTCAATTCTTCTGGCAAGATCAACTCTTTCAAGCGAGTATTCAAAAGCCATTGCGAGAGAAGCAATCATAGCAATTGGATTTGCAATATCTTGACCAGCAATATCTGGTGCGCTGCCATGACATGGTTCATACATACCTTGAGAGGAGCTATTTAAAGAGGCAGAGGGAAGCATTCCAATTGAACCGCTTAATGTGGCTGCAATATCTGAAAGCATGTCTCCAAAAAGATTTCCGGAAACAATCACATCATATTGATTCGGGTTTAATACTAATTGCATAGCAGTGTTATCAGCAAGCTGATGTGAAAGCTCGACTTCAGGGTACTCGGCACTCATTTCGGTGACTACACTTCTCCAAAATTTTGAAACTTCTAGAACATTGGCTTTTTCAACAGAGCATAACTTTTTGTCTCTATTCATTGCAGCTTCGAAAGCGACCTTAGCGATTCTTCTAATCTCATCTTCGTTATAGATCATTGTATTAAAACCATACTTAGGAGTTTCATTTTCGACAATTCCTCTAGGCTCTCCAAAATAAACTCCGCCTGTTAACTCCCTGACTATGAGAATATCTAAATTTTCAATAATATGATTTTTGAGTGGGGATGCAGATGCAAGCTCATTAAATAAAAAAGCAGGTCTTAAATTAGCAAACAGGCCAAGAGATTTGCGCAACCCCAATAAAGCTTGTTCTGGTCGAACATCCCAATCAAGATTATCCCACTGGGGCCCACCAACAGCGCCAAATAAAATTGCATCTGAGTTCTTTGCCATATCCAATGTTTCTTCAGTCAAGGGTTTGCCAAACTCATCGAAAGACGAACCGCCAACTTTTCTTTCAGATAGCTGAAAATCTAAATTTTGCTCATCAATTAGATAGTGCAAAACTTCATTCATTGAAGAAGTTACCTCTTTACCGATCCCATCTCCTGGAAGAATTAATATTTTTTTTGTCATTGTTGCACTCAATTGCTGTAATCAAAAAGCCAGGGTCTCTGATTTCTTCTTGTTTGCTCGAAAGCTTCAATATGATATTTATGTTTTAAAGTAATATCTACATCATCTAAATTATTAATAATGCGATCAAGCAGACTGTCCTTTACATTGAATGAATAAGAAAATTCACCATCAAACTTAATGTTTTTTTTCACCAAATCAATGTCAAAACTAGTCGGTGAGGTACTACAAATTTCAAATAAATTATTAATTTCCTCTTTGGTCAGAACGATTGGAAGAACTGAGTTTTTAAAACAATTGTTGTAAAAAATATCTCCAAATGAGCTTGCTATTACTGCTTTAAAACCAAAATCTCTAAGAGCCCATACTGCATGCTCTCTACTTGAGCCACAACCAAAATTATCTCTAGTTAATAGGATCGTAGAGTTAGTAAATGGTTCTTTATTTAGAATGAAATCATGATTTTTAGTTCGATCATCTGAGGTCATGTCTAGCCTACCTTCATCTAAATATCTCCAGCCATCAAATAGAAAATCTCCAAACCCAAATTTTTTTATAGATTTGAGGTACTCAGTTGGAATAATTTGATCAGTATCAATATTATCCCTATCAAAAGTTGCTACGATGCCTGTGATAATTGAATTAGTCATGATGATGATGGATCTATTATTTTACCGTTTATCGCTGTTAATGCAGCCATCAGCGGGCTCATCAAATGAGTTCTGCCAAGATTACCTTGCCTGCCTTCAAAGTTCCTATTCGAGGTTGATGCGCAACGCTCATAAGGCTTTAGCTGGTCAGGATTCATGCCTAAACACATTGAGCAACCTGGATCACGCCATAAAAAACCTGCATCAACAAAAATTTTGTCTAAGCCCTCTTCTTCTGCTTGAGCTTTCACCATGCCCGAGCCAGGCACCACAATAGCTTCTGTAATATCTTTTGAAACTTTCTTTCCTTGTATGACAGAGGCAGCGTCACGCAGATCTTCAATTCTTGAGTTAGTGCAAGAACCAATAAAAATCCTATCAAAACTTAAATCCTGAAGGGTTTTTGATTCATCGAGACCCATATAAGTTTTTGCAAGCAATAAGTTTTCATGACTTGCTTCATCAACATCCTCTTGGGTAGGAATATCGGCATCAAAATCTATTGTCATTTCAGGTGAAGTGCCCCAAGTAACTTGTGGTTTAATTTCAGATACATCAATATTGATTGATTTATCAAAATTTGCATCAGGATCTGATTTTAAAGTCTGCCAATACTCGCTGGCTTTACTAAACATTGAATCTGATAGATTGGAGTGATTTTTAACATAATCAAGAGTAGTTGAATCAACCCCTGTAAGACCAACCTTTGCTCCAGCCTCAATGGCCATATTGCAAATTGTCATTCTAGATTCCATTGATGCGGACGAGATATATGAGCCTGAAAACTCTATAGCATGGCCAGTGCCTCCGGCAGTTCCAATTAACTTAATTAAATGCAAAACAATGTCTTTTGAGGTTACTCCTTTTTGAGGCATACCATTAAAATTAACTTGCATGTTTTTTAGCTTAGTAATTTTTAAACATTGAGTGGCTAAGACGTGCTCAACTTCAGAAGTGCCTATGCCCATGGCTAAACATCCAAATGCTCCATGAGTTGAAGTATGGGAGTCGCCACACACAATTGTCATGCCTGGCAATGTGTATCCCAGCTCTGGGCCCATGACATGAACAATGCCTTGTTTGCTTGAAGCGATATCAAATTGATGGATACCAAAACTGTTACAGTTTTTATCAAGTTCAACTACCTGAATTTTAGCCACCTCATCTTTGATTGATTCAGCATCAAAACCATTGCCTCGATCAGTAGGAACATTATGGTCAGGAGTGGCGACATTTGCATCCAATCGCCATGGTTTTAATTTTTTATGCCTTAGACCTTCGAAGGCTTGCGGTGAAGTAACCTCATGAAGATAGTGCCTATCAATATAAATTAATGACTCATTAGTATCGTCAGTCTGAACCAGATGCTCATTCCAGAGCTTGTCATATAAAGTAACAGACATGCTATTTCTTGAATGGAGAAGATTGATCAACCATTCCGCACTGAGCTTCATTTCTTAATAAATGGTCCATAACAACCAAATTGACCATTGCCTCAGCTATAGGAACTGCTCTAATTCCAACACAAGGATCATGCCTGCCAGTTACTTCAACCTCAACTTCTTCGCCCATGGCATTAATTGTTTGGCCTTTTGATTTAATACTAGATGTTGGCTTAATAATAAACTCAAGTTCTATTAGGTCGCCATTTGTAATTCCGCCCAAGATACCCCCGGCATTATTTGATTTAAAGCCATCTGCTGTCATTTCGTCTCGAACCTCAGAACCTTTTAGATCCAGCATATTATGTGTATTTCCAATACTGACAGATTTCACAGCATTAATACTCATAATAGCTTTTGCTAAATCTGCATCAAACTTATCAAAAACAGGTTCGCCAAGACCAATTGGGCAATTAGTTACTCTTACAGCAAGTTTTGCTCCTACTGAATTACCATCTGCAATTAACTCCGCAAACATAGCATCTAAATCTTCCAATTTAGATTCATCTGCAAAAAAATACTTGTTAGATTTAGCATTTGATAAATTAATCTTATCTGCTGAAATAGAACCAATTTGACTAACATAACCATCAACATGAATGTCGTGCAGATTAAGATATTTTTTAGCTATTGCGCCAGCTGCTACTCTCATCGCTGTTTCTCTTGCGCTTGATCGGCCACCGCCTCTGTAGTCTCGATGACCATATTTAGCTTGATAGGTTATATCAGCATGATTGGGACGAAAAACATCTTTAATATTCGAGTAATCTTTTGATCTTTGGTCTTGATTATAAACAATTAGACTAATTGGAGTTCCCAAGGTTTTTCCTTCAAATACACCTGACAAAATTTCTACCACATCATCCTCTTTTCTTTGAGTAGTTACATCAGACTGTCCAGGTTTTCTGCGATTCAGTTCAGATTGAATATCATCAGTTGAAATTTCTAATTGGGGCGGACAACCATCTATAATACATCCGAGCGCCTTCCCATGACTTTCTCCATATGTTGTAACTTGAAATAATTTTCCAAATGTATTGCCTGACATACGCAGAATTATAGACTAAAAAGCTTAATAGAGCCTATCTAAGGCTTGATAGTCCACCATCAATGCTAATTGTTTGACCCGTGATCCAGTCTTCTTTGGCAGAAAAAAGGTTATATATTACCTTAGCAACCTTAACTGGATCTCCAATGGTATTGAGTGGATGTCTTTCTTCAGAGGATTGTAATTTTTTTTCATTATTAAGAAGATGTTCGGCCATTGGAGTATTGGTTAAAGATGGGGCAACACAATTTATAGCTACTCTTGGTGCAAGCTCAGAAGCAAGACTTCTAGCGAAGCCTTCTAGGGCAGCCTTTGATGCTGCAATAGAAGAATGAAATGTCATTCCACTCTTAGCAGCCACAGAAGATATGAAAACAACCGAGGCTCCCTCATCTTTTTTGAGATTGGGCAAAACTTTTTTAATAACGTTAAAAGCGCCCTCAACATTAATTCTAAAATCTTCCCTAATATCAGAAATATCCATTCTTTGAATTGATTTAAGTGAAATAGAGCCTGGGCAATAAAGCAATGCATCAATTGAGTCTGGCAAAGCATCTAGCCCAGATAAATCTTCATTGGGATCTAATTGAATGAAGTTTTCTAAAGGTAGGTCAATTGTCGATCTCGAGGTAGCAATAACGTTATCACCATTTGAGTTGGATAGCTTGATTACTTCCTGACCAATTAAAGAATTGCCACCTATTATCAAGATATTTTTTTGCATGATTAAGAAATATTGTTATCAGAAACTATTACAATATATTTGTGATGATAAAGAAAATTTCAAGTGCTTGTTTGCTCTTTGCTACCTTAAGCCTAGTTCTGAGTTCTTGTTCAATGCTTGAAAAGAATGCAACATTTGAAATTAGCAATCAATACGATGTTTACATTAATAGAGATTTTTGGGGAGTTCCATATATCAAAGGTCAAACCGATCAAGATGTTGCATATGGGATAGGTCTTGTTCATGCAGAAGATGCATACGATGATCTTGTAGAGTTAATGCCTTTATATCGAGGTCAAAATGCAATTTATAATGGTCTTGATAGCATTGATACCGACTACCTAGTTAGGTTATTAAAAGTTCATTCGAAGGTAAGGAGTATTGGGAAGAAACAACTTTCTCAAAATATTCTTTCCATGGCTCAAGCATATGCGGATGGCGTAAACGCCTATGCAAATAAACATCCAGATAAAGTAAACCCTTCCCTTCATCCAATTACTCAAGAAGATGTGCTTGCAGGATCATATATTCAGCATCTTTTTTTTGCAGGTTTAGACAGAGACTTGGCACAGATGGCTGCAGAGGACAATACATCAATTCCAACAGGGTCGAATGCAATAGCTATTAACTCAATAAAAGCAGATTCAAATGCTGCTTACCTTCTAATTAATTCACATCAACCCTTGTCTGGGCCGGTGGGTTGGTATGAATTAAATATCGAAAGTAAATCAGGGTGGCATGGTCATGGTGGCAACTTTCCAGGCTCTTTTTTAATTAATGTTGGCTTTAATAAAGATATTGGTTGGGGTGCTACGGTTAATCGCCCCGATGTAATGGATATATTTGAACTCACAATCAACCCAGAGAATTCAAATCAATATCTGCTGGATGAAAAATGGGAATCTTTTGAAATTGAAGAGGACTATTTAGCATTTAAACTGTTTGGTTTTTTGAAATTACGTACGAAGCAAAAATTTAGATACTCAAAGTTTGGGCCTGTTTTGGAAATAAATGAAAGGTATTTTGCTCTTAGGCACATAAACCAGAATTCTTTTAATGAAATCGAGGGGTGGTATGAAATAGGTAACTCAACAGATGTATATGAATTCGAGAAACAACTTGCAAAAAGAAAAATACCTAGCTTTAACTTCGTGACTATGGATTCTAATAGGAATATTGGATATTTTTACAATGGAAGAATTCCTGTCAGAAGTGATGCTCCAAAAGCAAGGCAAATTTTAAGAAGCTCAAGCTCTAATGATATTTGGGATGCCAACAAACTGGTTCATGACCTACCTAAGTTTATCAATCCCTCTAATGGATGGATTCAAAGCACTAATCAAAATCCATTTTCAGTGATGGGAAATTATTCCCTGAGAATGAAGTCAATGAAAAAAAATGTTCATTTTGAACAGAGACTGACAAATAGATCCTTTGTTGCGAATGAACTTCTTTCCTTAAATGAGAGTATTGATTTAGATCGATTTATTGAAATTAAATTTGATAACTCATACTCAAAGAATTCAAGGCAATATAAATATCTGAAATCAATTGCTCAATATGATGGAAGGCTTGAACTGGCATTACAAAATTGGAATAGAAAAACTGATATCAACAATACCAATGCTGCTCTAGGAATGTGCTTTATGGCACAAGAATGGATTTCAGAAATGAATAGCAAACCTACCCCCTCATTCAAATCAGCAAAACAAGAATGCGATAGCCTTTTTCAGAAAATTCAAAGAAACTATTCTGATCAGTGGGGTTTAATCAATACCATTTCTAGAGGATCAAGAACTTATCCAATTCAAGGCTCGGTTGATACCTTAAGAGCGGTATATGGATCACCTGACTCAAAAACCAAGAGTTTAAATATGTCTGGAGGTGATGGTTTGTTCTTTATTATCGCCGAAGACGACAACGGTAAAACAATTTACGGTATGCATAATTATGGATCATCTAGAAATGAGTCTTCTGTGCATTATTCTGACCAAACATTCTTATTTAGCCAAGAAGCTCTTAGGTTTATTCCAGTAAACCTTTAAAAGGAATTCTCGTCAACGGCGAATAACTCTTGGAATTCTAAGACACTCATAGATTCAAGTGCATCTTGATCAAGGCATTTAGATAAAATGGTGTTAACTCTTTTATTTTCAAAAATCTTACCTAGATTATTCTCAAATTTCTTTTCTAAAACAGGAATTCCCTCCTCTCTTCGACGCTTGTGTCCTATGGGATACTCGACCTCAATAGCATCTGTGGAAGACCCATCATGAAAGAATATTTGTATTTTATTTGCTATTGATCTTTTGTCAGCTTCCAAGTACTCATCTGTGTATCGCTTATCTTCTTTGATTGTCATCTTCTCTCTAAGTTCATCAACTCTTGGATCGCTAGCAACATCATCTTCATAATGCTCAGCAATAAGATCTCCATGGATTAACCCTATTGCAATCATGTATTGCAAACAATGATCTCTATCAGCTGGATTATTTAATTGTCCAGATTTAGAGATGATTCTGATTGCAGATTCATGAGTTGTAACCTCAATATTAGCTATTTCATCAAGCCTATCTTTGATTTGAGGATGCAATGTAACTGCAGCCTCTACAGCTGTTTGTGCATGAAATTCTGCAGGGAAGCTAATTTTAAAAAGAACATTTTCCATCACATATGAACCAAAAGGTTGGCTGAGAGACAATTTTTCTCCTTTAAATGAAACATCTTCAAAGCCCCATGTTGGAGCTGATAGAACACTTGGATAACCCATTTCACCAGAAAGAGTTATCAAAGCAAGTCTAACTGCTCTACTGGTTGCATCACCGGCAGCCCAGCTTTTTCTGGAACCAGCATTAGGTGCATGACGATATGTCCTAAGACTTTGACCATCTACCCAAGCTTGACTTACCGCATCCATAATTTGATCAGTGTTTCCACCAAGCAATTTCGTGACAACAGCTGTTGATGCAACTTTTACAAGCACAACGTGATCCAAGCCAACTCTATTAAAACTATTTGTAAGAGCTAAAACTCCTTGGATTTCGTGAGCCATTATCATGCACTCTAAAACATCTCTCATTGTTAGAGGATCTTTGCCAGCTGCAACATTTTCCTGGGAGACATAATCTGCTATTGCCAGAATTGCACCAAGATTATCTGAGGGATGACCCCATTCAGCAGCTAACCAGGTATCGTTGTAATCAAGCCATCTGATAATACAACCAATATCAAAAGCTCCTTTTACAGGATCAAGTAGAAAGTTGGTTCCGGGAACTCTCACTCCACTTGGTACAGTAGTGCCTGGAACAATAGGTCCTAGCATTTTTGTACATGCTGGAAAAGTTAATGCCAATAAACCACATCCAATAGTATCTATAAGACAATTTCTTGCAGTTGAAAGCGCAAGCTCAGAGTTAATATCCTGCTTTGAAACATACTCTGCAATTTCTACAAGCAAAGAGTCAGGACCTGACCTTATATTCAGCTCAACATTATTTGACATGATTTACTCCCTATCTTCGAGATCAATCCATTCAGAGGTCTCGGGACCAGTGTATTCTGCACTAGGTCTAATAATTCTATTATTAGCTCTTTGCTCCATGCAATGAGCAGTCCAGCCTGTAACTCGTGACATTACAAAAATTGGAGTAAATAGTTTTGTTGGGATTCCTAAATAAAAGTATGCTGAAGCATGAAAAAAATCTGCATTAGGAAATAATCTCTTCTCATCCCACATCACCTGCTCAACCTCCTCAGAAACCTGATACAGAGAGTCATCACCATATTCTTGAGATAATTCTTTAGAAAATTCTTTTATCACAGCATTTCTTGGATCTCTTTCAGAGTAAATTGCATGGCCAAAGCCCATAATCTTGCCTTTATTAGCAAGCATATCCAAAATATTTGTTTTTGCTTCTTCGCGTGTCTTCCAATTCTCAATCATCTCCATTGCAGCCTCATTGGCGCCTCCATGCAAAGGACCCTTCAGAGAACCTATGGCAGCAACAACACATGAAAAAATATCTGACATTGTGGAAGCGCAAACTCTAGCAGTAAAAGTAGAAGCATTAAATTCATGCTCAGCATACAAGACTAATGATGCATCCATTACGCGTCTATGAAGATCTGACGGAGCCTTACCATGAAGGATATGTAAGAAATGACCTGCCATTGTTTCTTCATCATTAACAAGACTAATATCTTCACCATCATGAGAAAATTTATACCAATAGGTAACAATTGATGGCATTGTTGCAACCATTCGATTAATAGAATCCATTTGTGAATCCATTGACTCTTCCGGCTCTAGATTTCCTAACATAGAGCATCCGGTTGCCATGACTGCCATTGGATGAGCCGATGCTGGTATTTCTCTAAGAACCTTCTTCAATGAATCAGGAAGATCTCTTAAACTTTTTAATAAGGATTTGTAATCTGATAATTCTGATTTATTGGGTAATTTGCCATATAGAAGAAGGTAAGCAACTTCCTCAAATGTGCCTTTTTCAGCCAATGTTTCAATTTTATGTCCCCTGTAAGCCAAACCTTCTTCTTGGCCAACAGTGCAAAGTGATGTTTCACCTGCAACTTGACCACGAAGTCCAGCGCCTTCTAACTTCTTAACCATTTACTTATTCTCCTTCCTTTTAAATAATTCATCTAATTTTTGCTCAAATGAATGATAGTTTAAATACTTATACAGTTCATCTCTTGTCTGCATCTTTTCAACTGAATTTGCTTGTGATCCATTTTCAGCAATGTCTTGATAAACAGACTCTGCAGCTTTGTTCATTGCTCTAAAAGCCGATAATGGAAATAACATTATATCAACTCCAACTGATGCAAGCTCCTTCGCAGTAAAAAGGGGTGTTTTCCCAAACTCGGTAATATTTGCTAAAACTGGGACTTCTAATGCATCTTTTAATAGCTTGTAATCCTCCAAGCTAGATACTGCCTCTAAAAATAATCCATCTGCCCCAGCTTCAATGTATTCCTTACATCGGTCAATCGCACCCTCCATTCCCTCAGTTGCATAAGAATCTGTTCTTGCCATAATAAAAAAACTTTCATCTGTTCGACCATCAACAGCCGCTTTAATTCGATCACTCATTTCAATCTTATCAACAAGGCTTTTATTTGGTCTGTGGCCACATCTTTTTTGAGTAACTTGATCTTCAATATGAACGGCAGCAACATCTGCGGCAATCATTTCTTTTATGGTTCTGCTGATACTAAATGCACCCCCAAAACCAGTATCAATGTCGATTAAAAGAGGTAGGCTTGTTGCTTGAGTTATTCTTCTTGAGTCTTCGGCAACATCATTTAAAGTTGTGATAGCTAAATCCGGCAATCCAAAAGAAGCATTTGCAACTCCAGCCCCAGAAAGATAAAGCGCTTGATGACCTGCATTTTCAGCCATTTTTGCACAATAAGCATTGACTGCACCAACAACCATTAAAGGATTGTTATCAGCTATGGCTTGTCTGAATTTTTTCCCCGGAGTATTCATTGGTTCGTATTGTACTTTGCCAAGGGTATGATTCCCAAATTAATTGTAGAATTTAATACCTCTAATAATTCGATCTTTGTTATTTTCTTGGCGCCATTTATTGGTATCCCTTAAGCTGTAGACACATCCACAGTATTCTTGTTGATAAAACTCTTCTCTCTTAGAAATTTCAATCATTCGGGAAGAGCCTCCTTTTTTTCGCCAATTGAAATCCCAATAATCAATATCTGCATATCTTTGTGCAGCTCTATTGCCCGATTCATTGATTTGATCCATATTTTTCCAACGAGAAATGCCAAGGGTAGTCCCGTATACCTTGAAACCATTTTCATGAGCGTAAAGAGCAGACCTCTCAAATCTCATATCAAAACATTGAGTACATCTTTTACCCCTTTCAGGCTCATTCTCTAGGCCCTTTATCCTTTCAAACCAGTTTTCCTTGTCATAATCTGCATCTACAAAATCAAATCCAAGCTTGTCACAAAATCGTTTGTTTTCATCTTTTCGAATCTCGTATTCTTCTTGTGGATGAATGTTAGGATTATAAAAATAAACGGTTGCCTGAATATCAGATGCTGCAACAGCCTCCATAATCTCTCCAGCGCATGGTGCACAACAACTATGCAGCAAAAGTTTTCTTTCATCGCCGGGCATCTCCAGTTTCGGTCTGGTGAAATTATTTAGTGAAAAAGGATTATCCATAATTGTTAATCAAATTTTCTTAAAGCGTCTAAAAGATCATGATATGCATTAAAAGAAGGTATGTCAGGCATTGAATTAGCAATGGCTTCAGGAGCATTGATAAAGAAGCCCTGGTCTGCAACTTCAAACATCTGCAAATCATTAAATGAATCTCCAGCAGCCAAGCACCTGTAACCCATGGATTGAAATCCTAAGATGGCTTGTTTTTTTGCCTGTAGATCTCTTAATTTATAGCCAAGAATATTATCCTCAGCATCTACATCAAGGGTGTGACAAAGCAAAAGAGGATAACCAAGTTTTTCCATTAATGGATATGCAATCTCATGAAAAGTATCAGACAAAATAACCACTTGAAACTCTTGCCTTACCTGATTCAAGAAATCTAGAGCTCCATCAAGCAAATCTAATTTCTTTGTTGCATTGATTATGTCAGCCAGCTTTAGATTATGCTGATTCATTATTTCAATTCTGTAGTCCATGAGATCTGAGTATGATGGTATATCTCTAGTAGTTTTGCTTAACTCAGAGATACCAGAATCTATAGCAACCTGTTCCCATATCTCAGGAGTAAGGGTACCTTCCATGTCAAAACAAACTATATCCATGATTAATTTTTATTTTTAATGCCGAATGGTACATGAGCCGAAGTAACTTTGGCAGATGCATCTGTAATATTTTGTTGCTGATCATCAAAGAAGATATCTGCTTCAAATGATTTTAAAAATTCTGACTTATTCATGCCTCCTAAAAAAAGAGACTCATCAATCCTAACTCCCCATTTCCTAAGCGTCTTAATGACTCGTTTGTGAGATGGGGCTGATCTTGCAGTGACAAGCGCTGTTCTAATTGGGTTGGCTCCGGAATCTAGCTCGGATTGCAGTTTATTCAGCTCGACTAAAAATGACTTGAATGGGCCAGCCTTTAGCATTGATTTTTTCTTGCGCTCGTTATCCAAGAACGCTTTAAGGCCCTCTTCTTCAAAAACTTTCTCAGATTCATCAGAAAAAATAACTGAATCTCCATCAAAAGCTATCTTCAGAAGATCACCGCCTTTAACTTTTTTCTTTGTTTTTGAGGGAATAATTCTTGCAGACGGAACATTATTTTCAATGGCCATCTTGACGTCATCTTTGCTGCTAGACAAAAATAAATCTACCCCAAACGCTTTTACATATTTATATGGACTTTCTCCACCACAAAAAACGGCACGAGTTATATTTAGTTTATGAGCTTCAATTGAATTAAATACTCTCAAACCAGTATCGGCTGTATTTCTTGATAACAGTATTACTTCTATCCTATCTGCTGTCTCATAAAGGTCATTAATTTTCAGGATTTTAGTCACGAGATTAAAAGCCTCGCCTGGATCAAGAATTTCATTTTCATTTTGAATTTGATGATCGCGATAGGCCTCAATACCATTTTTTTCAAAAATCTGATGGCTTTGACTTAAGTCAAAAAGTGCTCTCGATGATATTCCAATTACTAATTTTGAGTTCATATTTTTAAGAGGGTTGCAGTTATATATTAAAATTTATATACTGTAAAAATATACAGTATAATAAATAATATGAAAGAATTAACAAAACAACAATCAAAAGTTTTAGCTTGTGTTGAAGTTTATCTTAATAAAACTGGTTTTCCACCAACTCGAGCTGAAATATGTAAAGAGTTAGGCTTTAAATCACCTAATGCAGCTGAAATGCATCTAAGAGCACTTGAAAAGAAAGGCTACATCTCAATTCAAAGTGGATCCTCAAGAGGTATATCTATTGTGAAGAGCCAACAATCTTTTGAACAAATTGGAGATCAAATACCCGTTATTGGATTAGTTGCTGCAGGCTCTCCTACACTTGCTGAGGAAAATATAGAAAAAAGAATTCCATGCGATCCAAATATGTTTTCCGATACTTTTGACTATTTTTTGAAAGTTAAGGGACTGAGCATGATTGAAGCTGGCATTCACGAAGATGATTTGGTGGCAATCAAAAAAACAACTGATGTCAAAAATGGTGATCTAGTTGTGGTGAGGCTAGAAGATGAAGTAACTTTAAAATATTTCAAAAAAACTGATCACAATCTTGAGTTAATTCCAGCAAATAAAGAGTTCTCAACAATTGAAGTAGATCTTAGGGAACAAGAAGCATTCGTTGAGGGCAAGAGTGTGGGTTTAATTAGAACTCACTAATGAAGAACTACTGGCTTTTTTCTCAGACTATTTTTCTCACTATCAAAAAAATCATCAAAATCAATTGAATTGCCGCTGACGCTTTCTATGCCAGCTCGAATCATTTCTTTGGCAACTGTAAGCTCAGTTCCATTTAAAAATTCCTTGGATTCACCTGAAAACTCGATTTTAACTATCGGATTTTCATGATCATCGGATCTCCTAAGGACGATCGTGCCGTCAGGAAGTTGAGTTAGTTCTAGATAATTAGACATATTTTTTATTCTTAAACTTTAACATCCTTAATGTAATAAATGAAAGGACTTATAATTTATATGGGAACTAATTAAGATTAATCAAGGAAAAATTACTTGGAAACTTCAACCCACTTATCTCCATTATGGGAGGCAGTATTTCCAGTTTTTTTGCCATCTTTTTCGGAGGCAAGATAATGCGTGTCCTCAACTTTGTTATATCTAATAATATAAGGATTCCCATCAATGTCATGTTTAGGTGCATTTAAGAGATGTGTGTGCTTTCCTTGATCTTCAAGATATTTACAGGCATCAAGCAATGTTTCTTCAGTAACTACTTTATTAAATTCTTCAACAGATGGTGCGCGTGTTTCTCTGTTCTTTGGATATTTACTAGCAGCTAAAAACAATCCCTTCATACTATCTCTTAGTAAATAGTTGTCTTCAAACTTTATGCAAGGAATCTCTGTGATAATTGGCTCCATAACTATAGGTTTGGGCTCTCCATTTCTTTGCAGGGCTCTGGTTGCACCGCAATTATCATTCATACAACCAAAATATTTACCAAACCTGCCTGTTTTGAGTTGCATTTCAGATCCACACTTATGACAAGAAAGTGTTGGGCCATCGTATCCTTTAATTTTAAATGTGCCCTCTTCCACTTCAAACCCATCGCAGTCAGGATTATTTGAACAAACATGTAATTTATGATTTTCATCTAAAAGATAATTGTCCATGCTCATATCACATTTAGGACAACGACGTTTTGCAACTAAATGCTCTGCTTCCTCTTGGTCGTCAACACTAACTGCTTCATCTCCTGAAATGAGGTTCAAAGTTTTCTTGCATTGATCATCAGCTGGCAAACTATAACCGGCACATCCAAGAAAAACTCCATTACTAGCATTCCTTATAGTCAGATTATTTTTTTTACATTCGGGACAATTAATATTTGTCATCGTAGGAAGGTTTGGTGCCATCCCATTATCTTCATCCATTGCAGACAAAAGGTCGTCTTGAAAAGCTGAATAATATGAATTTAAAACCTCTTTCCAGTTTAATTCACCGTTTGCAATTCTATCTAGTTCATTTTCAAAATTAGCAGTAAAGCTATAATCCATGATGTCATCAAAGCTGCTAACCAATCTGTCTGTTACAATCATCCCAATTTTTTTAACAAAAAATCGTCTATTTTGAATTTCAACATAACCACGATCCTGTATCGTAGAAATAATATTTGCATATGTTGAAGGCCTACCAATTCCTCTCTTTTCTAATTCTCTAACTAATGCAGCTTCTGAAAACCTTGCTGGGGGCTTGGTGTACTTTTGTTTATTTTCTAGGTCTTTTAGAGTTAATTTTTGATTAACTTCAAGAGGAGGTAAAATATTGGCATCTTGGTCATCGGATTTTGACTTAACAATTCTTGTAAAGCCATCAAAAACAACCTCTCTTCCAGTTGCAGAAAAAATATATTCTTCTAATTGGATTTTTGCATTAGTTGCTAAATACTCTGCATCAGGTAATTGAGATCCAATAAACTGTTGCCAAATTAATTCATACAATCTTTTTTCTTCGTCCGAGGAAGATATTAAACCCTCAGATTTAGTTGATGCGTTAGTAGGTCTTATTGCCTCATGAGCTTCTTGTGCGTTTTCTCCAGAGGAATATATTCTTGGAGCATTTGTCAGGTATTTATCCCCTAGGTTGGTTTGAATATACATTCTTGCATCTGCAATTGATTCAGGTGACAAAGCAGGCGCATCGGTTCGCATATATGTGATTAGGCCATTTTCATAAAGCTTTTGCGCTGTTCTCATGGTTCTTTTTACATTGAACCCTAGTTTTGTGCTTGCTGCTTGTTGCAATGTAGATGTAATAAAAGGAGGTTTTGGTTTTGATTTAACTGGCTTTTGAGTGACTTCGTTTACAAGCAAGTCTGAAGATTTAATAAGCTCTTCAATTTTTTTAGCCTCTGTGGCTTGCAATAATGGATCAGATTTTCTTCTATTGAGATTAAATTCAATAGCAGCATTTTTATCATTCTCTGCACTAAATGAAATCTCCCAAAACTCATCTGGCTTAAATTTTTGAATGCTATGTTCTCTTTCTACTAAGAGCCTTAATGCGACAGATTGGACTCTTCCAGCTGATAAATTACGAGCGATTTTTGCCCATAAAAGTGGGGACAATTCAAAGCCAACAACCCTATCAAGAAATCTTCTTGCTTGCTGAGCCTCTACGAGACTTTCATCTATCTCTTTAGGATCTTGAAAGGATTCCAAGATAGCGTCTTTAGTAATTTGATTAAATCTAACTCTAGAATAATTAAATTTATCTGCGCCCAATGCCTCTTTAAGGTGCCAAGCTATTGCCTCACCTTCTCTATCTAGGTCAGTTGCAAGAAAAATTGATTCTACAGATTTTGCAGCCGTTTTTAGCTCTTTAATAACTTTTTCTTTTTCAGGAATGATTTCATAATTTGCTAACCATCCGTTATCAGGATCTATTCCCATTCTTCTAATGAGTCGTTTCCGCTCATTGATCTTTTTTAATCTTCTTTTTTCATCTTCTGGTAGATCTTTAGGAATAGTATTTCTTTGAGTTGGTTTTTTAGACTTACCCTTAGGAAGATCTCTAATATGTCCAACACTAGATTTAACTATATAGTCTGATCCTAAATATTTAGAAATAGTCTTAGCTTTAGCAGGCGATTCGACTATAACAAGAGTTTTTGACATAAATAGATAAAATAATTTTAAAAGTTCATATTTTCAATATTGCTTCCTTAATTTTTAGAAGCTCTTCAGTGCCAAGCATTTCATTCCAGACGATTGCTATATTGGACTGATAAAAAATAATTTCAAGTATAGAAGATGGTAATTGAGAAATTTTTTCTTCAATTAATTCAAAGTTTTTTTCATATTTAACTGAAATTGGATCATATAACTCAAGACCATTTTCTCGTTTTATATAATGTAAATTCTTATATTCTGATAAATTTTTAATTTGATAAATAGCAACTTGGGGATTCCAGTTTTTAAATTTTTTTCGCAGCTCATTAGTT
>ERZ1027185.31-NODE-31-length-23657-cov-22.874333_pt1 | contig 23657 bp, 23 predicted proteins | sample MGYA00520868_ERZ1027185 | MGnify/ENA primary metagenome ERZ1027185 (study PRJEB33307, sample SAMD00078849) | marine metagenome | biome: aquatic biome; feature: sea water; material: coastral sea water | place: Japan | collected 2015-01 | depth 1 m m ...
ACAATGATCGTGGAGGGAAAAATATCAAATAATAGATGCAGATGGTGAAACTAGTGCATTAGCTCAAATCAATAATAATTTTTGCGAACTTGTCATTATCAATTCACAATCCTCTGCATTAAAAGAGTATAATCTTACCAAAAACTTACGATTAGCCGGCTACAAAAAACCAATAATCATACTTATTGACCGAAATAGCAATTTAGATAATTCAGATGATCACAATCATAAAGCTGATGAATATATCATCAAACCATTTAGGTATCCGGTATTATTAAAATCAATAGAAACACAATTACATAAATTTAAAAAATCAGAAAATACGCAATATAGTATCGGAAAATATGCCTTTAAACCAAACTCTAAAATATTAGAAACAAATGAAAGTAGATCCATTCGGTTGACAGAAAAAGAAAACAATATTTTAAAGTTTTTATACAAAAACTTAGGAAATACAGTTAGCCGCGAAACTCTTTTACATGAAGTGTGGGGATATAATTCCAAGGTAACCACTCATACCTTAGAAACGCATATTTATAGATTGCGCCAAAAAATTTGAAGATGATCCATCCAATGCTTGTTTCTTAATCACTGAACCTGGTGGATACAAGTTACGCTCATAGGTAAACATAAATAACTTGAAAGAAATAATATGCCCATAAAAGTATGTACTTGGAATATCAATTCAATACGCTTGCGCGAAGATAGTGTGTGCAGACTGCTATCCCAGGAAACTCCAGACGTTTTATGCTTACAAGAATGTAAGAGCCCTGTAGATAAAATTCCTACAGAAAAGTTCTCAAGCCTAGGGTATAATTATCTAATTGCGAATGGTCAAAAAGGATATAATGGCGTTGCAGTACTGTCCAAACTGCCCCTTAAAGAAATAGATCGAAAAGATTTTGCATCGCTTGGTCATGCAAGACACATTGCAGTAAACGTTGATAACAGGCTAAATATTCATAATTTTTATGTTCCTGCCGGTGGAGATGTTCCTGATAGAAGCATAAATGAAAAATTTGGCCAAAAATTAGATTACTTAAATGAAATGGCAAAATATTTTGAAGCTAACAAACCTCAAAAATCTATTTTAGTTGGTGACTTAAATATTGCCCCACAAGAAGAAGATGTTTGGGATCATAAGAAGCTTTTAAAAATAGTGAGCCATACACCACAAGAAATTGAAGCGCTTAATGTAGTAAAATCATCCGCAAACTGGGTAGATATAACACGCAAAGACATTCCACTAGGGTTATTATATTCTTGGTGGTCATATCGCGCACGTGACTGGGATTCAGCAGATAAAGGAAGGCGATTAGATCATATTTGGGCAACGAGCGATATTGCAAAATATGGCCATGAGAGCCGTATTTTAAGAGAAGTAAGGGGCTGGGACAAGCCAAGTGATCATGCGCCAGTCTTTGCAAGTTTTGATCTATAGTATTGCTTGACCTTCACATAGTGATTAATCAGGAGCAAAATTGAAAAGGTGATTCATGTTAGAGCTTAACCAACCAAATGTTGAAGAAAACCATGTAAAAGATGTAAACGAAGAGACTTTCATGGATGATGTTATAGAAGCGTCAAAAACCTCACCTATTGTTGTCGATTTTTGGGCACCATGGTGTGGTCCTTGTAAAACCCTAGGGCCAGCTCTGGAAGCAGAAGTAAAGGCAACCAATGGTAAAATAAAAATGGTTAAAATTGATATCGATCAAAACCAAAATCTAGCTAGTCAAATGCGTATACAATCTATTCCAGCTGTTTTTGCCTTTGTTGACGGTCAACCTATCGATGGTTTTATGGGCGCAAAAGCGCCTTCTGAGTTAAAAAGTTTTATAGACAAACTTTTAGAAAAAGTAACGGATGATGATGGAGATTTATCAGAAGCAATAGCTGTTGCTAATGAAATGTTAAATGCAAAAGAATTTAATGATGCAGCTGAAACATTTGAAGCCATATTAGGAGAAGATCCAGAAAGTGCACTCGCATTTGTTGGATTATTCAATGCAAAAATGGGTGCTAAAAAAATTAATGATGCTAAAACAATGCTAGAAGAAATACCTGATGCATTAAAAAATAAATCTGAAATACTTGCACTACAGGCACAAATCGATCTTTCCAATCAAGCAGAAGGCGTTGGTGAGATTAATGATTTACGTTCAACTTTAACCAATGATGAAAACAATCATCAAGCACGCTTTGATCTTGCTTTGGCTCTTTTTACGAAAGGAGAAACCAGTGAAGCAATACAGGAATTATTAACAATTTTTAGGGTCGACCAAGAATGGAATGATGATGCAGCAAGGCAGCAATTATTTAAATTTTTTGATATATTAGGTAGTGAAAATCCCATTACATTAAGTGGGCGGCGTCAACTTGCGTCAATGTTATTTGCCTGATGCAGTATTTGATCTAAGTATGGTTTATGTATAAATTAAATTCACTCCCAGAAACTATACCATTGTTTCCCCTAAGTAACGCATTGCTGTTACCTCATTCGCGCCTACCATTAAATATTTTTGAACCAAGATATTTATCTTTGTTAGATGATACAATGAAATCAGAACACAGGTTGATTGGAATGGTTCAACCATTATCACCTAACCCCAAGAACGGTGATTTGCGTGTACATAAAATTGGCTGTGCAGGTCGGTTAACTTCTTTCTCTGAAACCGGAGATGGAAGATATATGGTTACACTGACTGGTATATGTAGATTTAGAGTTACAAGTTTGATTGATGGATTTCTTTCATATCCAACTGCGAATATTAATTGGGATAGTTTTGGCGGAGATTTAAATCCTCCAAATGAAAATCAAAATATTAATAGAGAAAAATTCTTTAACGTCTTAGAGCGCTATTTCCAAATAATGGAACTTTCTACAGATTGGGATGGTTTGAAAGACGCAGATGATATGCTTTTAATAAATTCTCTAGCAATGTTATGCCCATTTGAACCAGAAGAAAAACAAGCGCTTCTAGAAGCACCATCTCTTATTACAAGGCGAGAAACTTTAGTAACGCTGATGGAGTTTGCTCTAAGAGATGAAAATAGCACTATGGATAAAATACAATGATCCAAATTGATCCAAAAATGTTGGAAATTTTAGTTTGCCCCATTACATTTGGATCCCTTACATATAATTCTGAAACACAAGAACTTATATCAAAAAGTGCGAAACTAGCTTATCCCATTCGAAATGGAATACCCGTTATGCTGCCAGATGAAGCTAGGAAAATTGATTAAATAATCTGGCCTTGCAAAAGCTTTGGTAAATCGCCTGAAAGGCCAGCTGCATGACGCATAAAACTTCTGCGTAAATGTGGTGTAGCATTTACACTTCCCAGTCCAATATCTCTCATTGAACGCAAAATTATATTGTCGTTAGAAAATAGTTTATTTATGCTGTCCGTCGCAACAGCCATTGCAGACGTATCAAAACGTCGCCATTTCTGATACCGCTCTAAAACTTGCTTTGAGGAAAAGCTTTCTCCTCGCCGTTTAGCAAGTGCTAAAACCTCTGTTAAAGCTGCAATATCTTTTAAACCAAGGTTTAACCCTTGGCCTGCCAAAGGATGAATTCCGTGAGCAGAATCACCAACAAGTACGGTTCGTTTAGCAATAAAACTATCCGCTAAGGACAAGCCCAGAGGATAGCTAAATCTATCCCCAACTAAATTTATAGATCCCAAAAAATCACCTATGACCGGTGAAAGGGCATTAAGATAATCTTCATCACACATATCATTTATGTGCTTAGCTCTATCTTTCGTTTCTGTCCAAACTATAGAAGACTTATTACCTTTCAGAGGTAAAATTGCTAAAGGTCCTGCAGGATTAAAAAATTGATGAGCAACACCAAAATGTTGTTTCTCATGGGATAATGCGCAAACCAGTGCTGTTTGGTTATAGTTCCAACCAACATGAGAAATATTAGACCACTGCGCTATTTTTGAATTTCGTCCATCACATCCAACTAATAATTGTGTACGTAAAACCTGACCATCTGACAGATTCAAACTCACGCTTGTATCCTTCACGTTTTGTGAAATAACTTCAGCATTGTAAATATATTTAATTTGTTTTGACATTTCTATGTCAGTTTTTAGTGCTTCTCGAATATAGCGATCTTCAATTAAATGACCCATTGGGCCTTCTTCAAGTTCTTGGTGATCAAAATGTAAGAACCAGTCAGAAGCACCTTCACCAACTCGCCCATCACTAACTTTTATATCAAGAATTGGTTGCGCATTTTCTTTAAAATAATTCCATATCCCAAGTACTTTTAGCATACGAATAGATGCATGGGATAAAGCGTATGCTCTTCCATCAAAATTTTGTGATTTTGTTAACTTGTTAGATTGCCTGTCAATAACAGTTACATCAAAGCCTATACTAGACAGAGCAATAGCCAGTGCACTACCAATTAACCCACCACCAACAATTATAATGTCTGTATCATTATTCATATTTTTATTATCTATGAATTAACCGGATTGTCCACGCTTCAAACCGTCGCTAGAGTAAAATAAATAGGAGAAGATAATGACTCAATTATGGCTAAAAATGACTGCTTGTGAGTTAGGTCGCGGAATTGATAATGGGTCTATTTCTCCGGTAGCATTGGTAAAAACATATCTAGAAGCCATAAGAAATCACCCACTAAATAATGATATATATGCACGTATATCGTCAGAAAGAGCCTTAAAAGAAGCAAGTGCTGCAGAAATTAGAGCTAAAACAAATAACCGTTTAAGTTTATTAGACGGCGTGCCCATATCATGGAAAGATTTATTTGATAGCAAGGGTATTAATACCGAAGCTGGATCCATGCTATTGTCTGGAAGAATACCAGAATCGGATGCAGATGTATTAGGTAATGCTACTCAAGCAGGGTTAGTGTGTTTAGGCAAAACCCATATGTCAGAATTAGCATTTTCGGGATTAGGTTTAAATCCCATGACTAAAACAACTCCATGTGTAAATAACTTAGACGCAGTTTCTGGTGGTTCGTCTTCTGGAGCCGCAGGATCAGTTGCATTTAACTTAGCATCAATTGGCATAGGGTCTGACACAGGTGGATCAGTTAGGGTTCCAGCAGCTTGGAACGATTTAGTTGGGCTAAAGACAACCAGTCAGGATATTTCTCTTAAAGGGGTAGTGCCCTTGTGCCCAAAATTTGACACTATTGGACCACTCTGCAGAAGTGTTGAAGATGCAGCAGTAATTTATTCAATATTGAAAAACCAAAACTATACACCCATTAAAAAACCAAATTCCTTACGATTAATGCGACTTGAGGGTATTTCTGAAGAAGATATTGAGAATGCTCCACTCACAGCCTTTGATGATGCCTGTGCAAAAATATCTAAAACAGATATTACAATTACAAAACATAAGTTCCCTGTACTTGAAAAACTTTTGTCATTAGCTGGCATTATTTATACCGTTGAAGCATATGAAGTTTGGGGAGAGCTATTAGAAAAAGAGGGTAAAAAAATGTACCCTGAGATACTAAGTCGCTTTATGGCGGGTAAAAATTTCACACAAAATGAATATAAAAATGCATGGTCTTCTATTAATAGTATAAGAGCAGATTGGATGAATTTTACTCAAGAATTTGATGCAGTAATTTTGCCAACGTCTCCAATCTTACCCCCTAACAAAACAAAGTTATTAAGCGATAGCTCTTATTATAAACGCGCAAATCTATTAGCATTACGAAATACACGAATTGGTAATATGCTTGGACTATGTTCCATAACGCTGCCAACTTCACAACCTTCTTGTGGGTTTATGATTATGGGCGCGCCATTTTCTGAATTAAAGCTGCTAAATATTGCATCAAAAATTGAAAAAGACATAACTTGATATTTAATTTGGACTAACCGTAAAAATAAAGTATAATAAATTCAAAGGGCGTTAGACCCTGTTAAAATGAGGCAATAATGGATTTACCCGAGCGGTTTTCAAACCTGCCAGCTTATGCATTCCCGCGCTTGCGCGCACTGCTAGATAGTCATCCAGCGGGTGGTGAAGTGTTGCATATGTCTATTGGGGAACCAAAGCATGAATTTCCAAGCTTCATAAAAGAAATTTTATTAAAAAATATTCAAGATTTTAATCGTTATCCAAGCAATGATGGGTCCCCAGAATTATTAAATGCAATCTCAGAATGGGTTAATAAAAGATATGGAGTAGTAATAAAGTCTGAAAGTGAGATTTTATCACTAAATGGAACACGAGAAGGGTTGTTTAATGCTCAGATAGCATTATCGCCAGAAACTAAAAACGGTAAGCCTACAAAAGTATTAATACCAAATCCTTTTTATCAAGTTTATGCAGTTGGCGCTGCTACAGTATCTGCTGAACCTATTTTTGTACCAGCCTATGCTGAAAACAACTTTATGCCTAATTATGCTGAGCTTCCAAAAGAAATTTTAGACCAGACTAGTATATTATTTTTATGCTCACCAGCCAATCCACAAGGGACTATGGCTTCGTATGATTATTGGGTTGAACTAATGAGGCTAGCAGAGAAGCATGATTTTAAAATTTTTGCAGATGAGTGTTATTCAGAAATATATCGCAATTCTGCACCTGTTGGCGCATTACAAGTCGCTCATAAAATTGGTGCTGATCCCGAAAGACTTGTAGTTTTTCATTCATTATCTAAGCGGTCTAACTTACCAGGTTTGCGTTCAGGTTTTGCTGCGAGTGGGCCAAAAAATATCAAAGAAATGAAACAGCTTCGTAATTATTCTGGGGCTCCAAATCCAACACCACTTCAAGCAGTTGCAGCAGCAGCTTGGTCAGACGAAGATCACGTTGTTGAAAATCGCAAGTTGTATCAAAAAAAATATCAAATAGCAGATGATATATTTAAAAATATAAAAGGCTATAACGCGCCACAAGCGGGGTTTTTTTTATGGCTTCCGGTTGAAAATGATGAACAGGCAACACTTAATCTATGGAAACAATCTGGGATTAGAGTTTTACCAGGTTCATATCTTAGCAGAAATGTTGATAATAAAAATCCAGGTGAAAAATACATTCGTGTAGCAATGGTTGCACCATTTGGTGAAACAAAGCTTGGGTTACAGACAATTAAGGACAATCTATATACATTATGAGTATGGCAAATAGCACCCGCCCGCGTGGGCCAGTATTAGAAACACAATTACGAACTCAAATTCGAAAGCGTTTGATGGAGTTATTGGGTCTATTTTTTATATTTTGTGCATTTATTACCTCTGCAGCCCTTTACAGCTATACACCAAATGACCCAAATTTTTTGAACTCAACTTCAGGTAATGTTCAAAACCTCATGGGTTTTTATGGTGCATCATATGCAATGACTTTAATGTTTGCTATCGGATGGGCATCCTGGGCTTGTAGTTTAGCCATGTTTATATGGGGGCTTCGATTATTACTTCATCGCGGGCATCAACTAATATTAAAACGTGGTGTATTTTTACCCATTTTTTTAGCATTTACAGCTGTTTTTATGGCAACAAATGTACCGCCAGCAAATTGGCCAAACAGTTATAACTTAGGTGGCTTTTCTGGGGATGCAATATTTGAAGTTTTAATAGACTTCAATCCAATTGATTTAGCCATTTGGGTAAAATCAGTTTCCTTATTTTTAGGAATAAGCTCAATATGTATCGGACTTTTTTCATTAGGTTTTAATTTTCAAGAAATTAAATCAATTTTAAAGCGAAGCTTCCAGGGTGCTTTGTATACGATTATATTATCTTGGAAAATTTTAAAAAAACTAATACCACTTTCTAAAAATAGAAAACCGTTGGGGCAGCTAAGAAAAACTCAAATACATTCTAATTATGACATTGAAAATGAACCTTATGACAATGAAGAAGAATTCGCTGAAGTATCAAATACTCCAAAAAATAATGTCTTAAAATCCTTAATACCTTCTTTTTCAAAACATAATAAATATGAAAAAAATAATATAGATCTAGATTTATCTGAAGATACCTCCAAAATATCTATAAATAAAGAAAACCCAGATCGTATTACAAGAAGAATTCAAGAAGCCGTTCACAAAAAAAATCTCAAAAGTAATAGAGATGCACCAATGGTTGATATTGAAACTTTCGACGAACCAACGGCAACAATTCCACCTGATGCAAATTTTTATGATGATGCAAATGAAGTTTCTATGGAGCTACCATTAGAAACAAAACGAAAAGAACCAATCTTATTACGCCCATCAAATCCAAAATCTGTAGTAGAACATCCATCAAAAAAACCAATTCCTCAAAGTAGAAAAGCAAAATCTGAGGCACAACCAACACTATTTGCTGAAAACATGGCAAATTATGAACAGCCAGCACTAGATTTATTGGAAAGTCCAAAAACAATTATACGCCAACAATTGTCAGATGAAGCATTAGAAGAAAATGCACGCATGTTAGAAAACGTTTTGGATGATTACGGCGTTAAAGGTGAAATTATTTCTGTCAGACCAGGACCAGTTGTAACTATGTACGAATTAGAGCCAGCTCCTGGACTAAAAGCTAGTAGAGTTATTGGTTTAGCTGATGATATTGCTAGATCAATGTCAGCACTTGCAGCAAGAGTATCAACAGTACCTGGTAGAACAGTAATAGGCATTGAGTTACCAAACGATCATAGAGAAACTGTATTACTTAGAGAAATTTTATCAGCACGAGATTATGGTGACGGTAAACACGGACTACCACTCGCTCTTGGAAAAAATATTGGTGGTACTCCTGAAGTAGCTGATTTAGCAAAAATGCCCCATTTGTTAATTGCTGGTACAACTGGCTCAGGTAAATCTGTGGCCATAAATACAATGCTATTATCATTACTGTATAAATTATCTCCAGATGAATGCAGAATGATAATGATAGATCCTAAGATGTTAGAACTTTCTGTTTATGATGGAATTCCTCACCTTCTATCACCAGTTGTAACCGATCCAAGAAAAGCAGTTGTTGCTTTAAAGTGGGTGGTTGGCGAAATGGAAGAGCGCTATAGAAAAATGTCCAAAATGGGCGTTCGTAATATTTCTGGATATAATGGTCGAGTAGCAGATGCGCTTGCTAAAAATGAAGATTTTGAACGCACAGTACAAACTGGGTTTGATGACAATACTGGTGAAGCAATTTTTGAAACCGAAACATTTAAGCCAGAGAAGTTGCCTTATATTGTTGTGGTAGTTGATGAAATGGCTGACCTGATGATGGTTGCAGGTAAAGAAATTGAAGCATGCATCCAGAGATTAGCTCAAATGGCGAGGGCTTCTGGAATTCATCTGATAATGGCAACGCAGCGTCCTTCAGTAGATGTTATTACTGGTACAATCAAAGCCAATTTTCCTACTCGTATTTCGTTTCAAGTAACCTCAAAAATTGACAGCCGTACAATCCTTGGAGAAATGGGTGCCGAACAACTACTAGGCATGGGAGATATGCTGTATATGGCAGGTGGTGGAAAAATTACGAGGATACATGCACCATTTGTTTCTGATGAAGAGGTGGAATTAATTGTTAACCATTTGAAAAAATTTGGCCCTCCAGAATATGTAAGTGGTGTTGTTAAGGGTCCCGATGATGAGAAAGCATCAAATTTAGATTCAATCTTGGGATTAGGTGGTAATACAGATAAAGAATCTGCCCTCTATGATCAAGCTGTAGCAATAGTTGCACATGACAGGAAATGTTCTACGTCATACATACAAAGAAAATTATCTATTGGATATAATAAAGCTGCCAAAATTGTTGAAGAGATGGAAGATAATGGAATTGTATCTGCTGCAAATCACATTGGAAAACGTGAAATCTTTCTACCCGAACAAGATTAATAATTAAGTTAAAATAATATGAAAATTATACTTAAAATAAAAATTTTAATAAAAATTTTAATTATTATTTCTTGCTCATCTCATCCTTCCTTAGCAGATAGGATTTCCCTGAATAAAATTAGTGATTACATTAATGGGCTCACGACACTTCAGGCTGATTTTGAGCAAATCAACTCAGATGGTTCAATAGATAGAGGAAAGCTATACATTAGGCGCCCTGGAAGAATGAGGCTTGAATACACAGCTCCAAACAATGCTCTTGTCATAGCTGGCGCAGGTAGTGTCGCAATATTTGACGATAAGAGTAAAAATGGGCCAACACTATTCCCACTGAAAAAAACTCCTTTAAATTTATTATTAAAGAAAAATGTAGATTTATCTAAAAATGAAATGATAACTGAGCACACAGCAAATAATGAAAATACTTTTATTGTTGCCAAAGATCCTAAAAGGAAATCTCAAGGTAGCATTAAAATGGTGTTTAGTAATAGCCCAGTTTCTCTTCAAGGTTGGACGATAACAAATCAATCTAATCAAAAAACTAAAATTATTTTAGATAAATTAGATAAAAAAACCAAAATACCTTTATATTTATTTAATATATCAGCAGCCAGTAAAAATAAAAACTAAGTGCAGCGCGCCAACTGAGCGCTATATCTGATAGCTCTTTTTTGTACTGATTTAGCAACTTTTATTAACCATTTTTTTCTTTTATAAGTTCCTCGCCTAAATCCTGAATGACCTTCATGATATGCTAGATATTGATTATAAACATCACTTTTAGAGATGCCATTACGTTTGTAAGATTTATGCATATACCAGCCCATAAAATCTGATGCATTTCTAAAGCTGCTTCTTCTAGAAAACGTATTGCCTGTTTCTTTTCGGTATTCATCCCAAGTTCCATCTAAAGCTTGAGCAAACCCATATGCTGATGACTGCCGGCCCATAGGAATAATTTTAAATTTCCATTGGTATGGCGTTTTTGCAGTACCTGTAAATTTACTTTCTTGATAAATAGATGCCATCATTACAGGCACTGGAACCCCCCAGCGACGTTCAGCACGAACCATTGATCTATACCAAGATTTTCGCTCTTTTTTGATCGAGCACGCATTATCTAAATTATGAGGGGGATCAGTTCTTAATCCTGAACAAGCCGTTAAAAATAAACTTGCCAAAATGATAAGACTAATTTTTTTCATACTTAGGATCCGATTTTTTCTACTATAAAAATTATGCATTAAAGGAGAATACCCAACAATACGGGCAGAGCAAATACTGATAAAGCTGTTGATGCTATAACTAAACCTGCGACCTCATTTGCATCTGCTCCGTATTTCTGTGCCAATAGATACGAAGTTACAGCCACAGGTGTGGCGATTTGCATAACTAGTACTGCAAAGGCAATATCATTTAATTCAAAATAAATGCCAATTATCCACGCGACACCGACGCTAACGCACAACTTTAATATCGATAATATTATGGCACGCGAAATTAAATTTATTTTCAAACGAGCTAATGCAACACCAAGTGTAATTAACATCAAAGGAATTGCCATTTGTCCCAACAATTCCAATGTATTTGTAGCCCATTTTGGCGTTTGCCAACCCTGAATTAAAAACAAAGCTCCCAATAAAGTTGCCCAGACCATAGGTTCTTTAAAAACTTTATTTATGCTACCACCACCAGATACCATCCAAACACCAATAGAGAATGAACCAATTGCCATTACCGCAAAAACAACAACTGCATAGCCTAAACCTACTTCACCAAATGCAAACATTGCCAGTGGTAACCCTAAATTACCTGTATTACCAAAAATTAATGGAGCCCAATATGTTGCCATATTAAGTTTAAATATTTTTCCTGTTATCCAAAATATTAAAGCCAGAAATAAATAGGCAATTAAACTAGATAAAAATAAATTTGATAGTGTATCTGCTGAAATATTAGCCTTCATTAGGGCAACAAATATAAGAGCTGGAACTGATAATGTCATTGCAAGTCTTGTGACAAACTCGATTTCATAACTCCAACCAATTTTAACCCATGTAAATCCAATTGCTGCCAGTATAAATACAGGCGCAACTATTTGAAAAACGGTCAAAATAAGTTCCATATAATTACAAAACCTAGTGTGGACAGTTTGTCAATCTAAGAGTAATTAACTATTAATGATTAGGTAAATTTTTATGTTTGAAGTTAATGCAAAATTTTCAATTGGTGAGGTTGTCCGGCACCGCAAACATCCTTTTAGGGGTGTAATATTTGATATTGACCCAACCTTTTCAAATACTGATGAATGGTGGGAGAGTATTCCTGAAAAACACAGGCCTATTAAAGAACAACCATTTTATCATCTATTGGCTGAAAATGATGAGTCTTTTTACGTAGCATATGTTTCGGAACAAAATTTATTAATTGATGAAACTGGGGAACCAATTGATCATCCAGAAGTCGCAGAAATGTTTGGTGAAATGACTAATGGTAAATATAATGTAATTTCTCACATGAATTAATACCCCAAAGATGCTCCATCTTTTCTTGCGTCACTAGAACCAATTAGAATACCATTTTTATAATCAATAAATATAGCTTGTGCTCCGCCGATTGGCGTATCAGGAACGATAAGATCGTGCCCTAAATCTATTAACCCCTGGCATACATCATTTTTGTAACCACGCTCTACTTTTAAAACCCCTGCATCAGCAAAACTTCTTGGCGCATCAATACTTGCTTGTGGATGTAGATTAAAATCAACAATATTAGAAACAAATCGATGGTGCCCAGTGGCTTGGTAAGCTCCGCCCATAACACAAAAAGGCATCAATATCTTATCATCTTTCTTTAACATTCCAGGTATAATAGTATGCATTGGGCGCTTTTTGGGTCCCACTTCATTTGGGTGATTTTTTTCTAAAGTAAATCCAGCACCTCTATTTTGAAAATTAATTCCATACTTAGATGATGCATAACCAGATCCAAAAGAATGGAAAACTGAATAAATAAGTGAAACAGACATTAAGTCTTTATCAACAATAGTTAAACAAATTGTTTCTTTATGAACTGACTCAGTAACTGATTTTACATTTATTGTAGCAGCTTTAGGATTAATTAATGATGCTAAATTTTTTGCTGTTCCCATTGAAAGCATGTGATCAATACGATTACTTTTATCCGCAATAAACCTATTTCTTGCATCATATGCTAATTTCGTTGCTTCAGCTTCAATATGTGTACGTTGGACTCCAAATGCATCCATAGATTGTAAATCAAATTGTGATAAAATATTATTTATACATATAGCTGTTGCACCTTGCCCGTTTGGTGGATGTTCAAACATTTCTATGTCTCCATATTTTCCAGAAATAGGAGTTGTATAGTTGCAGCTAACATTTTCAAAATCTTCTAATGAATGCGTACCTCCTATGGCATTCAGTGATGAAACCATGTCCTGTGCAACTTCACCTTTATAAAAACCATCACGCCCTTTTTCTGCAATTTTTTCAAGTACTTTAGCCTGCATTGGCGCTTGAAATAATTGTCCAATTTGTGGAGCTTTGCCTTTTATTAAATAAAAATCACGTGCTGCACCTTTTAGTTCGGGCTCTGCTAAAGACCAATCAAAAGCTGTCCTTGGTGCAATAGGTACACCAGATTTCATGTAATGAATTGCGGGAGCCAAAGATGCTTTTAAGCCTATCTTTCCATAATCGGCACTTAACCTGCAAAAAGCATCAATAGCACCTGGCATTGTAATAGACTCAACACCTCTAAGAGGCATTACTGAATGCCCAGTATCTCTAATTTTTTCAGCATCGATTTTGTTTGGAGCACGTCCTGATCCATTTAAAGCAATAATTTCTTCTGAACCAGCAGGGCTTAATAATATGAAACAATCGCCACCAATACCAGCCATCTGAGGTTCTAATAAACCCTGCAGTAAAGCAGCAGCTATTGCTGCATCTACAGCGTTGCCGCCAGCCTCTAATATTTGTATGGCTACTTTTGAAGATAATGGGTTTGAAGTAGAGGCCATTCCATTAGACCCATACACTGGAGATCGTCCAGGAAAATGAAAATCACGCATTTAAATCCTCCACTTGCACAAATTCTATTATTATAGCAAATTAATTATATGAATAAGTTTGTATCAATAGGTAAAGATGTCAACCAAAGTTATGACAATGGTATTCATTTTCATAGAACAGAGTTAAGCCCAATAATTTCACTTTATGGGAGAATGGTAGCTGCTGGAGAATGGCGCGATTATGGAATATCTTCATTAAAAGAAGTAGCCATATTTTCAATATTTAGAAGAGCTGCGGAACATCCGATCTATACAATCGAAAAACGCCCAAAACTAAAGGGTAAGCAGGGGATGTATAGCGTCGTTGGAATGGATGGGCATATTTTAAAAAGAGGGCAGGACTTAAAAACGGTACTTCAAGTATTAGAGCGTAAATTAATCAAATTAGTTTAATAACTTATAAGCTCAAAATATTATTCGTTTAATAGCTGTTATTAGTCCACCACCATTGGTTTCTATTCTTTCTTTTGCTACTTCTAGAGGCTCCTCAATTACTTTCATATGATAGCCATTAGCGTGAAGTAAGTTTTTTTCATCTAACATGACCCCAACATGACCCTCCCAAAAAATTAAGTCACTTCGCTTTAAATGTTCATTTTTATTAATTGTATTGCCAAGTTCTTTTGCTTGATCTGAGCTATCTCCTGGAGAGTTATAAGCTGCGTTTCTTAAGGCAAGAGAAATCAAACCTGAGCAATCCACACCATATTGTGAGTTACCGCCCCAAAGGTAAGGTACTCCTAAATATTTTTCTGCCGTTTTAGTAAAATCTTTTTTGGTTTCAGTTATTGGTTCAACATGCATTTTATGAATATATTGGCCTGTATTAAGTTCAAAAAAATCTCTGGATTCTTCGACTACAGTTAATTCAGATTGAAAAGGAATACTCATTACTGGAAGTGTTTTTATGTTTGGCTCTAAATACAAATGAGCTCCAAAACTACATACTTTACTATTTGAAATAACCCAATTTTTCAAATTGCTCTTTTTTACATATCCACCATACCCATCACTATATCTTTTACACTTTATCCACTCTCCAATATCTGAAATACACTCCAATCTGTCACCATAAAGCATTTGTCTGATTAAATTACCGTTTGGTTTGTCCAAAATATTACATACAGGTATAGAAACTTGAAAAATATTATTCATATCTTTTCTCTATAACTGATAACATTGCTCTGGCAGATTGACATGCACCGCCTTGTGTTTGGCTAGGCTTGTGAACTGGCGACCAAGCAAACAAATCAAAATGAACAAAGTATTTTGATTTTTCCACAAAACGCCGTAAAAATAATGCTGCAGTTATTGCACCTGCAAACCCACCCTTCGGTGCATTATCTAAATCTGCTACCTCAGGTTCAATAAAACTTTCATATGGCGCCCAAAAAGGCATCCTCCATAATGGGTCAACATTTTCTATAGATGCTTTTTGAATTTGATCAGCAAGTTCATCATCATCAGTAAAAAATGGTGGCATATCTGGACCCAGAGCAACACGCGCTGCACCTGTAAGTGTTGCATTGCATATCAATAAATCTGGTTTATCTTCATCAGCTAAAGATAGTGCATCAGCAAGAATTAACCGGCCCTCTGCATCTGTATGATTAATTTCTACACTCATACCTTTTCGACTAATTAATATATCTTGGGGCCTAAAAGAATTGGAAGATATTGAATTCTCCACTGCAGGAATAATAACTCTTAAATTAACTTTCAAATTCAATGACATGATCATATGTGCCAAACCTAAGACTGTTGCTGATCCTCCCATATCTTTCTTCATTAAACCCATTGAAGCCGTAGGCTTAATATTCAATCCACCAGTATCAAAACAAACCCCCTTACCAACCAGTGTAATTTTAGGATTATTATTTTCCCCCCATTGCATATCCAATAAACGAGGTTGTTGATCAGATGCTCGGCCAACGGCATGTATCATTGGAAAATTTTGATCTAATAATGCCTCACCTTTAATTATATTAGTTTTTGCATTATGTTTTTGGGCTAAATCACAGAATGCTTTTTCTAATGCATCTGGCCCCATGTCATTAGTGGGCGTATTAACTAAGTCACGTGTAATAAAATCCCCCTCTGCCTCAATTAAAATTCGCTTAGTATCAATATCTTTTGATGGCTTTAACTTTGCAGACTGTATGTGTTTTTTCTTATAACGGTCAAAACAATATGAGGATAATACCCAAGCTAGGTGAGCATTTTCTAATTCTTTGCCTGATAATCCTGATACAATTTCATATGTTCCGTTTGGCAGCTGAGAAGCAGCTGCTCCCATATGAAATCTTCCTCTAGATCTTGCCTCTTCAGTTCCCCAACCAACTAAAACACAAGATATTAGTCCATTGCTAGCAGGTACAATCAAAATATTTCCTAAACTAGCTTTAAATTGGTTTATATTAACCCAATCCTCAATATTTAATTCCATACTGATTGTTTTTAAACTGTCACTTTCTACTACATGAATTGGTATGGCAGTTTCAGATTTTTTTGCAAAAGTGGGTAACATAATAAACTCCTATTTCATTAGAAACTAACAATTTTTTCCTTCAAGGCAATGCTAACTAGTATTACATTTTAAAAATATAAAATTTAGAATGGACAGCTTATTCACAAAAGTTATAAAACAAATAAATATTTCTCATGAATTGTTTATTCTTTTTGAAGGATTTAAAATGACTAGCTCCACTACCACTTTGCCAAGCAGTCTTATCAATAATTATCATGGCTGGAGAGACAGGGGCCTTCAAGAAAAAAAAGCTAGGTATGCAAGCCTTGCCAAAAATGGACAACACCCAAAAACTATGATTATTTCATGTTGTGATAGTCGTGTTCACGCTACAACAATATTTGGTGTAGATACTGGTGAGTTTTTCATACACAGAAATATTGCAAATTTAGTACCTGCGTACTCAACAAGTCAACATTATCATGGCACCTCTGCTGCTATAGAATACGCAGTAACCGCTTTAGGTGTGACAAATCTAATTGTAATGGGCCATACTCTTTGTGGTGGTATTCAAGGTTGTCATGATATGTGTTCTGGAAAAGCCCCCGAATTAGAAAAAACAACTAGCTTTGTGGGTCGTTGGATTAATATTTTACGCCCTACATACGAAGAGGTTGCTAGTGAAGGTGGCACAGATGAAGAGCAAGTCAAACGGCTTGAACAAAAAGGAATTTTAACATCCATAGAAAATCTGATGACTTTTCCATTTATATCAGAGCGTGTTGAAGCAAAACAACTCTCATTACATGCTGTTATCCTAGATATTAGTGAAGGCACTATTAAACAGTTTGATGAATCATCAAGCTGCTTCGTTCCAGTATAGTTTTTTAATACCCCAAAGTAAAAAAGCACTAAGATATCTTAGTGCTTTCTAAAGATTAATTTTTATAAAGTTTAACCTTTTTTCAAAATACGTCGCCCCAAAAGCTCTGCTATTTGAATTGCATTTAAAGCTGCGCCTTTTCGAAGATTATCTGAAACGCACCATAAATTTATTCCATTTTCAATTGTACTATCTTGACGAATTCTACTTATATAAGTTGCATATTCGCCAACACATTCAACTGGGGTTATATAACCACCATCTTCACGTTTATCGACAACCAAAATTCCTGGGGACTCCCGTAGAATTTCTCGCACTTCATCCTCATCAATAAAATCTTCAAACTCAATATTTATTGCCTCAGAGTGCCCGACAAAAACAGGAACCCTTACACATGTTGCAGTTACTTTAATCTTAGAGTCGATAATCTTTTTTGTTTCCGCAACCATTTTCCACTCTTCTTTTGTGGATCCATCGTCCATAAAAACGTCAATGTGCGGTATTACGTTAAATGCAATATCTTTAGTGTAAACTTTAGCTTCTACCTCTTGACCAGGGACATACTTGCCTTTTGTTTGATTCCAAAGTTCATCTATTGCTTCTTTTCCTGTACCTGAAACAGATTGATAAGTTGATACAACAACTCTTTTGATTTTAGCACGATCATGCAACGGCTTGAGTGCTACGACCATTTGTGCAGTCGAACAGTTTGGATTGGCAATTATATTTTTCTGTGAATAGCCATCAATTGCATCAGGGTTACACTCTGGTACAATTAATGGAACTTTAGGGTCGTATCTATAAAGTGAACTATTATCTATTACTATACATCCGGCTTCAGCAGCAATTGGAGCATATTTCTTTGTAGCATCAGATCCGACTGCAAATAGCGCAATATCCCAACCAGAAAAATCAAAAGTGTCCAAATCTTTTGTTTTCATTGTTTTATCGCCAAGCATACATTCCGTGCCTAAAGACCTTCTGCTAGCAAGGACTTCTATAGCGTCAATAGGGAACTGACGTTCATCAAGTATATTTAACATTTCACGGCCTACATTTCCTGTAGCACCTACAACAACTATACGGTAACCCATTTTAGGTCTCCTAAAATTAAAATTGGACTGTCTTAAGATTAGACAAAGCGGCTATACCGCTATATCGATGAAAAGGGAATAGGGTGAAAAATTTATACACCCTTATTAATTTTAAATGTTTAGATTGATGAATTTAACTCAGCTATAATTGCATCGCCCATTTCTGTACAACTAACTGCTGTACCGCCATCTGCCTGCATTAAATCCCCAGTTCTAATACCTTTGGCTAAAATAGCCTCAACAGCTGCTTCAAGACGATCAGCTTCAGATCCTTGATCAAAAGAATATCTTAGAGCCATTGCAAAGCTTAATATACATGCACTTGGATTTGCTTTATTTTGTCCTGCAATATCGGGAGCAGATCCATGAACCGGTTCGTATAATGCTTTTGGGCGACCATTTTGCATTGGAGATCCTAATGATGCAGATGGTAACATACCTAATGAACCAGTAAGCATCGCAGCAGTATCTGATAAAAGATCGCCAAATAAGTTATCAGTAAGAATCACATCAAATTGTTTAGGAGCTCGAACTAATTGCATAGCACCTGCATCAGCATACATGTGTGAGAGCTCAACATCAGAATAATCTTCAGCATGAACTTCAGTCACAACATCGCGCCACAAAATGCCACTTTCCATAACATTTGCTTTTTCCATAGAGCAAACTTTATTATTTCGACGCCTAGCGAGTTCAAATGCACTTCGCGCAACACGATCTATTTCACTTTCTGTATATCTTTGAGTGTTTATTCCAACACGCTGATTATCTTCAGTGAAAATACCACGCGGTTCTCCAAAATATGAACCAGAGGTTAGCTCTCGAACAATCATTATATCTAGTCCAGATACCAATTCTTTTTTTAATGATGAAAAATCAGCTAAAGCATCAAAGCATTGGGCTGGTCGTAAGTTTGAAAATAAATCCATTTCCTTACGCAATCTTAATAGGCCACGTTCAGGCTTTACTGAAAAATCTAAATCATCATATTTAGGCCCACCAACAGCACCTAATAAAACAGCATCAACCTCTTGAGCTTTGGCCATCGTTTCATCATGTAATGGTGTTCCGTGTTGGTCATAGGCAGCACCACCTACCAAATCTTCTGATACATCAAAATTTAAATCACGGTTTTCACCAAACCATTGAATTACTTTTCGAACCTCAGCCATAACCTCTTGTCCAATACCATCACCTGGTAAGATTAATAAAGATGGGTTTTTCATAATTTTTTATTCCTTAAAATGGTACGAAAAATTGTTATTCAATTTTCCGTATTTTTTTCTTATCCAATTAAAGCCACGGGGAAATTTTAGCTTGCTTTTCTTCAAACTTATCAACTGATTCAATTTTTTGGTATGTTAGCCCAATATCATCTAAGCCATTTAATAAACAATGCTTTTTAAATGCATCAACTTCAAATTTAAATATTGTACCATCTGTTGCTGAAACTATCTGCTCTTCTAAATCTACAGAAATTCTAGCATTTTCACCTTTTGAGGCATCGTCCATCAAAATATCAATAGACTCTTTTGAAAGCTTAATTGGTAATATCCCATTTTTAAAACAATTATTGTAAAATATATCAGCAAAGCTTTCTGAAATAACAACTGATATTCCAAAATCCTTCAATGCCCATGGTGCATGTTCGCGAGAGGAACCACATCCAAAGTTTTCACCAGCAATAATAATTTCTGCATTCCGGTAAGCTGATTGATTTAAAACGAAATCAGAAATTTCACTACCATCTTGGTTGTAACGCATTTCGTCAAATAAATTCACACCAAGTCCTGATCTCTTAATTGTTTTTAGAAACTGCTTTGGAATAATCATATCTGTATCGATATTAACCAATGGCATTGGAGCCGCCACACCTGAAACATTTGTAAATTTTTCCATTACACCGCTCCCACGAATGTTCTTATATCTGTTAACTTTCCTGTAACTGCTGCTGCAGCTGCCATTGCAGGAGATAAAAGATGTGTTCGACCACCTCGTCCTTGACGACCTTCAAAATTTCGATTTGATGTAGCTGCACAACGTTCTTCTGGCGCTAATTGATCTGGATTCATTGCTAAACACATAGAGCAACCCGCCATACGCCATTCAAATCCAGCATCAATAAATATTTGTGCTAATCCTTCTTCTTCAGCCTGAGCTCGCACCAGACCTGAACCAGGTACAACCATTGCCCTCAATCCAGATTTAATTTTTTGTCCCTTTAGAATTTCAGCAGCAGCTCGCAAATCTTCAATTCTACCATTGGTACATGATCCTATGAATACTGTATCTATCTCTACATCTGATAATTTTTGACCTGGCTCTAATCCCATATAATCCAAGGCTCTTTTTACGGCATCTACTTTACCACCTTTAAAATCATCAGGCGATGGAACAACTGCATCTATTGGCAAAACGTCTTCAGGAGAAGTGCCCCAAGTTACAGATGGTGCTATATCTTCACCTTTAATAGTAATCGTTAGATCAAAATATGCGTTTTCATCAGTGTATAACTCTTTCCAGTTTGATAATGCTAAATCCCAATCTGAGCCTTTTGGAGCATTGGGGCGTCCATTACAGTAATCAAATGTTTTTTGATCAGGGGCAATTAAACCTGCTCGAGCCCCACCTTCTATAGCCATATTACAAACTGTCATCCGCCCTTCCATTGAAAGATCTTCTATGGCTTGGCCGCAATATTCTATTACATATCCGGTTCCACCAGCTGTTCCAGTTTTTCCTATAACATTCATTGTAATATCTTTTGCTGTTACTCCAGGTCGCAAAGCACCTGTTATTTCAACCTTCATATTTTTTGACTTCTTTTGAATCAAGGTTTGTGTTGCTAAAACATGTTCAACTTCTGAAGTCCCAATTCCATGTGCAAGGGCGCCAAACGCACCATGTGTAGCTGTATGGCTATCACCACATACGACAGTCATGCCTGGCAAAGTCCAACCCTGCTCAGGACCAACAATATGAACGATACCCTGGCGTACATCAGAAACTGGATAATAATGAATGCCAAACTCTTTTGCATTTGCATCAAGTGCATCTACTTGAATACGACTCTCTTCATTATCGATACCTTTAACTCTATCTTCAGTTGTTGGTACGTTATGGTCAGGAACTGCAATAGTTTTATTAGGTGCGCGAACATTTCTACCCGCCATACGTAAACCTTCAAATGCTTGAGGAGAAGTTACCTCATGAACTAAATGTCTATCAATATATAAAAGACAAGTGCCATCATCAGCTTCGTGGGCTACGTGAGCGTCCCAAATTTTATCATAAAGTGTTTTAGGTGCGGACATAAATGTCTCCTCCGCTAGAATATTTTGTAATTAATTTATTAAAAGAGCAGCGCTTAAATATTACCTAACAAAGACATAAATCTACCGTGAAACCTCCAAGGCAATCTTTTTTTATCATCAATGTTAATAATCTGATTCATATCGCTTCAATACCCCTTTGGGACATGTTCTTCAAGCACCTGCTTAATAATTGAATGCTTAATTTTAAACTAAACTTTATAACAGGCAATCTGCAGGACAAATTTTGCCAACTTCTAAACCAGCAGCATTTTTTAATTTTGGGTTCATGCGTTTTTGTATCATTGGATGGCTTTCATCAGCTACGCCCAAACGGACCAAAAGTGCTGCAATTGCACATTCAGATCCTCTTGAAGCTCCATCATCAATTTTCAATGCAATCCCCAAGCCTTGTTCAGGTAAAATTGCAGTATAAACTCCCTCAGCCCCAGTTTTTAATACTGTTCGCCCACCAATCGCACTCATTAACTCAGAGCATGCTCGACCTTCACCAGCAACTAAAAGAGGATATTTAGCCATCGCTTCAACGAGTCTTAGTGATCCAGGACCACGACTGCCAACACCCATTCGAGCCATGGCTGTAGCTAGCCCTTTTAAACTAGTTGCATGATTTGGAGCAGAGCACCCATCTATTCCATAGCCTGATGAATTTTCTCCTGTCATCTCTTCAAATATCGATAAAATATTTTTTTGTATTGGATGATCTATATCTATATATTCAGCATCACCCTTCAAAAATTTATTTAATGTTAAAAATCCGGAGTGTTTTCCAGAACAATTATTGTGGATTTGGCACGGCTTTTTATTCAAACGTATCAGATCATTTGATGTTTTCACACCTGATGGCCAATGCGTGCCGCATCGTAAATCTTTTTCATTTAAATCCAACACATTTAACCATTTCAAAACTGCTTGAGTATGCAGAGGGTCACCTTGGTGAGAGGAGCAAGACAAGGCTAAGTGGGAGGGTGTTAAGCCAAAAGCGTCTGCTGCACCAGTCTCAACCAATGGTAATGCTTGAAGAATTTTACATGCTGATCTAGGTAAAATTTCTTTGGAAGGGTTGCCCCAAGACTCTAATATATCTCCACTTGAGTTTACAATTACTGCATGACCACGGTGTTGGCACTCCAAAAATGCTCCACGCCAAACCTCAACTAATACTTCAGACATTTTATCCCTTAGAGAATTATTTCTGTTAAATTAAGTTTAGTATATATTGAGGGCTGGAATCGAGTTTTATTTTTGTTATAACAGCATAAATAAAAACATATTTGTAATTTTAAGACATAGTGATTGTGAGCTAAACTAAAACCATGAATAAATTCGTATTAATACTAATAGTATCATCAAATATATTTTTTGGATCTATAGCATCTGCGAAAATGAAGCCTGTAGCAGATTTTCAAGATTGGGGTGTATACTCTAATGATTCAAATTCATGTTGGATAGCTTCTGGACCATTAAAAGTAGAAAACACAAAAAATGGCAAACCTGCGAATAATGTAACTCGCGGTGAAATAATATTATTTGTAAGTTATTTTCCAAAAAAAGGTGTTCTGGGAGAGGTTTCTTTTGCAGGAGGATATACATTTATACCTGGTCAAATGATAGATCTGCAAATTGGATCAACAAAATATGGTTTAATACCTGATGGGAATTTTGCATGGGCAACAAATTCAGACATTGATACAAAAATTAGAATATCAATGACACGTGGCTCAGAAGCAATTATTAGTGCAGAAAGTACCCGAGGCACTAAAACTAAAGACACCTTTTCTCTCAGAGGTTTTACAGCTGCTTTAAAAGATGCCAAAAAGCGTTGTGGCGTATAATCATTAATCCCTTCTTATCTTCTGATAAAACTTTAGATGCTATGTAAGAAGTAAGGAAACTTTTCATGACTAGTAAAACACCAATTACGCCAGATGT
>ERZ1027185.32-NODE-32-length-23078-cov-20.039873_pt1 | contig 23078 bp, 24 predicted proteins | sample MGYA00520868_ERZ1027185 | MGnify/ENA primary metagenome ERZ1027185 (study PRJEB33307, sample SAMD00078849) | marine metagenome | biome: aquatic biome; feature: sea water; material: coastral sea water | place: Japan | collected 2015-01 | depth 1 m m ...
TAGAGGATGATGGGTCAAGAACATATTCCAGGAGTGAAAAAGAGTTTCTAATTGGGGTGGTGATTCATGAGATTGGTCATATCTATTTTCCCATGATCGTTAATTCAGACGAAAGACAGTGGACTTGGATGGATGAGGGCCTCAATACATTTTTACAGTATCTAGCAGAACAAGAATGGGATATTAACTATCGCTCTGATCGAGGCGAGCCAAGATGGATCACAGACTATATGTCTAGCAGCTATCAAGTTCCTATGATGACTAATTCAGAATCATTATTGCAGTTTGGAAATAATGCTTATGCAAAGCCTGCAACAGCTCTGGTTGTGCTTCGTGAAACAATACTTGGAAGAGAATTATTTGATCAAGCTTTCAGGGAATATTCTCAGCGCTGGAAATTCAAAAGGCCAACTCCTTATGACTTCTTTAGAACAATGGAGGAAGCTTCCGGAGTCGATTTAGACTGGTTCTGGAGAGGCTGGTTTTATAGCACCGATCATGTAGATATCGCTTTAGACAGAATACACATCGCATCATTAGATACTCTGAATCCCCAAATTGATTTAGCTAAAGATCGAGTGGATTTTGAGAAAGAGCCAGAAATCCTTCATGACAATAGAAACGAGCAATCTGGAATTAAAACAAGGGTCGAAGCAAGGCCTGAACTCCTTGATATTTATGATGAATATGATGAATTTACTCCTTCAGATAGAGAAATGCGTGATTATGAAGAAATTCTTGATGATCTATATGACAAAAATGACAGCGATCCTGAGTGGAAAAAGAAAGCATTAGTTGAGGCACTTGCAAAAGAAGAGGATTATTATATTTTTGAATTTACTAATAAGGGTGGATTGATTATGCCGATACCACTTGAGCTTACCTATGAGAATGGAATGAAGGAGCTCATAAGAATACCAGTTGAAATATGGAGAAAAAATCCAAGTAGAACACGATGGTTAAAACGTTCTAAGTTAAAAATTACTCAGGCAGTTATTGACCCCTACTGGGAAATTGGTGATACGGAAATTGAAAATAACTATTATCCTACCCGACTCATTCCTGCAAGATTGAAACCTCGCGCATCAAGAAGCAACCCAAAGAATTTAATGCAAGACCTACTCAATAGAAATAAAAAAATTACATCTCATAACTAGATAAAATGTATGTTGCAATAGACTTCGGCATATCTAATACTGATTTAGCAATCTCTGATCAAGGCAAAATTGTATTTCATACCACTCCCTCGCAATCTTCAGGAATTAATGCTGGTACCTTAAAAAATATATTAAAAAAGCATGAAATCGATATTTCAAACATAAAGAAAATTGGAGTTACTGGGGGCAAATCATCAGACCTGGATGATGCTTTGGAAGGGGTAGAAATTGCAAAAATTAATGAAATTGATGCAATTGGCTTAGGAGCAAAAAAACTATATGGCATTAAGGAGGAATCCGCCCTTGTTGTTAGTGCTGGTACAGGAACCGCTTGCGTTCATGTTCAAGGCAATAATTTTAATCATTTGGGTGGTATTGCGGTTGGAGGAGGCATGCTTGAAGGCCTTGGCTCTCTTCTATTTAAAAACTCAAATGGTCTTGAAATTAATGAATTTGCTAATAGCGGGTCTAGAGCTGAACTAGATTTATTGATTGGAGATGTGGTGAACAAAATAGGTAATCTCTCGCCAGATATAACTGCGGTTAATTTTGGTCAAGCAAAGAGCTCATCAGCAGATACCATGGAAAATACTGCGGCAGCATTATGCAATATGGTAGGTGAGGTTATTGGAACTGTCGCATACTTAAACGCATTGCTAGTAGGATCGGATAAAGCTTATTTCATAGGCAGAACATCTTACCTTTCTGAAATTATTGATGGGATCAATCAAAGGTTAGAGCTTGCTGGCATCAAGGGGCAATACAATGATGACCGCGAATATGGTAACGTCATCGGAGTGCTTGAAAGTATCGAGACTAACTCCTAGAGATATAAAACCTAAAGTAACTCTACAATTTTAGAAACACAAGAATGCAAATCTTCAGAATTGCTGACTATGTGATGAGAGTATTTATTATACAATTCCTGCCTTTCTTCAAATGCATCTTCAATAGATTGACCTGGAGCTTTTGCGAAACCTCGATCAAGAAAACTTGGAACCCTCTCTAGAATTTCGCTAAAGGGGACATCTAAAAATATTACTTTTGAATTTTGCTGGATATGTTTCATTGCTTCTTCACTATAAACAGCGCTTCCGCCAGTTGAGAGAATGATTTCTTTGAAGTAAAGATTTTTAAGCACTGAATTCTCAATTTCTCTCAGTCTAATATAACCTTCATCATCGAGGATCTTTTGTAAACTTTTCCCTTGCTGCTCTTCAATTAGAACGTCGCTATCAATTAATCTAAAATGCAGTATCTTTGCCAGCTCTCTTCCTACGGTGGACTTGCCTGCTCCAGCCATTCCTATTAGTGATATTGAATTTTTCATTTTTCGTGCTGTACTATAAACCTTTCTGAGTTAATTTTTATAAAAATATAATATAAAGTTGCATTTCAATGAAAAATAAATTCTTGCTCCTAATGCTAATGGCGCCCTCGTTATATGGGGCAACAAAACTTATTGTTCTTGGCTCTGGGACTCCCAATCCTGATCCTAATAGAGCTGGATCTGCGTATGCTGTAGTTGTTAATGAAACCCCTTATTTAATTGATTTTGGACCGGGTGTTATTCGAAGAGCTGCATCCCTGTCTCCGCCCTGGGGTGGAAAAATTGAAGCCATGACAGTCAAAAATTTTGAACATGCTTTCTTAACTCATATTCACTCCGATCATTCTGCTGGCTTGGCTGATCTATTACTTACTCCATGGATCATGGGAAGGGATAAAAAATTAAACCTATATGGACCCAAAGGACTGGAGCAAATGGCATCCTCTACCCTTGAAGCCTTTGAAGATGATATTAATTATAGGATCTACGGTACTCAACCATCTAATAAGATGGGCTATAAATTTAATTTTTATTTACTTAGTGAAGGACTGATCTATGAGGATGAAAATGTTTCTGTCGAGGCATTTACAGTGCCGCATGGAGGCTTTGATGATGCGTATGGATTTCGATTTACTACCAAGGATAAGGTTATAGTATTCTCAGGTGACACAGGCCCATCTAAAACATTAGAAAAATTTGCTGCTGGGGCAGATATATTGGTTCATGAGGTTTACTCAAATGCAGGATTTCTAAAAAAAACAAAAGACTGGCAGATATATCATCAAGGGCATCATACCTCCACATTTGAAGTTGGTGAGATAGCCTCAAGAGCAAAACCAAAATTATTACTTCTATCTCATATACTATTTTGGGGCTCCTCAACAGATGAAATTCTGAAAGAAACACAATCAACATATAAAGGTGAAATAAAGATCGCGGAAGATTTGATGATTATCGAATAATGGTGGAGCTACGCGGGATCGAACCGCGGACCCCCTGCTTGCAAAGCAGGTGCTCTCCCAGCTGAGCTATAGCCCCACACGAGGGAACAATTGTACAAGATATCTTTTTCAGTGCAACAAACTATCTCTATAAAACATTATGCTCTCGGTAGAGATTGACGCCCAAAAACTTGAAATATGTTAAAAGGTCATTCTTATAGAAAGTCTCACATTAAGAGGCTCGCCAACCGAAGCTTGGTGAGTGCTGTGTGAGTGAGGAAAGTACAACTCATCTGTAAGATTCTCTAGATTCATTTGGACACTTAAATCATCTGCAATTTGATAATATGCTCCAAGATCAACCCTAGTATACTCAGGTAAAACTAAACCAGGTTTATCATTTCCTATGTTTGACTCACCTTGCTGAGTGATCCCTACCGCCCAACCAAATTTATCAGAAACTTCATATGTAGCAAATAACGAAAGCATTTGATCAGGAATTTCTCGAGGTTCGCCCCCTTTGCTCGTTTTACCATCAAGGGCACTATAGCCAAATACCAAGCTCATCTTGTCATTTATGTCGCCCTTAACTTCAAGCTCAAAACCATCAACCTGCAAGCCAACTATTTCACTTGTTTCACCTGAAACACTATCTCTAACTGCTCTTACTTGTTCACTGTCAAAGTAGGCAATAGTGAAACCTAAATCATCAGTTATTTCTACTTTGGCTCCTATCTCAGAACTCTCAAAAACGTCTGGATCAAGGGCAGCACTACTCGCTGATAATGACTTAAATTGCTCTCCAGATCTTGGAAGGAAACTTTCGCTGTAGCTATAGTAAAGAGAAACATTCTCTCTTGGCTTAAAAATAATCCCGGCTCTAGGTGAAAATTCTTTATCTTCTCTAGACTGCGCGGAGCCATTTTTTATATCCTTTACAGTAATATCAAATGAATCGTGACGACCGCCAATGAGTAATTTTAAGTTATCAGAAACATCAATTTGATCTTGGAAAAAGATTGAAGTAACTTCAATATCAGATTGTGTTTGTCGATTTAAATCTTCACTGAAGTCATTATTTGTAGCAACTCCAACAGAATTAACTAAGAAATTCATAGGCCTTGTGATATTGAAAGTCTCTTTATCACTCTTAGTAGTTGCCCAATAAGTATCATATCTTTTATTTTTATTGGAGGTATCTATCATCTCTGCACCAAATAACAATATATGAGTGGTTAAACCGATCTCTAATTCATTAATCAGGTTCCCAGATATAATTGTATTTTCTCGCTCAGTTGGATCGTTGTAACCATCAACTGTTACTACAGATGCGCCAGCTGAATATCCAGATGCATAATAGTTTTGATACATTTTTTCAAATTCACTGGATACAATCGTTAAATTAGCTTTAGTTGTGTCTGAAAAATTTGTACTCACGATGGCTCTAAAAATATCAGCTTCTAAAGTAGTAAGATTATCACCTCTAGAATCACCAAATGTAATTTGGCTGAATCTTTCAACAGGTTTACCATTTTCTGTTGGGATGCCTCTATCAATATATCTTTCGTGATCTGCATGTTCATAAGAAAGATCTATGGTTGTTCGATCGCTTAGTTTTATTTTTATTGCAGGATTTATCCCTAACCTATCTCCATCATAAAAATCCCTGTGATTTTTGAGAGCATCGCTGTGAATCATTAAACGGAAGGCCAAATCATCGTCGCTCGAGGTGTTATAGTCTAAAGCTATATCATTGGCTCCAAAATCATCCACCCCAAATTCTACAGCACCAAATGTGTCGCCTAAAACAGCTTTCTTGGAGACCCTATTTAGGGCACCACCAGTTCCACCTCTTCCAAATAAAAGAGCATTAGGTCCTCTTAGTATTTCTACTTGTTCAACGTTATAAAGTGATCGGTAATATTGCACATCGTCTCTAACACCATCTTGAAAAAAATCAGCTGTTGATCTAATGCCTCTAAATACAACCGAATCTCTATGCCCCTCACCTTGAGATGTGTTAACACCAGGCGTATATCTAATTATGTCTCCAATTTGTCTGAAGCCCTGTTTCCTAATGTCTTCATCGGTGATAATGCTAACAGTTTGAGGAACATTTAATACCGCAACGGGAGTTTTGAGAGCACTAACTTGATCTGCATATAGGACATTTCCTTTTACCACTATCTCTTCAATACCATCATCAGCTGCAAATACTGGAGCAAAGAACAGGGCTGAGAGCAATCCCATGATTAAAAAATTAATTTTAGTTTGTGTATTAGGCCAATTCTCCACATTTACCTCATTGAGTTAGTCTCAAAGAGGTAATGCGCCTAATTGAGAATGGTAATGATAATCATTCTCATTTAGATTTACAAGACTTTTTTATTTTATTTAGTTATTACCTTTAATAGCAAAATAAAGTCCAAGTGCAAATAAAAATATCTGCTCGCTCATAAATAATTTTTGCGTGATAAACCAGTCAGCATGAGCCAAATAAAATGCTCCGATCATTATAACGAGGACTGCTCCCCCACCTAATCGGGTCACTAGATGCCCGGCCCCACCTAGAAAACCGCCTAAAATCACAGCAGCACCTGCACCGACTTCTCCAACAGCTACTAGGCTGGCAACAATCTCAGGCGCAGCTATTCCCATGCTTTCAAACCAAGTAACCATTTTTTCTGGAGGCAAGGGAAATTTTCCCAAGCCGTGCAGAATAAAAGAAACACCCAAGACCATTCTTAAGATCCATGGGGCCAATCCTTCAAAGGGTTTAGCAACACTATCTAAATAATTTGAAATGTTCATAAAATCTCCATTTTTATTTATTGTAGCTGATGTCTTAATAAGAATTGCAAAATTTTAATCTACCCCTATATTTAGTCACATAGGAGAAAAATTATGTTTAACCCATTAAAAATGGCAGGAGATATGAAGGGCATGGAGAAAATGCTAAAACCTGCATTAGAAAAGTTTATGCAAGAATCTGGTTTTGTAAAGAAATCGGAATTAAAAAAACTTGAAAAGAGAGTGGAAGAACTAGAAGCAAAATTGAAAGGCTAATTAGTTCTTATCATAATAAAATAAACGCTCTATATCATCCTCATCAGTAGACTCTCCATATTGAATCTCAATAATATGGCAAACATCATCGGAGTCATTTATTAATTGATGCCACTCACCTTGTTTTACGTGAAAAACCTCTTCTGCTAATAATTTTGTCTCTTGAAAATCATCTGGGTCATCTTGACTATGTTTAACCATGCATGATCCTTTGCTGACAAACCAAACTTCATTTCGTTGTTGATGTCTTTGAAATGACATACCCTTTCCTGGTTCTAAAATAAGTTCTTTTAACTTTATTCGATGGTCTTGAAAGAGATTATAGAATTTACCCCAAACTCTTTCCTCACTATCATATTGCCATTCTTTTAGAATGCTGCTGGAAGAATTTATTTTTTTCTCTCCCCCCACCCCAAATTTGAAAATGATGTCTTCAACAATCATTTCCGGAATATTTTCTGCCTTTCGGTCCCCACCGTTACAAAAAATAATTTCATCGCCAGGATACATTGTTTTTATTTTTTCCAATGCTGCACAACAACTGCCTTGCTGATCATCATCAAAATCAATGACTTCATCTACAATCCCTAAATTCGAAATAATTGTTTGCCTTTCATGGAATGGCATAAAAAACTTGCCTTTTTTATTAATTAGCCATTTATCGCTATTAAGAGCAACAATAAGGTGATCACCCAGCTGTTTAGCAGACTTGAAATATTCTATATGTCCAGAATGTATTGGATCAAAACCGCCACTGACAACTATTCTTTTAATTTTTCATTTCCTCCAGTCACAGAATTATACAAGTAACTAGTCAAAATTTCTTATGACTGAAAGTAACCTGAACTCTAAATATTGATTAAAGGATTTAGAGTGACCTTTTCAGGAATCTGCTCTGCACCAGGAACCTTTCTTGCAATGAGAAAAGGTTTCAATGCTTCAATAGCTTTCGGCTCATCGTAATGACCAATATTGGGATGCAAATGATGAACGAAATGAAGCTGCATTGAGTGATTTAGAAATCTTGGCATCCAGTGAGACCAAAATCGAGTATTCATATATCTTCCAGTTGAAGTCCCTAGATGAGGATAGTAAGAGAAAAAAACTGTTGTATAAACTGAGCCTATCTTTGCAGGTAACCACCACAACAACAAGGTTTCAAATGGAAAAATAATAACCAGAACTAATGGTGCGAATTTGTAAAACATCGCAATCGGAATTGCTTGATGGAATGCATTCACAAATGCTTTATCATTCTGAAAAACCTCAAGAAACTTATCAAATTGAACTGTTGAGCCATCTAAAACATTTTTAACAACTTTGAGAACAGAGGTGTTGTGCGCATTTGCATAGTCAGGATCTTTTACTGGATCATTGGTATATGCATGATGTTTCATGTGTGTGATCCTTAAAATATGATAAGGAAACTTCAAAGTGATAAGAGTAATATGGCCAACTAGACTATCAAGCCATCTGAGTTTGGGATTACCTCTAGAATAATTTCCATGCTGAGCTTCATGCGATGGCAAGTAGGCAAAACATGCACATAGAGATGCAATTAAAAATCCTGCCCATAAATCCAAAAAACCACTTAGAACTAATGGCCACAAAGAAAGCCAGATGACAGCCTGACCCAAGCCAATGAGAATCATTTCCCACTGGAATCGTTGAGAAAAGCTTTTAGCAATTGCTTTTTCTTTGTCAAATGAAAACTCTTCAGCAATTTCTTGTGATTCTCTCAAAGCCAAGCCCCCCTAATCTTTGCAACAAGACCTATCAGAGCCCCTGACCCAAAAGCTAATACCCAAATATATGATGTTCCACTTAGGTAAGTAAATTTTTCAAGGATTGCATTAAAGATGCTGCCCAGAAAAATTAAGCCAAACCAAAATTTACCCCAGTCAGAAATATGATTTAAAATTTTTTCTATAAACATTTGATCATCATTATGAACTGTTAAATGATATTTTGTCATCATTTTTGTTAGAGAGTTCTACTCTATTACATGAGACTGGATATCAAGTAATAGAGCAGAAATGGGATACATTTTAAGACTTCTACCTTCTCCATATGCCATATCCGAATGAATAAAAACTTAATCTAAGAAATCTTTCATTGCTTGCTTATTTAAAAGCTTAGTAACGGAAATTTCCCAGATTTCTTCAAGATATTCAATAAATTGAATCCATGGGTTTAGTGTATCCATATGAAAAATGTGTTTATTGGCTTTATAACCACATGAAAGCTCATTAATTTGAGATTGACTTAATTGAAAGCTTTTCACCAATGAAGCAATATCAAAACAGGGGTGATTCAATCCAGAATATTCCCAATCTAGAAAATAATATTTTTTATCCCAGAGCATATTTTTTCGATGCAAATCATTATGAGAGAAAACTTTTCTTGTACCGTCTTTTTCTAATTTCTTATACAAGGCCATTGCTTTGCTAAACAGGAGTTTTTCAGACGGACTTTCCAGCAAACTTTGATACACAAGCATTGAATTAGAAAATATATCAATGGAATTCTTAGGGATTGGAAAACTATGAAGTAAAGATAGAGAGGCTCCTAGATCATGCAAAAAATTAGGATTTAATTTTTCTTGATTTAAACATGGTTCGGACCCTGAAATGTACTTCCAAATCAATATACCTGCTTTGATATCTGAATAGAGAATTTGAGGCGCAAGATCTAAATGATTAATGCTGTAAAGTATATTTATTTCATTTTGCCTATCAACACCTAGCTGGGAGGCTGCTGGAAGATCAAATCTAATGACTGATTTAATGTCATTAAAGATGCATAAAAAAATTTTTGTGATTGAGCTTGAAGATAGTTCCTGCTTTAAAACACAGCTTCCTGGGACTGATTCAATTCTTTCAATGACTGATTGCATGATTCTCTTTAAGAATTTTGTGCCACGAACGGTAGCCAAAGATAATGATTACAATATAGAAGCCAAATAATAATGCTGTTAACCAAAGATCTCTAGAGATGAATAATAAGATTGAGATTGAATCAATGACCAACCAATATAGCCAATTTTCAAGTAATTTTTTTGCAACCATATAAGTTGCTACTACTGCGCCCCAAGTAACTAAAGCATCCCAAAATGGCATAACCGCATTGGTAAATGAACTAAGCAAAGATCCTGAAATTATTGAGAGCAATAAAATCATGGAAACTGAAAGGAAATGCTGAGATTTACTCCAAGTGTTTACTTTAAAAGATGATTCATTCTCTAAACCTTTTCTCCATTGTGACCAGCCATAAAAACCCATGCATACATAGAAAATCTGTAAATATGCCTCCATGTATAAGCCTGCTGAGCGCATAATAAAAAAATATAAGATGGAGCTCAGAATTCCGAAAAACCAGCAAAAAATATTTTGTTTAACTGCTAAAACAAGATATAGAATTGCAAAAATAACAGCTGTGATCTCTATCCAATTTTGAGCAAAATAATTAAAAATCATATCTCATACTAAACCCAACATGTCTTGGGTCGCCATGTCGCTCATATAATGTATCTTTAAAGTCAGGGGCTTCATTTCCAAAATAAAAACCTCTTACTGAGTAATATTCATCGAAAATATTTCTAGCCCAAATGGAATATGTCCAATCTCCGATTAAATAATCAAAATTTATATTTGTTAATGAGTATGATTTAGATTTATTGTTATGAGAATCAGAATAATAAAAGCTGCTTTTACCAACCACATCTATAGATAAAGATGCTCTCTCTGTTACAAACCAATTTAATCCAAGCGCATAACTCTTTTCAGGTGCATGCGCTTGCGCTCTACCCTCAAGATCAGGTCTAGATTTCCAGTTATTAATCTCAGTTTTAAGCAAACCGAATCTTGCAAAATAATGAAGAGATTCATTGAGTTGCATATCAACATTAAGTTCCAATCCCTTGTTTATGCCCTCAGCTGCATTTTGAGTTAAAAATGAAAAAGTATTAGGATCTGTTGGATCAACTTGAGTGGATATAAGAACTTGCTGATCCTCCCTGTCAGAATAAAAAATTACTGCTGCAATATCCATCTTCGAATCAAAAAACTGAGAATTAAAACCAACTTCGTAATTTGTTAAAAATTCTGGATCATAATACAAATTATTATTTTTAGAATCTGGCGCTAACCCAAGATTGAGGTTAAAGCCTCCTTGATTAAAGCCCCTGGCAACGCTAAGAAAGATATTAGAGTTAGCATCCAAATTTTTATTTAGAGAGACCTTCCCGCCAGAGATTCTGTCTGAAGGATTGAATGACTCTCCAAAGGAATCAGAATAATTGGATTCATAATTTTCCCACCTTGCTCCAATGGAAACTTTAATAGATTCATCTATAAAATAATCTAAATTTCCAAATAGTGATAAATTTTTAGATGAAAATTTACTAGAAAATGATGACTGGCTAGCATATGGACCAAAAGGATCTGATGGATCTCCATATATTCCATCATCTTTTTTTAAATTATCCTCATTGACCTCAAAATAGCTAATACCAGCAACCCACTCAATATTTTGATTGACTGCAAAATTTGCCGCATCCGAAACCCATCTAAATTCTTGACTAAAAGTCTCTCTGTCTCTGAGAGTTTCTGAAAAATAATCATAAATATAAGGGGCATGTGAGTTGGGATTGCCCCAATCAGCATCATAACTAATTTCAACATCTGTATCAGTGAGACTAGTCAAACTTTGTAACTCAAATCTATCGAACTGATGGAATAGTTTTATTCCATATGCATTTGTTTTTTGAGAATCCATTCCCGGCCTATCTGAGAGAGTGTTTAAACTCCCGTCTATTGTCCATATATCTGCTGGATCATTTAAATCAATCTGTGTCACTAACACTTTGAGCGTTGTATCAGAACCAATTTTCCAGTTCATTTTTAGTCTGTAGGTACTTTCATCTTTCTTAGATGTATCTGATTTTCCTGAAAATAAATTCTTTCTAAAACCATCAGAGTAGTCTTTTCTTAACACTAACCTATAGGTTAAGTTTTGATTAAATGCAGACGGTCCTCCAAATGCAATCCCTGCATTAAGAGTTCCGTATGAACCAGAGGTGATTTCAGTTATTCCTTCATATTCTGCAGTTGGTTCTTTTGTTTTTATATAAATTAGGCCAGCTAAAGCATTAGAGCCTATTCTTGATCCTTGAGGTCCTCTGTGTACTTCTATTTGATCAATGTCAAAAGTAGTTGCTATTCCGCCTTGACCAGAATAATCAACATCATCAATTAAAATACCCACAGCTGAATTTGGAGTTCTTTCATAACCAGACCTCTCTCCAATACCTCTGATTTGAAAATGTCGAGCCCTAGAATCACTAGCAGCAAAATTCAAATTTGGAACAAGATAAGATAGATTTTCGAAGTGCTTTACAGGCTGAGATTCAAGAATATTATTTTTAAGAATAACAATACTTGAGTCTTGTTCTATAGACTTAGATTCTCGCCAATTCCCTTTGACAATTATCTCTTCGATATCCTGAGATATTAAATCAATGCTAGAAAAAATAAAAAAAAGTGAGAAAAAAGATTTTTTAATGGTGTGCATGCAATTCCTCCGCCATTATTGTATGGATCAGGTTCAAAGGGTTTCAATAAAGATCTCAGGTTGGAACAACCACCCCTTTGCAATTAGATTTTATAATATTTGAATTTAGCTTTAAAAGATACAGCTGCTATTCATCACTCAAGTTGTTTTGATAGGTCTCAGTTAACGCCATAACTGAAAATAATGTCAGTAATGAGGCAAAAGCTATATAAACTGATACCCAAAAAATACCATAGTTATTCCATAAGAAGGCTGCAATAGTTGGAGCGAATGCTCCTCCTAATATTGCACCAAACTGATAACCAAGGGTTGCACCTGAGTACCTTACTTCTGTAGAAAATAGCTCAGTGAAAAATGCTGCCTGAGGCCCATACATCATGCCAACAAATATTAAGCCCATAGTAATAGCCAAAACTATTAACCAAAAATTACCAGTATCAACAAGTGGGAATATGGCAAAAGCCCACAAGCCAGTGAATATTGCTCCGGCCATAAATATACCTTTTCTTCCATGTCTGTCAGAGTACGAAGAAAATATAAACTGACTCGGCACCATAATTGCTGATGCAATTAGTACTGCAGCTAACATATCATCTCTTGATATTTCTGCGCTTGATACACCATATGCAAGAAGGAAAGCGATCAAAATGTAAAATGTAACTTGAATTGAGAGAAAAGCTCCCGCAGCTAATGCTATTCGGCTTGGATACTTTTTAATTGCCTTCAATATAGGAGATCGTTGGACCCCTTGATTGCTATCTTCATGACCTTCTCTCATTGCCTGCAGCTCTTTAAAGGCTTTTGTATCCTCTAGATTTAACTGAATATACATACTAATGCCAATCAAAATAGCACTTGCTAAAAATGGTATCCGCCACCCCCAAGAATAAAAAGATTCTTCAGAAACAAGCGAACTTGTAATGATGAATGCAAGATTAGCAAGAATCACACCAACTGGTGCACCTGCTTGAGCAAAAGCTCCATAGTAGCCTCTCTTGTCTGATGGAGCGCTTTCAGTAACTAATAACATGGCTCCACCCCATTGGCCACCAATTGCTAAACCTTGAGCAAATCTTAATGCGGTCAATAAAATTGGGGCAGTCACTCCAATCATTGCATAAGTTGGCAATAGCCCAATCAATGTGGATGAGACACCCATCAAAATTAATGCAATGACTAAAGTTTTTTTTCTTCCAACCCTATCTCCATAATGACCAAAAATAATTCCTCCAATAGGTCTTGCTATAAAGCCTGCTGCAAAAGTTAGCAGAGATAGAATGAGTGCAGTTGAAGGAGTTGCTTCACCAAAGAAAGCTGTTGGGAAAATTAACGCTGCAGCTGCTCCATAAAGGAAAAAGTCATACCATTCTATGCTGGTTCCAGCTAAAGCGGTCAACGCCACTTTTTGCATGTTTGAATTTGAATTATCTTTATTTTCCATCACAACAAAGTATTACAAATGCTGATGAAAGTAAAAGTTTTGAAAGTACATGGTGGGTCTGGGTGGACTCGAACCACCGACCTCACCCTTATCAGGGGTGCGCTCTAACCAAGCTGAGCTACAGACCCAATAAATTGGGAAAGGCGATTATAAACTAAACAATGGTCTTGGGAAACTAACGAATAAATTAATCCAGCTTGCCTTCATCGCGAAGTTTTTGACGGATTTTTGTAGCACTGATGTCAGTTACTGAACTGTCAAATACCTCTTCTTCAAATGCGTAACCTACTCCTCGACCATATGTAATATTTACAATATTCGGAACCAGCATAATTTCATACTCTTGGCCTCTTTTAAAGCCATCTTTTGAAAGCCCTGCTTCAATATTTTTACAAACTTCATCCCAATCAAAGGGATTGTCATCTTGTCCATCTCCCCCAGATGCACCCTGAACATCTCGAACCTGGATTGCCACCTGACCTGTTTTTGCAACGCATCGTTTAAATAATGCTTGGTGGCCGTCATGCCAAGGCTGCCATCTTCCCAACATCTGTACTGTTGGTTTTTTCCAATCAAACATCTTTTAAAATCTCCTTAGCTATATCATCATGATTGTGCTCATTCCATTCTGTAATGTGAAAATCAACCTTGTCAGGATCTTGGAAAAGCTTATTAGTGTCTTCGTATCTTCCCTCTTTGATGGTATCCATCCATATTACAATGTCGGCATCAAAATTTTCTCGCGTTTCTTTGGTGGGACATACAAAATCACATACAACGTATCTTCCATGCAATTTTTCAAAATCTGCAAAAGTCTTCATTCTCATAGACTGTCTTTTTCTTCCTTCATCTGAAAAGTCCCAATCATTTGACATTTTTCTTACTTGATCAGCGTTATACCATGCAGCATTTAATAATGGCACCAACCTCTGTGTTAGGTATGTTTTACCGCTGCCCGGCAATCCCATTACTAATATTTTCATGTTTTTTAATTTCCTATTTGTGATTTATTTTTTGTTGATTCATATAGACTAAAAAATAAATAAAACAGAGGCATTAATGTTGCGTATTTTATAGTGGTTGCTGCAATCAAAAACCATAAAGTTCCATCAGTTCCGATAATCCCTCCCAAAAATCCAAAACTAAGCTGGATACTCATAAAAATTGCAGTGAGAGCAAATAGTTTTGTTGCAACTTCTTCTGTTAAATTCCAAGACTCTCCAAAAGAATCCATCACGCCCTTACTTTCAAACATAATAAACAATGGGAATAATCCAAGGCGACCATACAAATAAAAACCCGGCAGAATTAGCATCAAGAATCCTAGTCCATATGCAATAGAATGCAAAATATTTGCCCAAAGAAGCGGAAAAAACTTTTTTAAACCTGCAAAAAGAGCTTGATAAGGACTTACAGAGCCATCATTGGACAGAGAGCGAAAAGCTGTCATGCAACCTCCGCTTAGAGCTACTGAGAGTATTAGAGAAGCTAGAACTAAAAGAAATACCTGAGTAGAAATTTCACCAATTGCTTCTAACGCGGCCGTATCTGAGCTTGCTTGAATATCTAAAGAAGCTATTAGATTTGCCAAAGCGATCTCAAGAGTCATTACTGGCAAACACAAGATAACTATGTACCCAGCATTGCGCAGGCAAAAATTAATAGATGAAAAAAACTGTTGCATATTTTTATACTTAAATCGAAATTATATTATTAATTCTGGAGAGTTATTTTTTTAAATTTTCTTTTGCCTACTTGGTAGACAGCTGAGGAACCTGAAGAAATTTTATATTTTGTGTCTGTGATTTTTTTTTCGTCAATTCTCACAGCCCCTTGCTTTATCATTCTAATTGCTTCTGAGGTGCTGCTGGTCATCTCGCAATCTTTCAAGAGATTAGCCAATGGAATTGAGCCCTCTGATAAAACCAAAGACACCTCTTCTAAATCATCTGGAATATTCTTTTTTTGAAATTGATTGATAAAATTTGTTTCAGCAAGATCGGCTGATTCTTCATCATGGAAGCGTGAAATAAGCTCTTTAGCTAAATCAATTTTAATGTCTCTAGGGTTTCTTCCATTCGTTTGATCTGCTTTAAGTTCTTTAATCTCATCAGTAGTTTTAAAACTTAATAAATCAAACCATCTCCACATTAGCTCATCCGAGATAGACATAATTTTTCCAAACATTTCATTTGGAGCCTCATCAATACCAACATAATTATCTAAAGATTTAGACATTTTATTTTTTCCATCTAAACCCTCAAGGATTGGAACTGTAATAACAACTTGAGGTTCTTGTCCAAATGCTCGTTGCAGCTCCCTGCCAACTAAAAGATTAAATTTTTGATCGGTGCCTCCCAACTCAATATCTGCTTTAAGTGCAATAGAATCATTGGCTTGAATCAATGGATATAAGAATTCATGAAGGGCTATGGTTTGGTTAGACTTATATCTTTTACTAAAGTCATCGCGCTCAAGCATTCTCGCTAAGTTATATTGAGAGGCAAGTTTGATTATTCCTTCTGCGCCAAGCTTATTGCTCCACTCAGAATTAAACCTTACATGCGTAAGTTTTGGATCTAATATCTTGAAAACTTGTTTTTCATATGACTTGGCATTTTCTTTTATTTCCTTCTCATCTAGGGCAGGTCTTGTTTTATTTTTCCCAGAAGGATCCCCAATCATTCCAGTAAAATCGCCTATCAAAAATATTATCTGATGGCCTAATTGCTGGAAATGTCTTAATTTATTGATAAGTACTGTATGACCTAGATGTAAATCTGGAGCAGTGGGATCAAAGCCAGCTTTCACAACAAGCTGCTTTTTTGATTTGAGTTTTGCTAATAGCTCCTCTTCGCTAATCAGCTCATCAATACCTCGTTTAATTAGATTAAGATTTTCTTTCATGAGTTATCATTTATTATAGTATTTAATCGAATAAATGTTTGAAATCTTATGACTGAAGACTCAAAAGCTCATTTTGTATTTAAACCAATTATTAGGGGAATGGCGATTTCAGAAAGTGATGAATTATTTCCGGTGGGAAAGGTCTACTGTGTGGGCAAAAATTATTCCGATCATGCAAAAGAAATGGGCGGAGAAGTCGATCAGGACCAGCCGTTTTTTTTTAGCAAACCTCCTCAAGCCATCACGCAATTAGCCTCTATTCCTTTTCCCACTCAAACAGATGATCTCCATCACGAAGTAGAGCTTGTTGTTTTTTTAAGATCAGAATGCTCAAATATATCTCCAGGAGAAGCCAGTCAGCATATTTTTGGATATGGGGTTGGAGTAGATCTGACCAAAAGAGATCTTCAAACTGCTGCAAAAAAAAATGGAAAGCCTTGGGACCTAAGTAAAGGATTTGATAATTCGGCACCTATCTCAAAAATTCATAAAAAGGAAGGGTTCCTTATACATGAAGGCAAAATTTCCCTAAATGTTAATGGCCAAAATAGACAATCCAGCAATCTAAAAAATATGGCATGGAAAGTCGAAGATTTAATCAGTTGGTTATCTAAATTTATAACACTTAAAGCCGGGGACATCATCTTTACCGGAACTCCCTCTGGAGTAAGCAGGCTTTTTCCAAATGATAAAGTTGAAGCAACCATAGAAGAGATTGGAACGCTTTCATTTGAGCTGATTAAATAAATTTAGAAATTGTGAGCACCTATAAACCCAATACCAAAATACTGCCTTTTATTTTGTTAGCGGTTTTTGGAGTATTGTTAATTTATGATATGGGAGTCGAGCAAGAAGAGGCTCCATCAGAGATAATTACTGAAACTTTATCACTCCCAACTCAAAGCATTCCTAGCATTCAAACAAAAAAAATTCACACTGTTAAAGATGGAGAAAATCTTTCGCTGATATTTGAAAAATACAAAGTCCCATTAAACGAAACGTACAAAATATTTAGAAAAGATAGTGCTAATGAAGTAAAAAATATACTTCCTAACGATAGAATAGAGTTTCTATCCCTGGATGGAAAGCTACAAAAAATAATAATTTATAAAAGTCCTCTGCTTTCTTATCAAATTGATCTTTTCCCAGAAATAGTTATTGATAGAACTGATAAAAAACCGGAACTCATTAAGTCATTTAGGACGGGGTTCATAGAGTCATCTTTCTATTTAGCTGGACTAAAAAGTGATATACCAGAGAGTGTGATTATGGATCTAGCTTATATTTTTGCGTGGGATATTGATTTTGTTTTTGACATAAGGGTTGGTGATAAATTTAAACTCCTATACGAAACACCATTTGTGGACGGACAACAAATTGAAAATGGCAGTATTTTATTTGCAGAGTTTTATAACCAAAATAATCGATTCACTGCTATTAGATACAAAGGCAAAAATAAAAAATGGGAATACTTTAATGAGAATGGAGGGAGTTTAGAGAAAGCTTTTTTGAGAGCGCCCCTTGATTTTGCATATGTAAGTTCTCACTTCAACCCAAATAGAAGACACCCAATCCTTAATACCATCAGGGCTCATAATGGTGTTGATTATGCAGCAAAAAGGGGAACACCCATCAGGGCAACTGGAGAAGGAGTCATTCAATCTGCTGGATGGAAAAGTGGGTATGGAAGAACGATAGTTATTCGTCATGGGGGGGAAATAACAACTTTGTATGCTCATCTAGATAAGTATCACCCAGGCATTTCTAAGGGAACAAAAGTGTCTCAAGGTCAGACCATAGGTTATGTGGGTGACTCAGGTTTAGCAACCGCCCCTCATTTGCATTATGAATTTAAAATTGGAGAAAAAAGAACAGATCCATTAAAGGTAGCTCTTCCTTCAGCATCTCCTCTGGAGCAATCTAATATGGATCAATTTCAAATCTTCAGAAATGATTACATAGAAATAGCAGATCAGTTATTATCTAAAGATCCAAATGAGACACTCTTCAGATAAAAAAATTTATATTGGTACCATGAGCGGCACCAGTTACGATGGAATAGATATTTGTTCTTTAAATGTTGCAAATCAAATTAGCTTATTGAAATTTAGTTCTTTTAAATATCCCTTGCAATTAAGGGAGGACATATCTAGAGCAATCCAGCGCCAAGAGCTAAGTCTTGATAGGTATTTCGATCTCAATAGAAGAATTGGGCAAGCTTTTAGCAAATCAATAAAAAAATTTCTAACTCAAAATAAAATTAATAAAAAAAATGTTGCAGCGATTGGTTTGTCAGGGCAAACATTATTCCATCAACCTAAGAATAGATATCCATTTTCTATTCAGGCTGGTGATCCTAAAATAATTGCAAATGAATGCGAAATAGATGTTGTTAGTGATTTTAGAAATGATCATATTAAACTTGGTGGTGAGGGCGCGCCATTAGTCCCAGAATTTCATCAAAAATTATTTGCGAAAAGAAATACTTCTCTAGTCATATTAAATATTGGCGGGATATCAAATTTTACCTACTTAGATGGCAAGAGTAACTTTTATGGATCTGACTGCGGACCTGGCAATGCGCTCATGGATAGTTACTGTCAAAATTTTTTAAACTGTCCTTTTGATAGAAATGGTAAGCATGCAAAAAATGGTGTCATTCATTCTCATTCACTAAATAAAATGTTGGGCCATCCATTTTTTAAGAGGCGCCACCCAAAATCTACAGGCAAAGAAATATTTAACATGAGATTTATTCCTAAGCAGCTCTTGAAAAAATCCTCTCATGATATATTGGCTACCCTGACTGAGCTCAGTGCCCTCTGCATTGCAAAATCCATTAACTCACTCAAACAAACCCCTCAACAAGTAATTGTTTGCGGGGGAGGACTAAAAAATAATTTCTTAGTTAGCTCCATTGAGAAACATATCAATATGAAGCTCACTTCCACTAATCAATATGGTATAAATCCTCAAGCGATTGAGGCCATGGCATTTGGATGGATGGCAAGACAACGACTGAATAAAAAACCTTTGATTATTAAAAAGAATAAAGGGTTGCTAGGAACACTAACTAAAGCTAGATAGTAAAAGACTCTCCACACCCACAAGTGGTTTTTGCATTGGGGTTAGTGACTAAAAATCTTGAACCGGATAAATCCTCTACATAGTCTAAGGTTGAGCCATAAAGGTATGGATATGAGAGAGAGTCTAATAAGATAGTAAATCCATCAAAATTAACAATATCATCGTCACCTTCAGGACTATCATCAAACTTAAAACCATATTGAAAGCCTGAGCAGCCCCCACCAGTTACATAAACCCTAAAATAATTTGATTTATGGGTGGGTAATAGGTCTTGAATGCGTCTAACGGCATTGCCACTTAAGTTAATTGATGTCATTTCAGAGCTCATTTAATACTTAGTTTATAGGATTAAAAATATAATCAACAAGACTAAAGCTAAAATATTTTTCTCTCATAGCTCTAGAAGCGCTAAGATATAACTGAAATGAGCCTATATCTAGTTTTTAAAGTCCTGCATATCCTGTTCATGGTTTCATGGTTTGCTGGTATTTTTTACTTACCGCGTCTATTTGTATATCACGTAGAAAGTGAAAACCAGGATACAAAAGATCAGTTATCAATCATGCAAACAAACTTAATAAGATTTATTACTCCACTGGGTCTATTGGCGCTCCTTTTTGGTTTGATGATGGGTTTTTGGGGCTCTGATTGGGTTGGATTTTTTTCACAAAATTGGATTATTGCTAAACTTTTTATAGTTTTTCTTTTAATTTTCTATCAGATTTTTTGTTGGAAGATTCTTAAGGATCTTCGCTCAGATTCGCATCAGTGGACTGGCTTTAAATTAAGAATTTTTAATGAGCTACCAGTCTTACTCTTGCTTGGAGGCATTGTTGCTGCTGTCTTTAAGTTTTAAAATCTATCGTTTTAAATAAAAATACTTTAATGAAATTTGATATAATTCAATATTGCAAGTATTGCTTTCTAAAAAAACTTATTACTAATTATCTTTGAAAAGAACAAATTCAGAATCGCTTTTTGAACAAGCTCAATCCCTCATGCCTGGTGGGGTTAATTCCCCAGTTAGAGCCTTTAAAAATGTTGATGGCAAGCCTATTTTTTTTAAATCTGCAAAAGGTCCCATCTTAGTTGATGAAGATGATAATCAATACATAGATTTCATTGGCTCGTGGGGACCGATGATTCTCGGTCATTCAAATCCAATTATTTTAGATGCTATTAAAGCTCAACTTGAGCTTGGCACAAGTTACGGTGCTCCTACAAGTTTAGAAAATAAACTTGCAAGCATAATTAAAAGCCAGGTTCCCTCAATGGAAAAATTACGAATGGTAAATTCGGGAACTGAGGCAACAATGAGTTGTATTCGACTAGCAAGAGGTTACACAGGTAAAAATAAAATTATTAAATTTACTGGTTGTTATCATGGTCATGTTGATTCATTGTTAGTTAAGGCTGGGTCGGGTGTCTCTACTTTTGGCTTGCCAGATTCTCCAGGCATACCAAAAGAATTAGCTGCACTCACTTATAGCTGTCCTTATAATGATATCGAAGCTTTAACAGAAACCATTAATGAGATTGGTGATGATCTTGCAGCAATCATTGTTGAGCCTGTAGCCGGCAACATGGGATTTATTCCAGGAGAACCTAAATTTCTGAATGCTTTGCGAGAGCTTTGTGATGAATATAAGTCTCTCCTTATATTTGATGAAGTGATGTCTGGTTTTAGGGTGGGGCTTGGAGGAGCGCAAGCTATTTATCAGATTCAACCTGATTTAACCGCCCTTGGAAAAGTAATAGGTGGGGGACTTCCTGTTGGTGCTTTTGGAGGCAAACAATCTGTGATGGACCAACTCGCACCATTGGGTCCTATATATCAAGCAGGAACATTATCTGGAAATCCATTGGCAATGAGTGCTGGCATTGCATTGATAGAAACTTTAGTCCAAGACAATCCATTTGATAAATTAGAAAAAGCATCCTCAGAAATAATGCTGCATACAAAAAATTTAATGAATCAAAAAGGTATACCCTTCTCAACCTCTTCTATTGGAGGTATGTTTGGTTTTTTCTTTGCCGAACATTTACCACAGAATTTTGATGATGTTGTCAAAAGTGATGATCAGATGTTTAAAAAGTTTTTTTATGCTGCCTTAAATCGTGGTATATACTTTGCACCTTCAAAATACGAAGCTGGATTTATATCCTCAACTCATGATCAATCTATTCTCAGTCAAACTAAAAGTAAGATTGAAGACGCAATTAAGGAGTTATAAAAATGAAGAATGATATTAGCGCTATTGGAAACGCTCTTGTTGACACTGTTTTTAAAGTTGAACATAGCCTTATTACAGAGCTTGGTCTGGAAATCGATCAAATGACACTCTCAAGTGCTGAGGAGCATGCACCAATAATTGAAAGGCTTATTGCCTCTGGAGCGGACACTGTATCGGACTGCGGGGGCTCTGCAACTAACAGTCTTGTTGCGGCAGCTAGTTTTGGTGCTAAATGTTTTCATGTCTGCAAAGTATCTAACGATCAAGACGGCAAAAGATACCTTAAAAGTTTAAAAGAAGCTGGTGTTGACCACAAAGGAAACACAGCGTCAGCAGACTCTCTTCCAACTGGAAAATGTCTCATTCTTGTTACACCAGATGCCAAAAGAACAATGACTACTGCATTAAATGTTAGCTCGCTGATGGATGAGAGCGATCTTGATCTGAATGAAATTTCAAATTCAAAAATTTTCTATATTGAAGGGTATATGGTGACAAGCGAAGAAAATTATAAAGTAACCTTAATGGCTCTTGATCACCTCAAGAACTTCCCAGAAGTAAAAATAGCTCTTTCATTATCTGATCCAGGAATTGTTATGGGGTTTAAAGATAAGTTTTATGAAATAGAGTCTTTTGGCCTAGACTATATTTTTGGTAATGATGATGAGGCGATGGCTTTTGTAGATGCAAAAAATATAGATGAGGCATTCACCAAACTTCAAGAAAAATCTTATACCTCAATAATTACTATGGGCGAAGAAGGCAGCGTAGTTGTAAGTAGTGATGAGATTATAAATACTCCCAACGTACAAATTGATCCTGTTGACACCAATGGCGCTGGAGATATGTTTGCGGGAAGTTTCCTGTATGCATTGCTTCAAAACCATGATTTAAAGTCTTGCGCTGAATTTGCAAATTATGGAGCATCAAAGGTTGTAGAAACATTTGGGCCCAGACTTAGCCATGAAGGATACAGCGACGTATTAAATAATTTCAAAAAAAGCTAGCTTATTAGCCTGCTTTCTGATAATTTCATGCGCCTAAAAACTTTTATTAACTAAAATATGCCAAAAAAAGCAGATACAAAAAAATCTACTGCTAAGAAAACAGTTGCTAAGAAAACTCCAGCAAAAAAAGCTCCAGCAAAGAAGGTAGCAGTTAAAAAAGCTCCAGCAAAGAAGGTAGCAGTTAAAAAAGTTGCAGCCAAAAAGACCTCTCCAAAAAAAACGACTGCTAAAAAAAGAACAACACCAATATCTTCCTATAAAGGCCGTAAGGGTGAAAAGTACATGAGCGCTGCAATGAAAAAACATTTTAATGCTGTTTTAATCGAGTGGCGTGAAC
>ERZ1027185.54-NODE-54-length-15069-cov-6.843413_pt1 | contig 15069 bp, 7 predicted proteins | sample MGYA00520868_ERZ1027185 | MGnify/ENA primary metagenome ERZ1027185 (study PRJEB33307, sample SAMD00078849) | marine metagenome | biome: aquatic biome; feature: sea water; material: coastral sea water | place: Japan | collected 2015-01 | depth 1 m m ...
TTGTGAGTTTTTTTGTGCAGTCGGTAGCCGGCATACGAGATTCGGCTTGGTCTCGTGGGCTCGGAGATGTGTATATGAGTCAGATTTAATTATTCTAATTTTATATGCTACGCATTATATCCGAAAGTGAGGGTGCAGGGAGTAAGCCCCTTTCTGTTCACTTTTCAGCTGGTCACATTCAACTTAGCGTCCTACCTGTCCCTGTTGATGCCATACAGGACTGCTTGGACTTGCTCCAGCGGGGTTGCTCGTTCCATCTACATTCAGACAATCTCTTCCTTTCGGATTCATCGTACACGTCTGATATAGTTCGTTTCTATTACAGAGCCGACCTTCCCAGATCTCCGACGTTAATCGGACCGCTTGCATCTTGGAGAGGGGACTTTCCTCAGTGTCGTACACTGTCAGTGACCCTCCTGCTCCCTCATGACGCCGAAGAGCACTCTTCGAATGAACTTCTCGGTCAGAGAATTTCATGTGATATGACAATCTACATTGGAAACCATCATGGTACTAAAGCCTGTCCAGAACATCATGGGAGACTTTGAGAAGCTCAAAGAAGAAGCCGGTGTTGCTGCCTGTAATTTCATCAAAGATGGCATGAAAATAGGCCTTGGGACAGGTTCAACTGTTCGATATACTGTCATTGAGATCGGAAGAAGAATCTCTGAAGATGGCCTTAATGTGGTAGGCGTCCCAACCAGTGAAGCAACACGAGAATTAGCACTAGAAGTGGGAATTCCACTGGTAACCTTGTCAGAGTCTGGTGGGCTTGATTTAGTAATTGATGGAGCAGATGAGTTTGACGAAGATTTTTCTTTGATTAAAGGTGGTGGAGGTGCGCTAACAAGAGAAAAAATAGTTGCTCAGTCATCCAAATCAATGATAGTAGTCGCTGATGATAGAAAACAAGTAGAGACTCTTGGTGATTTTGATTTACCTGTAGAAGTTCTTCCATTCGAATGGGAACGAACGAGAGATCGTATCTCGTCTATTTGTCCTGGTGAAGTCACATTAAGAGGGGGTTCAGAACCTTTCGTAACAGATAATGATGGATATATTCTTGATTGCAGTTTCGGTCCATCTATATCGGAGCCTAAGTCCTTAGAAATGAAAATTCTTAGTATTGCAGGCGTTGTAGAAGTAGGGCTTTTTGTAGATATTTGTGATGCAGTTATATTGGCTTCGAATGGTGGTGTGTCGATCTTAATTAATGATTCAGGGCGTTTAAATTAACTATTACTTGAGCCGTTGTAATTATACATAAGTTCTAGGTCGCGAGGCTGGGTCTGTAGCTTAGTCAGGTAGAGCGTCCGGCTCTTAACCGGAAGGCCGCGGGTTCGAACCCCGTCAGACCCGCCAACAATTAGCTAGGCGAAAGCAATGTATTTGCTTACCCGTTGTAATTATAGAGGGGTGCTTTGTCGCGAGGCTGGGTCTGTAGCTTAGTCAGGTAGAGCACCGGGCTTTTAACCCGGGGGTCGCGGGTTCGAACCCCGTCAGACCCGCCACGCTCATCACCAATTTTTGGTGATGAGTTTGGCTTAATCCCCGGGTTCAATACTAACTATCTGATGCTGACTTTGATATGTCAGTGCTTACACGCTCAATCACGGTGGTTGACTCAAATGAGTAAAGACATATGGATTAGCGATATTCTTGCTGGCAAATATGATGGTTCCGAAGTCGAACTTAAAGGTTGGATTTATCGTTCTCGAGGTTCGAATAAAATTAGATTCATTGTCGTAAGAGATTCAACTGGAAATATTCAATGTGTGGCTAAAAGAGATGTTTTAGGTGATGTCTTTTTTGATGAGTTGAAAAGTTCGCTGATAGAGTCAAGTGTCATTTTGAAAGGTATAGTCCAGCCAACTGATAGAGAACATGGTCATGAATTACAAGTTTCTAGTGGAGAAGTAGTCGGTCCAGTAAACCCCGAAAGGCCATTTCCAATTACTGAATCTGCTATGGCAGAGGCAGATGGAGGTGAAACAGAGTTCCTTCTTGATAATAGGCATTTGTACCTTAGAACAAGTAGAATGACAACAATGCTGAAAATACGCTCATCAGTATTTGGAGCCGTACATTCGTACTTCAGAGATCTTGATTTTATTGAATATCAAGCTCCTAATTTTGTCGCTGGAGCAGTGGAGGGAGGAAGTACACTTTTCGAAGTCCCTTATTTTGGCCGTAAAGCGTATCTTACTCAATCATGGCAACTTTATGCTGAAGCAGCAATGCCTGCACTTGAAAGATTGTATACTATTGCTCCATCATTTCGAGCAGAGAAATCAAGAACTCGTAGACATTTAACAGAGTTTTGGCATGCCGAAATGGAAATTGCTTGGGCTTCAAATAATGAAGTTATGAAACATGGTGAGGGACTAGTTCGACATATTGCTAGTACATTGTTAGAAGAGAGGTCTGATGAATTATCTAGCTTGGGAAGGGATTTGAATTTGATTTCCCAATATGCAGATAATCCATATCCGATTATTCGTTATGACGAAGCTATTGAAACCTTACAAGGAAAGGGTGTAGATGTTGAATGGGGTCAAGATTTAGACTATTCAAAAGAAAAGATTTTGACTGCGGATTTCGAAGTCCCTCACTTTTTGACACATTATCCTAGGGTTGCTAAACCATTCTACCATAGGCCTGATCCTGAAGATCCTAAATATGTTCTTTGCCATGATTTACTTGCACCAGAAGGGTATGGGGAAATAATTGGCGGAGGGGAGAGAACATGGTCTGAAGCTGAAATCTTAGAGCGTATAGATGAGGAAGGAACTCCTAGAGAGCCTTACGAGTTCTACATCGACACCCGTAGATACGGAGGAGTCCCGCATGGAGGTTTCGGAATGGGTGTAGATAGAGTATGTACATGGTTGTCTGGTGCTGAACATATTAGAGAAGTGATTCCTTTCCCTAGAGATAGCCGTAGAGTAACACCTTGATGATTACTAGTAAAGTGCCTAATTAGCATGAACCGCTAATCGAATGCCATATACGACAAACATTACTCGACGGTCTATGGGCAGTGACTGGCAGAGTATAGATTTGGCTAATCCAACCGAAGAACATGCAATGCTTAGGGGAATGATACGAAGTTTTGTTTCAGAAGAAGTTGAACCACAGGCATTAGAATATGATAAATTTGAGAAGTTTAACCAAGACCTCTTCAGAAAATTAGGGGATTATGGATTACTTGGAATTAGTGTACCTGAAGATTATGGAGGTTCAGGGATGGATGCAACAGCAGTTGCAATTGTGAATGAAGAGTTATCATATTCCGATCCGGGTTTTTGTCTAGCTTATCTAGCTCACGCTCAATTAATGGTGAATAATTTAGCACATAATGGCAGTGAAGAACAAAAAAGCCGTATTTTACCAAAAGTTTGCAGTGGTGAATGGATAGGTTGTATGGCTATGAGTGAGCCAGGATATGGTACTGATGTATTGGGGATGCAGACATCTGCCAAACTTAATTCAGATGGTAACTGGGTAATTAATGGCAGAAAAATGTGGATAACTAATGGTTCAATTGACGATGAAAGTACTCCTGCAGACATTTGTTGGCTTTATGCTAGAACTGGCACTGATTCTAAAGGTCGTGCTCAGATAACTACATTCCTCGTCGAGAAAGGAATGCCTGGTTTTTCTGTCGGACAGAAAATCTATGATAAAACTGGAATGCGTGCATCAAATACTGCAGAATTGGTATTTGATAATTGCATTGTACCTCCCACAAATGTTGTGGGCGGTCCAGGCGAATCTATGATTCATATGATGAGAAATCTGGAAATAGAAAGAATTGGCCTTGCTGCCATGGCTCTTGGAATTGCTCGTAGAAGTTTAGATGCAATGAATAAATACGCTTCGGAAAGAGAAGCTTTTGGTAATGAAATAAGGGATTTCGGGCAGATTCAAAGACATATTGGAGAATCGTGGGCTGAATACAGAGCAATGCGATCATATGTTTATGATACTGCTAGAAATACGGATTTATCGAAGTCTGGAAATAGATTAGATACTGATGGTGTCAAACTTTATGCTACAACAGCAGCAAAAAATATTGCAGATAGAGCAATCCAAGTAATGGGTGGTTATGGTTACGTTGGAGAATACGTCGTTGAAAGACTTTGGAGAGATTCAAAACTATTGGAAATTGGAGGAGGGACTCTAGAAAGTCATCAAAAGAATATTACTAGAGACCTTGCTAAAATGCCTGAAAAAATCAATGAATGAAATATTTTTGGTAGTCCCGCCCGGATTCGAACCAGGGTCGCCGGGACCAAAACCCGACATGATGGACCACTACACTACGGGACTAGTGGGCACTTCGAAGCGCTCTTACTCTTTGATTATGACGGGACACGTGGCCGGTAAATACAAGTCAACTGTAACAACGCAAAGAATATGCATCAACGTCGTGCCGTGGTTTTGGCAGTGTTAATGTTAACCTCTTCAATAGTATTATTAGTGAATAATGAAGATAACGACGCTTTTTCAGAAACAAACGACAATTTGTACACACCATCAGATGCCAATATTCCGTCATTTCCATCTCCAGGTAATCCTTGGATTGAGGATTCTCTCAACATAAGAGTAGAATCCGGTGTAGAAAAGATTCGTGTCACAGTAATAACTTGGTCTTTAGCGGAATTGAATTATTGGCAACTAAATAATAATGCATTGGATAAACAAGCGGGCGCTAAGAATGGAGAAATTTTTGAGATTTACGACCCTACTTCAGGAGAAATTGACCATAGGACATTTTGGATGGCTGCAGATATTTTTCACAAATTACCGAGTGTACCAGGGATAATTTCAATATTAGATGCACAAAATAATCCTCAACCATATGATACAATTCCATTTGATAGACCTGATTTTAATCCTGAATCAGTAAGGTCTGGAGAAATTCATGGAGCAAATGATGCTTGGGAGAGAGGATATACAGGCGAAGGCATGATAGTTGCAGTTGCAGATACTGGAGTCGATTTCGCCCATCCGGACTTGAATGGAACGCAAGCAAGAGTTGATGATTCTCGATCTGATTGGTCTGGCTGGCCAATGATGTTCGATCATAACAGTATGTATTCTTATTTGGTTAATGGAAATGCTTACCCTCAGTCAAGTACATGGTATGCGGACACCTCAAACTTAGATTATGATAATGATTCAGATGGTGTATTAGATTTATCTGGGTACAATATTTCTGGAATCCCTAATTCACTGTCTGGAGTCTATCATTTAGGAGAACATCCAGATTCAACATTGCGTTCAAAAGTAGGTGCTGATGTGCCAATTCTTGTCATAGATGAAGATGTTTCTGGAGTATATGAGACGGTTTACGTAGACATGGATGTAGATGGAAATTTCACCGGAGAGAAGGCGATTAAACCAGGCTCTGAAACAACTGGTCTGGACACCAATGGAGATGGTCTTTGGGACATTTCCGGAGGATTAGTATACTGGGTATCTGATGGAATTAACGGAGTCCCATATGGTCAAACATACTCAATAAGACACGGTTATCAAAATAGAATAGCAGGCGCAGGAAATCTGACATTGTTTATGTTAGATTCTGGAAATCATGGGACACTATGTGCTAGTGCAATTTCTGCTCAAGGAGTGATTGATGACGGAAGAGTAATGGGTATGGCCCCGAATGCTACTATTGCTTCAATTGGAAATCATTATTCTGGTGGCCATTCACTAGATGCTTGGCGATGGATTGCCGAGGGGAATGATGGGAAATCTAACACAAAGTATGATCAGGCTGATATCGGTTCTTTTTCATTCGGTTATTCCAGTATTGACGAATCTGGAGCAGATGGATATTCTCTCTATCTTGATTGGTTAACTAGAGTTTACAATGATAATGCCTCATATTCAGTTGCCATAGGTAATGGTGGACATGGTTTTGGTACCACGAAAGTACCCGGGGCAGCTCATGGAGTATTTTCAGTAGGTGCTTTTAGTTCTCGTTCTAGTGATTCATGGGGGCAAAATGCGCCTTGGTCAAATAGGGGTCCTAATGTTGTGGGGAGGATGGATCCAGATATTGTTTCAGTTGGATGGAGTGCAACAGGAGATCAACCTCTAAATCTGAGGAATGATGCTAATTCCGCTTGGTCAACTTGGGGAGGTACTAGTCTAGCAACTCCAATTGCAGCAGGATTGTTAGCAGTAGTTGCTGAGGCTTGGCAAGATACACAAGGAGAATATCCTGATTCCCAGACACTTCGAGACTTCGTCTTATCAACTTCTGATGATAGAGGTTATGAACCATTTATTCAAGGTGGTGGATGGTTCAATGCTTCACGAGCGGTATCAACATTAGAAGGCGATAATGGAAGTTGGTGGATGAGTCCAGCACAATGGAATAGTGGTACATTCCAAGGACAACACAGAGATGCTAACATCAACTATATGTTCCCTGGTGAATCACAAGTAGTCGATTTGGATTTCAAGAATCACGCAGATTCAGATGTTTTACTCCGATTCACACCAACTTTATTCGAGCCACTTGCCCATGAAGTAATTGTATGGAATAGTACTGGTAATGGCAGTTCTAATGGTGAAAATGATACTTGGGATGGTCATCAGGGAGATAGACCTGATTTGTTAATCCCTTTGCATATTCCTGACACAGTCTATGCCCTCCCAGAAGATACTCGGCAACTTCGTGCTAGAGCGACAATAGAATACTCTGCATTCGATGAGAATATGGATAGAAGTACTGAAGAAAGAGTATTTTTACAAATTTACAGATGGTCGGATGATGATGGTGACGGAATTTATGTCGAGGATTTCGATAATGATTCAATGGTTGACTCCAGTGATTGGACCGAATCTAGTGAATTAGAAGAGGTAACATATTGGTGGTCTAATGGCCCTAATGCAGAGGTAAGAGTAGGTAATCCATTTGAGGATGCTAGAGATGGTATTTTCCTTGGAGTTTGGAATCATAATGGAGACTTGTCTGATGAGCCTGTAAGGATTGAAATTGATTGGACTGCATTCGGAAGCGCAGATGATCAGTGGATTACAATACCTCCGACAATGGTTGTACATGCAGATGGTAATGATTCTATTCAGATGAATATTGAAGTTCCATTGGATGCTGAATCTGGTCTACACCAACATGGTGTTTTTATTGAGTCATTTGACTACCAAAATGGAACTGCATCAATCACATCTCATAGAAATTGGACTCTTCCAGTTGTAACTAATGTTCCATGGTCAGGTCCTTTTGAAATCAAACCTAAACCACTAGATGGGAACATGTCAAATCAAACTCTTTACGATGAAGAATGGATCAGTGGTGCTACAAGATGGAATTGGCGTGCTGAAAGCGGAGATTGGAGATTCTTGACAGTAGATTGGCCAGATGAATGGGATACAGGCGGCACTGTAATTTTAGATGTTGACTGGGATGATAATCCATATACTGATGTTGATATTTTATGGCTTGATGAGACACCACATGGTTATTCAGCGGATGACCCGGATGCTTACGGTGACTCAACATTCAGTATTTCTTCCAGATCTGTAAACAATCATGTTGGAAGTGGAAAGCATAATTGGGGAACATACACAGGTACTTCTAGAGAGGTATTCACCGTACCTGCATTGGCAGGAACCCACCAAATGGTCCTACATACCGCCTTACATGGCGTTTCTACAAATGATAATGCTTTGAATATCTCAGTTGGTTATGTAGCGGCGGAAGCAGATGGTTTCTCACAGACAGTAACTGATTGGTCAGATGGTGACGGGGTTGATGCAGTTCATGTGGTTTCTACTGTCCCTATGGATATCGAGTCAGTTTCATCATATGGATGGACACAACCTATTTACTTCGATAATGAGACTGCATATCAAGATGTTTCAAGTGATAAGATGACTTCATCATGGTGGCATAATTTTACCCTTGAAGATATTACTGAATTGAGTGTTTCCATGGATGCTTATGAGTCAGCTGATTTGGATCTTTTCTTATTCTTCGACGATAATGAAGATGGTCAATTCACATCTAACGAAGAGGTTTCTCGATCTTGGTCAGGAACATCTTCTGAAAATATAGAATTGAATGATGTAGAAAATGGCCTCTATGCAGTAGCAGTACATGGGTATTCCGTGTCAGGTGATGTTCAGTTTTGGATAGATATTGGCATGGTTGGAGGAGATAAATTAAATATTACAGATCAGATTGAATTGTTGAACTCTGAAATAGATTCCATTTGGCCAAATGGTTCAGAAACTTTAGCCGGAAATGTACCCACCAGTGCACATCAAATAAATTTAGCTTTCGAACGCCCAGATGCTGCAGGAATTTGGCAAGGGGAAGTAGAAATAATTCTAGTAGGGGGGATCAAATTAAGTCTTCCATACACTTATAATTTAATGGAAATTGAACCCTATATTGAATTTTCAACACCTGAGAATCTCACACAGACTAATGAATTGTTGCCTATAGAAATTTATGCTCTTGATACTGGAATAGGTTTTTCTCTGGATGATGTTAATTGGTATGGGATTAATAATCAGACGATTATTCCATCTGCTGATTCAGTGGAAGCAATTGATACACTATTTAACTATCATAATTTAACAGAAATATGGAACTCCGGAAACCACTTCGCTATGCCAGAAAATATTTCATTCAGAGAAATTTGGATTAACTCAACAATTCCTGAATCAGAGCAGTGGCACGATTATGGTGTCAATGTCACTGATAGGTCTGGCCTATTTAATCAGTCATGGCTTTCTGTGAATTATGATGTTACATCTCCTCCACTGTTTATTTTCGGCATCCCAGAAATTACTAATGAACCATATGTAAATCTGGTGATACAGACGGAACCAGGCTCTAGTGTGTATCAAGACGGTTATCCAGTTTCTGGTTTTGATGAATATGGTTTCGTAAACTGGACTGTAGGTCTGATACCAAGTGAAATTGGTATTGAATATGATATCGAGGGATCTTCAAATGACTATTACTTAGTCCCTGAAGAAAATTATTTTTCAATTACTTCTGTTGATGCGGCAGGAAATAGTGTATCAAGTAGCCATATGGTAATTTTTGACAATGAAATTCCAGAGTTAGATTCATTGTATATTGACGACCAAAATGGATTCAGGTATACCACTACCGACCTTTACAGCGTACTCAACATTACAAGCTCTACTTTTGGATTAAATATGTCTGTGGATGTAAAAGAATGGTGTCTAAATATTACCAAGAAATCTTCAATGATTTACGAAGGAATAGAAGTTTGTACCTCAAATGATGAAATGCCCGGAATTTTAGTAACCAATCTTTCAGGCTTGGAAAGTACAAGAAATATCCCAGTACAAGTAGATTTGAATAATATTTCAGATGGAGATTATTTGATTAATATTAATCTAATTGACTGGGCAGGAAATTCTGCTTCAGAAGAATTTAATTTACATCTTGATCGTAGTATTCCAATTGTTGAGTGGATGTTATCTCCATCCAACAACGGTGAATTGTTTGATCACCGTCAAGTGATGAATTGGGCTTCAAATGAATTATCTCATGTTTATTTCACTCATAACGGTGTTCAGATTGAAGAATGGCAAGGATTCGGAAGCGAATCTAATTTTACTTTGAATACTAAAGGGCAACACGAATTTTGTATAATAGCTTATGACTCTACAGAAGGTCAATATAATGAGAACATTCTAGTCGATTGTCAAATCTATAACCTTAACGAATCGATATATGCTACGAATGTAGTCGCTCCGTGGAATGGTGGAATTACGACTGAAAATATGGTTTCAACTGTCATTTACAGGGGGCCGGACCAAGAAATTTGGTGGTATAATGATGCAGAAGATGAGAGATTCCTAATCACTCCTGGTGCACTGGTAGTAGAATTAGACTTCATCTTAGAAGAGGGAATTAATGACTATTCAATTGAGATTGAATCATTAGATCAGATAAATGAATATCAACTTTCAATAACTCGTGATACCATAGCCCCGCTTCTTTCATTCGAACAGATTAGTGTGCGAAACTCTACTTTGAATCAGATTAAGCATATTGAAGGAAATTGCGAACCTGGCGCTTATGTGATGATTTGGAGCGTGATTGAATCATATGAATTTATTTGTGATTCATCAGGTTTAATCGATATTAAGATTTCAGTACAAGATATAGTTGGAAAACATATCATTCAGGGTACAACCACAGATTCAGTAAACAATAGAAACTCCTTTTCAGTAGAAGTAATTAACCAGAATTGGATTGATTGGGCAATTGATGATGCACAAGACCAAGGGCCAATGCTTTGGTATTTCTTAGCCGTTTTATTCAGCGTATTAATTCTTATCAGCCTTACAGTATTTACACGTAAATCATTAAGAAAAAAGAAAGTAAATGATAAAAATTTAATCTCTCTCGAGGAGTCATTTGAAGAAATTAATGAATTATTGAATTCTCCCTTGTCTTCCGATTCTACAATAGATTGGGGAGTTGTCAATAGCGATTTACCTGAAGCAGAAGAGCTGAAGTCTTGGAAAGAAACTACTCGAAGTATCCATTCGATAAATCATGGTGATGACGAAGATACAATTGACCTTGATTAAGCATAAGCCTCATTGCTCTATGTTGCTTCGTAGATACATGGCTATAGAACACATTGCAATTATCGGTGCTGGACAAATGGGTAATGGAATAGCCCAAGTTTCAGCATGTGCTGGATACAAGGTAACCATGATTGATATCAAAGAAGAGTTTGTTGAGAGAGGTATGTCGACAATTAAAAAATCTCTAAATAAATTAGTTTCTAAAGGTAGAATGTCTGAAAAAGACGCAGAATCAGCAATTTCTAGAATTAGTACTTCTACTGAAAACTCATCAGCATCAGATGCAGATTTAGTTGTAGAGGCAATTCCTGAAGTTTTGTCTTACAAAACTGCTCTGTTTGAACAATTAGATGATTTATGCAAACCAGAAACTATACTCGCTACAAATACTTCAAGCATAAGCATTGATTCTATTGCTGCATCGACAAGAAGGCCGGATAAAGTAATTGGAATGCATTTCATGAATCCAGTTCCTATCATGAAATTAGTCGAGATAATTAACGGCAGTAATACCTCTGACGAAGTCAATGAAGATGTAGTCAACGCTGCAGAGAAAATGGGTAAAACTGCATTATCTTGTAATGATTCACCTGGTTTTGTTTCAAATAGAATTCTTTGTCCAATGATTAATGAAGCAATTATTACATTGGAAGAGGGAGTCGCTGAACCAGAAGCAATCGATGGCATAATGAAACTAGGAATGAATCATCCAATAGGGCCTCTGGCTCTTTCTGATTTGATCGGAAATGATACAGTATTGCATATTATGAATGTCCTTCATGAAGGTTTTGGAGATGATAAATATGCTCCCTCAAAATTATTGGTGAAAATGGTCGAAGAAGGCAAATTAGGTAGAAAATCTGGCGAAGGATTCTACAAATATTGAATTTTACGTTTCGAGAGACTTCAAATCACCGTATCCCTTCCGTCATACATGGATAGCCAAAAGAGAATCTCAATTTTAGTCTCAATATTGATGCTAAGTATGCTCGCAATACCTGTATTAGGTAATGATGCGGGAACAGGAGGAGATGCAGGAAATACTACGTCCACTGCAACACCATTACCTGCTACAAATGGCACATATTATGGTAATCTAACTTCATCAAGTGACACCTCTGATTATTATTTGATAAATATGTCTTCGAATACTGGCATAGCAGTCGAGATAACTTATCCTTCTTCTGCAGACTTCGATCTTGCTCTATTGAATAGCGGTGGAGGTTATATCGATCTTAGTACTAATTCTGGAACTACAGATGATGTTACATCAAATGGTACTTCTGTTGGTGGCAATAGCGTATACATCTGGGTAGATCATTATTCAGGTACTGCACAATATACTATGCAGATATGGATTTTCTCTACTGGTTCTTCTGGTGGCGGTGGTGGTGCCGGTAACGGTACAAATGGGCATGATGCAGGAACAGGTACTGATGCGGGTAATTCACAAGCCAGTGCAATGTTAATTAATTCTACAAATGTTTCATTTTGGGGTGACGTCACATATTCGACAGATACTGATGATTACTACAAGGTCTCAATGCCAGCATATTTTGGTGTCAGTTCATCATTAAGCTGGAATTCCACTGTGGATTTAGATCTAGAAGTGTATGATAGTTCTGGTACAATGATAACCTACAGTTGGTTTTCTAATCCTGAGACAGTGACAGTGAATAATTATGGTGGTAATGACTTATTTTTCAGAGTATTTGCGTATGGTACTAATACAGGTTCTCATGATTATTTCTTATCCTTCACATTCGATAATATGACCAATGCTCCTGTAAATAATCAAGATGATGCAGGGACTGGTGGCGATGCATCTAATGACTATCTGAATCCAACAATTCTGAATGTTACTTCAGTAGCAGTGAATAATACATTCAGTGGTTGGGGGTCTCTCGATGAGGATTTGAATGATAACTACCAAACAAATGTCCCAATGGGACATGGAATAAGAGTTTCAGTTTGGTTTAATTCTAGTGAGAGCAACTTTCAAGTAATCTTAGCTGATGATCAGGCTAATACAATCGATTTTTCTAGTGGAAATAATCCTGAATTAGTTACTTCCAATGGTTCAGGAACTTACCCTGGAATGATTGTAGAAGGAATGGATATTTTACTCCAAGTCAGAGCAACATCTGGAGGTGGTTACTATGGTATGTCGTGGTGGTTTTTCACTCTTGATACAGATGGTGATAGTTTCTATGACACCGTTGAGGTAGAATGTGGAAGTGACCCAGAAGACAATTACAGTGTACCATTAGATACTGACTCAGATGGTATTTGTGACACATTAGATTCTGATGATGATGGAGATTATGTTGAAGATGCGAATGATACCTTCCCACTTGATGCTTCAGAATGGGAAGATACAGATAACGATAATATTGGAAACAATGCTGATTTGGATGATGATGGTGACGGTTTCTCAGATAATGATGAAATTGCATGTGGTTCCGATCCGCTAGATGGTTGGAATCAGCCTTCTGATTTCGATTCTGATGGAATCTGTGATTTACAAGATTCTGATGATGATAATGATGGCTATGATGATGAAATCGATGCCTTCCCAATGGATGATTCTGAATGGGCAGATACAGATAATAATGGTGTAGGTGATAATTCAGATACTGATGATGATGGAGACGGCTATAGTGACAATCTAGAATCTTCCTGCGATTCTGACCCCTTAGATTCATTCAATGTCCCTTCGGATTTGGATATGGACGGTACTTGTGACTTGATGGACAATGATATGGATGGCGACAATTACCCGAATGATAATGATGCATTCCCAACAGATAGCCAAGAATGGTTAGATACAGATAATGACGGTTTTGGTAATAATATGGATATTGATGACGATGGTGACTCTGTATCCGATAACTATGATGCTTTCCCACTCGACTCTAACGAGTGGGCAGATAATGATAATGATGGCCTTGGAGATAATGGCGATCCAGACGACGATAATGATGGATGGTCTGATTCAGATGAAACCTCTTGCTCAACTAACTCCTTGTCATCCCAGTCCATTCCAAGCGACTTTGATGAGGATATGGTGTGTGATATAGTCGATACAGATGATGATGGTGATGGAGTTCTTGATGAGAATGATGCCTTCCCAATGGATAATGCAGAATGGGAAGATACTGACTCAGACGGGATAGGAAATAATTTCGATGATGATGATGACGGTGACGCATGGTTTGATATCTATGAACCAAATTGTGGTACTGATCCATTGGATGGTGCCTCAATCCCTCTTGACTTTGATGCCGATTGGGTTTGTGATCTTGTTGATGACGACGATGATAATGATGGCGTTACAGATGTAGATGACCCATTCCCCAAAAATCCTGATGAATCTCTAGACACTGATTCAGATGGAATTGGAAATAATGCGGATAACGATGACGATAATGATGGCTGGACAGATAATACGGAATCATTATGTTTTACAAGCTCATTATCTAGTAATTCAGTACCTGAAGATACAGATGGAGACAAAACTTGTGATGTAAATGATCCTGATATCGACGGAGATAATATAGTCAATGAGTTAGATGCATTCCCATTAGATGGCAGCGAATGGACAGATAGGAATAATGATGGAAAGGGTGACAATGCCTATCCGCTTTCTATAACTGACAAAATGTCTCTCAACCCAATACCTACTTTCTTAATTTTGTTGACTATTATGGCATTAATAGGAGGGGCTATATTGGTTTACACTAACCAACAAAAATCTACTAAAAGTAATCTACATAAAGGAACAGATATGACTTCATATATGGAGAATGAGACATATTCTGATGAAAACTTAGATTCTGAAGAGATTATTGACGAAATTTCTGAACAATCAGAACCTGTTCCCTTAGAATCTGAATTTTCTACAGAAAAAGGAATCGAAACAGAGGCTGTAGTAACCAACATCCCTCCTCCACCTCCGGGTTTTGCTCCTGACATGGGTTCGGTCCCGCCTCCACCACCTGGATTCGGCCCTCCTTCAACAGCAAAATCTAATGAAATAGTTTCTAGTTGGGAGAGTTTACCTCCTGGTGGAGAATATACAACAACTGATCCTTTGAGGTACTCTGGTTTAGGTATAGGGACTTGGCAAGAAAGAGATGACGAGTCTTGGGAAAAAATATCTGAATAGAGAATTAAATCAGTCTTAATTTTATAATATTTTATTCATGATTAAACTATTAGAAGAAGTCAAGAGTGTTATTTTTCACTGAAACAGGAAACAGAGTGCATTTTTTCATACTTAAATTAGTGTTTATAGTCTCTATACATCCTTTTGTCAAATGTAAGGTGTATCGGTGATTTCATGAGCATCTAACGGTACTGTTATATCCTTTTCATCGTGTGATGCACGATAGTGATACCCATGCAAAGCAACACCCTCCGCTCTGTTACACTTGCCTTATTGAT
>ERZ1027185.89-NODE-89-length-11879-cov-8.110453_pt1 | contig 11879 bp, 9 predicted proteins | sample MGYA00520868_ERZ1027185 | MGnify/ENA primary metagenome ERZ1027185 (study PRJEB33307, sample SAMD00078849) | marine metagenome | biome: aquatic biome; feature: sea water; material: coastral sea water | place: Japan | collected 2015-01 | depth 1 m m ...
TGCATGGATTGCTAGAGCCCCAGATATTAATCCTAAAGCGGGAGAAATTTTAATTGATGTTGAAGAATCATGAGTTGATCTAGCATGAATAATCAGTAATAATGCAAACCATGGTAATATTGAACCTGTTTCAACTGGATCCCAAGCCCAATAACCTCCCCAATCAAGAACCGTGTAAGCCCAAAGTCCACCGAGACCTATTCCAATAGTTCCGGCAAGGAATCCTGCACGCGCCCAATGTAATTGAGATTCATGAATCTCTTTAGCTGATTTACCACTAATTACTCCACCCATAGCGACTGCTGCTGTTGCTATGCATAAGGCATAGTAAAAGAATACTACAGGAGGGTGAATAACCATCAAATCAGTCTGTAATAAGGGGTTGAGCTCACTTGAAATTACTCCTGTAGAGTCAGCAAAGGGATCTAAGAACCAAGAGATTACAAGAATCCCAAGAGTGAACCCATGCATTATTCGAACATCATAATCTAGTGTATCTTTTTCAGTCATTAGCCAAGTTACTATTGACAGTAAAGCTGCGAACAATAACAATGGTCCAGCACGTCCACCCCATACTGCTGAAATTCGATACAATAAAGGAAGGTCAGCACCACCATATTCTGTTACCAACTTCAAAGAAGAAAAATCAGAGATAAAAGCAAAAACAAGGAAGGCAAAGGGAAAGATTTGAGCAAGAAGTGCTATACTTCTAAACAATTTATTTCCAGCATTTTGAAATCTTAAAATCTGATTAATAGATGAGATAATCGCGATAATGAGCAAAAATTGCCCAATTATTGGGATTATGTAATCACCATCCATAGTATTTAGCACGAGAATATCCGAATGATAACATAGCTGGAATTATTTTCTTTACATAGAGGCTCGGACGTCTAACAAGAATTTTCATACAGACAGCCAATTTTCCACTTATTCCCATATTACTCATCTCGTCGGGGAAACATTGAGCCATCAATGACATATCGTCATCTGATAAATCAAATAATGCCGATTTACCTCGAAGAATCTTCGAGTATGGAGGGAACTCATTTTTCCATAGATTAGAATATTCAACTAAAGAGGTTGATGAATAATCTCCAGAAGAGATTGCTTTTGCTGCAGTTTCTGCTGCAAAAACTGCTGACTTGAGAGCGAGGTGGGAGCCTCCCTCAAACAATGGAGAAGTGAAACCAGCAGCATCTCCTACTAGCATCAGTCCGTCAGTATGAGTATTTTCATGTGGACCCGAAATCGGAATAGTCCCTCCAAATGCAGGATTACCTTTGACTTTCCATGGAGGTGCAACTTGCTCTAAATCTCTGAAGTGAGTATCTTCGATAAATTCATCTAAACCTTTCTTGGTTCTAGATTTATCTTCAGATACTAAACCAACATTAGCTCTACCGTCACATTTTGGAATCATCCAGACATATCCTTTCTCAGCATATTTGGGCCAGATGTAAAAATCCAGATAATCATCTGTTGGAACTTCAAGCATTTCATATTGCATTCCTGCAATGACTTGGGGGCGAGGGTTAAGTTCTAGAATTTTAGAGCAAATACCTGCAACCCCTGATGCATCTATGACTACTTTGGTTTCAATAGGGAAATGATCACCCTTTCCATCGCAGCGCCATCCAGTGAATTTTTCTCCATCAAACATTTTTTCCATGCTTGTAAGTTTATGATTGAGGTTTAGAACTGCACCTTCGGAAACTGCTTCATCCGCTATCCATCTTTCAAACAGATGTTTTTCTAAAACATATCCTTCTTCAGTAAGTTTCTTTTCGGTTCCATCTGGAAAAATAACTCTAATTCCATGAACTCTCTTACTAATTACATGATCAGGTAAATCAAGATTAAGATTGTCACAGGCAACATCAGAAATGCACTCTCCACAATGTACTGGGGTACCAATTTCAGCATGATCTTCGATTAAAATTGTTGTAAGTCCCGCTCTTGCACTATGCAAAGCAGCGTTCCCTCCACCCGGACCAGCACCAATTACAAGCACGTCACAGACGGTCGCGACCTCTCCCATGAGACTAGTCAGGAGGGCCATTAGTCAAAGAATCCGTCGGTCGAACGTCCTATGATTACGAACGAACATATTCAACTAATAAGCGTCTCGAATGGTCTGATGGCGTGGCGTGACCTCCGTGAATATCTTCTAAATCTGAGAGATTCTGATGAACTAATTCGTATCAGTCACCCTGTTGATTGTTATTTAGAAGCAGGATGCATCGCTGACAAATTAGTAAAGAAAGGTGGTCCAGCAATTATTTTTGATCAACCAAGATTAGCGAATGGAGAAATTAGTAAATTTCCACTCGCTATGAACCTTTTTGGAACTAGAGAAAGAACGAATAAAGCATTAGGAGTTGAGAATCCAAAAGAGATCGGAGAAACAATGGTTGGACTAATGAAACCAGATATCGGCGGAATACTAAAGAAACCATGGACGGGTTTAGAATTGGCGATGCAAGGAATGTCTATGGCACCAAAAAAAGTTAGGAAAGGAGCATGTCAAGCTGTTGTGATGAAAGATCCTGATATGACCAAACTTCCGATCCCGACAACATGGCCTATGGATGGAGGACCTTTCATTACATTACCACTTGTTGTAACAAAGGATCCAAAAACGGGTCAGCATAATATGGGTATGTATAGAGGACAAATTTTTGGTAAAAAAGAAATTGGACTACATTGGCAAGCACATAAACACGCAGCAGATCATGCGGATGATGTTGGAAAAGAAAATCGAATGCCTGTAGCTATATGTTTAGGAGGACCTCCCCCAGTAATGTTCAGTGCAATTTCTCCTTTACCTGACAATCTTTCAGAATATGAATTTGCTGGATTACTGAATAAAAGAAGATTAAGGATCACAAAATGTCTAACCAACGACCTGTGGGTTCCCGCAGAGGTTGACTTTGTAATTGAGGGATATACAATACCAGGGGAAACAAGAACTGAAGGTCCTTTTGGAGACCATTTTGGATATTACTGTTTAGAAGAAGAATATCCAGTAATGCACGTAACAGCAATTACACATCGGAAAGACCCAACCGTTCCAATGACAATTGTTGGAGTACCACCTATGGAAGATGGTTACTTAGGTGAGGCAATTGGTGATGCATTTAGACCAGTCTTACAATTTCAACACAGAGATGTTAAAGATTTATTTTTACCTCTAGAAACTGGTTTTCACAATCTTGGAATTGTGGCTTCCAAACAACGTTATCCTAGACAAGCAAGGAAAACAGCCCTGGGATTAATGGGTGCAGGACAAATGATGTTCTTAAAATCCATAATTGCAGTAAATGAAGATCATAATGTAAAAGATCTCGAGGCTTTACTGAAAGCTTTGGATTATAATGTAAGAATCCCTGAAGATTTAATCATCCTTGATGGAATGGTCGCTGATTCTCTAGCTCATGCTTCTCCATGGCAGAATGTACATTCAAAATTGATTATTGATGCGACTACGCTAACTGATAATGACCCTAGGTCTAATGAACCAAAGATGATGGGTTGTCCTGATTCATTGAGTATTTCGGCTTCGGGAATTGAAGGGGTTACTAAGGCGAAAATGATGGCTTCATCCATGCTAGTAGTTACAACAAATATTGATGGTGGCCCACGTCCAGAAGAAAGTATGGAAGAAGTGAATGAAGAGACTGCTGCAGCACAAAGAGAGAAAATTGCAAGAATTAGAGACGAAATATGGGCATTAGAATCTGCTAAGAATTTAAGATGGCTTTTCATCACTGATGATGATGCAGATTTAGATGATGAACATTGGAGAAGGAGATTACTATGGCAACTATTCTGTAGATTCGAAGTTTCAAGAGATTTCCACTTTGATGAACAAAGGAAAAGAGTTGCTTGGGACGCCACTGCGCCAATTCCATCCAATGAAGGACCGCTACCTGTGAGAAGATGGCCTGCGGTAACATTACACGACCCTGAAGTTGAAGAAAAGGTAGATGCTTGGATGGAAAGAGAGGGATTATAATGGGAACAAAAGAGATCCTAGAGTTTGTAAAAATTGAACATACTCTTTTCTCTCTTCCATTTGTTCTTATTGGATATATTCTTGCTTATAATCAATTTTTCTATGAACCTACTTCAAGCGATTTAGGATGGATAAGAATGGATTTACTTTGGATTCTAGTAGCTGCAGTTGGAGCTCGTGGCCTTGCAATGGCTCTAAATCGTATTATTGATCGCGATATAGATGCTGCAAATCCACGCACATCGGGCAGACACTTGGTATCTGGTTCAATGTCAATGAATACTGCTTGGAAATTATCTGCAATCTTTCTAGGGATGCTTTTGATTGGCGCATGGCAACTTAATGAAGTTGCATTAATGATGGCTTGGTTACCAGTTCTCGCATTCGTAATTTATCCTTACACTAAGCGATATACCTGGCTCTGTCATTTGTGGCTTGGGTTGTGTTTAGGTTTAGCGCCGGCAGGTGCTTGGGTTGCAGTCGCTGCAGATGTACATGGATGGGCAGCAATTACAGGCCTAGATGGTGGTGACTTTCTTTGGTTTCCTACAATTTTCTTCATTTCCTTAGGCGTAGCTCTTTGGATAACTGCTTTTGATATTAATTATGCAAGGATGGATGTTGAAAGTGATAGAGAAAATGGAATCAATTCATTTCCTGCAAGATTTAGTGATCGAACAACGACTAGAACTTCAATTCAGTTAACTCTACTATGGTTTGCTTGCTTTGCTATATCTGATCCAATGAGTGAAATATGGTTCTTAGGAGCTGCAGGGCTTATGTCGATAGCTAATGTTGTAGTAATTCTAATGAGAAATAGGTTAGATGATTTTCAGACTACTTTGTTTAGAGTTTCAATGTTAACAGGTTGGGTCCTACTGATTGCAACTATTTTGATGGACCCCTCGGCTAATGTCGATACCATAATTGAGGGATAAAATGTTTGTTTTGAAGTCGGATTATGGGACGGCTGGAGATCAAGAACAAGCAATTCAAGAATTGATCAAACAAATCAACGAAGGTCAAGAAAGATGCGTATTGATGGGAGTTACTGGATCTGGGAAAACATTTGCAATGGCCAATATTATCGAAAGATTACAGATTCCAACATTAATATTGTCTCATAATAAAACTCTTGCAAGGCAATTATGGCAAGAAATGAGTGAGCTTTTTCCTGAAAATGCAGTCGAGTATTTCGTTAGTTATTATGACTACTATCAACCAGAGGCATACCTTCCAGGTAGAGATATGTATATCGATAAAGAATTACAAATGAATGAAAGAATCGAGCAAGAAAGATTCTCTACAGTTGCTTCACTAGTTAGTAGACCGGACGTTATTGCAGTAGGAACTGTTTCAGTTATCTATGGCCTTAATCCTCCTGAAGTTTTCCAACAATCACACGTCCGTCTTAGTGTAGGTCAAGAAGCAGATCCCCAAGATATAGTCAGAGATTTAGTTGGATTGCAATATAGAAGAACAACTGGAGAAATTGTTAGAGGAGATGTTAGACTAAGAGGAGAAGTGCTCGACATATGGATGCCAAGTAGAGATGATCCGATTAGAATTAGATTTGGATGGGATGGAATTGAAAGAATACAAGTTTGTGAGGCGATATCTTGGGAACCACTGGATGAAATTGAGGAAGCATGGATCCATCCTCGACAATTCTACATGACCAGTGAAGATAAGTTCGGTAAAGCTATTGAAGATATAGAAGAAGAATTAGACAAGAGAGTTGACTACTATCACTCCAAAGGTATGGAAATGGAAGCTCATAGGATAGAGCAGAGGACTAAGTTTGATTTAGAGATGTTAACAGAAGTTGGTTCTTGTAAAGGCGTAGAGAATTATTCAAGACACTTTGATGGTAGAGTGAAAAATGAGAGAGCATATTGCCTTCTTGACTTCTTCTCAACCTGTGCAGAGCAATTTCATGGAAGCCCAGAGAAATATCTGGTAATAATGGATGAAAGTCATGTGACTCTTCCTCAAGTAGGAGGAATGTATGGAGGGGATTATTCAAGAAAGAAAAATCTAATTGATCACGGATTCAGACTCCCGTCAGCCTATGATAACAGGCCATTGAGAATAGATGAATTTCAAGAATTAATACCTCAAATGCTCTATGTTAGCGCAACTCCGGGAGAAAGAGAACTCAGACACTTAGCAGAAATAACAAATCAGCCAGTGCCCGAAGGATTACTACATGTCCCAAGTGGCGGAGGGGCTAGAAAGGCAGATATTGAGAAAAGGAAAAAACGGGCTTTTCTTGCAGAAACGATGGAAAATATTGACGGCGTAGTACAAATGGAAATCAGACCTACTGGTTTACTGGATCCTGTAATTGAGGTAAGGCCGACAGAAGGACAGGTTCAGGATCTGGAAGATGAAATACGCTTACGGATAAAATCAAACGAACGTGTATTGGTCACTGTGATGACAATAAAATTTGCAGAAGAAGTCTCAGAATATCTGAATCGTAACGGATTTAAGGCCCATTATTTACATAGTGAAATAGACACATTAGAAAGAACTGAAATCATCAAAGCACTAAGACTTGGGCACATAGATATTATCGTTGGAATCAATCTTCTAAGAGAAGGATTAGATATTCCTGAAGTCAGTTTAGTAGCTATTTTTGATGCTGATAAAGAAGGTTTTCTCAGAAATGAACGCTCATTATTACAAACAATAGGTAGGGCCTCAAGGAATCAAAATGGACGAGTTATACTCTATGCTGATTCTGTTTCAGATGCAATGAAGGCTTCAATAAAACAAACAATTGAGAGAAGGAAAAGACAAAATTTGCATAATGAAGAAAATGGAATCAGTCCAAAGACAATTATGAAAGCTATGCCCGTTATGAATTCCGAATCTGATGATTTAATGGCTGGAGTTGCAGGAAAAGGAACTGGTGGAGGGAGAAGATTAGTTGCTAAGAAACCTGGTAAAAAAGGAGTAGAAGGATTGGCTAAGAAATTTGCACTAGGAGCATCAGGTTGGAACTCAACAGGATCTGTACTAGACAATATAAGTCAGCCAGATTGGATTGATGAAGATGGTAATTTTATTGGCCTAGTAGGCGATGAGTCACTCGAAAAGAGTGATGAAAAACTGAAATTAATATCTAAAATGGAGAAGGAGATGAAGGCTGCAGCAGCAAGATTAGACTTCGAACGAGCTGCTCAAATTAGAGACCGGATTTACCAATTAGAGAATCCGACTAATTGAATACGAGAGAGTCTGGCGAAGGTATTGTGTCGGCCTACTCTCGTGATGATTTTACTGCCCCCGTGGAAGATTATGACTTTCAGAAAATGAGTGATGTAAGCAGTCTCATAGATCAAATGTCGAGAGCTGGAGGATTTACTGCGACAAAGTTGGCACATGCTAGAGATATTCTAAAAATAAGTACTGGAAAAACTGGCGATGGAATTCTGAACTGGCTTTCTTTCCCTGCTTGTTTGTGTGCAACAGGAACAAGAGGATTCTTTCTTGAAGCGATAAAAAGAAAGGCGTTTAATGTTATAATTACTACCTGTGGAACATTAGACCATGATATTGCAAGAACATATCAAGATTATTTCCATGGTGATTTCAGTTTGGATGATATCGCTCTTGGAGAGGAAGGACTCAACAGATTGGGAAATGTCATCGTTCCAAACGAATGTTACGGAGATATTCTGGAAAAGAGAGTTCTTCCTTGGTTAGATGAGATTGAAAAAGAAAGAATCGAACAGAATCCTGAAAATCCTTGGTTAGGATTTGGTTCCGTTGAGCTATGCTGGGCAATGGGAGATAGAATAGAAGATGAAACATCTCTTTTGTATTGGATTGCTAAGCATCGAATTCCTATGGTAATTCCAGGTTTATCCGACGGGTCTATTGGAGCACAACTATTCATGCATAGGCAAAAAAATCCTAATTTCATGGTGGATTTCTTGGCTGACGAACAAATTCTATCGGATTTAACTTGGACTGCTGAAGAATCTCATGCACTCATGGTAGGAGGAGGAATTTCAAAGCATCATGTGATTTGGTGGAATCAATACAGAGATGGATTAGATTCGGCTGTTGGAATCACAACTGCTCCTGAACATGATGGTTCATTATCGGGTGCTAGGCTAAAAGAGGCTATTTCTTGGGGTAAAATAAGGCCAGAAGCCCCTCAAGTAGTTGTAGAAGGCGATGCAAGCGTATTATTGCCATTATTAGGCGCTGATTTATTCAAAAATTAGAAGAAAAACTATGTTTTTTGTCAGAAAACGGCTATTCTATGAAACTTCAACTATTGGCATTTGCTAGTTCTCGCAGACACAATGGCTAAGAACGGACATAGATGCCGGCTTCTTTATGTCCGTTGAATCGATGGTACAAGGAATGATAGATGCACTAACAGAAGCCATGACTGATGCTGTAAAGCACGACAAAGGTAACGCCGCTGCTGGAACACGTGTTCGTAAAGCAATGCAAGCTGCTAAAGCTACAGCACAAGAAGTACGTGCTAAAGTTCAAGCAGACAAGAATAACTAAGTCTTTTTGACATTAGTTAATTATGATCTGGCTCTGAATGGAGCTTAGTGTGAGCTAAGAACTCCATCAGAGCCACTCTCATTGGAGTTAAGGGTCTCCAACCTTCTTCCCTACCAGCATTTTTCATTGCTTCATGTAATGGCTCAAGATCTGGTCTTTTTCTTTCACCCTCAAACTGAACTGCTGCAGGACTTGGTACCTCAGATAGAGATTCTACTGTATGAGAATGTGTAATTGCGTTAGTAAAGCGGTTCCACAATAGTTTGATTTCTGCAATAACTGGATCGGGCCCCCAGGCTCTTCTGCCGCATAAATCAACTACGCCTTGAGCAAAAGCATCTGTATCTGCCATAACTAAGAGAGAAATAGCATCTGTTGTATCTCTGATATGAACCCAATGTTTAGGTTTGACTTCCGGTGTAATTTCATGAGTCCCATCTTTAATCCACTGAACCCACTCTTCAACATCTTCAGGGCCCCATCCTTGGCCGCCTTCAGGGATCATTAGATCATGAATTCTAATTATCAAATTTGCATTTTTAACTTCAGAAAGATGACCGCTACGTGAATCTTCATTTTCGGCAATAATAGCAATATCAACAGATTCATTGGCAGCATATTTACCAAGGCCTACCGTAATATCTGCATCTTCTGAATCAGAAGTAAATGATGCACCGGCTCTATCTAACCTATCTTTGAGAGCTAAAAAGAAATTATCTACCTCTCCAAGAAGATTAATCTTCTTTGACATGATTGCACACCTATAACTCCGGAATAGGGGTTAAAGTATCATACTGCCGCAATAGGCTCTGCTTCTGCAAATGCAATTAGGCAGTCTCTAACAACTTCAATCACAAGATCGATTTCATCTGAAGTAATACCGAAATGAGGTGTAAAACGCAGTGCATTCTGGCCACCATGGATTACTCCAAGGCCATTAATGCGACACCATTCTTCTACGCAATCAAATCCTACAACAGGCAGCCTCTCCGGATCTAATTCAGCACAAAGCAATAATCCTGAACCTTGAACTAAAGAAATATCATTCGGGAACTCATCCCTTAATTTACCAAGCTTTTCTACAAATTCCTCTCCTCTGTGCAAGATATTGGAACGCATTTCAGGAGTTATCTTACTCAAGACTTCTACTGCAGTTTCAAGTGCTCTTGGATTTGTAGTCATAGTATTACCATATATTCCAACAACATATAATTCCGCTGCTTTCTCAGATAAACCTAGTACTGAAAGAGGGTATTGCCCAGCATTGAGTGCCTTTGACCATGCTTCTAAGTCTGGGACTTCAGCAGTCTGGAATCCAGGATAGTCTACAATTGAAAGACATCCTTTTCCTCGGAAACCTGCTTGAATAGAATCAACTAACAGCATGCTACCATGTTCAGATGTTAATCTACGTGCTTCATCATAGAACTCACGACTTATGTCCTGACCTGGAGATCCCTCTCCTTGTACTGGTTCCATTGCTAATAGCTCGATGAAGAAACCTTCTGATTCTGCTCTAGCAAATGCTGATTGCAAATCTTCAATATTATTTGGTTCAACAATAATTATGCTTTCACGGTCTCGGAAAGTTGCTAAATTACTGATATATTTCTTCTTACAAGAATCTGAGATTGTAGCTGGACGTTGGGTTCTTCCATGGAACGCTTGTTTCAAAGCAATTTTCTTGATTGGTTTTCCTTCATACCTACCACCAGGACCAGTCATAACATTTGCATTAACATCTGCAATTCTCATACCAATAGTTACTGATTCTGACCCACTGTTCATACAAACAAATTTTGAGAATGGACATTCGTCACGAGAATATCCAACTTCTTTACGCAATGCTTCAGCTAATCTTTTCTGACTAAATGATGCAGTCATGACATTTGCCATAACCCAATTTTTTGACATTGCTCCAATAACATCGTCTGGACCGTGCCCTCCGCCAAGCATCCCATATCCGCCATTATCGTGTAATACTGCCCCATGAGATGTTACTATCCATGGGCCGCGTGCAGCAATCGCGACATATGGATTAACAGTAGCTGGAGCATAAAAATTAACATAATCTGATTGTAAATGTGTAATTAGGTCTGATTCATCCATCATCATGTATTCTTCACCAAATTCATCAAGATGTTGTTTGTGAACTTCAGACGCTTCTGAAATTGCACGAATCAAATTCTGATCTTTGGATGAAAATCGTGTAATTATATCATCTTTCAAACCTACAGTTTTTTTGTTTCCAGTGTTATTGCGGATTTCCGCCAGTTGAGCAAGTACATCTGACATGATACTCCGAACACTAGGCCACACATCAATATATGCTGTATGAGTGCTCAGAAATCGCGGAAATACACTATTTATTTTCATCCGAATTTTAGAAAAACTCAATTTCTGATAATCATACATAAAATTAAACTAACTTTAGTTTTTCAATTGCATTTTTCAAATATAATTAAAAAAATCAATTGAATTATCAGTCTTTACTTACGGATAGTATAAGTGCTAATTCCACGACTCAGCCTCAGGAGAAACGCGACGGGATGCACCACTCCATGAATTGAGGAAGAAAAATGAGCGAAGAAATAAGAATACAAGAGCTACTACAAAGAGACGTATATGTGGGAGAAACTTTGGTCGGAACGATCACTGGGGAAAGATTCCATCCACGAGATGAATGTGTACAATCAGTAAGGATTCAAGTTACTGACGATGTTGCAGGTGAATATATGAGGAAACCTGCTGAATATGCGCCACTATCCAAAGAATTAGTGCACAGTGTCAGACCTGATGGAAGTGTGAAACTAACCAAATCCATTAGAGAACTACAAAGAAGGTGGAGAAACACAGTTAGAATCAACGAAAAATTGTACGCTCCAGATGAATTGTTAGATAGAGCTGTCCTGGATAATGACGGAATAGATATTGGAAACGTTATTGAAATGAAGAAAACAAAGAGAACTTTCAAAGGAGTTGTGGTAAAAACTCACTTTACAGTCAGAGATAGGTACAACTTACCTGAAATTATAATCATCCCAGTAGCCCAATTAGGAAGAACTACTGCAAGATTGGATGAGGTCATCCTAAGATGTTCTACAAAGCGTCTTGTAACACTTCCTACCTACCTGAAACTAAATCATCCTGACTATGAAGATGAATGAGATAGTTCACACTGAAAGAAAAATTGGTGGGCATGACAGGATTTGAACCTGTGGCCTCCCCGTTATCAGCGGGGTGCTCCAGCCAAACTAAGCTACACGCCCTAAAGCAGAGTCGGCGAAATCAAGTCCTATTTTGAAGATGTCCCTTGTCTAATCAT
>ERZ1027185.105-NODE-105-length-11016-cov-6.825655_pt1 | contig 11016 bp, 4 predicted proteins | sample MGYA00520868_ERZ1027185 | MGnify/ENA primary metagenome ERZ1027185 (study PRJEB33307, sample SAMD00078849) | marine metagenome | biome: aquatic biome; feature: sea water; material: coastral sea water | place: Japan | collected 2015-01 | depth 1 m m ...
CAACAACGTAACGCGCACGGCTATAGAAGCCATGGCTGCGACTATGGGTGGCACACAGAGTTTACACACCAACTCTTTGGACGAAGCCATCGCACTACCTACTGATTTTTCTGCACGTATTGCACGCAATACTCAATTGCATTTGCAGCTTGAAACCGACATCACTTTTACTGCAGATCCGTGGGGAGGTTCTTATTATGTGGAGAAACTCACTGCGGATTTGATCGATCGTGCAACGGCGCTGATGGATGAGGTAGAAGCGTTGGGAGGCATGACCAAGGCCATTGAAGCGGGTATTCCTAAGCTGCGTATCGAAGAGGCCGCAGCGAAAAAGCAAGCGCGTATCGACAGCGGAGCGGATATTATTGTGGGCGTAAACGCATTTGAAAATGGTGCGCGCGCCGAACTTGATATTCTTGAGGTACGCGGCGATGAAGTGCGTGAGGCACAAGTTGCCGGCTTAGCCGCCCTACGCGCGGCGCGCGATCAACAAGCCGTAGATAAAGCGCTTGCAGCATTGTCGAAATGCGCGAAAAGTGGGGAAGGCAATCTCCTTACTTTGGCAGTGGAAGCGGCTAAAGTGCGTGCAACGCTTGGTGAGATTTCCTTAGCTTTAGAAGAAAATTGGGGCCGCTATGTGGCAAAAACCCAGACTATCAGTGGCGTTTATTCCAATGAAATGAAAATGAATAAGGATTTTGAAGCGGCCTTAGCGGCATCAGACCGATTCGCGGAGAAGGCCGGTCGTAGACCTCGCATTATGGTCGCAAAGATGGGACAAGACGGTCACGACCGCGGTGCAAAAGTAGTCGCTACCTCATTCGCAGATTTAGGTTTTGATGTGGATATGGGTCCTTTGTTTCAAACACCTAAGGAAGCCGCAAAACAAGCCGTAGAAAACGATGTTCACATCTTAGGGGTTAGTTCATTGGCGGCAGGACACAAGAGTTTAGTTCCAGCGGTGTTGGAAGAATTAAAAGCACTTGGAAGAGCGGATATTCTTGTTATTGTGGGAGGTGTAATTCCTGCCCAAGATTATGAATTCTTGTACGACCAAGGCGTTGCAGGCATCTTTGGTCCAGGGACTAAAATTGCTCAGGCTGCTACAGCTATACTAGATATCCTCATCGAGATGGAAGCATAAAAAAAGCCCCGCACTGCGGGGCTTTTTAGTTCACTTCTATGTTTCTTTTTTATTTCGATTGACGCTTACGGTCGCTCTCATTCAATAAGATTTTTCTCAAGCGAATGCTTTCAGGCGTTACCTCCACATATTCGTCTGCACCAATGTATTCCATGGCTTCTTCCAAGCTGAATTTGATAGGTGTAAATAGTGCGGAATTATCATCCTTACCCGCAGCACGCATGTTGTTTAATTGTTTTGCAATACATGGGTTAACTACTAGATCACCTGGTCGGTTGGCTTCACCTACGACTTGACCGCCGTAGAGTTGCTCGCCCGGTTCGATAAAGAACTTACCACGGTCTTGAAGTTTATCCATAGAATATGTGCTGGCTTTACCAGCCTCTTTCGCGATAAGAACACCCGAAATTCGACGGTCCATATCTCCTTTGTAGGGTTGGTATTCTTTCAAACGGTGCGCCATAATTGCTTCACCCGCTGTAGCTGTAAGAACGTTGTTACGCAAGCCCATGATACCGCGAGAAGGGATTTCAAATTCCAAACGTGTAAGGTCATTTTTAGCCTCCATAACTAGAAGTTCACCTTTACGCTTTGTAACCAATTCAATCACTTTTCCTGCACTTACTTCGGGAACGTCTACAGTCAATTCTTCGATCGGTTCGTGTTTCTTACCGTCTACTTCTTTGAATATAACCTGTGGCATACCCAATTGCAATTCGTACCCTTCGCGACGCATGGTTTCAATCAAGATGCCCAAATGGAGGATACCACGACCGTGAACAATGAATTGGTCCGCAGCACCAGTGTCTTCAACCTTTAGAGCCAAATTCTTTTCTGTCTCGAGTTGGAGACGCTCACGAATCTTTTGTGAAGTCACGTGTTTTCCTTCTTTACCAAAGAAAGGCGAATTATTAATGGAAAATAGCATGCTCATGGTCGGCTTGTCTATTTCCATCGTAGGCATTGCCTCTGGTGTTTCGGGGTCAGCAATTGTATCGCCAATTTCGAAGCCCTCAATACCGTTTACAGCTACGATTTCTCCAGCTACGGCCTCGTTTGTTTTCGATTTACCTAGGCCTTCGAAGGTCATTAATTCTTTGATCCGTGCTTTCTTCACGGTTCCATCTCTGCGGCATAGCGCGATGGGCATATTCTCAGTGATTTTACCGCGAGTAACGCGACCAATAGCAATACGTCCCGTGAACGAACTAAAGTCCAACGAGGTGATTTGCATTTGCAAAGGACCTTCAGATACTGCAGGTGCAGGGATGGTCTCTACGATCGTGTCTAGTAAGTAGGTGATGTCTTCCGTTTTGGTCTGCCAATCCGGTCCCATCCATTTTTCTTTACCAGAGCCATACACCGTAACAAAGTCCAGTTGCTCTTCCGTTGCATCTAGGTTAAAGAATAATTCAAAAACTTGGTCATGTACCAAATCCGGAGTACAGTTTGGCTTATCGACCTTATTGATGACTACTATAGGAGTTTTTCCTAAAGACAACGCTTTTTGCAGTACGAAACGCGTTTGCGGCATAGGACCCTCAAAAGCATCTACCAAAAGAATTACTCCATCGGCCATGTTTAAAACACGCTCTACCTCACCACCAAAGTCGCTGTGACCGGGTGTGTCGATAATATTAATTTTGGTATCCTTCCAGCGAATACTCACGTTTTTAGACAAAATAGTAATCCCACGCTCGCGCTCCAGGTCGTTACTGTCTAATAGAAGTTCGTCAACCTGTTGGTTGTCACGGAATAGCTTCGCAGTGTGAAGCATATTGTCTACCAAGGTGGTTTTACCGTGATCGACGTGGGCTATAATAGCAATATTGCGCAAGTTCATGTGCCGAAAATTATTAAGGCGCAAAAGTAGACTCTTTTAGGGTGGTAGACTAACTTATTAAGGAGCAGTTTTTACTAACCTAAACCCCTTAATTATGAAATGCTTACTTCATTCGGTGCCTGCAGGGCGCTGGCTTGCTTTCTTATTGCCGATTTTCACAGGCATAACAACTACTTTATCGGCTCAAAATGAGCGCGATACGTCTCTTTTTGTTGATAAATCGGACTCGTTAACAATCCTGAATAGTCGCGCTTCCTCCAAATCTGATTTTTTTGATGCGAATCAAAATACGGACGCTTTTTCCCGCAATTTCGACTTGAGTGCTGAAGAAAAAAGAGAACAATTACCGCTTCATCGGCCTCCAGGTCAGCAGCAAAAAGTAGTTTTTGATTTTCAAACCACAGGAAAGCACGCTGCAGTTTACTCTTGTGAGCTCATCATTGACTCGACCTTCCAAAATAAACTCATGAGTTGCTGTGATGTAGTTTTAACAACGCCGATGTTAGCGCCTCATGTGGCCATTCGAAAAGCCGGGTCAAACTTAAGCGTAGCCTCTTATCCTTTAAGTTCCTATTATCCCATTGTGGCCTATGGTGACGGCACTTTGGTGGCTACTGGTAGCAACGGCTATTTCTTTGTGCCACCTAATTTATATTCCGGAAGTCAGCCTATACAACTAAAGGGGGCTGGTCCACACAAGGTCTATTGGTTAGGTGAGGACCATCCTGACAGCTCGCCTTTAGATCATTCAGCAGCTGAGGAATCTGCGGTAGAAGATGCCACAGTTAGATTTATTTCTGGTAAATGGCAGCGTCGAATTAGGCTGCAGTAGTGTAAAGAATTCCTTATGTTGCATGCTCAATTCAGAGCTATGTATAGTACACCTTGGATGAGTGATGTTGTGGTTGGAACCATGCGATGGGGAATCTGGGATGCCAAATTTACCACCACGCAATATGAGGCCATGATTGATAAGGCAATGAGCCTGGGAATGAGCACTTTTGACCATGCAGACATTTATGGTAATCATACTACAGAGGCGGAATTCGGAGCTGCATTGAAGTTGCATCCAGAGTGGCGTTCGCAAATAGAATTGGTCACCAAATGCGGTATTATTCATGTTTGCGATCAGAAGCCCGCGCACTACACCAAAGCTTATGACTTCACCAAGACGCACATTTTGCAAAGTGCGGAGGACAGTCTTCGAAACCTACAGACGGATTATCTTGATGTAATGCTCTTGCATCGCCCTGATCTACTAATGGATCCCGATGAGGTAGCTGAGGCTTTTGAATTGCTATACTCTAGCGGAAAAGTCCGGAGTTTTGGCGTAAGTAATTTCACGCCGTCGCAGATCAAGTTGTTGCAAAGTACAGTACCCGTGGGTGTGCATCAGTTAGAAATCTCTGTGAAGGATGTTAGTGCTTTTGACGATGGTAGGCTAGATCAGTGCACATTAGACGGGATAGTGCCCATGGCTTGGTCACCGTTGGGTGGAGGAAATTTACCAGAAGGTGTTGCATCAGTGCTGGGTTCACTCGCGTCAGAATTTGGAGTGACGCCGCAGGCCATAGCTTTGGCTTGGTTGCTGCAGCATCCAGCGGGAATTTTACCTGTAATTGGTACGACAAAAGCAGAAAACTTAGAAGCAGCGCAAACGGCGCTAAATATAAAATTAGACCGTCAACAATGGTATACTATTTATCAGGCGGCAACAGGAATCAGACTACCCTAATATGGAGGTAAATGAAAATTTAGCACTCAGTGCTGCAAATTATGAAAATCACGTTGGGCTGAAATTTCAGCTGTACAACAGTCTCTTTTTAACGCTTCCTTTGGACGGAATCAAGAACACTGGAATTTTTATTCCCGTGTTGAATGAATTCTGCTTGGCAAAGTTGGCTGAAGGTCATAGTCCCGTTCAGATTATTGCGCAGTTTTTTGAGGAGTATAAGGACGGTGAAAACCGAAAGGAGCAAATAAATTTCTTGTTCAAGGTCATCCAATACATAGAGCGTCAGGTAGTTTTAGTTGACGCTTTAGAGGATGCGGCTTACGGGAAACTCAATAACCTCTCGGGTAAAGGGTCTCTTAGTGAATTTATGATGCGGATGGAGCGCGCTGGGAATTTAGAAGATTTGATGAATCGCCTCCAGGATTTTTCTATTCGTCCGGTACTAACAGCACATCCTACACAGTTTTACCCCGGTCGTGTTTTGGCCATTATTACGGATCTAACGGATGCCATTCAAGAGAATGACCTTGCTTCAATTAGAACGTATCTGAAGCAATTGGGCAAGACGCCGTTTTTCCAGAAAACGAAGCCCACGCCTTACGATGAGGCAATCAACTTAATTTGGTACCTGCAGAATGTTTTTTACCAAAGTGCGGGCGATATTACTGCGGCGATGCGAAGATCATTGCCAAATTGGGACGGTACATTGAACCTCATTAACTTAGGTTTTTGGCCAGGTGGCGATCGCGATGGCAATCCTTTTGTTTCAGTAGAGACCACTTTGCATGCAAAGTGGTCTCTACTGAAACAAAAGGATTGCCATCGCGATCGCCACCTGGCCAAAAACCTAAGTTAATGAGGTTCAATGTACCGTCCCAATTTGGCAATGATCTTCGCATCGCCGCAGTAATATCGCCCGCACTTTGGTAAAAAACATTCTGCAGGTACCAAATTAAGTTGATTGCCTCATCGTAAGGCGTGGGCTTCGTTTTCTGGAAAAACGGCGTCTTGCCCAATTGCTTCAGATACGTTCTAATTGAAGCAAGGTCATTCTCTTGAATGGCATCCGTTAGATCCGTAATAATGGCCAAAACACGACCGGGGTAAAACTGTGTAGGATGTGCTGTTAGTACCGGACGAATAGAAAAATCCTGGAGGCGATTCATCAAATCTTCTAAATTCCCAGCGCGCTCCATCCGCATCATAAATTCACTAAGAGACCCTTTACCCGAGAGGTTATTGAGTTTCCCGTAAGCCGCATCCTCTAAAGCGTCAACTAAAACTACCTGACGCTCTATGTATTGGATGACCTTGAACAAGAAATTTATTTGCTCCTTTCGGTTTTCACCGTCCTTATACTCCTCAAAAAACTGCGCAATAATCTGAACGGGACTATGACCTTCAGCCAACTTTGCCAAGCAGAATTCATTCAACACGGGAATAAAAATTCCAGTGTTCTTGATTCCGTCCAAAGGAAGCGTTAAAAAGAGACTGTTGTACAGCTGAAATTTCAGCCCAACGTGATTTTCATAATTTGCAGCACTGAGTGCTAAATTTTCATTTACCTCCATATTAGGGTAGTCTGATTCCTGTTGCCGCCTGATAAATAGTATACCATTGTTGACGGTCTAATTTTATATTTAGCGCCGTTTGCGCTGCTTCTAAGTTTTCTGCTTTTGTCGTACCAATTACAGGTAAAATTCCCGCTGGATGCTGCAGCAACCAAGCCAAAGCTATGGCCTGCGGCGTCACTCCAAATTCTGACGCGAGTGAACCCAGCACTGATGCAACACCTTCTGGTAAATTTCCTCCACCCAACGGTGACCAAGCCATGGGCACTATCCCGTCTAATGTGCACTGATCTAGCCTACCATCGTCAAAAGCACTAACATCCTTCACAGAGATTTCTAACTGATGCACACCCACGGGTACTGTACTTTGCAACAACTTGATCTGCGACGGCGTGAAATTACTTACGCCAAAACTCCGGACTTTTCCGCTAGAGTATAGCAATTCAAAAGCCTCAGCTACCTCATCGGGATCCATTAGTAGATCAGGGCGATGCAAGAGCATTACATCAAGATAATCCGTCTGTAGGTTTCGAAGACTGTCCTCCGCACTTTGCAAAATGTGCGTCTTGGTGAAGTCATAAGCTTTGGTGTAGTGCGCGGGCTTCTGATCGCAAACATGAATAATACCGCATTTGGTGACCAATTCTATTTGCGAACGCCACTCTGGATGCAACTTCAATGCAGCTCCGAATTCCGCCTCTGTAGTATGATTACCATAAATGTCTGCATGGTCAAAAGTGCTCATTCCCAGGCTCATTGCCTTATCAATCATGGCCTCATATTGCGTGGTGGTAAATTTGGCATCCCAGATTCCCCATCGCATGGTTCCAACCACAACATCACTCATCCAAGGTGTACTATACATAGCTCTGAATTGAGCATGCAACATAAGGAATTCTTTACACTACTGCAGCCTAATTCGACGCTGCCATTTACCAGAAATAAATCTAACTGTGGCATCTTCTACCGCAGATTCCTCAGCTGCTGAATGATCTAAAGGCGAGCTGTCAGGATGGTCCTCACCTAACCAATAGACCTTGTGTGGACCAGCCCCCTTTAGTTGTATAGGCTGACTTCCGGAATATAAATTAGGTGGCACAAAGAAATAGCCGTTGCTACCAGTAGCCACCAAAGTGCCGTCACCATAGGCCACAATGGGATAATAGGAACTTAAAGGATAAGAGGCTACGCTTAAGTTTGACCCGGCTTTTCGAATGGCCACATGAGGCGCTAACATCGGCGTTGTTAAAACTACATCACAGCAACTCATGAGTTTATTTTGGAAGGTCGAGTCAATGATGAGCTCACAAGAGTAAACTGCAGCGTGCTTTCCTGTGGTTTGAAAATCAAAAACTACTTTTTGCTGCTGACCTGGAGGCCGATGAAGCGGTAATTGTTCTCTTTTTTCTTCAGCACTCAAGTCGAAATTGCGGGAAAAAGCGTCCGTATTTTGATTCGCATCAAAAAAATCAGATTTGGAGGAAGCGCGACTATTCAGGATTGTTAACGAGTCCGATTTATCAACAAAAAGAGACGTATCGCGCTCATTTTGAGCCGATAAAGTAGTTGTTATGCCTGTGAAAATCGGCAATAAGAAAGCAAGCCAGCGCCCTGCAGGCACCGAATGAAGTAAGCATTTCATAATTAAGGGGTTTAGGTTAGTAAAAACTGCTCCTTAATAAGTTAGTCTACCACCCTAAAAGAGTCTACTTTTGCGCCTTAATAATTTTCGGCACATGAACTTGCGCAATATTGCTATTATAGCCCACGTCGATCACGGTAAAACCACCTTGGTAGACAATATGCTTCACACTGCGAAGCTATTCCGTGACAACCAACAGGTTGACGAACTTCTATTAGACAGTAACGACCTGGAGCGCGAGCGTGGGATTACTATTTTGTCTAAAAACGTGAGTATTCGCTGGAAGGATACCAAAATTAATATTATCGACACACCCGGTCACAGCGACTTTGGTGGTGAGGTAGAGCGTGTTTTAAACATGGCCGATGGAGTAATTCTTTTGGTAGATGCTTTTGAGGGTCCTATGCCGCAAACGCGTTTCGTACTGCAAAAAGCGTTGTCTTTAGGAAAAACTCCTATAGTAGTCATCAATAAGGTCGATAAGCCAAACTGTACTCCGGATTTGGTACATGACCAAGTTTTTGAATTATTCTTTAACCTAGATGCAACGGAAGAGCAACTGGACTTTGTTACGGTGTATGGCTCTGGTAAAGAAAAATGGATGGGACCGGATTGGCAGACCAAAACGGAAGACATCACCTACTTACTAGACACGATCGTAGAGACCATCCCTGCACCTGCAGTATCTGAAGGTCCTTTGCAAATGCAAATCACCTCGTTGGACTTTAGTTCGTTCACGGGACGTATTGCTATTGGTCGCGTTACTCGCGGTAAAATCACTGAGAATATGCCCATCGCGCTATGCCGCAGAGATGGAACCGTGAAGAAAGCACGGATCAAAGAATTAATGACCTTCGAAGGCCTAGGTAAATCGAAAACAAACGAGGCCGTAGCTGGAGAAATCGTAGCTGTAAACGGTATTGAGGGCTTCGAAATTGGCGATACAATTGCTGACCCCGAAACACCAGAGGCAATGCCTACGATGGAAATAGACAAGCCGACCATGAGCATGCTATTTTCCATTAATAATTCGCCTTTCTTTGGTAAAGAAGGAAAACACGTGACTTCACAAAAGATTCGTGAGCGTCTCCAACTCGAGACAGAAAAGAATTTGGCTCTAAAGGTTGAAGACACTGGTGCTGCGGACCAATTCATTGTTCACGGTCGTGGTATCCTCCATTTGGGCATCTTGATTGAAACCATGCGTCGCGAAGGGTACGAATTGCAATTGGGTATGCCACAGGTTATATTCAAAGAAGTAGACGGTAAGAAACACGAACCGATCGAAGAATTGACTGTAGACGTTCCCGAAGTAAGTGCAGGAAAAGTGATTGAATTGGTTACAAAGCGTAAAGGTGAACTTCTAGTTATGGAGGCTAAAAATGACCTTACACGTTTGGAATTTGAAATCCCTTCTCGCGGTATCATGGGCTTGCGTAACAACGTTCTTACAGCTACAGCGGGTGAAGCAATTATGGCGCACCGTTTGAAAGAATACCAACCCTACAAAGGAGATATGGACCGTCGAATTTCGGGTGTTCTTATCGCGAAAGAGGCTGGTAAAGCCAGCACATATTCTATGGATAAACTTCAAGACCGTGGTAAGTTCTTTATCGAACCGGGCGAGCAACTCTACGGCGGTCAAGTCGTAGGTGAAGCCAACCGACCAGGTGATCTAGTAGTTAACCCATGTATTGCAAAACAATTAAACAACATGCGTGCTGCGGGTAAGGATGATAATTCCGCACTATTTACACCTATCAAATTCAGCTTGGAAGAAGCCATGGAATACATTGGTGCAGACGAATATGTGGAGGTAACGCCTGAAAGCATTCGCTTGAGAAAAATCTTATTGAATGAGAGCGACCGTAAGCGTCAATCGAAATAAAAAAGAAACATAGAAGTGAACTAAAAAGCCCCGCAGTGCGGGGCTTTTTTTATGCTTCCATCTCGATGAGGATATCTAGTATAGCTGTAGCAGCCTGAGCAATTTTAGTCCCTGGACCAAAGATGCCTGCAACGCCTTGGTCGTACAAGAATTCATAATCTTGGGCAGGAATTACACCTCCCACAATAACAAGAATATCCGCTCTTCCAAGTGCTTTTAATTCTTCCAACACCGCTGGAACTAAACTCTTGTGTCCTGCCGCCAATGAACTAACCCCTAAGATGTGAACATCGTTTTCTACGGCTTGTTTTGCGGCTTCCTTAGGTGTTTGAAACAAAGGACCCATATCCACATCAAAACCTAAATCTGCGAATGAGGTAGCGACTACTTTTGCACCGCGGTCGTGACCGTCTTGTCCCATCTTTGCGACCATAATGCGAGGTCTACGACCGGCCTTCTCCGCGAATCGGTCTGATGCCGCTAAGGCCGCTTCAAAATCCTTATTCATTTTCATTTCATTGGAATAAACGCCACTGATAGTCTGGGTTTTTGCCACATAGCGGCCCCAATTTTCTTCTAAAGCTAAGGAAATCTCACCAAGCGTTGCACGCACTTTAGCCGCTTCCACTGCCAAAGTAAGGAGATTGCCTTCCCCACTTTTCGCGCATTTCGACAATGCTGCAAGCGCTTTATCTACGGCTTGTTGATCGCGCGCCGCGCGTAGGGCGGCTAAGCCGGCAACTTGTGCCTCACGCACTTCATCGCCGCGTACCTCAAGAATATCAAGTTCGGCGCGCGCACCATTTTCAAATGCGTTTACGCCCACAATAATATCCGCTCCGCTGTCGATACGCGCTTGCTTTTTCGCTGCGGCCTCTTCGATACGCAGCTTAGGAATACCCGCTTCAATGGCCTTGGTCATGCCTCCCAACGCTTCTACCTCATCCATCAGCGCCGTTGCACGATCGATCAAATCCGCAGTGAGTTTCTCCACATAATAAGAACCTCCCCACGGATCTGCAGTAAAAGTGATGTCGGTTTCAAGCTGCAAATGCAATTGAGTATTGCGTGCAATACGTGCAGAAAAATCAGTAGGTAGTGCGATGGCTTCGTCCAAAGAGTTGGTGTGTAAACTCTGTGTGCCACCCATAGTCGCAGCCATGGCTTCTATAGCCGTGCGCGTTACGTTGTTG
>ERZ1027185.109-NODE-109-length-10703-cov-20.293576_pt1 | contig 10703 bp, 11 predicted proteins | sample MGYA00520868_ERZ1027185 | MGnify/ENA primary metagenome ERZ1027185 (study PRJEB33307, sample SAMD00078849) | marine metagenome | biome: aquatic biome; feature: sea water; material: coastral sea water | place: Japan | collected 2015-01 | depth 1 m m ...
AGAAAAAGAATCTAATTTTTATAGAAGCCGTAAGCATTGATAATCTCAATAAAATTATTGATTCGACAAGAAGTTTTTCAACACAAAAAATTGCAGCTGGCTTAGCAAGGACTTTAGCACACGAAGTCAAGAACCCTTTGTCAGGAATTAAGGGTAGTGCGCAAATTTTAAAATCAAAATATGTTGATGATTTTTCTAAAAAATTCTTAAAAATAATAGAAGAAGAAACAGACAGACTAAATGAGATTGTTACTAGGATATTAACTCCTGCAAAGAAACCAACTTTTGAATATTTTAATCTTCATGAATCTTTGCAAAGAGTATTAGCATTGAGTAATGCTGAATCGCTAGAAAACTTAACTATAGATAGAGATTATGATCCAAGCATTCCTGAAATATATGGTGATAAAAATTTATTTATACAAGCTTTAATAAATATTACACAGAATGCTGTACACGCATGCACGAATTTTGCTGAAGAGCCCTGCCTCGGAATTCAAACTAAAATCTCATACCGACAACCAATCAATGGAACCGTTCATAATACTTTGGCTGAAATAATTGTTAGAGATAATGGGCCCGGAATAAGCGCAGAAATTAAAGACCAAATTTTTTTTCCTATGATATCTGGTAAGGAAAATGGATCTGGAATCGGACTATCTATTTCACAAGATATCGTTCGGATTCATGGAGGAGCGATATCATTTGATCGAAAAAATGATCAGACAATGTTTTCTATTTTAATACCTATTTCAAGTAATAATATTAATGGAGCTAAAAGTGCCTAAGATATGGATCGCTGATGATGACGAGGCTATTCGTATGGTTCTCGAAGAAGGCCTTAAGAGTGCTGGTCTTGAAATTGTAACCTTTGCTGATGGAGAAGCATTAATTGATGCTTTAAGCGAAGACAAACCAGATCTAATAATTTCAGATATAAAAATGCCAGGCATGCATGGCTACGATCTTTTAAAACACATCAAAAATAATTATGACAAATTACCAGTAATTATCATGACTGCTTTTACAGATATGCAGGCTGCAATAGACGCATATGGTGGTGGTGCTTTTGAATATATTCCAAAACCTTTTGATTTAGAAGAAGCTATTATCACAGTAAAAAAAGCTCTCGAGGAACACAAAGAAGCTAAACCAAAAAAAGTTTCTAAATCAGAAATCATTGGTTCTGCGCCTTCAATGCAAATTGTTTTTAGATCAATTGGTAAACTTGCTAATACAAATGCCACAGTTCTTATTCAAGGCGAGTCTGGCACCGGCAAAGAACTGGTGTCTAAATCATTGCATAAAAATAGCCCGAGACACGATATGCCATTCATAGCCTTAAACATGGCTGATATTCCAAAAGAATTAATTGAATCAGAATTATTTGGACATGAAAAGGGGGCCTTCACTGGTGCTGTTGAGCAAAGAATCGGTAGGTTTGAGCAAGCAAATGGTGGCACTCTATTTCTTGATGAAATTGGGGATATGCCCCTAGAGACTCAGACACGATTATTACGAGTATTATCAAATAAAGAATTTTTTCGAGTAGGTGGGGATAAACCCATCAAAGTGGATGTTCGAATTTTAGCAGCCACTCATCAAAGTCTAGAGTCATTGGTGGCTTCTGGTTCATTTAGAGAAGATCTCTACTACAGGCTCAATGTTATTAGGGTCGACGTGCCGCCACTAAGACAAAGGAAAGAAGATATTGGTGACTTATCTTCTGCTTTTTTAAAAAGGCATGCTGATTCATTGCTAGATGAACCAAAAGTGCTTTCTCCAGAAGCTCTCCTTGCATTGACCCAATATGATTGGCCTGGAAATGTAAGGCAGTTAGAGAATATTTGTTATTGGATCGCCCTAATGGCGCCTACTCAGAACGTAAAATTAGAAGACCTACCTGGTGAAATTATTAGCAGTGATCAACCCTCTCAAACCCCAGGTGATGATTGGCAATCAGGATTTTCTCAATGGCTGAGTGAAATATATCAAAGCAAATCTGAGAATATGCTTGAAATAATTGAACCAACATTAGATAAAGTCATGATTGATTTTGCTTTAGAGAAAACTGGTGGAAAAAAACAAGAAGCCGCCAAAGTTTTAGGTCTTGGAAGAAATACTCTTACAAAAAAAATAAAAGCACAACAACCTTAACCTAAAGCGTCTAACAAATTGCCCGCATCATGAAGAGCATGCAAGTCATCGCATCCTCCAATATGATCATCGCCAAACCAAATCTGAGGAACGGAGGTTTTACCAGCTCTTGAGGCCATATCGGCTCTTAGCTCAGAATTAAAATCAACAGATATTTCTTTAAAGTGAATATCCAGTTTTTTTAGCAGACTTTTTGCTTTATAGCAGAATGGACAAGTTTTCGTTGTATATATCGTTACATCTTTCATGATTAAATTATTTCAACTGAATATTTTGCAAGGTACTTCCCTGAACTTGAAACTTAGCTTGCTCAAAAGAAGGTGCTGATAATCTTCCCATAGCATTATTTGAAAAACCAAATTGTTCTTTTGGAATACCAAGAAAATTTTTATCTATTTTGGAATTTTTATTAGTATCTACAAAAAGTGCGATTGCATATTCGCCCTCTGGAAGATTGATAACAAACTCATGATTCTCCTTGAGTTCGATATAAGACTCTATGCCCTGAAAGACTCCTTCTTCAGATCGCTTCTCACCTTTTACAGATTGAGTATATGCATCTGCATCATTATAAATAGCTAGAGATAATACTCCCTCTTTCGTTTGCCCCAAAAGATTGATTGTTAACTCATCTGCTGCACTATCTAAAATTAGAAAGGCGAAGACAAGGATATAAAATTTATTATAGAAATTCATAAGCTATTTTACTTTTACTAAAGGCAATCCCTCTTGCTGCCAAGTTGAAATACCGCCCTGCAAAACATGAGTTTTTTTGTAGCCATAAGTTTGCATTTTTTCACCAGCCAATGCTGCATTTCTTCCCATTTTACAAACTAACACAATAGGATTTTCTTTTTGTTTTAATAATTCATCGTTTCTATTTTCAAGCTCATCGAATGGAATGTTCACAGATCCAGCGATGGCTCCAGCTTCAAATTCACTCCTTGGTCTAACATCTACCAAGCACGCAGATTCTTTATTGACCAAATTAGTTAGCTTATTACAGTCGATTCGATTCCCGCCTCGTGTTGTTTCCGAGCGGAACCATAAAATAATTGAAAGAAATAAAGGAACAGAAAAGTACCAATAGTCTATTAAAAATAAATTGAATTCTAGCATTTGCCTATTATCGCTTAAAATATATTTATTGGTGAGGTTTATATTATGAAAGATAAAAATTTTTTAGTTCTTGTTCGTCACGGGCAGAGTGAATGGAATGCTAAAAATCTATTTACAGGATGGAAAAATCCAGGACTAACTCCTGCTGGAGAAAAAGAAGCAGCGAATGCTGGCAACCTTATCAAAGAAAGGGATATTAAATTCTCCATGATGTTTACTTCAGCTTTAAAGCGAGCACAAATTACTGGTCAAATGATTCTCAAGGAGATTGATCAAACGCATATTGAAGTTATTAAAGATCAAGCTTTAAATGAAAGAGATTATGGAGATTTAGCTGGTTTAAATAAAGACGATGCCAGAAAAGAATGGGGTGAAAAACAAGTTCACATATGGAGAAGGTCTTATGATATCCCGCCTCCTGGCGGCGAAAGTCTTAAAGATACTGCTGAAAGAGTGTTGCCATATTTCAATTCTTCAATCTTGCCTAAGATATTAGAAGGCCAAAATATTCTTGTTGCTGCACATGGCAACTCGCTTAGATCTTTGGTAATGCAGCTTGATAACTTATCAAAAGAAGAAGTGATAGCGCTAGAAATTCCAACTGGAGCGCCAATAATTTACTCTTTTGCAGGAAAAAAAGAGCCTATTTCTAAAGAAAATCTCTTTGAATAAACGATACCAGCTTTTTTCCCAACAAGTTGTTCAATGGTATAAAGATCATGGAAGACATGATTTACCATGGAGAAAAAAAGTTACTCCCTACAGAATATGGATCTCTGAAATCATGCTTCAGCAAACTCAAGTAAAAACAGTCATTCCTTATTTTAAAAATTTTATTCAAAAATACCCTTCTCAAAAAAAACTATCCGAAGCAAACGAAGATCAAATTTTAGCTGCATGGTCAGGCCTAGGGTTTTATCGAAGAGCTAGGAATATATTTGCTAGCAAAGAAATTATTAAAAAAAGTTATGCAAATAGATTCCCAAAAGAATTTCAACAGATCATAAGCTTACCTGGAATTGGTAAATCAACCGCAGGGGCAATAATGTCATTAGCCTATCTTAAGCCACATCCAATACTTGATGGAAATGTTAAAAGAGTCATATCAAGGTTTTTGAAAAAAGAATTAGACTTGCTCAAAGAAACTGAGCTATGGAACCTTTCTGAGGAAATGGTAAACCGAGATGATTGTTTTTCTTATACACAAGGAATCATGGATTTGGGAGCAACTATCTGCACCCCAGCAAATCCATCCTGCGGCATATGTCCAGTTAATTCTCAGTGCTTATCTGCATTTAAGGTAAAGTCTATAAAAAAAAATAAGGCTGTCTCAGCAAAAAAAGTTATCGTTATGAATTTATCATTAGTGCAAACTGACCAATCTTTTTTGCTTGCAAAAAATGAGGTTGATTCGATTTGGAAGAATCTTTGGCTTCCTTTTAATTCAGAATCATTAAAAAATTATGCTCAAAATTTTAAACTAATAAGTAACCAAAAAATTAAACACGAGCTAACTCACAGAACGCTTGAAATAAATTTGAAAACCTACTTTTCATTAAAAGAGTCCGAAATAGAAACTAATCAAACATATCAATGGATAAAAAAGGATAGAATAGATGAATATGGTCTTCCAAAACCTATTACTAAAGTGATTAAAGAATTATGAGTCAAACTGTTTTCTGTAAAAAATTTCAAAAAGATTTACCTGCTATGACAATCCCACCAATGCCTGGACCAAAGGGCAAAGAGTTAATGGAGACTGTATCTCAAGAGGCATGGGAGTCTTGGAAATCACATCAAACAACTCTTATTAATGAAAAGCACTTAGATTTATCAGATGCTGATGCCCGCTCGTGGTTATTGGAACAAATGGAAAAATTCTTTAACAATGAAGAGGTTGAGCAGGCCTCAGGCTTTAAAGCTCTGGACTAACTATTCCACCAGGCTGTGTCTGAGAAAGCTCGAATATCGACTTCGTGACTCCAAGCAGATCGATGCTGTTGAGATAAATAATAGTAAGTTTCAGCAACGCTTTCAGGCAAGATCAGACCGTCGTGCTCCATGCCTTTAGTCTCTCTGAGTTGTTGAAATAATTCCTCCCCAAGCATCTTACCTAGGGTGTCTGGAGCATCAACCATGCCATCCACAACAATATGAGCGACATGAATTCCTTTGGATGCAAATTCAGCATTTAAAGTCTGACATAACATTCTTCTGCCACCCATTGCAGCAGCATGCGAGTGCTGATTCTTATTCCCACGCATGGCAGCTGTTGCAGAAGTAACAAGGAGTGTGCCCGAACCTCTTTCTTCCATGATTGGCATCAATACTTTTGCGACTCTAAATAATCCCAAATCTGCCATTCTCCACCCCCACTCAAATTCTTTTAAGGTGGTCTCATTTAAAAGCTTCATCCCTGTTTGAGCACCAAGGTTATATATAAGAACCTCGATTGGCCCAAGGTCTTTTTCTATATTTAAAATTAAATCTTCAAGAACATTTTCTTCAATGGCATTAATGAGATAGCCGCTTGCGGAGCCACCTTTTTCTTCAATATTCGATACCAATCTATTCAATCCATCTTGATCAGACCTTCTGCATAAACATGAGTGATAGCCTTCTAAGGCAAACTTTTTTGCAACGGTTCCACCAATTCCTGCGCCCGCACCTAAAACTAAACAAACTGGCTTCATAGCAACTTAAGTCTCAGAAACGATTGTGGTTTTCATAGACCTTCCACTGAGTCTCCAAATAAAACTTAAGACTTTAACTGCCAACAGTCGAATTGTCTTATCAAACAATGAAACCTCTGATATGCCTGTTTTAACTTCACAAATTTGCTTTCCTCTGATTAGTTTCCCTGGCAAAATTCCATTTGCTTTACCGTTTTCAGAGACTACTTGACCGTTTTTTATGGTGGCAATATAGCCTGTAGCATCTTGAACTAAGCGCTTTCCACCCAAAGGAAGATCATGAATCATTGTAGGATGACTTACATTCAACTTGTCAAAATCAATGATATTAATATCAGCCAACATGCCTGCTTTTATTTCTCCTCGATCAAATAAACCAAAAGTCTCAGCGGTATCTTTTGTTTGTTTCTTGATCAACATCTCGAGTGGAAACTTTCTACCTGCTTCTCTATCTCTTCCCCAATGCGAGATATTTGTTGTAGGCATGCTTGCATCACATATTAATCCACAATGAGCACCACCATCACTTCCTCCGGCAACTGATGACTTTAATCGATATGCCTGCTCAACAAAATCAAGCTTGTATTTTTCATAGGGCGTAAAAGCGGCATAAATTAAATTGGTTCCTTTATTTTTTAGCATCTCATCATACATAACCTCAAGTTCAGATATATTTTTTCTTAAAGCTATTGAAGCGATACTATCTTCTTCTTTGGGTTCATAATTTGGAGGAGTGCCTAAAATGAATTGGGTTTTATAGTTAGAGGTTATAGTTGTGGGAAGTGCAACATCTTGGGCAATTTCTTCTCTAGTTTTATTGGAAGGATTATCTGCAAGTCTTGCTCTTATTTCTGTTTCAAAATCTGGTTCTTGATTGAGTAATTTTTCTTTAAAGATAGGGTCTTTTAAAATTTCATATTTTTGATCCAAAGACAGATCAGCAATTTCTTTATAGGCTGGAAATTGCATAAATGGATTGACTGAAGTTTCCCAGCCAAACATTAGACCAACATTTCTACCTGGAAATTGAGGTCGAATATTCTTACCTTTAAGAAAGTGCTCCTCAGAAAATAGAATTGTTTTTATCGCATCCCCTTTGGTTTGAAGGAAAGTCAATCCACAATCGCTTTTTTTAACATATTCCTTCATCCAAGACATTTCCATCTCTTCATCTAACCAGTCAGATGTAATTTCTAGCGTTCCTTCCCCAGCTTTATCAACTCCAAATGCAAGTGCTCTCATTTCTTCTGAGCTTGCTTCAGTGCCTGGTACATATTTGCCATATATGTCTCTATGAAGAACTGTTCTAGAGGTACTAAATCCGAGAGCTCCAGCCTCAATGGCTTCAGTAACAAGTTCTGACATTTTACTGATCTCTTCATCAGATGCATCGACTTGATTTTGACATCTTTCATAACCCATCACATAGCTTCTCAAAGGTCCATGCCCCATCATAAATCCAACATCCATAACAAATTCTTTTTTATCAATGGCATCTAAAAAGTCTGGAAAGGTTTCCCAATCCCAATCAATTCCTTCGTGCAATGCCGAGCCTGGAATGTCCTCAACACCTTCCATTAATTGGATAAGAAAATTTTCATCTCCAGGTCGGACAGGTGCAAATCCTACTCCGCAATTTCCCATAACCGCAGTTGTTACACCATGCCAGCTTGAAGGAGTTAGATAAGGATCCCAAGATACCTGTCCATCATAGTGAGTGTGAATATCAACCCAACCAGGTGTTACTAAATTGCCTTTTGCATCAAGCTCTTCCTTGCCAGAGCTTTGAATATTCCCAACTGATGTTATTTTTCCATCATCAATGGCAATATCACCAAAAAATGGTTTTTTTCCAGAACCATCTAAAATCTTGCCATTACGTATGACAAGATCATGTAAATTATTTGTTTCCATAAGTTTCAATTTAATTTCAAACTATTATATAGGTTATATATTGTCATAATGTAGGTCAATAGTTTGTGATTCAAAGGCTAGGCCGGGCTTGAGCCCTATTTAGTTGGTAATATTTTTATTTGAAAGAAATATTTCTATGTCGCCGCTGATATTAGCTTTTAAAGGAAACATTACGAGGTCAAAGGTACCATTTGAGTCAACATCAGATAGATAACCTTGTGATCCATCGTTCACACTATATACAGGCCATGTTGAAGTATCTAAATTAAAGTATGAACCGCCAGAATTTATATAAACTTCTGGCACACCTTGATTGTTGTCTTGATCATTCCAGGGCTGACTAAATACTTGGGCAACTATATCGCTCATATTGTCATTATTCACATCAATGCAATCAAAAAAATTAAAATTATGATTGATCTCTTCTCCTATTATTTCTATTTGCTTTTCAATCAATTCTTTATTTTCAATTTGATAAAAAGCAAAAAGAACCACAGGATCAGTTTCTGTTTCTGAGTAGTAGCCCCCCTCAATGATTTCTCCAGACTTAAGTTTGCTGGCATTAATAGTGGCAATGATCAGATCATCCTGGCGACACATTTCAGTTGTCATCCCATGAAAATAATTTTCCCCGCGAATATTATAAACTCCCAACTCGTCATAATTTCCTGTTCCTGTGTTATTCCAACTCTCAAAATTAACTTTAAAACTCTCTTCAATCATTAAAGAAGAAATCACTATATTCTTTTCTAGAAGCTCTAAACCCTGAAGTCCGTTGCGTCTTACACTATTAATTATGTAATCATCAAAAACCAAAAAACTTGCAAAGCTTAAGTCAGTGAATTGTTCAGATATATCAACCCATGTTGAATCAATAAGCTCAAATGCTTGTGAGCTATGCCCACCAAATAAAACTTTAGAGCCCTTAATTTGAACTGAATGCCCCCAATCAGGTTTTCCTATTCGCTCAATCTTGTATCCGGACTCGTGACTCATAAGTATTGAAGGCTGAGCATAATTTGCAACCATGGAATCATAATCATAGGCAGCTCTACCATCTTCCCAGTTCATTGCAAAGGCAAAATCATCTTTGCCATCACCATTTAAATCACCTCTAGAATATTTTCTACTAGCGCCACCTAAATTTGCACTTACTGATCCAAATACATCAAGGTTGTCTATGTTATAACCTCCAAACCCATCGCTGAGATAAGCTACCAGCGCATCTTCAACAGGCCGATCATCAAACTCTGTAGGTGTCGAAGAATCGCACCAAAAATGCGCAATAAAATCAATGTAAGTATCATCGTTAATCTTTGTTGGTATTAAAAATTGAAATGAAGGTTGATTGCATGCTTGAGAGTAGTAACTTACAGCATCAATCAGTTTAATGGGAGATTCTTTAAAGAGTGGCTGAGGAGCAATAACTTGAGAAGGAACTGGGAGTGAATCTGAGGAAGAGCCGCCTCCCCCGCCACAATTTATTATTAAGAGTACAGATAAGGCTTGATACAAATATTTCATTTTCATTCAGATTATTGCTCAAAAAAAAGAAAAAGCTATAGGATGATCTCCATAGGTGGAATCGAATAACACGCATAAAGATTTTTAGTCTAAATATTTAGCTAAATGAGTATGAAAATTCACTATGGCTTTTTCAAAGTAACCAAAGGTTAGATGGTCATTAGCCTTTGTGCTTAAAGTTTCCTGGATTGCTCTGGCTGCCTCTCGATCTTCATCTTGACCGGTATCACCGACAAATTTTGCATCTCTCATGGCATCATCTTTAGACAGCTTCCCTTTCTTATTGCTCTTATTAATCAAGGTGTAAATTACCCATTTTGATCGTGAGGGGCTTATAGGCTCCAAGATTACTAAATTTGTATGCTTCGATAAAACAGAAATACTTACATTTGGAAACAGGCTATACACCGATGTGATTGTTCCATCTATAACCCTCTTGGACTCTTCGAGAGCTCTTAATTTCTCAATACGTTTAAAAGGAAAAATAACTCGAGAGTTTTGTCCATAATTTTCTACAACATTTATATTGTCTAATCCATATGGATAAAATGTATCCTTATGAAGAGTCTTTATATGATACCCTTCAAGCAATGTTTCATGCAGTATTTTCCAATTTGCTTGATCTTCTATCCCTGACTGATTAATGAGAGCTTGCTCATCAGTGAAATAATCCAACGCTTCATCTAAAAATTTTTTATTGATCTCGCCGTCCTGGCAGACATACACTATTCCACCTTTTTCAACAGCATTCACTTTTTTGAGCCCATGCTCTGCAGGATCTATGCCAGGAAAACCATCTGATCCAGGAATATTTCTATTCTCCCCTTTCAAACCATAGGTCCAACCATGATAAGGACAAACAAATGATTTTTTGCAGCCACTTCCCGAAGCAACTTGCATGCCTCTGTGTCTGCAAGCATTAATAAAAGCATTTACATTATCCTCTTCATCCCTTGTTACAAGAATAGGAGTGCCGGCAGCAATTCTTGAAACATATGAACCCTTTTCTGGAAGTGCACTTGATGGGCAAAAAGGGACTGGCAGGGATCTAAGTAATTTAATTTCTCTATCAAACCTTTCCTGATCTACATAATTTTTAACCGGCTCTTTCCAGACTTCACTGCCTAGATCTGTTGTTTTGTTGTCTATGTGCGAGAAGACGCGCTCAATGATTTGATGATCATCTAGCAACAATGAAGTTGGACTGGCGAGGGAGTAGTGATTTGATTGGCTCATTTGAAATAATTATTGCATATTCGGGACGTAATTTAGATCTCAGAGATGTGAAATATTTCT
>ERZ1027185.115-NODE-115-length-10523-cov-17.490160_pt1 | contig 10523 bp, 8 predicted proteins | sample MGYA00520868_ERZ1027185 | MGnify/ENA primary metagenome ERZ1027185 (study PRJEB33307, sample SAMD00078849) | marine metagenome | biome: aquatic biome; feature: sea water; material: coastral sea water | place: Japan | collected 2015-01 | depth 1 m m ...
AACTTGCTAAGGTTTTAGGGGTGTTTTTAAATTCACGGTAAGTAATTCCTGAAGAGTGAGTAACTTCTTCAAACGCATAAATTTGATCTTCTGCTGTAAGATTAGCTAAAACTTCGTTATATTTATCAGACATATTTTTTAATTTAATTACAGTCAAAGAATCCTAAACCATTATGAAGCAAAACAGAACTCTAGCATTAGTTTTATTTACTCTCATTTCTTGCGGTGGAGGTGGAGGTGGAGGCTCTAGCAGCCCTCCTGTAATCTCTCAAACTCCAACACCACCCACTCCACCTCCAAGCCTCTCTTTTGATGAGCTGAAGGATCAATACGAGGGTTACTATGAGTATCAAAGTCAATGGGGCTTAAATATGATTAACGCATCCTCTGCATATGCTAGAGGAGCAACAGGTGCAGGTATAACGATTGGAATAACTGATTCTGGATTAGATAACACCCATGTTGAAATCAGTGCGACGAGGTTATCAAACGATAGTGCTCTTAATTACTCAAATTACACACCAAATACCAGGCAAAAAAGACATGGAACTATGGTCGCTTCAGTTGCAGCTGGTAAACAAGACAAAACGGATATAACTCCAATGCATGGTGTGGCTTTTGAGGCAGATGTATTATTTGTTGCGATCCAGCTTGCTGAACCTGATCCAGACTATGATCCTGTTGATATTGGAGATGATGATGGATCTGGAAATGTCTCTGGAGCACCTGATTTTACGGGAATAGATAATTTTTTTAGCCAACTCTTTGAAATTTACAATGACTATGATGTAGACATTGTAAATAATAGTTACGGCTATTCAGGCAATATAAATGACTATACCGAGGCGCAGGTTAGATACGCTTTCCCAAATACTATTGCTGAAATGTCTCAGGTTGGAACCCCTGATTCGGAGAAAACTATCTATGTGTGGGCTGCAGGAAATGCAGGGGGTTATGCAGATCAGGGTGTTGATTATTCTAGTCCTGAATTGTTACCAGGTATGGCCCATTACATTCCAGAAATCCAAGGTCATTCTATTGCAGTAGTATCTCTAGATGAGAATGGTCAGATCAGTGATTTTTCGAGCAGATGTGGGGTTGCTCAGGATTATTGTATTGCTGCACCGGGGGGACGGGTAACTGCAGCCTATCCTACTTCAACATCTGATACTGGAATATACATAGGCAATACAAATGATGACAATTATAACAACTGTATTACAGACAACTCATGCTATGCAGTGACAAGCGGCACATCATTTGCTGCTCCATTTGTATCTGGGGGTCTTGCAGTAATAGCCGATCATTTTGAAGGTCAGCTGGGAAGTCAGGAAATTGTTAATAGATTGTTTACCACAGCAAATAAAAAAGGTGTTTATGCTGATAAAGCTATTTATGGTCAAGGGCTAATGGACCTTAATGCAGCCACAGAACCTGTTGGACAAGTAAGCGCAATGATGTCACTTAGTCTTTCTGGACCTATGACACCTGCCATATTTTCGAATATACAATTAACAAGCCCCTCATTTGGCGATGCTATTACTAATGGAATTGGGAACCATTCAGTTATATTTTTTGATGCGCTAGATGCACCTTTTAGAAGATCATTGAGCAGCCTTGTGTCTGATTATAGAAATCAAATTATTAATATGGATGGGTTTGGAAGCATTCAAAATCCTATTTCTCACAGCGTCATTACCAATGAGTCTGAATTTGAAATTGGAGGGCTGAGCATTGAAAACCTATCGGGAGAACTTGTTACTCCCTATCATTTATTGAATGCAAAAGCTGATAAAAACCAATTTTTTTCCTATTACAATTATTCCAATGACTCTTTTTTAAGCCATGGATTGAATGGCAGTTGGGCAATGGGAATTTTTCAAGATTCTCAATTGAGATCAGAAAGAAGCTTGAGGACTCAGTTTAGTAATCCATGGTTAAATTTTAGTGCTACAGGTACAACTTTTGGCTCAAAATTTAAAGGCAATAATAAATTTGATATTGCCTTAGCAATTTCATCAGGCAGAAATAAATTTAATACGAATGAAATTTTTAACAAACGAGACTCAAGCACAGTCGCTCTCATGGAAATCCAGCCAAAATCTAAAATGCCTTCCTTGCAAATAGGTCTTATGAAAGAAAATGATGCTAGCCTAGGTTTAAGTGGATCAGGAGCATTCAATGGAAGTAATAACCAGCTCACTTCATTTGTAGGTCTATCAAATTCATTAGATTTAGCGGGAGGCATATTGTTTGGATCATTGTACTGGGGTAAATCTAATGATATGTCCAATGAATTAGGTATGTTGCGCTCAGTTACAAAGCTTTACTCTTCCGCTTTTGGGGTTGGTTTCATGAAATCTTCAATCATTAACAATAATGACAAATTAATCCTAACTGTTGATCAACCTATAAGAATAGAATCTGGAAAACTTCAGCTCAATGTTCCGACATATCGAACTAAAGAAAAAAATGTTCTCTTTAATCCAATGAATTTTAATCTCGATCCAAGCGGAAGAGAACTTCATACAAAAGCTCAATATTTATCATCATATAAAAACATCGGTCTTGGCTTAACTTTGGGTTACAAAGCAGACCCTTATCACATAAAATTTATGGATGACTATTGGTATATGTCATTAGGTTTTAATATGAATTTCTAATTTTTTTCATAGGGGGGATATGAAAAATACATTTGAAAATGAAGTTGTATACATTACGGGTGCAAGCGCAGGAATAGGTTATGCAACCGCACAGTTATGCCTTCAGTATGGTGCAACAGTTGTTATCACTGGAAGAAATAAAGACAATCTAGATAAAGCTCAAAAGGAGCTTTTAAAGGTTTCATCAAAGGTGGTTGCTCACAATGTTGATGTCAGTATTGAATCAGAGATTGATGATTCATTAGAAGAAATTTATAAATCTTTTGGTAAGGTTGATGGGCTGATTAATAATGCTCCATCGATCCACACTGGTAAAATTGTCGATCTTGACCTTGCCGCATGGAGAACTAATTTTAAAGCAAATCTGGATGCGGTCTTTCTGACAACCAAGAAGGTTTTACCATGGATGCAGGAAGCTAAAAAAGGTTCAATTGTTAATGTTGCATCAGTAGTTGGTTTAAAAGGTGTTGCGTATATGTCAGCTTATGGAGCTGCAAAAGCTGGTTTAATAAATTTTACAAGAGCAACTGCTATTGAGTCAGCGCCTCATGTCAGAGTAAATTGCATTATTCCAGGGGCCGTAATGACTCCTGCAACAGAAAGAGCCATTCCAGATGATAAATTGATGGAGGCCACCGTAAATACCATTCCTTTGAAAAGAATTGCTGAGCCAGCTGAACTTGCTAAGCCTATAGCTTTCTTGCTTAGCTCAGATGCATCATTTATAACTGGTGCTAGTTTGGTGGTAGATGGAGGCAAGACTGCGGACTTAAATGCTGGTAACTGAAATTAATCCAAATGATGAACTGTGGCTCTCTGAGGTGGAGGCACCACAAATAATTACTGATCCAAACTTGTTTGCATGGGACGATGAGGCCGATCTTGTTATTGCAGGTTTGGGGGGTGCTGGAATTGCTGCGGCTAATGAAGCCTTAGATCAAAACTTAACAGTCATTGGGATTGATAAAACAAGTGGTGGAGGCGCAACAGCTAAAAGTGGAGGAGTTTTTTATGCGGGTGGCGGGACACCAATTCAACATGCAGCAGGCGTTCAAGATACTCCAGAAAATATGTTTAATTACCTTGTCCAAGAAACCGGAGACATTGTCAAACAATCTACTTTAAAGAAATTTTGTAATACATCTGCTGAAAACACTCAATGGCTCATGGATAATGGAGTGCAATTTGATCCCTCATACTACAAAATTAAAACCAGTTATCCTGGAGCTGGGTATTTTTTATATCATTCAGATAACTCTTTGGTCCCTAGCTATATGGAAAAAGCAGAACCTGCTCCCCGAGGGCATAGAGGTTACGAAGAGGGTCCATTCAGACCAATTGGTGTGGGGGGTACAATTTATTATCCATTAAAAAAATCTGCTCTCAAAAAAGGTTTAAAGATCTTTCCTCAAACTGAAGCGCGTTCGCTTGTTATCACTTCTGAGGGAAGAGTTGTTGGAATGAAAGTATTAATGCTGCCATCAGGAAAATTATCTCAAAAACACAAATCATTGACTTCACGTGGAGAGATGCTGCAGATGCTTCTTCCACCCTCTTATCCAGGGTCGAATTTATTACAATTAATTGGCGGTGTATTTATTAAAAGAGCTCAAAGAATTGAACGAAATCATAGAGAGGTTAAATATATCAGAGCAAAAATGGGAGCTTGTCTTTCTACAGGCGGTTTTATTTTTAATCGTTCCATGGTGAAAGAATATGCTCCAAAATATTATGATGGGATGCCATTAGGCACTCCAAATGATCAAGGATCTGGAATTCGACTCGGACAAAGCGTAGGCGGAAAGACCGATCATATGGATCGAGTTACAGCATGGAGATTTTTAAATCCACCTTTAGCTTTTGCGCAAGGAATAGTGGTAAATAAGAATGGTCGCAGGTTTTGTAATGAAATGGTTTATGGAGCAACTCTAGGCGATGCTATGTGTGAAAAAAATGATGGTAAAGCTTATTTAATAGTTGATGAAAAATTATTCAACGATGCAAAAAAACAATCAAAAGAGGCCCTTCCTTTTCAAAGAGATATGGCTAGGATGCTGATGTATTTCAATGCCAAAAAGAAAAATAATTTAATAGACTTAGCTAAAGTCTATAACCTGCCAGCAGATTCACTTTCTGAAGAAATTAAGAAATATAATCAAGCAGCTCGATCTCAATCACCTTGCGAATTTGGTAAAGGTGCGACTGATGTTCAGGAGCTTAATGGCCCATTTCATATTATGGATATCTCAATTGATTCAAAACTTGCCCCACTGACTACACTGACCCTGGGTGGATTGATGGTGAATGAAGAAACTGGAGAGGTATTAAATCAAGACAACGAAGAGATCAAAGGATTGTATGCTGCCGGAAGAACTGCAGTTGGTATTTGCTCAAATATTTATGTATCTGGGCTTTCAATAGCTGACTGTATTTTTTCTGGAAGGAGAATAGGACAACATTTAAGAAAAGGAGATAAATTATGAATTTAGATTTTGCTTCAGTATGGGAATTAGTTGCAGATTTGGTACCAGAGAATGATGCGCTTATTTGCGGGGAAGAAGTTGTCTCATGGAAGGATTATGACCTACGATCAAGCAAGATCGCTGCTGCCCTATCAAGCAAAGGTTTGGGGCCAAATTCTAAAGCAGGACTGTATTTGAATAACAGCAATGAATACCTCATTGGTCAAAATGCAATATTCAAAATTGGTGGCGTTCCTATTAATGTAAATTATCGGTATGTCGAGGAAGAGCTTATTTATTTATTGGATAATTCTGATGCCGAAGCAGTTTTCTATCATGCTTGCTATAGCTCACGAATTAAAGAAATTGCAAAATCCTTGCCCAATATAAAAGCATGGATTGAGGTGCCTGATGGAACCGCATCTAACTTTGATGAAGGAATGAAATATGAAGAAATTTTAAAAGATTACTCTCCAATGGATAGAATTAATAGAGATCCAGAAACTGTTTATATGCTCTATACCGGCGGGACAACTGGTATGCCAAAAGGAGTAATGTATAAGCAAGGAGAATTTCTAGCATTTTTATTTAGAACACTAAAAGCTATGGGATACGATGTTCCTGAAGATCTCAATAATTTAGAAGAATCTATCATGGCATCCAAAGCTAATGATCAATTTATTAAAAGCTTGGTTGGCTGTCCATTGATGCATGGAACTGGAATGTGGTTGGGCGCATTTCTTCCTTTGCTTTTAGGAGGAACAGTAATTACTACATCTAATCTCGGGTTTGATCCTGATCAATTATGGAGGCAAGTGCAAGACAAGAACGTTACAAATATTGTGATTGTGGGAGATGCTTTTGCGAGACCGATGCTTGATGCTTTAGATAGAGCAGAAGACTCTGGTAGCCCATATAATATCAACTCTGTTCAAGCAATTATCTCAAGTGGTGTTATGTGGAGTTCCGAAGTAAAAAACGGCTTGCTAAAGCATCATGATATGAAATTGATGGATACCATGGGTTCAACTGAAGGCGGAATAGGAAGCTCAATTGCAACTAGAGATAATCCATCAGAGACTGCAAAATTTTCAATAAATCCCGGGGTAATAGTTCTTGCTGATGATGGAGAGATATTAGAGCCTGGATCAAAGAAAATTGGTCTACTTGGAACTTCAGGACTTGTGCCAGTAGGCTATTACAAGGATGAAAAAAAATCTGCAGAAACTTTCAAAGAGATCAATGGTGTCAGGTATAGCTTTCCTGGAGACTATGCAAAACTTGAGAGCGATGGGAGCATCACCCTTCTTGGTCGAGGAAGTAACTGTATTAACTCAGCAGGCGAAAAGATTTATCCTGAGGAAGTAGAGGAAGCATTAAAGAAAAACAAAGATGTTTTTGATTGCCTTGTGGTGGGATTGCCTGATGAAAGGTTTGGGCAAAAAATTGTTGCAGTTGTGTCAACGGTTAGTGGTAAAGTCTTAAAAGAAGAAGAATTGATTGAAGATACTCGAAGTATTATTGCCGCATACAAATTACCTAAATCAGTAATCTTTGCAGATGAAGTGCAAAGAGCCCCAAATGGAAAAGCTAATTATAAGTGGGCAAAATCTTTTGCTGAAGAGCACTTGTCATAAATTAATTTTAGTAAATGCAAAGATTTAAAAATAAAATCGTGGTTATCACTGGCGCAGGATCGGGTATTGGGCGGTCAACTGCCTTAAGGCTAGACTCTGAAGGGGCTGATCTATTAATGATAGATAAAAATCAAGGCGACCTTGATGAAACAAAAAAAATGCTAAAAAATAAAAATTCATCTGCGCATGTTGTAGATATCTCATCAATTACTAGCACTAAAAATTTTTTTAAAGATTTAGAAAAGAATTATAAAAGACTCGATGCATTGATTAATATCGCAGGCATTCTTCGCTTTGATAATTCCCATGAAGTTGAACTGGAGAATTGGAATCAAATTCTAGATATAAATTTGACAGGTACTTTTTTTATGTGCAGACATGCCCTGCCACTTTTACTAAAATCCAAGGGAGCCATTGTAAATGTATCCTCTACAGCTGCATTGGGAGCTCATGCATGGACAGCAGCTTATAGCGCCTCAAAAGGAGGAATAAGCGCATTCTCAAAAACCCTTGCGGTCGAATATGGAATGAAAGGATTAAATATCAATTGTGTGTGCCCTGCTTCAATTGAAACCCCTATGTCATCCAATCCGGTGATGCCAAAAGATATTGATACTCGCTTGCTAAAGAAAATCATGCCTCTTGATGGGGTAAATAGGTCACCGGATGATATAGCAAGTACAATTGCTTTTTTAGCATCAGATGATGCAATTCATATTAATGGTATTGATTTAAGGGTTGACGGAGGCCTGCTCACATAAACATGAAACTCTTAGCATTACTGGTGATGGCTTTTGCATTAAATGTAGAGGCTACAATCTATAATTCCAAAGCAATTGTTCACCCTGAGGTTGGTCAAAATGGCATGGTTGTGTCTCAGCATTACCTTGCAACAAATGCTGGTCACTCCATCCTTGCAGAAGGCGGCAATGCTTATGATGCATCTATAGCGGTTGCATTTGCTTTGGCCGTAGTCCTGCCAAGAGCTGGCAATATTGGCGGCGGTGGATTTATGGTCATGTTTGATGAGGCTTCACAAGAAAGCTATAGCATTGATTATAGAGAAACAGCCCCTGAAGCCGCATCGAAAAATATGTTTCTTGCATCAGATGGATCTGTAGACAAAAAGAGGGCTACACAAGGAGTCCTATCAATTGGGGTTCCTGGAACAGTTTATGGGATGTGGGAAGTACATAAGAAATTCGGTAGCTTGCCTTGGTCTGAATTATTGGCCCCTGCAATTAAATTAGCTGAAGATGGTTTTCTTATGTCTCCATTCATGGCTGATGCTCTTAATAAGAGATATAAAAAACTTGGAAAGTATAAGAATTTTAAAAATATTTTTTACTCAAATTATCCAGTTCAAATGCACCAGAGACTCAAGCAGCCCAACCTAGCCAAAACGTTGAAAACAATCTCTGCAAATGGAGTTAAGGGCTTTTATGAAGGTGAGGTAGCGACAAAGATAGATACTTTTATGAGAGAAAATGGTGGATTGATTACTAAGAAAGATTTAAAAAATTATCGTCCAATCTGGCGAGAAACTCTTCAAGGTAATTTTGATGAGTACAAGATAGTAACCATGGGGCCACCCTCTTCTGGCGGCGTTCACATAATTCAGATGCTAAATATTCTAGAAAATTATGACTTAGTCATGATGGGACATAACTCTCCAACCTATACAGCATTACTCACAGAATCAATGAAGTATGCATATGCTGATAGATCAAAATACTTGGGTGATCCAGACTTTTTTAATGTTCCAGTTCAATCACTTACCAGTAAAGAATACGCTGAAAAAATATATAATAAGATCAAACTTAATTCGATTACGCCCTCTGACAAGGTTCTTCCTGGATCTGAGTTAAAGCATGAAAGTTTGGATACGACTCATTTCTCAGTTGCTGATAAAGATGGAAATATTGTTTCAAATACCTACACATTAAATTCAGGCTTTGGTTCTGGCGTGATAGTTGATGGAACTGGAATTTTAATGAACAACGAGATGGATGACTTTGTTTCAGCTCCTGGAGTACCCAATCAATTTGGATTGATTGGAGGAGAAGCAAATAAAATTGAGCCATTCAAGAGACCGCTAAGCTCTATGACACCAACCATAGTCCTTAAAGATGGTAAGCCTGTATATGCAACAGGATCACCAGGTGGCTCTAGAATTATTACAACCGTTCTTCAATTTCTTTTAAATACTCTAGTTTTTAAAATGGAAATCTCTGATGCAACTGTTGTTCCTAGAATACATCATCAATGGAAACCGGATGTTCTCATGCTAGAAACAGGTTTTGATATTCAGCATGCTGCAAAAATTGAATCTTTAGGCCAAAAGATTTATTTATCTGGACCAGGTACAGCATTAGAAAGTATAGAAATAAAAAATGGCTTATTTTATGGCTTTGGCGATACAAGACGACCTGACTCAAGTGCCAAAGGACTATAATCCATGCTAGATAAACTTTTGATAATTACTCTTTATGCTATTCCAACGGTCGGTCTATTGATCGTATGTTTCTTAGTTTCTCGCAAAAAATAAAATACTCAACATGGAATTAGTTTTAACTAATTTACTGTTAATCGCGCTTGGTGGTTGTCTTGGTAGTTTTGCCTCACTGTTAATTTATAGACTGCCACTAGAAGATAACGAAATTAATATCTTAAAACCTAGATCATTTTGCCCTCAATGCAAAACCCAGCTAAGTATTATTCAACTTATTCCATTTATGGGATATTTTTACAGCAGAGGAATATGTTTGGCCTGTAATGCAAAAATAAACCATTTATATATCTTTAATGAACTCATAATTGCTGCATTTATTTTATTTATATTTAATAAATTAGCTTTAGCAGACCTATCTTCATGGCTCATTGTTTTAATTGTCATTAGTTTATATATTCAATCAATAATTGATTTTCAGACACTGCATTTATTTCAACCCATAAGCATCATTTTAATTCTTTCAGGATTAATGCTAAATGTATCAGTTGAATTTTTTACAGTTCCGCTGGACTCATTCCTAGGATTAATTTTTGGCTATGGAATATTATTTTGCATCAACGAAGTCTATAAAATGATCAGATCAAAAGATGGAATTGGGTCTGGTGATTTTATGTTGCTAGGTGGAATTGGATCTATTTTTGGCGCTTCAGCAATTGGACCAATTCTCTTAATTGGATCAAGCATCACTTTATGCCTTTATGCTATAAATAAAGATAAAGAACTCCCTTTAGGTTTTGGTTTAGCAATAGGCTCAATATTTTATTGCTTCTTATTTTTAGCCCTCTCTATTGAATAAAAGTACATAATTATGAACTTTTTATAAACTCTGTTGTCTTAAAGACAAGTTGGTTAAAATTTTCCTCTAGAATATTTTTCCCTAAGACCAATTAGAGCGGGTTAGCCATGCCCGCTTGCTCTTAAAGATAAATTTTTTTACTGAAGGTTTGGACTAATATTTATATTTTGAATCTCTTTAAGGACCCCTTCCCAAATAAGCCACTCCTCGGTGTTTAGATTGGCCGCATATTCAGCTGCTCTTAACATAGCAATAGATTCAGCATCTTCACCATATTGAGAAATAAGATCCATGGCAATTTGATGATTGGAGTTTTGAGCATTCATTTTAAGAGTATTTTATAGGTGTATTTCCTTCACAAGACTTCATAGACAGGGTATTTTAAACATATCAAATTATAAGTAAAAATTTAATGAACGTTTACTGGTTTCAAGATTCAAAAACTGGGCATCT
>ERZ1027185.138-NODE-138-length-9751-cov-6.931828_pt1 | contig 9751 bp, 9 predicted proteins | sample MGYA00520868_ERZ1027185 | MGnify/ENA primary metagenome ERZ1027185 (study PRJEB33307, sample SAMD00078849) | marine metagenome | biome: aquatic biome; feature: sea water; material: coastral sea water | place: Japan | collected 2015-01 | depth 1 m m ...
GCTATAATTAGTGTAATTACAGGCCACCAGAATGGTACAAAACTTGTTACTCCAGGAATTAATAAAAGATCTTTAGCAGGAATGGGATCTTCTGGTGGTGAAAAAGCTGATAGTATAGCGCTGAAAATTAGAAGAAACATTACCCCAAACATTACAATAAAACATAACCATATTGAAAATTCTCCAAATCCTCTCCAAAATTTCCTATATTTTGAAACTTTTTCAAGAATAACTCTTCCCTTTTTTGTTCTAATCATCAAAATGAAACCCAAAACTCTTGTTGCATCCCAATTATCAAGTGTGCCATTATTTTCTAGAGTTATCAGTGCAGAGTACCAAATTATCATAATTATGACACCCCAAATTGGTAGCCCTAGGAGATAAAAAAAGTAGATTGAAATCATTGGTAAAAGATGATTCATGAGTGACCCCTCCTCATCTTGCATATTAGGTGGCCAACACTCCCATTCTTCAACTTGTGTTCTTTATTCCAAAAATGATTTCAAAGATTAGCCTCTCCGATTTACATGGTTGAACGTAATTCAGAGGATATTAAGAGTGAAAAACGTCAACTTGACACTATTCGTAGAGAAAGAGATAGTATTCTTCGTTTGTTAAATCAAGCTAGGCTGGAAAATCTTAATCAAGAAGTGAAAAATCTAATTCAAGAGTTCGATAGACTTGATGCGATTCTCTCAGAAGATGATTCATATTGATCCATATTTGTATCAATTACTGAGAAATTAGTTTTTTTAACTGAAGGACTCGGCTGAATATTATTGGCATTTTCAGATTTAGAGATTAATGAAAGAAATTTATGTAATGGAAGTCCCTTTTCCCAATCTAAATATGGTGTTCCATTTCTTGTTAAAGGTAATTCAGGGACTGTTCGAGCAAGTAATCTTAGTTTTCCAGTAAGTCCCTCCGTCTTAACTCTGAATATTCTCCAACTGTCTCCTCTAACTCCCTTTAACCTGTAAGCATAAAATGGTTGAATTGAACATCTGATACCTATTTCTTCCAATGCCTGATATTGTAAAACAGTTCTACCAGAAAGGTATAGTTTGGGCTTTTTGGAAGATTTTACTTCTATAGGAAAGCACATATCTCCTCTTAATGCTAAAAGGTCCCCTGTACCTTCGGATCCACTTCCAGGTGCTCTAACAACTAAAAATGGGCGTTGACAAATTTGCATGGCTTGAGCGCGTTCAGTTTCACTACAAGACTTCGTTATTGCACGAACTCCTTTTTCTTCGCCTGCAAGTACTGAGCGCAACTCACGCTCATAAGCTCCTCCTATTCCCATGCTACTATCGTAATCTCAAGGTTATTGAGGACATCGCACGATTCATGCTATTTTAATCAATTATCGATGTTTTGTATTGAGTGACAATTAGCAAATCATTGGAATTTTCCTTTCCTGTATTCTCTGGTTCTATCTACTCCAGGGAATTGATCTTCACTTTCACGATATACGGTTTTCATATTCTTCAGAAAACTCTGTTCATTTGTTACAATCAGTACCATATCGACACCAGGATCCTCTCCCTCATCCATCCAAGCCAAGACTATTTCCATAGTCATTCTAGCGCCTTCTCTATGTGGGTAAGAGAATACATCCATCCCCAAGGGGGGTAGAACTAAGGTTTCACGAGGTTCTAGATTCTCAACTTCTGCAAATAGTGAATCATAAGATTTTTTTAACAACTCCCTTCGATATTGATCCTGTGTAGGTCTTCTACAGTCTGGCCCTACAACATGTACAAGATGTTCAGCCGGTAAGTTATACGCAGAAGTAGTGACTGCTTCTCCTACGCCACAAGGTTGAGAATTTGTTTTACGTTTTTCTTTTGCTATTTCTGTACAGGCAGCTCTCAATTCAGGACCTGCGGCGAGTTGCATAACTTCATCCAACCCTTCTCTTCCTGCAAGCCTATTATTTGCTGGTAATACCATTACGTCTCCTTCTTCTCTAGCGACATTCCCGAAGCATACTCTCACCTGCCCATATTTACATTCCCGGACTATGATGACCTCTGCCATATTATCCTGAGACTAAGGCATCCAATATGTATGCTTCTTATCTCCATTCTGAATATCAGAGCGAACAATTGATTCGTAAAGACGTCTCCGGCTTGTACATGTCAGTAGGTTATGTACTAGTAAATGTTGAACCCGGTTCAGAAGTAAACGTGTTTAATGCAGCCTCCTCATTATCTTTTGTTACTGATGCAAATCTTCTTTTTGGAGACCATGATTTGATAGTTAAATTAGAGGCAGATAACATGGGAGATATAGCTAGGCTAGTAGTAGAGTCAATACGTGCAATCCCTGGAGTTTTGAATACCAAAACTCTTGCTTGCGCCGAAATGTAAATTATTTTTTTGCTAGTTGGATTTTATTGATTAACTCTAATTGTGGTGCAGTATCGCGTTTTTCATACAATACCTTCATATCCTATTTTGACAGGCGAACTGATGGAGGATTACTTTATGTCAGACAAAAAATATTTCGTATTGATGGCGAATGGTAAGGACACTAGTCAAGTGTTTGTAAGCAAGCAGCCTCGAGGAGCAGCCCTGAAAGCAGCTTCTCGTGAGGTGCCCAATCCTATCCAACTACGTGAGCGTGGAACAAACCGCGTTCACAATTTTGAAGGTTGGATAGAGGTTGTTGACAAGCCGGCTAATGGACCAGATTGGTTACCACCTAAAATCAATAAGGCCAATGTAAAGAAAATTGGAATTACTCGATTATGAGTATTTTTTTCCAGAATTACAAAACCCCTCTCCGGGTCTACTCGGAGAGGGTCAAAATCATCTCAACCCTAATTTTTTCCCAATAATTGCGATTGGATCATAGTATTCTGTCACTACTCTTTCTTTCAGAGGGATTATTGCGTTATCTGTAATATTAATTCCGGCTGGACATACTTCGGTGCAACACCGAGTGATATTACAATAACCTATACCAAAATCATCTTTGATTTCAGGAATTCTATTTTCAATATCAAGGGGGTGCATTTCTAATCCAGCCAGACGTACAAAGAATCTTGGTCCAGCAAACTCATCGAATTTTTCGTGTTCTCGAAGTACATGACATGTGTTTACACACAACATACATTCAATACAACCTCTGAACTCTTGTATTCTATTAGCCTCTTTTTGATTAAAATTCCAATCTAATTCATCAGGTCCATTCACGGGAACCATTTTTTTATTCATTTCATATGCCCATGATGTATCGGTAACTAAGTCCTTAGTCAACGGGAATGCTTGCATTGGTTTTACAAGGACTGGCTCTCCATCGGGTGTTTCCTTCATCACTTCTTCCATTCTTGTCATGCACATTAGACGTGGTTTACCGTTAACTTCAGCAGAACATGAGCCACACTTTCCTGCTTTACAATTCCACCTGCAAGAAAGATCTGGAGCGTGTTCTGCTTGAATTCTATGAATTACATCAAGAACTACCATTCCTTCATCCATTTCAACTGTATAATCTACCATTTCTCCGAACGGATCTCCATCTTCATCAGGTTCTCCTCTGAAAATTTTGAATGTTACATCTTCGCTCATTTTATTCCTCCTCATGTAAATCTTCAATATCTAGTAATTTTTTCAACTCTTCATCTATAGGAGGGTATCTTCTGTGCTCAATTTTCATCCCATCTTTCTTTGTTATTACACTATTTATTTTGCCCCAATATCTATAATCAGGTGTAGGGAAATCATCTCTCGTATGTCCCCCCCTAGATTCTTCTCTATGCAGTGCTGCTAGTGTACACATTCTACTTACATCTATCATAGCATCTATTTCAAGCGCCTGGTGCCAACCTGGGTTGTAAATACGGCTAGTACCTGCAGAAGTTTTTTGAGCACGTTCTTCTAAATCATCTAGATCTTTTAGTGCTTCTTTTAACAATTTTTCAGTTCTTATTATGCCTACTTTATGTTGCATCATTTCTCTTAAATCTTCTACGACTTTCGCCGGATTCTCCCCATTAGCCCTAATCAATGGAGACAATGTTTCTTCAATTGCATTTTCAATCTCGTTAGAGTTTATAGGTAGGAACTCTTCGACATCTTTAGCCAACAATGCAGCGTTCTCTCCAGCAATCTTTCCAAAGACAATAAGATCTGAAAGTGAATTTCCTCCCAGTCTATTAGCCCCATGTAGTCCTGTAGCGGCTTCTCCAGCAGCAAACATTCTAGCAACTGTAGTCTCTTGTGTTTCCGGATGAACTTTTATTCCCCCCATGACATAGTGTGCAGTAGGGCCAACTTCCATTTTTTCAGTAGTGATATCAACCGCTGCTAATTCCTTGAACTGGTGATACATTCCGGGGAGCTTTTTCCTTACTTGGTCCGGTTCTCTCCAGGAAATATCCAGATATGCTCCTCCATGTGCACTAGCTCTACCAGCATCTCTTTCGGAATTAATTGCTTTAGCAACAACATCTCTAGTCAACAGTTCGGGAGGTCTACGAACAGTTGCAAGTTTTCCTTCCACAATCTCTGAAACCCATTCCAATGCCTCTTCTTCTGTATCAGCAAATTCATCTTTATACATTTCAGGTACATAGTCGAACATGAATCTCTTACCTTCAGAATTGGTCAGCATACCTCCTTCTCCTCGTACTCCCTCTGTAACTAAAATTCCTTTTACAGAGGGGGGCCAAATCATTCCTGTAGGGTGGAACTGGATAAATTCCATATCTCCCATCTCAGCACCGGCCCAATAGGCCAATGCGTACCCCTCTCCGGTGTATTCCCACGAACCGGAGCAAACAGCCCAACACCTTGTGGCGCCTCCTGTTGCCATAACAATTGTTTTTGCTTTGAAAACATGTAACGATCCATCATTCCTATCATAGGCGAAGCATCCCGATATTTTCCCATCTGTCTTGAACAATTTACGTACTGTGAATTCCATGAATATATCCATACCCATATGAACCCCTTTCTCTTGAAGGGTCCTAATTAATTCTAAACCAGTGGCATCTCCAATATGTGCTAATCTAGGGTAAGTGTGTCCTCCAAAGTTCCGTTGATTTGTTAGGCCTTTAGGAGTTCTATCGAATACTGCCCCCCAAGTTTCTAACTCTCTAATTCTGTCTGGTGCTTGTTGAGCGTGAATTTTTGCCATTCTCCAGTCATTTAGGTACTTTCCACCTTTCATTGTATCTCGAAAGTGTGTTTGCCAATTATCGCGAGGATCTTTGTTCCCTAGTGCCGCTGCAGCACCTCCTTCAGCCATTACAGTATGCGCCTTTCCTAGCATTGATTTGCATATCATGGCAACACTGACTCCTAAATTACTAGCTTCTATTGCTGCTCTTAGACCAGCACCTCCTGCTCCAATTATCACGACATCATGTTCATGAACAATGTATTTTTCACTCATTATTTCACCTCACATTATTCGAATATCTGTAAGAATTCCTTCTGCAACTGCCAAAACAAATAAGTCTCCAAGAAATACCATTACTAAACTAGTCCAAAACCAGAACGCATGTTCAATATTTAAATTACTAATTTTGATATATAATTTACCCATAACTCCCGATATACCGCCTCTCCACTGATTCATACCTCCTCCAAAGAGATGCCTGAATGCATGACAAGAAGCGACATACATGAAAAGAAGAATTGATTCAGTAGCTAATACTAATGTCCCTATCGATATTCCGAATTCAGTACCATCATTGAACCACATTGTGTGGTATACGTCATAAACTTTCATTGATAGAATAATTATTGCTAGATACAACATGTACCTATGGATATTATTTAGCACAAATAGTCCGGTTTCGCCTTTGTATCCTATTCGATAATTAACTTCAGGTTTTGCAACCACGCATGCTGTAGGGTTTTGGAAAAATACTCTATGGTACACTTTCCTCATATAGTAACAGGTTCCTCTAAATCCAAATGGTATCCATAATATCAGCAAAGCGGAATTCATCCAATTGGGAGTTTTAATATCAAATAAGTGTATCACGTCCGGTGAAAAGATTGGCGATGTTACTCTGTGCTCATCGTAGTGAATAGCTCCATCCCAGACTACAACTCGCAATGCTGTGTATACAAGAGCTAGAGTTAATCCGAACCCCATCCAAAATGGTTTTGTCCACCACTTGTCAATTCTATCTGTTTTTCCAAATCCTTTTTTCAGAGGAAGTTTAACAGCGTCAGACAAAGAACTCACCAACTGGCGCAGACACCAGTAAGGCTTGCGAATGAAAGGAGACCAATAAGTGATTGCTTTTCACCTACTCAATCGCTTCTTTGTTATCGGAATATTCAAGTTCTTATGGTTTATCGTATGTTTGAGTAAAATGGATGTTTTCAGTGATATATCTTCCTCAATTTGTCCGAATTGCGGACATATGCCTGGAGTTTGGCTCCCTACTCTTCCATGCCCTGAGTGCGGAGAAATGATGATTTAAGCTAATGTAGAATAATCTACTTCTTCTTCAATTAGCTCAATTTCTTCTACGTCCATCTGAGCAAGTTGTAATTTACCCGATAATTCATCATTTACTGCATGCCAATACGAGTATGCTTCTATTACCCATATTCCTGATTCTCGGGTACCATTTCCACTACCTTTTACTCCACCAAAAGGAAGATGCGCTTCAGCACCAGTAGTTGAATTATTGATTCCTGTCATCCCTGCTTTAATTCCTGACTTATACCTATATGCTTCTAATCTATCATTAGTATAAATTGCACTTGATAATCCATATGGTGATGCATTAGCAAGATGTAGTGCGTGTTCGAAATCTTTAGCCTTTACGATTGTAATTGCTGGTCCAAATATTTCTTCATGGAAGCATTCCATTTCCTCAGTAACATCTGCATAAACATGTGGCCACATGTAAACTCCTTGCTCTGGGTCACCAAGGAAATTTTCAGGCTTATTATTGGAAGTTATTCTTCCATTGCCCCAAAGTTTTCTAGCGCCACTTTTTTCACACAGCTGTAAATCTCGAATGAAATCATTGGCGTACTTCTCAGACAACATAGGGCCATACAATACATTTTCATGAGCCATTGAATCTCCTATTGTAGTATTTCTAACTTTTTCCATCAATTTTTCAATGAAATCATCATAAATTTCTTCATGAATTATTAGATTTCCAAGACTGGTACATCGTTGACCTGCTGTACCGAAACCTGCCCAATATGCTCCTTCAACTGCGTTCTCCATATTTGCACTTGGCATTATTACTAACGGATTTTTACCTCCTAATTCTAGACTGGCAGATACTAAGTTTCTACCACAAACTTCTCCAATCATTTTTCCTACTGAAGTAGATCCTGTGAAACTAATTTTGTTGACCAATCCTTCATCAACAGCATCAACAAGATGTTGACCTGCTCCACTTCCTTTACCATGAATCAGGTTGATAACTCCATTTGGTAGTCCCGCTTCATGCATAATTCTAGTTAACATGAATGATAATAGTGGAGAATCTTGAGGGCTTTTCCATACGCAAGTATTACCGCACATAATCGCAGGAATCATTTTCCAAAAAGGAACTGCAGAAGGGAAATTACAGGCATTGATTATCCCACAAACCCCCAAAGGTCTCCTGTAAGTGAAGAGTTCCTTGTCAGGTAATTCAGAATTAACCGTTTGCCCATACAATCTACGGCCTTCAGATTGGAAAAATAGACAGGTATCAATTGCTTCTTGAACTTCTCCTCCACTTTCTTTTAATGTCTTACCTATCTCTCTTGTCTCAACTCTTACAATATCGTCTTTGTACTGCATCAGCAATCTGCCCATATTTCCAATAATCTGACCTCTCGTTGGTGCTGGTGTTGCAGCCCATGAAGGAAATGCATTTCTAGCGGCAGCTAGAGCCTCATGTACATCTTCTTTAGTTGAAAGAGGAAATTCTCCCAGACTATCTGAAAGTAATGCCGGATTGAGACTTTCAAAAGTTTCTCCGCCACTAGATAATTTCAATTGTCCATTGATTATATTGTATCCCTTAATCTTCGGGCTACCGTTGGGATTATTGGCTTCCATGAATTCAAATCCTGTTTCAAGTACATTGGTCATGTGCCTGCGAAATATAACTCTGTCAAGAAACCTTCTCAAGGAAGATTATGATGGTTTAATCCATTATTCATTTGACATCTTCAAGTTCACAGGTTTAACTACCCCCTTTTACTACAGAGGATTGTTCAGAGGGATGTGGAATGTCAAACGAGGAAGTAGATGACTTACAACTTAGAGTAGCAAAGGCAATACCGAGCGATGTAGGACATGGTCGTGCCAGAGTTCCTTTCGATAATGATTTGAATTTGAAACCAGGAGATATTGTTGAGATAACGGGCGAACAAAAAACTGCTGCGATTGTTTGGCGTTGTCGTCCAGAAGATGCAAACCTTGGCATTATTAGAGTGGATGGGATTATTAGAAAAAATGCAGGTGTTTCCCTAGGAGATAAAGTTTCAATCCGTAAAGTAGAGACACAGCCTTGCCAAAAATTAATTCTGAGTCCCGTAATGGCAAAACAACAGAAAGTACGTTTTGGCCCAGGAATTGAGGGTTTTGCTCGCAGAGGACTGAATAAAAGACCAGTTGTTTCCGGAGATAGAATTTTTATTCCAGGGATGACACTTTTTGCAGAGGCTTTACCTTTCCAAATAGTTCAAACTACTCCAAAGGGCATTGTTCAGGTTCTTCCAGATACTGAAATAATCATTAAAGAAGAACCGGTTGATGAGGAAGATGAATCTGGACAACCAATTTCAACTATTTCATATGAGGATATAGGAGGTATAGGGGAGCAACTACAAAAAGTTAGAGAAATGATAGAACTTCCTTTGAAGCATCCTATTCTTTTCCGCAGATTAGGAATTGATCCACCTCGGGGAGTTCTCCTACATGGCCCACCAGGTACTGGAAAAACGCTCATTGCAAAGGCCGTTGCGTCTGAAACTAAAGCTAACTTCACGTCAATAAATGGTCCTGAGATAATCTCGAAATATTATGGCGAGAGCGAGAAACAATTACGTGAAATATTTGACGAAGCAGCCGCTAACTCTCCAGCGATAATTTTTATCGATGAGTTAGACTCTATTGCTCCTAAAAGAGAAGATGTTAGCGGAGAAGTTGAGAGAAGAGTTGTAGCACAATTATTGACTTTGCTAGACGGAATGCAAGGCAGAGATAATGTCATTGTAATTGGTGCAACCAATCGTCCCGATGCAATCGACCCTGCCCTTCGTCGTGGAGGGAGATTTGATCGTGAATTAGAGATAGGCGTACCAGATAAGAATGGACGTGCCGAAATAATTGGTATCCATACTCGTGGGATGCCAATCAGTGATGACTTTGAGATTGATTGGTTATTAGATAATACCCATGGTTTCGTTGGAGCAGATATTTCTGCTCTCGTTAGAGAGGCTGCGATGAAAGCTCTTCGGAGATATTTACCAGAAATCGACTTAGATGAAGAACAGATACCTGCAGAAGTACTTGAGAAGATGGAAGTTAGAATGTCAGATTTCAAATTAGCGATTAAGGAAATTGAGCCTAGTGCCCTAAGAGAAATTTTCCTTGAAGTTCCTGAAGTTAGTTGGGATCAAGTTGGTGGATTAAAAGAAGTTAAAGAGAGATTGAAGGAAAGTATCGAATGGCCTCTAACTAAGCCAGAAATGTTTGAACATTTTGGTATTAATCCTCCAAGAGGAATAGTACTTTTCGGAGCGCCTGGGACAGGTAAGAC
>ERZ1027185.143-NODE-143-length-9690-cov-5.678983_pt1 | contig 9690 bp, 12 predicted proteins | sample MGYA00520868_ERZ1027185 | MGnify/ENA primary metagenome ERZ1027185 (study PRJEB33307, sample SAMD00078849) | marine metagenome | biome: aquatic biome; feature: sea water; material: coastral sea water | place: Japan | collected 2015-01 | depth 1 m m ...
CACTCTGGTGACCCGTAATCACAGCGAAACCCATAGAAGCCTGCTCACGCAGTCTATTCAACTCAGCCGCCATTAGCTCTTCTTTACGTATACCCATGCGTTGCTCAACATCCTGAGCCATTGCATCGACCCAATACTGACAAGCCATAGCAAGCGCATCTAGTCTGTCGTCGTTTGTCAGAGCGCCTCTGTCGGCTGTCAGACGGGTCAGCTGATACATCAATTGATAACGCAGTGCCTGCTCAGGGGGCAGGTGCTGACAGCTATCGAAGTCCTTCTGGATGACCTTCTTGTCCATCACGAGACGATGCTGGTTCATCACAGGTTCAAGAACATCGATGATACGGCGTTCCTTCTGCGTATTGTGACGAACTTCACCCATAGTGACAGGATGGACCTTGTTCAGCACAGGCATAAACAGCTGGTTAAACATCCCATCACCAAAATTTGACTCAACAATAATTTCATTGACCTGTTCTTCCTTTGCGATGACTGCAAGTTTCTGCAGTGCTTCCTCTGAGTACCCACCAGCGATGCCACCGCATCTGCGGACGTATAGTAGCCATTAAGCATCTTTACGACTGCGTAGCCTGTCTCATCCTTGCCGCGTCCTGAGGGGTCAATACTCATGACTGAGCCAGTGTATTCGACGAACTCACTGCTCATGAACATAGGCTTATGGTAGTGGTCACCGTTGAACGCTACGTTCGGTAATTCTTCTACGACATACTGACTATCAGATGACCATGAGACCTTCTCTGGAGCCTCCTGAGTGGGTATATCCATGATGATTAAGTCAGACACCTTGAAGGGGTATCTTTCGGCATCAGAGAGTCTCGTATCGAGCATAAACTGCAGCGCAAAACCTGAGCGTCCGTAGGATGCTTCCCGTTCGAGCAAGTCAAAATTTGAGAAGCGGTTAGGGTCTGTAGGTTCACCGACAATGGTAGCGTCGATTGCCAGGGCATTGCCAATGAGAGGCGCTATTTTGCTGCCGTATCCGACCATTTGCTCTGGATTTGGATACCTAGCTGGCCAGATGCTGACCTTATATCCACGGTCAGGCAGCTTATTGTAGAGGCTCTCTTGGTTCTGTGGTGTCCCAAGGCAGATGATACGCCCATCTGGTTTAAGAATAGCGTCAAATTCCTTCACAGCCTCTGACAGCTTGTCCCGCATTCCCTGTGTCATCGAGTTGTTTGGTACTTCGATGTCATCTGCGACGATTACATCTGCACGAGAGCCAGCCAATTGGCCTGAGATACCTACAGATTTCACTGATGGGGCATGCGAAGCTGCAGCTGGTGCAACATCAAAGCTAATCTTGGACTGTCTTTGGTCAGGCTTTGGCCGCAGGTGGGCCAATACTTCAATCTCGTTAATGAGCCGCAAGGTAAACGTAGTGAAGTCGTCTGAGCGAGATTTAGACGCTGAGACGACCAAGATGTTTAACTGCGGGTTCATATAGAGAAGCCAGACCACGTAGGCCGATGTCACCCATGACTTACCGACACCTCGAAATGCTTCGATAATCATTCGCTTATCGCCGTGCTGTAGGTTGTAGGCGATGTCATATTGAACAGGGGTAGGGTCGGGGAGGTTGAGGTGCTTCCAGATAACGAAGAGGAACTTGCGGAAATCTGATAGTGGGTCATTCGCTATGGGGATGCCAAGCGAGGTTGTTGCTTTGAACATTAGTGCGCCTTCAACTCACTCACATCAAAATCTGCATCGCTAAAGTCGGGTAGGGTGGCCACTAGGTCACTCAAAGGCGAACCTTCGACAGGCAATGCGTCAATCCCGTTGTCCTTTAGGAACTGACGGGCGACGTTAAGGTCAGCTGATTTAGCCTCTGGGTCTTGAATGCGAAGTAATAGGTTCTCTGCCAGCGTTTTATGTAGCAGGGCCATCATCTCTTTGTTTGTTCAACTTTAGCCGCCGCGCCACTAACTACACCGAAGCGGGACGCTCTTAAGTTGGTCTTTTTATCATTATAAAATTGTGTTGATAAGGGAAATGTCCGTCGTTCCTACTCACAGGGGTTGTCACACGCATGTGGCCTATGTTTTCGTTACTTAGTCCGTCTGCCTAAGGAGGCATGACATCTGACCCGAGAAGGAGGTTGAGATGAAAAAAATTATTGGTTCAATTTTTGTTTGTTCAATTTTGGCTACATCTGCGATGGCGAACGAAACATTGATATGGCCTCGCACAGCAAACGAACCCTTTCACCCCAATCCAGAAATACTTTTAGCGCAGGGCAAAATACTTAGTACGCAACTAGATGATAATCGTACTGATAGGTATGTAACTGTGGTGAAATTTATAGTGGCTTTTGACGATCTGATTTATATGTGTCGTCGTATTGATTATCGCAGCGGTGATAATAGCGACATTTATTGTGTAAAATCGAGATCGGTTACGAATTAGGTTTTTTGGGCTTGGTAGTTCCGCCGAGCATCGCGTTATAACTGCCGCCAATGTAGATAATTCAAAATTCTTAGCTGTTTTTTTGTCGATAGTTGGAGCATCTGGCTTTCTTACGACTTCCTTTACCGTTATCTCTTTGCCATAGCGTTCCATCAGTTTCGTCACGGGAACATTCGGTACGTGACCGCACTTACATTCAAATGAAAGATGGTTGTTTAATATGGTTTGGATTTGGGTCTGTTATAACCAGTAAATGAAAGTAAGAGAAAAAAACTGATTTATAATTTAGTGTAGTTTTTGAGTTCACTTTATGCATGATTTTGAGAATGAAAATGTGGATATAGTAATTAGGGAGGAAAAAGAGATGTCAATTAGATGCATAATGATGGGTTCATATAACGCAGAGGGCGCTAAGGGTATAATTGGTGGCTCTGACCGGATGGCTGCAGTTAAAACGGTTGCTGAAGCGGCTGGTGGTAGCGTTAATTTTGCAAGTTTTATGCGCGGTAGAATGGACATTATTGTTGATTTTAATGTCCCTGATGCTGCGACAGCGATGGGCGTTATGGCCGCAGCTCACGCATCTGGTACTTTTGCAAGTTTAGAAGTTCATGAGTGTATCGATAACGGGCCAGTAGTAGCAGCGGCGCAGCGTATTATGAAGGCATACGTGCCAGCTAATGCTTAACAAAAATGATATGCCTTCTTTTACTAAGGAGTAATACGATGGCCAAGTTTGTAGTGTATAGTAAATGGTTTTGGAAAGATGGTGTGCCTGAGGATGCTTTTGTCCAAGATTGGTTGCGAGGCCGCAAGCCCAATATGATTGCTGAGGATACTGTCTTATTCAAGGTTGACGATAATCATCATGGTTCTGTTACGACTTATGCAAATGAAGCTGATTTCAAAAAAGAGCGTGGTTCCGTTCTGGAAGAACGCAAAAGAAATCATGAAGAGGGCGCTCAATTAATTGATGAAAATATAGGGTCTGTAATGGGTCAAATGTCTGGGCTTTAAATCGATAAAGCGACGCATGCCTAAATAAATCTGGTGGGGGATACCCCCCGCCAGACTGCTCACTTTTTCTTTGGTGAATGACCTACTTTTTTACCGTAAGTTCCTTTGCTTTTTGCCATCCTAATCTTCCTGTAAAGTACGCCTGAGGGGCCTTTTTTATTTTACTTTAAGTTTTTCATTTAACCCATTCAAGAATTAATAATATCTGCAAGACGTGAAGCAATCGTCCCCATCGTATTTGGATTGGTGTGAACATATTTCATCGTGCTAGAGGGGTCTTTGTGACCAAGCATAGCGCCAATTAGCAGATGATTAATGTTCATCTCGTTAGCCATCACGGTAGCTGCGGTATGGCGGGTACAATGGAAAACAGCAGACTTGTCGCCATCACAAATATTTAGCCTGATATTTTTCCAAGCATGATAATGTGCGCCCTCAATAAACATGGTCTTTGCGTTCCAGTTTAACGCTTCAAATGCGTTAAAAGCGTCATCGTTAAGTGGAACGTTTCGACGGTCTCCGTTTTTTGTGTGAGTTAAACGCACATGACGGACATCATTTATGAACACCACGTCCTTTTGTCGAACACGCAATATCTCACTGAGGCGCATTCCTGTATTGATACCGATGTTAAACATTGGCAGCAGCCATACGTGTTTGTGGTCAGCCAGATATTCTCTGATTTGTTTCACTTCAGAGCGGCTATAAAAGCGCACACGCTGGTTCTTAACTTTAACAAATTTGATGTTTGGAATTTTTGGTAGGTCCAAATAATCTTTGGCATAATTAAAGAACCTGCTCAGGGCTGGACGATAATGGTTGATAGTGTTGTCTGATATACCTCGTGTCTCTTTTAGCCAGCGGCAGAAATCAAGTATGTCAGCCCCGCTGATTTCATCCAACCGTTTATCAGCATTGTCACCAAAATCTAAAAATACCTTCAGTTTTGCAGTACTTTCCTTATGGTGCAGGTCAGTTGTGTCCCAAATGTAGGCAGCATGCTCGTTCAGAAAGTTTGTGATGTTTGTCATTGTCTGTCTCCAAATCTATTGAAGAAAGCAAAAATCCGTTCGACTAGGTAATTTTTGAGTGGACGAACCCTGGGTACCCTTGCAGGTACAACGGATTTCGAATCCGTCCCGTTCGACCACTCCGGCACCTCTCCAAACCATACAGTTCAGCCTGTCTGGCTGCCAGATAATCAAGAATTCGACGATTGTCCACCGGGTCGCTGTGGCAAATTTGCGATGCCGCTCAACGGCCCGCGCCTATCCAAGCGGCGGCCTTTTCAGCGATCATCAAAGTGGGGGCATTGGTGTTGCCGCTGGTGATGGTTGGCATGACGCTCGCATCGACCACGCGCAGGCCTTGCACGCCTTTCACACGCAGATGCGGATCTAAAACCGCTGAGGGGTCGTCCATTCGGCCCATTTTTACGGTCCCTACCGGGTGAAATATTGTATTGGCGATATCGCCTGCGAGCCGCGCCAAATCTTCATCGCTTTGGTGCTGCACCCCCGGTTTAAATTCTTCTGGCGCATAGCTCTGCATGGCCGGTTGCGCCATAATGCGCCGCGCTTGACGCAGGCTGTCTGCCGCGACTTGTCGATCTTCAGCGGTGCTGAGGTAGTTTGGCATAATTTTAGGGGGATCTTGGAAATTGGCGGAGCTGATCTGCACCTTGCCGCGGCTGGTTGGGTTGAGATTACAGACACTGACGGTGATGGCGGGAAAATCATGGAGATCTTCGCCAAAGGCCTCTAAGCTCAAGGGCTGCACATGGTATTCGAGGTTGGCATAGGGTCGGGCGGGATCTGAGCGGGTGAAGGCGCCCAATTGACTGGGGGACATGCTCATCGGGCCTGAGCGGTTCAGCAGGTATTCCGCACCGATTTTGAGCCTCCCAAATAGGCTATTGGCCAGTGTGTTGAGTGTCTGAGTGCCATTGACTTTGAACACTGCGCGGATTTGCAGGTGGTCTTGCAGATTTTCCCCCACCGGCGCATCGCGGATCACCTCAACCCCATGGGATCGCAGCACATCTGCGGGATCAATTCCGGAGAGCTGAAGGATTTGCGGCGAATTGATTGCGCCGGCAGATAAGATCACCTCGCGCCTGGCTGTGACATGGACAGGGTGCCCCGCGCGCATCACGCTCAGGCCCGTACACCGCAGCTGGCCATCGTCTCCGCTCTGCCAGGTGAGTTTCTCTGCCTGTGCTTCGGTCCAGATCGTCAAATTGGGTCGTGACCGGGCCGGGCGCAAAAATGCCTTGGAGCTGCTCCAACGCCAACCAGAGCGTTGATTGACATCAAAATATCCGACACCGGCATTGTCACCGGCGTTGAAATCGTCGATTTTTTCAATCCCAGCCTGCTCGGCGGCATCGGCAAAACTGTCTAGCACATCCCAGCGCAGACGTTGTTTTTCCACACGCCATTCGCCGCCAGAGCCGTGCATATCTGAAAACCGGCTGTTGTCGCCGGTTATCGGATCGGCGCCTTGATCTAGTCGGTAGTGATTCTCATGGGCTTTGAAATCGGCAAGTGCGTTGTGCCAAGACCAGCTGTCATCGCCCGTTAATGCCGCCCAAGCGTCATAGTCTCGCGCTTGGCCGCGCATATAGATCATGCCGTTGATCGAGGAGCATCCGCCCAATACCCGGCCGCGCGGATAGCGCTGTGTGCGATTGTTGAGCCCCGCGTCTGGTTCTGTGTGATACATCCAATCGGTGCGCGGATTGCCAATACAATACAGATACCCCACCGGGATGTGAATCCACGGATAGCTGTCTGCCTTGCCCGCCTCGAGCAGCAAGACACGTCGGTTCGGCTCCGCGCTCAGGCGGTTGGCCAGCAAACAGCCGGCCGTGCCGCCGCCAATAATGACGTAGTCGAAGGTGGCGGATGGGTCTGACATGATTATTGATCCCCGTTGGCTGGCAGGAGCGCGGAAGCTGCGCCCATGCGGTCACCTTCAAGCAATGTCTCGCAGATTGCAATTGATCGCGCCTGTTGAAGCGCGGCCCGTGGTGATCGCCCGAGCGGCGATGCGACCCCAAGTTTGCAGCCGATCTGCCACGCGCCCCATTGCAGTCATGGCGAAGCTGGTTTTAAGTCTAGCTTGGATTCTATGCCAAGCGCGCGTGTTCGACACCGTGCCGCGGCCCGATCCATGAAGGTGGCGTAATGACCGGGACGGCTTTGACATGAGTGAAATATGGGCCGGAATGGCGGAGGCATTTCTGCTAATATGGTCCCGCGACGCAGATCTTATCGAGATCACTGTGAGATCTTTACAAGTGAGTTTGAGCGCTTTGGTGATCGCCTCAGCCGTGGCTCTGCCTTTGGGGACATGGTTGGCCATTCGCCGGTTCCGCCACCGCCGCTTTGTTATCGCAACTTTGAATGCTCTGATGGGCCTGCCGCCTGTGGTGGTGGGCTTGATCGTCTATCTGCTTTTGTCGCGCTCAGGCCCGTTTGGGGTCCTGGGGCTGCTGTTTACACCTGCCGCCATGATCATTGCCCAGGTGATTATCATCACGCCTCTGATTGCTTCAATCACGCATCAAGCCATGCGCGAGCTGTGGTCGGACTATCATGACCTGCTGATTTCCCTCAACACCACCCACGGCCAGAGAATTGCCACGCTGATTTGGGATGGGCGGCGCACCTTGATGACCGCAGCCTTAGCTGGATTTGGCCGCGCCATCGGAGAAGTGGGCGCCATCATGATAGTGGGCGGCAATATAGATCACGTCACCCGGGTCTTGACCACGGCCATATCATTGGAAACCGGCAAGGGAGATTTCGCACTGGCCCTTGGGCTGGGATTCGTGCTCATCGCTCTGAGCTTAATGGTTAATCTGGCGATCCACAGCCTGTCGCGCACAGAAAGGGAAGGCAGATGGTGAGCCAAGACCTATATGCCCAATTGCGCGGCGTGGTGGTGAGACGTCGCGGGAAAGCTGTTTTGGGTCCGATTGATCTTGATCTATCGGGCGGCGGCTTCACGGTTGTTTTGGGGCCAAATGGTGCGGGAAAAACCACGTTTCTGAGGGTTTTGCATGGGGTTGAACGGATCACCAGCGGTTCGGTCACCTGGTCGGAACCGGCCAAAACAGCGCAGCAAGGCCAAGCCTATGTCTTTCAAAGCCCGATTATGCTGCGGCGCTCTGTGCGGGCAAATTTGGCCTATCCGCTGCAATTGCTGGGCCTTCCGAAGACCGAGATTGCGGCTCGCGTGGCGCATTGGGCGGCGCGGATTGGTCTGAGTGCTGCTCTGGATTTTCCGGCTCCGCGTTTGTCAGGAGGCGAGCAACAAAAACTCGCCCTTGCGCGCGCCCTGATCCGCCGGCCTGATACATTATTCCTGGATGAACCCTGCGCCAATCTGGACGGGCGATCGACCCGCGAGATCGAAGAGATCTTGCGCGAGGCCACCCAAGCTGGTGCGCGGATCATCATGACCACCCACGACCTCGGCCAAGCGCGCCGCCTTGCGGATCGGGTTTTGTTTCTCAATAACGGGCAGCTGGAAGAGCAGGGGGCGGCTGACAATTTCTTCACGGCGCCCAAGTCACCTGGCGCTACCGGCTTTTTGAATGGGGATATCATAGAATGATCCGAAGCCTATTGCTCGCACTCAGCCTGACAGGGGCTGCCGCTCAGGCCGAAACGCTTCGGCTTGCTGCGACGACAAGTTTCAACAACTCCGGTCTGTCGGACGTGCTGTTGCCAGCCATTGCGCGGGATATTGGGCTGGATGTACAGCTCTTGGTGGTCGGAACTGGGCAGGCCATTCGACTGGGCCAGTCTGGCGATGTGGATGCGGTTTTAGTACATTCCAAAGCCGCCGAGCTGGGCTTTGTCGCTGATGGCTACGGCAGTCACCGGCGGGAGATTATGTATAATGATTTTGTTCTGATTGGCCCATCTGAGGATCCTGCGCAGGTGAGCGCGGCCAAATCGGTCACCGAGGCTCTAAAGAGAATTGCCCAGGTTCAACCGACCTTCGTCAGCCGCGGCGATGACAGCGGCACGCACCGAAAGGAGCTTGCGCTTTGGGATGCGGCAGATCGTAATCCGGCAGATTTTACCCAATGGTACAGGGAGGTCGGCGCGGGGATGGGGGGCAGTTTAAACAGTGCATCAGCCATGAACGCATATATTCTGGCAGATCGGGCCAGTTGGCTGAATTTTGGCAACACAGGCAATCTTTCTTTGCTCTTTGCCGGGGATCCTACGTTATTCAACCAATATGCTTACCTGCCGGTCAACCCGAAACGCCATGCGCATGTGAAAGCCAAAGCCGCGCGGGATTTGGAAAGCTGGTTGGTCTCATCGCGCGCCAAACAGATCATCAACGGCTATGAAATTGGCGGTGAAGCCTTGTTTGTATTCAATGCCCGCCCTTAGGCCCTTGTGATGCTCACTTACAGCGCAGTATTCTTTTCGGCTTTGATGGCTGCGAGCATTTTGCCGATGCAATCAGAGGCTGTCTTGGTGGGGTTTTTGCTTGCCGGACAAAAACCTATTGCCAATCTGGTGATTATCGCCACATTGGGCAATGTTTTGGGTGCCTTGGTAAATTGGGGTTTGGGACGGGCACTTCGGCGCTTTGAAAGCCGGTCATGGTTCCCCGTTTCAAAACAACAAATTCAGCATGCGCAGAGCTGGTACCTGCGCTATGGGCGGTGGTCTTTGCTGGGAAGTTGGCTGCCGATTGTGGGTGATCCGATCACTGTGGTTGCTGGTGCGTTTCGCGAGCGGTTTTGGCCGTTTGTGGTGCTGGTGACACTGGCCAAGGGTGGGCGGTACATCGTTTTGACAGCGATGACTGTTCCTTGGCTTTGAGGTGATAGAGGGTAGGTGGTGATGGCAATTTTGGAAACACGGGCTTTTGGCCTGATCGCGGCCATAGCCACGGTTACGATTTGGGCGGGCTTTATGCTCATCACGCGCTTTGCTGTGAAAAGCGATTTCACGGTAGAAGAGCTCTTAGTGTTGCGGCTTTTGCCGGGCGCTATTGTCATGATACCTTTGATGTTGAAATTGGTCGTCATGCCGCCACAGATGGCCTGGCCCCGTGCGGCCATGCTGATGGTCGGCCCCAGTGCTGTTTTCCCCTTTGGTGTCGCGGAGGCGCTTTGTTTCGCGCCTGCCTCGTGCTGCTGAGCTTTGTCGCCGTGGTGGTTCCCTTCCACTTGTAACGCTGCTGCGCTTCCTCCGATCATACCCCTTT
>ERZ1027185.154-NODE-154-length-9381-cov-6.937916_pt1 | contig 9381 bp, 9 predicted proteins | sample MGYA00520868_ERZ1027185 | MGnify/ENA primary metagenome ERZ1027185 (study PRJEB33307, sample SAMD00078849) | marine metagenome | biome: aquatic biome; feature: sea water; material: coastral sea water | place: Japan | collected 2015-01 | depth 1 m m ...
TATCCAAGGTGCATCGTCTGGTCCTTCGCTTAAAAGATTTTCCCAAAGCCGAAGTGTAACGTCGGGCCGACCACTTTGCATCATTGAAAGACCTGAGTAATAACGAGCACGGCCATCTTTTGGCTCCATCTCTAATCCACGTCTTAGTGTTAATTCTGCTTCTGGTGAAACATATCCATTGGTTGCAACAATCATAACTTCCGCAAAATCAATCAAATCTTCCGCGGATGCGTTTTCATCTAGAGTATCAATTATTTTTAAATGTGCTTTGCGGGCAGAGCGGTAGTTTCCTAATTTAAACTCATGTAAAGCAAGTAATCTTAATCCTTGCATATCGTTTGGCCGTTCTTTCATGGCATCTCTTAATTTTGAAACTAAAGCTAAGTAATCATCAGGAGCTTCAATAACTTCATCTGGAATAAGTAACTCTGCTTCCTCTTGGCTAATTCGCTGCGAGCGAATTTCTTGTGTTTTAGCCAATCTTGATTTTAATGGCATGTCGGGAATGTTAGGATTGCCCAAAAACGCATACGTACCAAAGGATCCAATCAAAATAAAAGTCAAAATGATAAAAGCAATTGATTTGTTAAGTTTTGGAGAATTTTTTGGTTTTTGCCTTTCTGATTTTGACCTTTTATCAGCTAAGAGGATTCTTCTAGAAACTTCAATTTTTGCGGCTTCACTTTCGGCTATACTTAAGACACCTTTTTCTAAATCTTTTTCAACTTCAACCAATTGATCTTTATAAATAAGTAAATCTTTAGATGCGACACTTAAATCCAATTCACGTGGTGCTACTATTGATTTAACAATCAAACTTATAAAAATAAAACAGGCTAATAAGCCTAAGATCCAAATCATGTATTTTTCCTTTTCCCCATATTATCTAAACTTGCTTGAAGATAATGTGGAGTCATTAATAATATTAATTATCGTATGATTTGTTTAAATTTGATCATAGATTTTTTCCCGCCTATAAGACTTTAATTGAAATGTCGGTTCTGGAACAAATCAACTCGTATTTTCAATTATTTGATTTATATTATCATGTAATACACCAATATCTTTTAATACGCTCGGTCATAGGTAAATAACAATGTCTCGCTACTCTGCTTTTGCTATCGCTAAAAATGCTCTTTCATATCATCAAGGTTGGGAGCGTGCTTGGGCAAAACCTGAAATGAAAAAAGAATATGATGCTGTTATTGTTGGAGCAGGTGGCCATGGCTTAGCAACAGCTTATTATCTTGGAAAAAATTATGGAATTACTAACGTTGCAATTCTTGAAAAGGGTTGGCTTGGTGGGGGGAATACTGGGCGTAACACAACAATTATAAGATCTAATTATCTTCAAGACTCATCGGCGGCCATATATGAAAAAGCGCGATCATTGTATGAAACCATGTCTCAAGATTTGAATTACAATGTTATGTTCAGCCCCCGTGGTGTAATGATGTTGGCTCAAACTGAGGCGGAGATTCGTGGTTATAAACGGACTGCACATGCAAATAAATTACAAGGCGTAAAAACTGAATACATCGGTCCACAAAAAGTAAAACAGTTATGTCCAATTATTGAACTATCAGGACCACGGTTTCCGGTACTGGGAGCATTATGGCAACCACGTGGTGGTACAGCGCGTCATGATGCTGTTGCATGGGGGTACGCTCGCGCTTGTTCAGATATGGGAATGGATATTATTCAACAATGCGAAGTAACTGCCGTAACGCAATCAAATGGTAAGGTTACTGGTTTGCAAACAACTAAAGGGTCTTTGAAATGTAAAAAATTGGGCATAGTTGTAGCTGGTAATTCTGGGCACTTAGCAGATATGGCAGGATTTAGGCTTCCTCTTGAGTCAGTCTCTTTGCAAGCGTTAGTATCAGAGCCAATAAAACCATGTATGGATGTTGTCGTAATGGCAAATACTGTTCACGGATATATGTCTCAATCTGATAAAGGTGAAATGGTGATTGGCGGTGGAACTGATGGATTTAATAATTATACGCAAAGAGGATCGTTCCATCATCTAGAAGAAACAGTCAGAGCATTAATTGAAACTTTTCCTATGGTTAGTCGTCTGAAAATGTTGCGCCATTGGGGCGGAATTGTTGATGTAACTGGAGATCGCTCTCCAATTATTTCAACAACACCTTTATCGGGCTGTTTTATCAACTGTGGTTGGGGAACTGGTGGCTTCAAAGCCATTCCAGGATCTGGTTGGGCGATGGCTGAATTAATGGCAAAGGGTGAGCAAATTGGTTTAGCAGCAGAATTTGGATTAAATCGTTTTCAAGAAGGACGCTTCATTGATGAGAGCGTTGCGGCAGGAGTAGCACATTGATAAAGAATATTTTAATAATTTTAGGTTTAGTTTTAATTGGTACAGCACCATCTGCCCAAAATAGTTCAATGGAAATTTTTAAATCTTCTGATGAATATCAAATAACAAAAGTCGAAGCATCTAGAGTTTGCTGGGCCACAATAAACACAACATCATTAAATGATGTGGCATCTTTTTTTGCATCATATAAACGAAAAGATGGGGATCGATGGCAAGTTACAGGCTACTCAGGTAAAAAAGCAGAAGACGCTGATGACATTCTTACAATTAAATTTGATGGAGAACCTTTTCTAATCAAAGAAATGCAGCATTCTGATAATATTTTTCCATTACCATTTACAGAAGATATTGATTTGACAGGATTTGATAATCGAGTTGAAATTAGTAGTATTGTCAGCTTTGATTTAATCCGATTGAAGGATGAAATTATTGTCGATTTAAGTATTCTTAGATCTGCAAAAAAAGAAATTGAGCAGTGTTTGAAGTCAATTAAAGAATAAAACACAAATAATAGAAATACATACTCTAGAGGTTTAAAAATGCTACATCTTACATGTCCAAATTGTGGTATTACTGCTGATGAAACTGACTTGCACTGTGACGGTCAGGCTCACATCGCTCGTTCTGGTATAGACGCAAATGATGATGAATTAGAAAACTATTTATTTATGAGGCATAATCCAAAAGGTGTACATTTTGAGCGCTGGCGGCACGTATATGGATGTGGAAAATGGTTTAATGCTGCAAGATGTACAACAACTTTAGAAGTTTTTGGAACATATTCAGCTCAGACTACAACTCCACCAAAATCATTGCTTAATAAAATTAAAAAGAAACGTCCTGAATGGGAGGGTTTTATTAAATGAGTACAAGATTATCAAAAGGTGGGCGTTTAATTAACAGATCAAAACCTGTAGAGTTTTCTTTTGATGGGAAACGCTTGAATGGCTATGAGGGTGATACATTAGCATCTGCACTATTGGCGAATAATCAAACGTTAGTGGGTCGCTCTTTCAAATATCATCGTCCCAGAGGTATTGTGGCATCTGGCCCTGAAGAGCCAAATGCACTTGTTGGCTTGGGTAAGGGGGATAAATTTGAACCTAATCAAAGGGCAACAACAACTGAGTTATTTGATGGACTTCATTCAAATAGTCAAAATGCCTGGCCTTCATTAGAATTTGATATTGGTGGTGTTAATCGTATTATGAGTCGAGTATTTCCCGCGGGCTTTTATTACAAAACATTTATCTTTCCAAGGTTCGCTTGGAAACATATTTTTGAACCCATAATTAGAAAGGCTGCTGGTTTAGGCGCAGCTCCTACTGAAAAAGATGCAGATAAGTACGAGTATTTTTATGCTCATGTTGATGTTCTAATAATTGGCGGTGGAACATCAGGACTTGCTGCAGCCTTAGAGGTTGGTAGATCTGGAGCAAAAGTATTGGTTCTAGAGCAAAAAAATACTTGGGGCGGTAGAGCGCCAGTTGATGGTGTTTTTATAGATAATCAAATTTCTGAAGAATGGATCGATGATGCTATAACTGAATTACAGTCGATGCCAAATGTTACTCTTAAAAACAGAACAATGGGAGCTGGAGTTTACGACCATGGTTGGGCAACCGGCTATGAGTCAATAACAGATCACATGCCAGGAAAGAAAGGTCCAAGGCAAAGATTGTGGCGGATTCGTGCAAAAAGAATTTTAACTACAACGGGTGCTATTGAGCGCCCACTTTCATTCGCGGGCAACGACCTTCCAGGTGTGATGTTAGCGGGAAGTGTTAGAGACTACTTAGTAGATTTTGGCACTTCATGTGGTGATATTATGGTCCTAGCAACCAACAATGATGATGCATATCGCACTGCAATTAAGCAGAGTGAAGTAGGGTTGAAAGTAGCAGCAATTTTAGACGCCCGTACTAGTGTGACAGGCGAACTTCCAAATAAAGCACGCGAAATGGGAATTCGAGTTGAAACCGGAATGGCAATATCAAAAGTTAAAGGCTCGAAGAGTGTAAGTGGCGTTTCAATTTGTTTGCAAGCTGGTGAGGGAGTTCCACTTGAAGAAATAAAATGTGACGTCGTAGCCATGTCAGGTGGTTGGTCACCTATTGTACATCTTTGGTCACATTGTGGTGGCAAATTAAATTGGGATGCTGAAAATGCAATGTTCCGCCCTGATCCTGAACGTCCACCCCTCGGTGACGACGGTTCAGGATTTGTTGCAGTTGGTGGTACAGCCAACGGTTACATGATTGCTAATGAAGCAATGCAAGATGCAATATCACAGGGGAAATTGGTCGCTAAGCAAGTTGGTTATAAACCTGTAAATTCAAAATCAAGTATTGTTAATGTTGAAAATGAGTCGCCAATCGAACAAATTTGGCAAATGCCACAAGGAATGTCTGTTAAATTACAGGCTAAAACTTTCTTAGATTATCAAAATGACGTTAAAGTATCAGATGTACGTTTGGCTGCACGTGAGGGTTACGAGAGTGTAGAACACACAAAAAGATATACAACTCTTGGTATGGCAACAGATCAAGGAAAACTTTCAAATATAAATGGGCTAGCAATCCTAGCTGATAGTTTGAAAGCAGAGATACCAAATGTAGGCACTACAACCTTTAGGCCACCATACCATCCAATCTCAATGGGGTCTATTGCTGGTGATGCGCGGGGAGAACTTTTCAAACCAATTCGAAAGTCTCCAATTCATAATTGGATAGAAGAAAATGGAGGTTTTTTCGAGCCAGTTGCAGATTGGCGCCGCCCGTATTGTTATCAGAAAAATAATGAAACTGTAAAAGATTCAGTTCAACGAGAAATTTTAAATACTAGGACAAATGTTGGTTTATTAGATGCATCTACTTTGGGGAAAATTATTGTCAAAGGATCAGATGCAGGTAAATTTTTAGATATGATATACACGAATTTAATGTCCAATTTAAAAGTTGGGCATTGTAGATATGGGCTTATGTGTACTGAAAATGGATTTCTATCTGATGATGGAGTTGTTGCTAGATTAGATGAAAATACATTTCTCTGCCATACAACATCTGGAGGGTCTGACAGAATTCATGCCTGGATGGAAGAATGGCTTCAAACAGAATGGTGGGATTGGAAAGTATACACAGCAAATGTAACTGAGCAGTATGCACAAATTGCTGTTGTTGGGCCAAACGCAAGAAAATTATTAGAAAAACTTGGTGGTATGGACGTTTCAAAAGAGGCTTTGCCTTTTATGCGTTTTTCCGAGGGAACGATTGGTGGAATAAGGGCGCGGCCATTCCGAATATCGTTTTCGGGAGAACTTTCATATGAGATAGCTGTACCAGCATCAGATGGTCAGGCATTTTGGGATATGTGCATAGAGGCTGGCAAGGAATTTGGCATACAGCCATATGGCACAGAATGTCTGCATGTTATGCGTGCAGAAAAAGGCTTTATAATGATAGGTGATGAAACTGATGGAACAGTCATTCCTCAAGATTTAAATATGGAATGGGCTCTTTCAAAAAAGAAAGAAGATTTCTTAGGAAAACGTGCTCATTTACGTTCGCATATGTCTGATCCGTCACGTTGGAAATTGGTTGGATTAAAAACTGTAGATCCAAATGTAGTTATTCCTGATGGTGCGTATGCTACAGACGGTACAATTCGTGAAAACGGTGTAAAAAATATGATTGGTCGAGTAACATCGACGTATTTTTCACCAACATTAAATAGATCAATTGCGATGGGGTTGGTTAAGTTTGGGCCTAATAGGATGGGAGAAATTATTGATTTCCCAACTTTAGAAGGAAAAATAATTAAAGCTGAAATTTGCAATCAGGTATTCCTTGATCCAGAAGGAGAACGCCAAAATGTCTAGTATAACAGCACTAAACGGTGCATCATGTAATGGTATAATTAATGTAAAAGATGCTGGTTTGCTTGGGATGATTACTTTACGCGGTGATCTAAAATCCAAAGCACTTGCAAAAGCATTGGATGTGGAACTGGGCAACGTGATCCCTGATCAACGCAAAGTTTCATCGACTAGTAAAAACACAATAGCTTGGATGTCACCTGATGAGTTATTGATTATTACCAATTACAAAAACGTATCTAAAATAATTTCTAATTTAAATAAAAGTTTAACTGGTACACACAGCCTTGTTGTAGATGTATCTGATGCAAGATCAGTATTTTCGTTAGATGGAACAGCTATTCGTGATGTATTGTCAAAAGGTTCGCCTGCGAATATGTCTATAGATGCTTTGCCATTGGGTGAAGTGCGAAGAACAAGAATAGCTCAACTTGCTGTTGCGTTCTGGTTTACTGATGAAATGAATTGTCAGCTAATATGTTTTCGATCTGTTGGTGGATATATTATGGACTGGTTGAAAAATGCTTCTGAACCAGGTTCTGAGGTCAATTTTCATTAAAGTTAATTTATGCATAGCTTTGCCCTTCAGCTATGCATAAAACACATAGCGCTAAGGCGATCTTATCTGATGTAATGATACTCACTTCATCCTATTTAATACTTATAGAAAAAATGGAGTTTATCATGGTTAATTCATACGAAAATATAGATTTGTTCAAAGTGCGTGAAGAAGCATCGCAAATGCGTTCTGAATTTATTTCTAAACTATTTGTAAAAATGTTAACATGGCTTAAGGCTAGTTTGTCTTTATCAAATTTCAAACACGCATAACTTCAAATCATAAACAAATATTTCTCCCAATTTTTGTTTCAGCGCCCATGTATTGTCTTGGGCGCTTTTCTTTTGCTCTGAAGCAATGTAAGCGAACAATATGATAGATATACCCACACTTCGATTTCGTCCCAATAAATCACCTGCTCGTGTGATGTTTGGATTTCCATGGATTTATTCAGATGATGTTATTTTAGATAGGCGAACAAAAAAAATTGCTCCTGGGACATTTGTGAAGATACAAACTAACGATAAACAAGATATCGGTTTGATTGCGTTTAATGGCGAAAGTAAAATTACAGGACGCATCATGGATCTCGATGTTAACGCTATTATCGATACCAATTGGATTGTAAAAAAGTTGGAAAGTGCATTTGCCTTGCGCAAAACTTTATATGATGCACCATTTTACCGTTTGATACATGCGGAAGCAGATGGTTTGCCAGGTGTCATTATAGACCGTTTTGGAGATGCTTTCGTTGTTCAACCAAATGCTGCTTGGGCTGATAAGATGATGCCAGAAATTACTTCAGCATTAGAGCAATTATTTTCACCTAAAATAATATTAAAAAACGCTTCAGGGCGGGCTCGTTCACTTGAAGGATTAAATGACGAAAATATTTTCATCAAAGGGTCCTCTGATGCACCACTAGAAGTCAAAATGAATGATGCAATTTATATGGCGGATATATCTGGTGGCCAAAAAACTGGTTTATTCTTTGATCAACGTGAAAATCATGCTTTTACTGCCAAATTAGCCAATGGTGGTTCAATAATTGATGTATTTAGCCATGTTGGTGGATTTTCGCTAGCTGCTTTAAGTGCAGGTGCGACTAGTGCTATTGCTGTGGATAGCTCACAACCAGCGCTTGATTTAGCGATCAAAGGTGCTGATGCGTCTGGGTTTTCCAAATCATTTTCAACTCGTAAAGGTGATGCTTTTGAGGTTATGGCGCAACTTTTTGATGAAGGTGAAAGATATCAGGTGGTAGTTTGTGACCCTCCTGCATTTGCTCCATCAAAGCCTGCATTAGAAAGAGGTCTTCGAGCATATGAGAAAGCAGCAAAAATGGCCTCAAAATTAGTCAAACCGGGTGGTTATTTAGTCTTATGTTCTTGTTCACATGCAGCTGACATGCAGAAATTTCGAAAAGCTTCTCTTGTTGGTATGGGTAAAGCTGGCCGTAAAGGTCAAATTATTCATTCTGGTTCGGCAGGAATAGATCATCCTGTTCATCCTCATCTTGCTGAATCTTCTTATTTGAAATCAATCTTCTTAAGATTAGATTGATGAGAGTTTTATTAGACACATGTGTTCTTTATCCTTCTATTTTGCGGTCAATTCTATTGGGGGCTGCACAAAAGGGTTTATTTGAACCGATTTGGTCTGAAAAAATAATTGAGGAATGGCGCCATGCAGCGCAGCGTAACCACGATGAAGCTGAGGCAACTATTGTAATAGCGCTTTTAAGGGTTAATTGGCCAAAATCTCAGGTGGAGATAGGTCCAGAGAATAAAAATTTATTTTTACCAGATGAAAACGATATCCATGTATTACAAGCGGCTATTGAAGGTAATGCTGATGAATTGCTAACAGCAAATTTAAAAGATTTTCCAACCAAGATACTTTTGGGCCATGGTATCGTGCGTCGTACTCCAGATGATTTCTTGTTAGAATTAGCAACATCACATCGTTCTGAAATTCTAGAAATAATTGAAACTGTAAAAAAAGAGGCAATAAGAAGATCTGGAATTAGTATAAATAATCGCAAGATGTTGAAATCATCTCGTTTAACAAAGTTAGCAAAGTTCATAGCTAGCTAATTCAAAATAAAGACTTAGGAATTTTATTCCCATTCATTCTTTAACTTTTTAATTGCAATAATTCTATCCTTTGTCTTTGGATGACTCATCATCCAAGCCATTGAATTGTTTCCTTCACTGCTAATTTTTTCAAGCTTTTCGAACATTGAAATTTGAGGTTCAATACCAATATTTGCCTTAATCAATAGCGCAGCAGCATAAGCATCAGCTTCATATTCGTCTTTTCTAGAGAGGCGTGCAGTCAAAAATTTAGTAAGTGTATTAGCAATCAATGTCCCAAACCCACCAAAAAATCTGCTCAAAATCATTGATAATGCAACTCTAATGGCATTTTGGCTTGAAAAAGCTATCATTCTTCTTTTTGTGTGGCCTAAAGCGACATGCCCCAATTCATGAGCGATAACGCTTGCTAATTCTGGTGCCTGTCCCTGATACACATCTGACGCTGCCGACGATCTTACGCGTGTCGGGTGCGGTGCTCCCGGTAGCACTCAAACACAAAGATCCA
>ERZ1027185.164-NODE-164-length-9122-cov-7.031543_pt1 | contig 9122 bp, 7 predicted proteins | sample MGYA00520868_ERZ1027185 | MGnify/ENA primary metagenome ERZ1027185 (study PRJEB33307, sample SAMD00078849) | marine metagenome | biome: aquatic biome; feature: sea water; material: coastral sea water | place: Japan | collected 2015-01 | depth 1 m m ...
AATTAACGAACACCTTTCTCAACCCACTATTTCGGGTTATTTTTGCCGTCTAATCTTACCCATCATGAATGTATTGGTATTAGGCTCAGGCGGCCGTGAACATGCGCTATCTCATAAAATTGGTCAAAGCGCGCAGTGCGCAAAACTGTTTATTGCCCCTGGCAATGGCGGAACGGCCGCGCTCGGAGAGAATGTAGCGCTCGATATTGAGAACGCTACAGAGGTTGCCGCCTTTGTAAAAGCCAATGCCATTGATGTGGTCGTCATAGGTCCTGAAGCACCGTTGGTTGCAGGATTGCACGACGGTTTGAAGTCATTTCCAGAGCTTCAAGACCTCATAGTTGTAGGGCCCCGTCAGGCAGCTGCAGAGCTAGAAGGCTCGAAAGACTTCGCCAAAGAATTTATGATGCGTCACAACATCCCAACGGCAGCTTACCAAACGTTTACTAAAGACACCTTAGCGGAAGGTCAGGCCTTCTTAGAAACCTTGGATGCACCGTATGTATTGAAAGCGGATGGACTTGCCGCCGGTAAGGGGGTATTGATTATTGAAAACCTTGATGAGGCGAAGGAAGAACTCAAAAACATGTTGGTGGATGCCAAATTTGGCGATGCTTCTTCGCGCGTTGTGATCGAGGAGTTCCTTGCAGGAATCGAATTCAGCATCTTCGCATTGACCGATGGTAAAGGCGGTTATGCCCTGTTGCCAGAGGCAAAAGACTACAAGCGAATAGGTGAAGGTGATACAGGATTGAATACCGGTGGTATGGGTGCAATAAGCCCAGTGCCGTTTTTTGACGAGGCATTGCGTGAGCGAACCGTACGCGAGGTTATTGAACCGACCATTCAAGGTTTGGTGAAGGACAATCTACCTTACCAAGGCTTTGTCTTCTTTGGATTGATCAATACGACCAAAGGACCGAAGGTGATAGAGTACAACGTGCGTATGGGCGATCCTGAAACGGAAGTAGTTATTCCACGTTTGGAAACAGATATTTTGGACCTATTTGTGGCCATGCACGAGGGGACGCTGAATGAAATCAGCGTCGCGGTGAATCCGCAAACGGCAGCTACGGTTATGGCCGTAAGTGGAGGTTACCCTGGTTCCTACGAAAAAGGAAAGGCAATCGAGGGTCTTCGCAGGTTTGAAGGGACTACCGTTTATCACGCAGGAACCAAACCGGGTGAAACTATTACTACCTCTGGTGGACGTGTTATGGCGTTTACAAGCTTTGGTGCAAATAAAGACGAGGCCTTAGCGAAAAGTTATGCTGCCCTTAAAGAGGTGTCGTTCGAAGGCATGAATTACCGTCAGGATATAGGATTCGACCTTTAAGTACAATCTAAAAACTGCGTCGCGCTGCAGGCCGCGAAAGCGGTGTCCATAAAAAAAGCCCCGGCGTGAGCCGGGGCTTTTTTTAATTCGTTTCTTAGTGATTAAGCTTCACCGTTGGCTTTATGCTTTCTCATTTGGATGATCCAGTATACTAATCCACCCGCAATGATTAACATAAACAGACGGTTTACGTGTTCACCTGCCATGGGCAAGATTTTAAAAGTTGCTTGGAACAAATCACCTAAGCCTTCAAAGAAATTTCTTAACATAGCGCGAGCGTTTAAAGGCGCTAAAATAAAACAAAAAGCTGATGCTTCTTAGCTATTTCCGAAAGATTGATGCGTATTCTGGTATTCGAATATTTGTACTAGCCATTGCGGCCTTGGTATTGACGGGAACAGATGTATTTGTGCAGTGGGAGCAGGTGCTTTTATCAACGCTCTTGGGCGGTGCCTGGTTGTTTTTGTCATGGACAGTCATGCGCGACCGCTGGGTGGTGCGCGGCACACTTTTTCGGTATTTGATATTCCTATTGCTCGCAGTGTATTGGAGCGGGGAACAATACTTGACCGATTTGTTGTTTTTTAGTTTGTTTTTCGAATTGAATTGGCACCTCGTCGAGCTCCATAGACGCAAACCCAAAACACTATATGTCCTTCATAGTGGAACAATAACAGCAATCGCTGGACTTTGGTCGGCTTATGAGATCTTCAGTATTATCGCACCGGCTGTGATTCTTACCTGGATCGTTTCGGGCAGAGTAAAAATTCGAACGCTTTTCCAATGGATGGTTGCTTTTGCCCTTCCTACGGGACTCTTGTATGGTCTCGATCTAGTAGAATGGTCTATGATCCTATTAACGGACTCCAGCATACCCATTACTTGGTGGATACTTCCTTTGCTCTTGGCAGTATTCGCTTTGTTCGAGTGGTTTCAATCCTACAGAAAAGCGAATCAAACCAATAAATCTAGAGCAATGGTTGCTGGATTTTGGCTCGTATTGGGTGCTGCCGCCGCATTATACGGAGCTGCTTCTGGCGGGGTTTTATTTTTCCTTGGGCTGAGTTACCATTTGACCAATGGACTCCGATATTTGAAGAATGAGCGTTTGGCCGATCTACTGGTGGCTGGGCTTGCTATCTTTATACTCTGCTCGTATTTTAATTTGATACCCTGGTAATGTCTAAGGTCTCTTCCATTTTAGTGGTCCGATTATCCGCGATCGGCGATCTCATCCTCGTCGCGCCTATCACCGCCCAGCTGGCAAGCGAAGGTCATCGCGTAACACTCCTGTGTAAGGATGCCTACCGCTCGGTAGCCACGTGTCTGCCTGGGGTAAACGAGGTGCTATCATGGGAGAAGGACCGCACTGGAATTAAAGCATCAGCCTCGCCCTATGACCATGTTATAGACCTTCAGGGCACTTTAAAGTCGAAGCGCTGGTGCCGTAAACTCAATCTTCCGGTGCGTACCTATCAAAAGCCGTATCTACGGCGTGCGCTTTTACTGGCAACCAAACAAAAATCGTTTGCGCTAACTCCTGTTGTTCATAGGTATGCAAATGCGGCAGCTCCCTTTTTTGCTGAAGGCTTTAGGCCGGAAGCAATGCAGTACCAATTGCGATTACCAGAAGTACGGCTTGCATTGCCGCAACAGCCTTATATCGCTTTGGTTTTGGGGGGCTCTTATGCCGGAAAGCGTTTAGATTTTCAGGCGTGGCGACAAATCATGGACGGCTTATCTGCTTTCCAAATGCCGTTGGCCTTGATCGGCGGTCCAGAAGAGGCAGGGATGGGTGAAAGTCTCGAGCAGCCATTGGGTAGTGGCGCTAAGAATTATTGTGGAACGACGACCGTAATTGAAGGGTTCAAAGTCATAGCAAACGCCGCTCTAGTGATTAGTGGCGATACTGGATTCATGCATGCGGCGGCAAATTTCAATAGGCCACTCATCAGTTTATGGGGCGCCACACACCCTAACTTAGGTTTTGCGCCTTGGCCGTCTTACGACAAGCAGCGTTCCATTTTGACAACGAGCGTTTTTAGTCCCATCAGCAAGCACGGAAAAGTGCCCTGGTGGATGCCCAATCCCATGCAAAAATTACCGCTCGACGAAGTTATTTCGGCTGCTGCGTCGATTCTTCAGGATAAAACAATGCCTTAAGTTCCGTGGCGTCGTTTGGCTCCATTTTCCCTGCGATAATTAAAGCCAATTGGCGTCTGCGTAAAGCAGCCGCATAACGTTCCTTTTCTAATGCCGTTTCCGGATGGATCGCCGGCACGTTGATGGGGCTGCCAATCTGGTCTACAGCTACAAAGGTGAAAATCCCTTCATTGGCCTTGATACGACTACCGTTCGGGTGTTGTTCCTCTAGGTACACGTCGGCAATCACCTCCATGGAAGAGGAAAAAGCCCTAGAAACTTTGGCTTCTATAGTTACAATGGCCCCGTGCGGTATTGGATTTTTGAATGCAACATTGTTAATGGTTGAGGTGACTACCTGACGCTTGCAATGGCGGTGTGCAGCGATTGCGCAACAGCGGTCCATCCAACTTAATAATTGGCCTCCAAAAAGGTTGTTCAGCGTGTTTGTATCGTTAGGCAATACAATCTGAGTCATGACCGCAAGGCTGTCCTTGGGCGTTCTTAAATCTTCCATAATGTATGTTCTTGCTAGTGCAAAGGTAGCGCCCCTAGATTAGTAGGCGTATATCCAAGCGTAGGAATTAACTTCAGCTTTGATTCCTGCAAGGGCCGATTTTGCTTGATCGCGAGATTCGAAACCACCTAAACCAACTTTCATCAAAGAGCCGGGCAGAACCTTTACTTCATGCCCTTCAGCTTGCAGCTCTTCAGCCAAGGTGAACGCGTTACTTTCCATTTTAAAAGACCCAACTACGATGTAGTACTTTTTACTAGCCGCCTTAACTGGTGTCAAGGAAACCTGATTCTCTTCAACTTTAATTGCGTTGATAGGGGTTACCGATTCTGAAGGAGTAACGGCTTCTGAATTAATCGACTCGAAATTATCGAGGGTTTCTTGCGCTGCAGGTGTTGGAGTGAACCAACCTGCCATGGCTTGAGGCGTAATATCACTTTGGTAAATACCCAAGCTGATCAAGGCAGTGATTGCTGCTGCTACTGCGGCTTTACGCCAAGACGCTAAACCATTCTCTCGTTGCTCCGCAACCATCTTTAAGCTCGCTACTACCTTGCTTTCCAAGGCACTTGGTTCGCTGATGCGGTGCATCATGACGGCAGTGAAGCCAAAGCTGTTAGCGTCAAATTGGTTTTCACGTTCTGGTTGGAACATACCGTTCTTGCGGAAAGAGCCTAGTCCGGATAACATCAGCACACTACCAGAATCTAATGTCGTTTGCCATTGGTTCACTTTTCTACGTATCCAGCTTTCAGCTATTTCCATAGAACCTCCCAGTGTGCGCATGACGGTAGGCAGAAGAGTATTTTCGATTGACGAGCGGGCAGGGTTGAATGCAACATATTTTCCACGAGGAAATGCCGTGTTTGTAACGGCGTCCCAACGGGCCTCTTTTTCCACCAAATAGAACGCTCCCCATCCTGGGATTTGGACGCGGTTTTTGGTGTTTAGGGTTTGTATGATTAACTGTTCAATGTGCATCCTTACAAATATGCGAAACTTGTGAGTAACTCTATTTTATTAGCTCGCATTCGGGGTGTATTTTTTATACACAAACTGTTAATAACTGAGTATGAATACCCTACTATCACTACACTTATTCAAAAAATGGCCCAATCGTATTAAAAAAGAGCTGGTAGTCGAATACGGAACCTCCGAAAAGGACCTTCTAGCGTTCCTGAATCGTCAGATTTCCTTAAACGATGAGTTAAAACGCGATTGGGAATCGGCACAAGAGAAAGCGCACATCGAAACAGCACATGCGTCGCGCGAAGGCTATTCCATATTGCCCTTTTCCTCCACAGATTACCCCGATGGTCTTAAGGAAGTTCCGGATCCGCCCATGGTCTTGTTTGGACGCGGCGAATGGCCAGCGAGGAAATCACCCTTAGCTGTTGTGGGAACGCGCAAGCCCACGGGATACGGCAGGGATTTTTGTCGCCGCCTCGCAGTTGAATTGAGCGCCTTCCCTATAAATTTCGTGAGTGGGCTTGCGCTCGGTATAGATGCTGCGATCCATCGCGAAGCCCTTGACATGGGAGCAACTACTACGGCTTTTTTAGCCGGTGGTTTGAAGGCAATTAGTCCAAAACGTCATACGGTATTGGCCCGGGAGCTAGTGGCCGAAGGCGGCGGGTATTGGACGGAACAACCCTTTGATCAAGCCCCTCTGAAGCAACTTTTTCCGGTTCGCAACAGATTAATTGCTGGTGCCTCCATGGCAACCTTTGTTGTTGAGGCAGCACGCAGAAGTGGTGCACTTATTACAGCTCAGCAGGCCTTTGATTATGGCAGAGAGGTATATGCTTTACCGGGTGCCTTATTCCAGCCAATGAGTGCCGGACCAAACGCTCTTATTGAACAATGTTGCGCTCAGGCTGTGACTGGGGTTACGGCTTTTTCGACTCGATTTAATCCAAGTTGGTTGAAAAATGACGCTTACGGGGAAGTAACGGAGGATATTACGCTTCCCATGATGCGCCAATTCTCGCCTGGTCGCAAGCTCTCATCGCTTCAATTGCGGATGGCTTTAAATTGTAATAACTCTATGGTTTTCAGAGAGTTGGATTGGATGTTGAAGCAGGGTGTATTGGAGAAAATTGGCCCGGATAAGTATGCTCGTAAAACTGTTTAGCGCATGTGTGCAAGCGTGTAGTTTTGTAATACATTTGTCTATGAAACCTATCAATATAAACAGACATATGTCGAGCCAGTACCAAGCTCAAATCGACGCTTTCATTGCAAAGGTCGAGGCAGCAAATCCAAATGAGCCTGAATTTATGCAGGCCGTTCAGGAAGTAGCAGAATCTGTTATTCCTTTCATTGAAGAAAATCCAAAATACAAAGGCAAAAGCTTGCTTGAACGTATCGTGGAACCAGAACGTACCATTATGTTCAGGGTGCCATGGACTGACGATCAAGGTAATGTTCACGTAAATAAAGGCTACCGCGTTGAATTCAATAGCGCTATTGGCCCATACAAGGGTGGGTTGCGCTTTCATCCAACGGTGAACCTTAGCGTCTTGAAGTTTTTAGGATTTGAACAAATATTCAAGAATTCGCTCACCACATTGCCGTTAGGCGGTGGTAAAGGCGGTTCAAATTTTGATCCCAAAGGAAAGTCTGATGCGGAAGTGATGCGTTTTTGTCAAAGTTTTATGACAGAATTGGCGCGTCACATTGGGGCAAACACAGACGTTCCTGCAGGTGATATCGGAGTCGGTGGGCGTGAAATTGGCTATATGTTTGGTCAGTATAAGCGTCTGCGCAATGAGTTTACAGGCGTTTTAACCGGTAAAAGCCTTGCTTGGGGTGGGTCGTTGATCCGTCCTGAAGCGACGGGTTACGGTACGGTCTATTTCTCCCAAGAAATGCTTGCCACGAAGGGAGAGACGTTCGCTAATAAGCGCGTGGTTATTTCGGGTTCTGGAAACGTTGCGCAATATGCTGCAGAGAAATGTATGGAATTGGGCGCTCACGTAGTTACGATGAGTGATTCTTCCGGCTACATTCATGCAGAAAACGGCTTGACCTCAGAGCAATTGGCTTTTGTCATGGAACTCAAGAATATCCGTCGCGGACGCATTAGTGAAATGGCAACTGCATTTAATGATCTTACCTTCCACGAAGGAACGCCTTGGGGTGTTGCTTGTAATGTTGCGTTGCCATGTGCTACCCAGAACGAACTCAAAGGTGATGATGCACAACAACTCATCGATAACGGACTACTTGCCCTAGGTGAAGGCGCCAACATGCCGTGTACACCAGAAGCGGTTGAGTTGTTCCTAAAGCACGGTGTAATGTTCTCGCCAGGAAAGGCGTCTAATGCTGGAGGTGTGGCAACATCAGGTTTAGAGATGAGCCAAAACAGCCTGCGTATGAACTGGACGCGCGAAGAGGTGGACGGTCATTTACATAGAATTATGACAGACATCCATTCTGCGTGTGTGAAGTACGGCACTCAGAAAGACGGATCAGTAGATTACGTCCTGGGTGCAAACATTGCCGGTTTTGTGAAAGTGGCAGATGCAATGCTCGATCAGGGTATCGTGTAAATCAAAAAAATAAAAGTGTAAAGACAAAGGGCGCCCATCGGGCGCCCTTTTTTATGCCTTGGTTTTTGTGACGGACCGCCACCACTCAAGCACAGCATTTGCACATCCTTCATGATCTGACATGTGGCCCATGTGTCCGTGTGGCGATTCGTATCGAAATGTGACCCCCGGGGCTTCCCACCATTGCTTTACCTGGTCAAACGGCACAACAGTATCGTATACGCCAGCAAAAACGGCGATGCCACTTTTTTTGAGATTATCAGAAGGAGTATACAGCACTGAGCTGCGGTCCACTCGTTTTTTCATTCCGTGCAGGGCAGCGATAACACCCTGCGTTTCCATTTGCAGTGCGCGCGCGATCAATGCATCGATTTCTGATTTGATGTCTTCCCGGCTCTTTGGGTCAAAAAGTTGTGGAATTGACGCGCGAATAAAGGTGTTCTTATTTTGCTTCACTAAGGCTACAGAGCGGTCCCGCATGATTTTTCGCTCAGTGGAATCGGGCTCTGGGGTTGAGAAAAACAGCCCTAGGCTGGCCAACTGATCGGAGTAATGTACTGCATATTCAAGGCCAACATAACCGCCCATGCTGTGTCCTAAAAGGAGGAATGGTTTGAGTTTTAAAAATGAGGTAAGTGCGTAAAGCGCGTCGGCCATAAACTCCATGGAGTGTTCGTAACCAAACGAGGGTGTAGCACCGTGACCCGGCAGGTCTACCGTCAACACACTTCCGTAAGCAGTCCATTGCGGCAATAAATTCTCCCACATGTGTTTGTCTTCGAGGAAACCGTGGACCAATACAAGCGGTGGATGAACGGAATCGGTCGAGTGAAATTCGTAGTGGATTGAAGCGCCGTGAAAATCTAAGTACGGCATTAGTTTGCCATAAATGCCTCGATCTCTTCCACAGTCTTAGGAATTGCTCGAGTCAAGTTTTCATGTCCCTCCTTCGTGATCACGATATCGTCTTCGATGCGAATACCAAGACCTTCCTCTGGAATATAGATGCCTGGCTCTACGGTGAAGACCATGCCTTCTTCAACAGGAATGGTCCACAAACCGTAGTCGTGCACATCTAGTCCTAAATAGTGGCTGGTTCCATGCATGAAGTACTTCTTATAGGCCGGCCATGCGGGGTCTTCGTTGGCAACATCTTCAGCGGTTATCAACCCCAATCCCAACAATTCTTTGGTCATCAGTGCACCCACCTCTTTATGGAATGCGTCAAGCATAGTTCCAGGTCGTAGCATTGCTATAGCACCTTCGTGCACGCGGAGCACTGCGTTATAGACTTCTTTTTGGCGATCAGTAAACTTTCCATTAATTGGAAAACAACGAGTGACGTCACAAGTGTAGTTGCCGTATTCAGCGCCTACGTCAAACAATATCAAATCGCCGCTCTTGCATTGGTCATTATTCTCAATATAATGCAAGACATTCGCGTTTTTTCCAGCCGCAATGATTGGTGTATATGCAAAGCCACGACTACGATTCGTTAAAAATTCATGCATGAATTCCGCTTCCAATTCGTATTCCCAAACTCCCGGTTTTAAGAATTTAAGCACCCGCTTGT
>ERZ1027185.171-NODE-171-length-8992-cov-9.017120_pt1 | contig 8992 bp, 8 predicted proteins | sample MGYA00520868_ERZ1027185 | MGnify/ENA primary metagenome ERZ1027185 (study PRJEB33307, sample SAMD00078849) | marine metagenome | biome: aquatic biome; feature: sea water; material: coastral sea water | place: Japan | collected 2015-01 | depth 1 m m ...
GAAGGGGAGGACGGGGGGGCGGAGTTGGGACCTGGCAGTAGCCAGCAGGGCCTGCGCACCGAGTGCGCGGGTGAAGTTGCCGGCCTTTCGGCTCTAACCGCCACGCGTGGCAATGAGGACGAAACCGAAGATTGCGCCAGCATCAGCTTGGCCATGACCTCAGGTGCATTGGCCACGAGCAGCATCACGCTTGGCGCGGCCACAGATGAAACCCGGCTGCGGTTTGTCTTTGAGCATCTCACAGCCACATCTGGAACCGCCCCCTATGCGCCGGGTGCGCAACCCTGGACCTTTACGGCCCGCATCCCCGAGGCCCAGCGGCAACTGGATGCAGCTTTGAGCAACACACCGCGCGAGCCGACTGGCTTTGAGGGATTTTTCGCCCATATTGCTTTGGACTTGGCGGGGCGCGAGAACCGGGCGGTGACATTTGAAGATGGGGCCGCTTCAGTTGCGCTGGTCACTGCGATCTACCACAGTGCGCGCACTGGCCGTCAGGTGAAATTGCCACTTGATCCCAGTCATGAACTCTACAATGGATGGTTGCCATGAAACAATGCTGGCGCTGGTTTGGACCTGCGGATCAAATTCCCTTGGACGATCTGCATCAAGTGGGTGTGGAAGGGATTGTCACCGCGCTGCATGAGCTGCCGCCGGGAACGGCTTGGAGCTTGGCTCAAATTTCGGAGCGTCAGGCGGTGTTGCAGGCCGCGGGCTATGAGTGGGATGTTGTGGAGAGCCTATCGGTCTCTGAAGCCATCAAAACCCAAGGGGCCGAGATGCGGGCGCATATCACGGCCTATAAGGACAGTCTCGAAGCATTGGCGGCCGCAAATATCAAAACCATTTGCTACAATTTCATGCCGATCTTAGATTGGACCAGAACAAATCTGCGTGCTGTGCAACCCCATGGCGGTGCCGCGATGCGGTTTGATTTGATTGATTTTGCCGTGTTCGACTTGCATATTCTTCGGCGTGCAGATGCAGCTGAAAGCTACAGTGCGGCCCAGCGAGCCGCCGCCGCAGAGCGCTTTCACGCCCTCAGTGATGATGGCAAGAAACAGCTGCGACACAATATTATAGCCGGGTTGCCGGGCGCCAATGATAGCTGGAGCCTGGAAGATGTGCGCACATTATTGCACAGCTATAAGGGGGTGACACGGGCACAGCTCAGATCTCATTTGATCGACTTTCTGTCTGAAGTGGTTCCCTGCGCCGAGGCGCTGGGTCTGCGCCTGTGTTGTCACCCTGATGACCCGCCGTTTTCGCTCTTGGGCTTGCCGCGGGTGATGTCTTCATCTGCCGACTATAGCAGGGTACTGAACGCGGTGGATGTGCCCGCCAATGGCGCGACGCTGTGCACCGGATCCTTGGGCGTTGCCGCAGATTTTGATGGGCCGGCTTTTGTCAAAACTCACGGGCCGCGTATCCATTTCGCGCATTTGCGCAATACCCGGCGCAGTGCGGAATCGGATGCCGCGCGACCAGATTTCTTTGAGGCCCCCCATCTCGAGGGGGATACGGATATGGTGGGTACGGTGCGGGCCTTGATGGGTGAACAAGACCGTCGTCGTGCCGAGGGGCGTGCGGATTGGCAAATCCCAATGCGGCCGGACCATGGTCAGGAGTTGCTCAGCGATCTTGGTGGTCATAGCACGCCAGGCTATCCGCTGATTGGACGCATGCGCGGCTTGGCTGAGCTGCGTGGTATCATGGCCAGTTTCGGCCCCCAAGCATCGGAGGCGTAAGTTGCAAGACGGTCAGGCACTGATAATTTTCCAAGTGGTTCACCCATGAACCCGGCGCAGTGGCTTATACGCACCGCCGCGCTGGCCCCGCAAGCGCCGGCCTTGTTCAAGGGCACGCAGCTTGAGGCGAATTATGCGGAATTTTTGGATCGGGTGGCCGCCTTAGCCAGCGGGTTGCATGCGCAATATGGGGTCCGCAAGGGCGACAGGGTTGCGGTGTTCATGAGCAATTGCACCGAATATCTCGAAGCGCTTTATGCGATTTGGTTCTTGGGCGCCGTGGCCGTGCCGATCAATGCTAAATTGCATGCCAAGGAGGCCGCTTGGATCATCGCGGATGCGCAGGCGAAGCTGGCTTTTGTCAGCGACCATACTGAGTGCGCATTGCAAGAGGTAGCGCCGGCCTGTCTGAAAAATCTGCTTGATGTGCAGGGCACCATTTATGCGCAGCTGCGTCAGCACAACCCGCAGGCTGCGCCAGAGCAGATCGGCGCTGATGAGTTGCTCTGGCTGTTTTACACCTCCGGTACAACGGGACGGCCCAAGGGGGTGATGATTACCGCTGGCAATATCACCGCGATGACTCTTGCCTATTTCAGTGATGTAGATGAGGTCCAGCCGCAGGATGCCATCCTATATGCCGCGCCAATGTCGCATGGGGCGGGGATCTATAATTTCATGCATGTGATCAAAGGCGCGCGGCATGTTGTGCCCGACAGCCGTGGTTTTGACGCGGAAGAAATCTTGCAAATGGCGCCGCGCATTGGTCACATCTCAATGTTTGCCGCCCCCACGATGGTCAAGCGTCTGGTGGCGCAGGCCCGTGCCTCTGGCAGGCGGGGCGAGGGTTTCAAGACCATTACCTATGCCGGTGGTCCCATGTATGTGGCCGACATTATGGAGGCTGTCGACGTTCTGGGCGATAAATTTGTGCAAATCTATGGCCAAGGAGAGTGCCCTATGGGCATTACCGCCCTGCGGCGCGAATTTGTCAGTGACCGGAGCCATGCCAATTGGAAGGCTCGGTTGGGCTCGGTCGGTGTTGCACAGAGCCCTGTTTTGGTGCGGATCGCCGATGCGGCGGGGGCAACCCTGCCAACTGGGGAAATTGGCGAAATTTTGGTATCTGGCAGCATCGTGATGCGCGGGTATTGGCAAAACCCGCAAGCCACCGCCAAGACACTCAGGGATGGTTGGCTCTGGACTGGCGATATGGGGGCTATGGATGCGGATGGATTTGTCACCCTGCATGATCGTTCGAAGGATATGATCATCTCTGGTGGCTCGAATATTTATCCGCGTGAGGTCGAAGAAGTCCTTTTGGCGCATGAAAATGTGGCACAGGCGGCCGTGGTCGGGCGCCAAGAGGCTGATTGGGGCGAGGCGGTGGTGGCTTTCGTTGTGCCGGTGGCTGGAAAAACGGTAACCTGCGCAGAGCTTGATGCACATTGCATTGCGCATATCGCAAGGTTCAAGCGGCCCAAGGAGTATCGCTTTGTGACAGAGCTGCCCAAAAACAATTATGGAAAAATCTTGAAAACAAAACTTCGGGCTATTTTGGAAAATGGAGAGGGTCATGACTAACGATCTTACAGGACGGGTGGCGCTGGTCACAGGTTCCGTTCAGGGCATTGGGCTGGCTATTGCGACCGCTTTGGCCCAGCAAGGCGCGCGGATTGCGCTGCATGGGCTGGCAGATAAGACTCAAATTGCCGAGGCCATGGGGATCATCCGTGCGGCTGGCGCAGGTGACGTGCGCTTTTTTGAAGGGGATATGCGCGATCCCGATGCCATTGAAACTTTGGTCTCCGATGTGGAGGACTGGGGCCCCCTCGACATTTTGGTCAATAATGCGGGTATCCAACGCACCGTCAGCTTGGAAGGTTTGACCCGCGAGACCTGGGACGCGATTATTGCCGTGAACCTCTCAGGTGCTCTGCATACGATGCGCCTCGCTTTGCCGAATATGGCGCGGCGTGGCTATGGTCGTGTGATTAATATTGCATCCGTACATGGTTTGGTGGCCTCCAAGGAAAAAGCGCCCTATGTGGCTGCGAAATTTGGCTTGGTCGGCCTTTCGAAAGTGGCTGCGCTGGAATATGCGGCCGTGGGCAGTGCTGAGACGGGTGGGGTGACGGTCAATTGTATTTGCCCCGGCTGGACCGATACCCCCTTGATTGAACCGCAGATCATGGCGCGGGCTGAAAAATATGGTGGTGACCGGGCGGCAGGAAAGGCGGAACTGGTGGCTGAGAAACAACCCTCCGCGCGCACCGCCGATCCTTCGGAAATTGGTGCTTTGGCGGTTTGGCTCTGCGCGCCGATTGCCCATAATGTTACAGGCACAAGCATTCCCATTGATGGAGGATGGACCGCGCAGTAGCGCGTAACTGTTGGTATCGGCCGGCCTGTAAGTTTCGCTTGACCCTCCAGTTGGTGGAGGCTTTAGAAGGGGCGGAGCTAGGAGAGATTTATGCGCGCGCCTGATACATTTGTGATGTCTGTGAGTAATATGAGCTGCGCATCATGTGTGGGGCGGGTCGACAAGGCCCTGCGTCAATTGCCGGGCGTTTTGGCGGTGGATGTGAATCTTGCCACTGAGACGGCGCAGGTGACCTTTGCGCCAGATCAGGTCAGCCGCGCCGATTTTCTCGCCGCGTCCACAGCGGCCGGCTATGCGGCGCAGGTGCATTCCGAAGACAATCACGGCCAAGTGCAGGCGCGCAAACAACAGCTCGCCGAAGCCTATGGCCGGCGTAGCCGGCTTGCCGCATGTCTGGCTGCACCGGTGATTATACTTGGCATGGGTGCCCATGTTCTGCCGGGCTTTGATACGTTGATTGCGGCTGTGATCGGCCAAAAGACCAATTGGATCATTCAATGCATCTTTGCGACAGCTGTGCTCTTTGGGCCGGGTTGGGAATTTTACCGCCGCGGATTTCCGGCGCTTTGGCGCGGGGCGCCTGATATGAACTCCCTGGTGGCGCTGGGCACCGGTGCGGCCTATGCCTTTTCACTCATCGCCACCTTTTTGCCGCAGATTTTGCCAGAGGGGGTTTCGGGCGTTTACTATGAACCTGCGAGTCTGATTGTCGTCTTGATCCTGTTCGGGCGTGATCTTGAAACCCGCGCCAAAGGGCGCACGGGAAGGGCCATTCAAAGTCTTTTGGGCCTGCGCGTAAAAACTGCGCAGCTGCGCAGGGCTGGGGAGTTTGTGGAAGCTCCGATTAAAGATATTGTTGTAGGGGATATCTTGAGTTTGCGCCCCGGTGAGCGCGTGGCGGTGGATGGCGTAGTGCATGAGGGCACAAGCTATATAGATGAAAGCATGATTACCGGCGAGCCGCGACCGGTGGAGAAATCCTCGGGTGCGGCGCTCACCGCCGGCACAGTCAACGGCATGGGGCATGTGATCTATGAGGCGCGCCGCGTTGGTCAGGACACAACATTGTCGCAAATCATCCAGCTGGTGGAGCAAGCGCAGGGCGCGAAATTGCCCATCAAGGCATTGGTTGATCGCCTGACGCTGTGGTTCGTGCCCATGGTTTTGACCTTGGCTTTCGCCACGGTCACGGTTTGGATGATTTGGGGGCCGGAACCGGCGCTGCCCTATGCGCTGGTGGCTGGGGTCTGTGTTCTGATCATCGCCTGCCCCTGTGCGATGGGATTGGCAACACCGACCTCAATCATGGTGGGCACAGGCCGCGCAGCTGAACTGGGTGTCTTGTTTCGTAAAGGGGATGCTTTGCAGCTCTTGGCAGGGGTTGATACGGTCGCTTTTGACAAGACCGGTACTTTGACCCTTGGCCAGCCTGTGTTGACAGATCTCAATGTGTCAGATGGGCTGGAGCGCCATGCGGTCCTGCAGGTGATGGCCAGCGTGGAGCAAGGCTCAGATCATCCGATTGCCCGCGCAATAGTGGCGGCCGCGGCAGAGGAGCGGCTGGATTTACTCCCGATCGAGGGCGGTCAAACCTTTGCAGGTCTTGGCCTTTCGGCCCAAGTTGCCGGCGCGGAAGTGTGCCTTGGCACAGAACGCTTCATGCAGGCATCCGGGATTGATGTGACGGGTTATCATGCGCCGGCAGAGGCTTTGGCCCGTCAGGGGAAATCGGTGATATTCGCGGCGCGCGCAGGGCAGGTGATTGCGCTTGCGGGCGTGTCTGACGCTGTGAAGCCGTCGACGCCTGGGGCGATCGCACGCCTCAAAGCGGCCGGGATCACCGTCGTCATGTTGACCGGCGATCGTTGCGAGGCAGCGCAGCAGATTGCTGAAGATCTGGGCATGGATCAGGTCCATGCAGAGTTGCTGCCGGCTGACAAAAGCCGCGTCTTGGCAGAGCTGAAAGCGAAGTCCAGCCATTTGGCTTTCGTGGGGGATGGCATCAATGATGCACCGGCGCTGGCCGCAGCAGACATTGGCATTGCGCTGGGCACGGGTACAGATGTGGCTGTGGAGAGTGCGGGTGTTGTTTTGATGTCTGGTGATCTTTTGGGGGTGGTCAACGCGATTGAGATGTCTCGACTGACCCTGCGCAATATCAAACAAAATCTATTCTGGGCCTTTGGGTATAATGTGGCTTTGATCCCAGTGGCGGCTGGCGCTCTCTATCCCGCCTTTGGCATATTGCTTTCGCCCATCCTTGCCGCAGCGGCTATGGCGCTGTCCTCCGTTTTTGTTTTGGTCAATGCGCTGCGGCTGCGGTATGTTCGAGCGAGCTGATGAGAGATAGGTCAGGCGGAGGGGCGCGATTTGAATATTGGTGAAGTGGCAAACATGGCGGACTTGCCGATCAAAACCATTCGCTACTATGAAGAAATTGGCCTTATTAAGCCCAAGCGCAGCACCAATGGATATCGCATCTTTCGCGAGAGTGACGTGCATAAATTGACGTTCCTTGGCCGGGCGCGGTCTTTGGGCTTCTCTATCGAAGATTGCCGGGCTTTGCTGCAATTATACGAAAATGACACGCGGGCGAGCGCCGATGTGAAGAAAATTGCGCAGGAACATTTGATGTGCATAGAGGCCAAGGTCAAAGAGTTGCAGGCCATGCGGAGCACTCTATCGCATTTGATCGAAGCCTGCTCTGGGGATGGCCGGCCCAGTTGTCCTATCTTGTCGGATCTCGCGACGCTGAGTTGACAGATCGCTTTTGCGGGCCGGATCTAGAATTTGGCCGCCGTGTGCCGGCGCGCCAGTTCGTGTTCAGCCGCCACCAACGAAGCGGTCAGTTGGGCGATAGAAAGTCTTTTGGTTCCACAGTCTTCCCAGTAAGTCGCGCAATTCGGTGATCTCGGATTTAACCTCATCAGGAAAAGAAGTGTCCGCAGATCTTGCGGCCTCCATCATGCGCTGAGACCGGCGTGAAACTTTTGCGCCAAGCGCCTCCTCTATGATTTCCAAGTCGCGAACCGATAGGGTGAACGTATCATTTGGTTTTGTCATGTGATGTCCTCTTGTGGGGCCCGGCCCAAAACATGTGGCGTTACAGGCTGACCTGTTTTTGCGCATCAAGCTTGCCAAGAAGCACGCTGATCTCGCAGACCTCAGAATTGATGTGTTTTATCATCGAGGCTTTATCCGAATTCCGGCTTTTGAACGTCAGAAGTTTCAAGCGGTCATTCATAACCGCAGCAATGCGGTCAATTTCAGTGTTGTCGAGGCGATGGGTGTTTTGAACTGTCATGCTGTTACCTTTTTACTGTTACCGTTCGACCATAAACTAATGGCGAGTCTTAAAAAGTAAAGGAATACAATGGAATACTTTAAATTCCCTGCGGTTTCATAGGCTTCGCGCGATGTGGAAATCCTAAAGTCTTTTGCGTTTGGGCTTTTCTTTGGTCTCGCGAAACTTAGTTTAAAGTCTCATGAGAAGCACGAGGACGAAAACACCGTGAGCGCCCCATCTAAGATTCTGAGCGAACAGGACATCAGCGAGGTCATTGAGATGGCCCTGTCAGATCATGTCTCTTTTTCAGATATCCGTAACCTACACGGGCTGCGCGAGGCAGAGGTGAAGCTGTTGATGCGTAAGTCGTTAAAAGCCGGCAGCTACCGAGCCTGGCGCAAAAGGGTGCATGATTTTGGCAGCCGGCGCGCAAATTACAAATGAAAATGCGGAAAAAATCTGATCTGCCCTCCAAGATCTGCCGGACCTGCGCGCGACCCTATGTATGGCGCAAGAAATGGGCAAAGACTTGGAATGAGGTGCAGTATTGTTCGGACAAGTGCCGCAAGTTGCGACCGCCGGCCGTTGGGGTCACCGACGATGATGGGGCAAATTGAGGAGGTGACGAGCGGGACGCAGGCCCCGCTCGAAAGGCCTTGGCAATTTAGTCAATAATTGCGTTTAAGGTTGCAGAAGGACGCATCACCGCAGCGGTTCTATCAGCATCTGTCCGATAATACCCGCCAAGATCCGCCGCGGCACCTTGAACCGCTGCAAGCTCTGCCAATATGGCATCCTCTCCGTCGGTCAGAGCTTTCGCGATTGGCGCAAAATAGGCTGCGAGCTCGGCGTCACCGTTTTGTTTCGCAAGCGCATTGGCCCAATAGCGCGCGAACCAATAATGGCTGTTGCGGTTGTCAGGTTCACCGACCTTGCGGGAGGGCGAGCGGGCTTCGTCCAAAATGGACTGGGTTGCTGCATCCACGGCTTGCCCTAAAACGCGGGCCTTGCTGTTGTTTTTCACCTCAGCAAGGAAGGTCAAGCTTTCGCCCAAGGCGCAGAATTCTCCCAGACTGTCCCAGCGCAAATGGTTTTCTTCGTTGAGCTGTTGAACGTGTTTGGGCGCAGAGCCGCCCGCGCCGGTTTCAAACAGTCCGCCGCCGTTCATCAGCTTTACAACCGATAGCATTTTTGCCGATGTCGCCAGTTCTAAGATCGGGAACAGATCGGTGAGATAGTCACGCAAAACATTGCCCGTGATGGCAATGGAGTTTTCGCCCTTCGTGATGATTTCAAGCGAGGTTCTGGTGGCCTCGCGCGGGGTCATGATGTCAAATTTATCTGCCACACCCTTGGCGTCCAGAAGTGGTTTGACATAGGCGATTAATTCCGCGTCATGGGCACGCCCGGCGTCAAGCCAGAAAATCGCATTGCAATTCTCTGCTTTTTGACGCGCAATCGCCAGATTCACCCAATCTTCGATCGGTGCTTTTTTGGTTGAGGCTGAACGCCAAATATCACCGGCCTCGACGATATGTTCGTGCAATACCGTTCCATCCGCCAGGATCATTTTGA
>ERZ1027185.175-NODE-175-length-8928-cov-4.950073_pt1 | contig 8928 bp, 7 predicted proteins | sample MGYA00520868_ERZ1027185 | MGnify/ENA primary metagenome ERZ1027185 (study PRJEB33307, sample SAMD00078849) | marine metagenome | biome: aquatic biome; feature: sea water; material: coastral sea water | place: Japan | collected 2015-01 | depth 1 m m ...
AATTTTGAAGAGGTATCAGTATTATGAAAAGCCTTATTAACAACCAAGGCATAAATTTCACCTACCTTTTCATGCTGATAGACCTTCAAACCAGCACATGCAATAACTTCATTTTCATTTTCAATAACAATAAAATCATCAATGCTGTTATTAATAGTTTCAAAGCTTCTTGGGAGAAGCCTTCCCTCATCTACAAACGGCTTCATTAATTCGATAATTTGATTGGCTTTGCTCAACTTATAGCCTTAATTGACATTAGAAGCCGGTTATTTTAGTCTAAAATTTATATTTTTTTGCTAATTTAAATGTAATGTCAAACACTAGAAAATATTCATCTGTAGTAATTGATGGTTATGAGCGTGCTGCATCCAGAGCAATGCTATATCCAGTAGGCTTCAAAAAGGAGGATTTTAACAAGCCTCAGGTTGGTATTGCATCAACTTGGTCTATGGTTACTCCGTGCAATATGCACATTAATGATTTGGCAAGTGAAGCTGAAAAAGGGGTCAATAGTGCTGGAGGTAAAGGCGTTATTTTTAACACGATTACCATCTCTGATGGTATTTCAATGGGCTCTGAAGGGATGAAATACTCCTTGGTTTCAAGAGAGGTTATAGCTGATTCAATTGAAACGGTGACCTCTTGTCAGGGGTTTGATGGTGTTGTAGCTATTGGTGGCTGCGATAAAAACATGCCTGGCTGCGTGATGGGGCTTGCAAGGCTTAATCGCCCGTCGGTTTTTGTTTATGGCGGTACTATTCAGCCGGGAGCTAATCATACTGATATTGTAAGCGTATTTGAGGCAGTTGGAAAAAGGGCTAACAATGATATTAATGATATAGAGTTGGAACAAATTGAATCTAAAGCAATCCCAGGTCCAGGTTCTTGTGGAGGCATGTATACCGCAAATACTATGGCTTCAGCTATAGAAGCATTAGGAATGAGTCTTCCAAATTCATCTGCGCAAGATGCAATCTCTGATGATAAAAATAATGATTGCTCGCGAGCTGGAGAGGCTGTTTTAAATCTTTTAGAAAAAGATATTAAGCCCAGTGACATCATGACCAAAGAAGCTTTTGAAAATGCTATCACTTTGATTATCACTTTGGGTGGCTCTACTAACGCAGTTCTTCATTTGATTGCTATGGCAGATGCTATTAATGTTGACCTGTCTATTGATGACTTTACAAGGATTGGTGCCAATGTTCCAGTATTAGCAGATCTTAAGCCCTCAGGTAAATATATGATGAGTGAACTTGTGCAGATAGGTGGCACACTTCCTTTAATGAAAATGCTCTTAGATGCTGGCATGCTTCATGGCAATTGCATGACGGTTACTGGCAAAACACTTGCTGAAAACTTGAAAGATGTTAAACCATATGAGCCTAATCAAGAAATCATTATGCCGCTAGATAATCCAATCAAAAAGGATTCACACTTAAGAATTTTGAGAGGTAATCTTGCAACTGAAGGCGCTGTTGCAAAAATTACTGGAAAGGAAGGTTTAACTTTCAGAGGAAAGGCTAAAACTTTCGCCTGTGAGGAAGACGCACTTCAGGCTATCTTAAAAGATCAAATCGTTGAGGGTGATGTTATCGTGATTCGTTATGAGGGACCTAAAGGTGGCCCTGGAATGAGAGAAATGTTAGCTCCTACTTCAGCAGTTATGGGTAAAGGTCTAGGTGGCAAAGTCGCACTTATTACCGATGGAAGATTCTCTGGAGGAACTCATGGCTTTGTCGTGGGGCACATAACTCCTGAAGCATTCACAGGTGGAGCTTTAGCGATTATTGAAGACGGTGATGAAATCCTTATTGATGCTGAGAGTAATCGATTAGAACTTATAGTTGATGATTCAATCATTAACGAAAGGCTTGCTAACTGGAGGCAGCCAAAGCCAAGGTATACTAAAGGTGTGTTAGCTAAGTATGCAAAACTGGCTCAATCAGCTTCACGTGGAGCAATTACCGAATAATTTATTTTTAAACTGGAATAAACTCGATTTTTCTATCGTCTAAGTTGACTGAAGCCACGTTTACTTTGATTAAGTCTCCTAGTCGATAAATTCTTCCTCCCCTTTGACCTTTGAGCTGATGGTGAACATCATCAAAGATAAAATAATCCTCTTTAAGATCACGAACACTTATCAAACCTTCAACGTAAATTTCAGTTAGTTCAACAAAGAGTCCAAAGCCCGCAACGCCTGAAATAACGCCATTAAAACTCTCACCTACTTTATCCCTCATATATTCACATTTAAGCCACTGTTCGACGTCTCTAGAGGCGTCATCAGCCCTTCTTTCTGTCATAGAGAGGTGAGCACCTAATTCAACCATCCTATTAGACTGTTCTCGATGTTTATTTGACAACGCTCTCTTAATTGCTCTATGCACAAGTAGATCAGGATATCGCCGAATTGGAGAGGTAAAGTGAGTATAGTCTTCAAACGCTAGCCCAAAATGTCCCTCATTTTTTGGAGTATAAGTAGCTTGCTTCATTGTTCTTAAGACCACTGTTTTTATTATATTTTCATCCTCCCTTCCAGCAGCATTTCTGAGTAATTTAGCAAAGTTACTTGAATCTGGCTCTAAGCCACCATCTAATCTAAGATCAATAGCAGTAAGAAATTGTCTCGTTACCTCAACCTTTTCTGGTGTCGGTTTTGGATGAACCCTATAGAGAAAATCTTCATTTTCATTTTGAAGGTATTTTGCTGCAGATTGATTCGCCATGAGCATGCATTCTTCAATTAAGCGATGCGCATCATTTCTTTTACGAGCAACTATGTTTTCAATTTTTCCTTGGCTGTCAAAGAGGATTTGGCTCTCTATTCTATCAAAATCCATGACCCCTCTTTTTTGTCTCGAAATTCTGAGTGTTTGGTAAAGTCCATACAAAAAATCAATATTGCTTTCAATATTTTTGTATTTTTTCCTGAGGTTGCTTTTCTTGTTCTCTAACATTTCATTAACCTCAGTGTAGGTTAAGCGGGCATGAGAGAGCATCACTGCCGAATAAAACTTATATTCTAGAAGCAAACCTAATGAGTTAATCTCCATTTCACAAACCATGCAGAGCCTTTCAACTTCAGGGTTAAGAGAGCAAAGACCATTAGATATCGCCTCTGGAAGCATTGGCACAACTCGGTGCGGGAAGTAAACCGAATTTCCTCTCTCCAATGATTCAACATCAAGCTGTGACCCTTCTTTGACATAATGTGAAACATCTGCGATTGCAACAATTAATTTCCAACCGTTTTTAGATGGAGTCGCATATACCGCATCATCGAAGTCTCGTGAATCCTCACCATCTATCGTTACTAGTTCAAGCTTTGTTAAATCAACCCTTCCTTTTTTATCCTTTGCAAGCACTTTGTTTGGAAGTTTTGCAGACTCTTCTAGGGCCTTATCTCCAAAATTCGCTGGGATTTCGTGACGATGGATTGCTGAGTCAACCTCGACTCCCTCATCCAAATAGTTACCAATAATTGAGGTAACCTTTCCTGATGCATTTTTTTCAAGGGTTGGAGAATTTAGTAATTCGACTACAACGACTTGATTGTCAGCGCATCCGTCTATAAGCTCTATAATATCTATCTCGTGCTTAATTCTTCTATCATCTACAACAACATAACTCTCGTCTTGATTAATATGAAGACGACCCACTAAAGTCTTTACTGTTTGAGTTACCTGAACAATTTCAGCATCAAGCTTTCGGTTCAAAAGACGAACCTTGACCTTGTCACCATGAAAGACCAACTTCATTTGTTGACTTGAAAGCCTAAGATCTTTACCACCTTTATCCAGTGAGACAAAACCAAAACCTTTAGGATTGGCAATTACAGTGCCGGATATCAGGCCTCTATTAGAGTAAGGCCTGTATACGCCACTTTTGTTACAGCTTAGCTGCTTATCCCTTACCATTGCCCTTAAACGTCTTTCAAACGCTTTTTTTTGCTCATCCTCTATAGAGAGGAGCTCGAAGAGTTGCCGCTTACTTTTGGGTTTCTTTTGAATAAAACTTAAAATATGTTCTCGAGACGGAATCGGGCTTTCATATTTTTCCGCTTCACGAAGATAGTGAGGGTCTGACATAATGTGCTAAGTATAAAGCAAGCTTAGTCTTTTTTATAACTATTCAAATGGATTTTTTAATATCAGTGTCTCATCCCTATCAGGGCCAGTTGAGAGAATATCCACAGGAATCTGACTTAGTTCTTCTATCTTTCGAATATAGTCTTGAGCTTCTTTAGGTAAATCATCAAATGAATGAGTTCCGATAGTTGAGGTTTTCCAGCCAGGCATTTCAATATAAATTGGTTTAGCGGCGCTATAACCTTCTGCAGAAAATGGTGGTATTGTAGTTCTTTGGCCATCAATCTCATAGGCGATACAAATCTTTATCAAGTCCAAATCATCCATTACATCAAGCTTTGTTAAACAAATGCCGCTCACCGCATTGAGTTTAAATGAACGGTTCAATATAACCAAGTCAAGCCATCCGCATCTTCTCTGTCGCCCAGTTGTAGCTCCGAATTCGTGTCCTTTGGAGCAAAGCTCTCTTCCAACTGGATCTCCCTCATCAGTATTAACATCATAATCTAGCTCTGTTGGAAAAGGACCTCCACCCACTCTCGTTGTATAAGCTTTAACAATACCAAGAACATAATCAATATCTCTTACACCAACACCAGAGCCAGTTACCGCTCCACCTGAGGTTGTATTTGATGAGGTTACAAAAGGATAGGTGCCTTGATCAATATCTAAAAGGGCTCCTTGGGCGCCCTCAAACAGAATATTTTCAGAGTTGTCCATTTGTCTGTGAAGTTCATCTGCAACATCGATGATCATTGGCCTAATAGTCTTAGCTTGATTTAATGCCTCATTCAAAACAATATCAAAATCAACAGGTGTTTGATTGTAGTAATTTTTTAAACTAAAATTATGATAATCTACGACTTCTTTTAGTTTTTTAGCAAAAAGGTCTTCATCCAGTAAATCTCCAACGCGCAAACCTCTTCTGGCCACTTTATCTTCATAAGCAGGGCCTATTCCATTTCCAGTGGTTCCAATTGCAGCCTTACCTCTGTGTGCTTCACGAGCCTTATCAAGCTCTATGTGGTAAGGAAGAATCAATGGGCATCCAGGACTTATTTTAAGTCTTTAGCTTACCTCAACCCCAGAATCTTCTAGCTCCGCCATCTCTTATAACAGAGCTGTCATTGACAAAACAACACCATGGCCAATGAAGCATTTAACGTTACTTCTCAAGATGCCAGATGGTATAAGATGAAGTACAGTTTTTTTACCATCAATAACAAGGGTATGGCCCGCATTATGTCCTCCCTGGAAGCGAACTACAGAGCTTACTTTGTCAGTTATTAAATCAACTATCTTGCCTTTACCTTCATCACCCCATTGCGTACCAATGATTACTACATTTTTTGCCATTTCAACCCTTTAATTTCCACTTTCCATCTTCTTTTACAAAATCCACATCACTTGAACCCTTTAAATCTGTCCTAATAATATGACCCTTGACCCTTAAATTATTGACAAACTCTATCAAGTCAGAATCATCAACATTTGGTGCATTTAGCACCTTCTTGCTATCAACTTTAGTGGCTTGTTGATGAATTAAAAATTTTAGATCAAATGAGAACCCTGTTGCCTCTCTGGTTGAGTCAAATGACTGACTTAAACCATCATATCGACCACCTTGAGCGATAGCTTTTGAAAATTTTTCGCTATAAGCTGCAAATACAATTCCATCGTGATATTCATATGCTTTAACCTCACCCAAGTCAAACATTAATTTAATATCATAATCTGTAAAAAAATCATTTAGTTTTTTGAGGTCATTTATAGCTACAATGATTGAAGGCATGCCCTTGAAAACTTTTAATGCATCATCGAGCACTTCTGCATCACCATCGAGATTAATTAAAGACTTAAACTTACTAGACTCTTTAATTTGATTTTGACTTAGAAAATTATTCAGATCTGGCAGTGACTTCCTTCTGAAAATATCACGAAGAGCATCTCTATCATTATTTTGAAGTCTAGCGGCATCACACAAAGCGTTGAAAATTGCTGTATTACCAAGACTAAGTGTTGGGGTCGATATATCTAAAAGCTTTAGAGAGGAAAGCATTAAAACAATGACTTCGATGTCAGCATCTATTCCTTTAAAGCCATAAAGCTCAATACCAGCTTGAATTGGGGACCTAGAAGCATAAAAATCATCCGCTTTAGTTTGCAGGATGGCGTTGATGTAACAGTACCTATTAATATCTTTAGAATTATCTTTTTTAGAGTCAATTCTGGCAATTTGAGGTGTTATATCAGAGTGCACTCCAAGCATACGAGCTGAGACTGAATCAAGAAACTTGAAAGTTTTATCATTGATAGATTTGGATTTTAATACTAGGTTGTCAGCATATTCAATCATTGGAGGTACTACTATTTCGTACCCCCAACTTTGATAAAGATCTAGTAATGCTCTTCTAGCGCTTTCGAATGCAATGGCCTTATTACCAGTGAGCTCATCAATGCCCTCAGGTAGCTGCCAATTACTCATGACCCTAAATTAATTAGCTGGGTTAAAGTAGCGGAAAAACTCAGAATCTGGATTCAATACTAAAATATCACCTTGATCACTAAATGATTTTTTGTATGACTCAAGTGAACGGTAGAACGAATAAAAATCCACATCTTGATTATAAGCTTCAGCATAATTGCTTGCAGATATTGCATCACCCTCACCGCGAATCTTTTCAGAATCTCTATAAGCATCTGCTAAGATAATAGTTCTCTCTTTGTCTGCAAAAGCTTGAATCTTTTCAGCCTCCTCAGCACCCTCTGATCTATACTTATTAGCAAGGCCTTTTCTTTCAGTTTCCATTCTGCTGTAGACAGAGTTTCTAACTTCTTGAGAAAGCTCAATTCGCTTGATACGAACATCTATTACTTCAATACCATACTCGTCTTCAGCAATTGTTTCTAACTTAGCTTTAACATTTGCCATGATCGCTTCACGTTCATCTGAAACTACTTCAATGATAGTCCTCTTAGAAAACTCTCCTCTAAGAGCATCCTGATTATTCTGAGCTAGTCTCAAGTTAGCAGCTGACATAGCGCCACCTGTTGAAATATAGAACTTCTCAGTATCAACAATTCTCCATTTGACATATGAGTCTACAACCACATTCTTTTTCTCAACAGTTAAGAATGATTCAGCAGCTGAATCCAAGGTCTGAATTCGTTTGTCAAACGAGACAACATTGTTCACGAATGGTGTTTTAAATTTGAGTCCTGGCTTGCTCTCTACCGATACAATTTCACCAAGCCTCAATTTAATTGCTACTTGTGTCTCATTAACAGTATAAAGACTCGATGAGAGAAGAATAGCACCCAAAACAGCTAATACAATAATTATTCTTTTCATTATCTATTCTCCCTTGAACGTAATACACCTTGATCATTTGAACCTCCTGAAGGAGTCTGCTGGAAAGAGTTCGACGAAGAAGTTGATTTTATTTTCTTGGAAGAGTTAATCAACTGATCGATAGGCAAATACATCATTGAGTTAGAACTCGAGTCAACAATTACTTTATTAGTTGAACTTAGAACCTCTTCTAAAGTCTCTCTGTAAAGCCTTTCCTTGGTAACCTCTGGAGCTTTAGTATATTCAGTTAGTATTTGACTAAAACGATATGCCTCACCTTCAGATTTTGAAACAACTTCTGATTTATAAGCTTCCGCCTCTGCAAGAAGTCTCTGGCTAGCACCTCGAGCCTTCGGAACGATATCATTAGCATAGGCTCTGGCCTCATTAATATATCTTTGCTCGTCCTCACGGGCTTTAACAACATCATCAAAAGCAGCCTTAACCTGAATTGGTGGCTGAGCATCTTGCATAGTTACATTAGTGATCATAAGGCCTGCATTATATTCATTAAGTAGTGATTGTGATGCAGTTTTAACGTCTTGAGCAACCTGTTCACGACCGGTTGTCAGTACATAGTCCATAGTGCTGTCTCCGACAACTTGCCTAATTACACTTTGCACAACGTGACTCAGAGTAAGCTCTGGATTGAACACATTAAAAAGATATGCCTGAGCATCAGCAATTTTGTACTGAACAGCGAGCTTAACATCAACCATGTTTTCATCTTTGGTAAGCATGAGAGACTCAGAGCTAACACCACCGCCATAGGAATTTTGAACATTTCTAAATCCAATCTCAGTTGAGCGTACTTGTTCTACGTTAACCTTATATACTGATTCAATTGGATAAGGAATATGCCAGTGAGGTCCTTGCGTTGCAGAAGCTTGAAAGGCTCCAAATCGAAGCACAACTCCTCTTTCCGCTGGGTCAACAATATAAATACCAGTTGCTAGCCAAACAATAAACGCAAGAATAAGAACATACTTAAAGCTGCCTTTAGCTGCCTTACTAGCTCCTGAATTACCCGGCGATTTACCACCAAAGGTAGAGTTAAATTTATTTTTAAAATCTTTTAATACTTCATCTAACTCAGGTGGTGTTTGATTATTATTATCATTCCAAGCCATTTGGGCTCCATTTTTATTATTACTCACGCAGTATCCTTAAAAAAAATTAAGTTGAAGATAAGATATGGTCATATTTGAAAAAAACAAGGTGTAGAAGAATTTAAAAAAACTTCAATATAAAAAAAATCATTTTACCCATAAATTTAATTAGAAATACATTTTAAGATTAAGAATAAACATTCAAAATCGGAGCAATTTTTCCTTTACTTATAATGATAAAATATTGTTTTCTGATGGCAGCTAATTATATGAAAAAATATTTAATCTTTCTTGTTTTAATTGCTAGTCACAATTCTGCCAGTGCCAATGGGGTCAATCTTAGCTGTGCTCTTGATCAAAACTTGTGTGACCG
>ERZ1027185.179-NODE-179-length-8796-cov-5.558517_pt1 | contig 8796 bp, 5 predicted proteins | sample MGYA00520868_ERZ1027185 | MGnify/ENA primary metagenome ERZ1027185 (study PRJEB33307, sample SAMD00078849) | marine metagenome | biome: aquatic biome; feature: sea water; material: coastral sea water | place: Japan | collected 2015-01 | depth 1 m m ...
GTAGAGTAATGCTCCCGTTTCTGAAATATGTTCTGCAAGATTTGAAGTATCTGAGATTAACGTTTCTAGACAACTTGAGCAAGTTAATTCTCTATTGATTAAGTCATTAACATATGGCTCAATATTTTCCCATGATGATGCATCGAAATCATTAGGGACGAATGACAATTAATCACCTTTTATTGATTGACTTCGGTCCAACTGGGAGATGATATTCATCTTTTGAATACTTAGCAAGTTTCCAAACTTTAACTGCATTCTGAACTTTTTCTCTTATCGCTTCTAAATCTGGATGATCTGGATTTTCATGTTGAATCCAACATGCTGTACAGTACCTTTTCCCATTGTAATCGAGATAGTTACCTGGGGTGCAAACTATTCCACAATGTGAGCAATTTCTGTAGCCGTAGTACTTCGCCATAATCTCTCTATTGTCTGCTCAGGTATTTTACATATCAGTTTGTCCCTCTAAATATTTCCCTTAGATTAGAGATTGGACGATACCAGGTGTAGAAGAAAGCATTCTTCTAATGATTTACTTTCTATGATTGTATTTTCATAAACTATTCTTTTGAGTCCTTCTAAAGTAGGGTTTGGCCTTTGTGAGATTAATGAACCATTCATTCGTTCAATCAAATAAATGGCTTCTAATTCATGATTATTATATACTTCACGATTGATAAAATTATCTTCGACTTTCGGACTTAGTTCAATATCAGGCAGCCTTATTATCCATGCAGAATGATCACTGTTTCTAATCCCAGCATTTTCGAATGCTATTCTTACCTGGTGTGTCCCTGCAATAATTCTCAGAAATTCTGCATCTGGACTATTTGCAATCATTTTTCCTTTTATTTGATTTCTTTTCATAGAATACCATGCTGTCCAAAGATGTTTTTCACTAGCGGCAACGTCAAATGCTAGCAATAGCCATTTTTCATCTGGTCTTAAACGATTGAAAGTCGCCAATATTTCTTTAACATCGTCTATTTCTTTATCAAATTTGATTCCCCATGCAGGGAACCATGGCATCTGCTCTCGAATCACTGTATGAGGCGATGGACTCTAATTCAATAATGATTCTAATCATTTTGTACGCTGACTGGTTTCTATAGCATTTTTTACTATCTTATTTACTAATTTAGTACTCCATCCTCTTAGTTCTGAAAGTTTGATCTTGTCATTTTCAGTTAATAATGCAATATCTTTGACATTAGCTACTCCTAACTTTTCTACCATCTCTCTCGCTCTAACTCTACCTATTCCTCTTAATGAGACTAAGGAAATTAAATCTGATTTGCAACCGTATCTAGTTCTCCTGTGTGTTTCATCTATCGCCTCGAATAGCACACGGTGTGATTCCTTATTCATTCTCGATAATTCTTCATCTTCCATAAGAATAACTCTAGTAGAATAAAGTAACCATTCAGCTAAATCGACTCTACTTCTCAGGTCTCCTGGCTGAACATTCCATTCAGTTTCTAAATCATTCATACTTGTCTCTTCAATCCATGATTGTAAAACTAAGGCGCCTTTCATTCTTCTTTCGTCATCTAAATCTACACTCTGTGTCAGTAACTCTCTTTCATGTCCATAAAGTGCATCTTGAATTTTCTCTAAATCTTTCTTTTGGGGCCATAACGGTATGAAATCCGGCGTACACGTCACTAAATGCAATAAACTGAAAGGAGAGATTTGTCTTTCTAAATCTACACCTGTTAAAATTTTCATTGCATTAGTTAATCCATCTTTTAGTATCTTACCTGTAACTGGATTTAGATACAATCTAGAAATTCTTAGTCCTAAAGAAGTTGCCGAATATACCATTGAGGGTGGATCTGGAACTTCAATTTCCTCAACTTCATAATTACGGGCTTTCTTGAATCCAAAGATTGCATGAACCTTTCTTGGAGTAACGTCTGAGAAATTATTTTGATTATTATTAAGATTCACTCCAGATATTTTCGTTGCAGATTCAGCCCAATTTGAGACTTCATCATCCCAATTTTCCTCAGATTTCCTCCCACTTTCTTCCTTTATTATTCTCTCTTTAACCCTCTTAGATTCTCCTTCCTTAGTTATCATATCATTATCGTAAAGCCATTTTATTACTCTATCAATTTGATTCTCAAGATATTCAGATTCTAAATGTGTTGATAAGAAAGTTTTACTGAAAAATTTACCCAAAGCATCTCTATCATTCATGTCACTAGTAGCAATTAAGGAAAGGATATGTGTCAACATAGCAGGGTCCTCTTCCGCAGTTTGAGCATTAGGATTGGCTAGTTTTGATGTTATTTCTTCTGGTTCGCTTAGTAAAAAATGTTCTACATTTTTAATTTCATCATCCAGATTTTTAGATATAATCCAGGCATCACCTCTCTTGTCATATTTCGGCCTCCCGGCTCTTCCTAACATTTGCTTTATTTCCATAATTGGCATAGGCATATTTCTACTAGCTGCGGTGCTCCATCTTTTCACATCTCTAATTATTACTCTTCTAGCCGGTAAATTGACTCCTTGTGCCAAAGTTGGTGTTGCCACTATACAAAATAAATCTCCACTTTTGAATAATTCTTCTATATTTTTCCTCTGTTGATTACTCAAACCTGCATGGTGAAAGGCAATTCCCCCTTTTACAGAGTTTGATAATTTTTTCCCTAAAGGTGAGGAATTTTCGTTTTGATTAATAGATTCAGAAACTTTGTTTAATTTAACAAATCTATCTCCATTATCAAAATTTGGTTCATTTTTAACACGATTCAATATATGCTTTGATAACTCCCTTGCTTCTTTCTGGGAACTTTTTCTTGAATTTACAAAAATCAATAGTTGTCCATTATCTGATATAGTATCATCGAGCGCAGCATGTAAGACTTTTTCCTTTTCTCCATTTATTATTCTTGGCTCCGGCCATTTTTCATTTCCTTTCCCATCAATTCTATGGACCTTTACTTGTAATTCAGTTAAAGTCCCTGAATGAAGACTTACTGGTCTCCATTCTGATTGAATTAATTTAGCCCCCAACCATTTAGCTAATTCTTCACTGTTACCAACTGTGGCCGAAAGAGCAATAATTTGTGTATCCGGTTTTTTATGCCTTATCCTTGAAATCAATACTTCCAACGTTGGTCCCCTAGAATGATCATGTAATAAATGAAATTCATCACTAACAATTATCCCAATATTTGAAATTATATTTGATCTATTTCTCAATAATGAATCTAACCTCTCACTTGTACATACCAAAATATCTGAATCTTCTATAGAATTAATTTCTACAGACCTGTCACCTATAGCCAATGCTACCTTCAGCCCCACAACATCTGCAACTTCTTTTAATTCGTCATATTTTTCACTAGCTAACGCTTTCAGAGGGACTACATAAATAGCTTTTTGATTAATCAAATCATTTTTCAACCTATGAGCAATAGTCAAATGTGCTACAAGAGATTTTCCACTGGCAGTAGGAATCGTTAACATTAAATTTTTTCCACTTAGTGCATGAGGCAATGCTTCTTGCTGAGGAGGGTATAATTCTTTAATACCCCATTTCTCTCTCAATAAATTGACTATATCTGGAGATAAACCCAGCTGTTCAATAGTCTTTTTTGAGCCTCCGCCAGAGTGCGACACAAACATTCTCATAATCGGCCGTTCTAAAGGATGTCGCGTCGTTAGTTCCATCGGTGGTATGCTGGATGACCTTCCTTCACTGCAACAAATAGCCCTTCTCCAGTTGCACAAATTTTCCCATTTGCTTCTAAAGTCATTTTGACATTTGCCCTATCTTCACTTAATTCGCTTACAGTAGCTATAATTTCTAATTTAGAATCAAGTGGAGTTGGCCTTCTAAGCTTCAAACTAAATGTTGCAGTTACAGTGCATGGAGGATTTTTATCTTCTTTTTGTTCCATCAACGCCATAGTCGCTGCCCAATTACCATGACAATCTAGCAAGGTGCTAATAATTCCACCATTTATAATTCCAGGAAAGGCTTGATGCTCAATCTTTGTTTCAAACTCCATTTTGAGTCCTTTTTCGGTTTCAAATGATTTAATTTGTAATCCTTTTTTATTAGCGGGACCGCACCCAAAACAGATACTATTAGGTGCGTATTTATCTTGTACAGATATACTATGTTGATGCTCCATGCTTTCTCACAGAGGGTATAGGGAATTGAATGATTCCATAAATCAGTCATCAGACTATCTTAATTCAAGAACCGCCTCCGAAGTTCGTTGTCTTCCGCTGATGATGAAACTAAATCGCCGTCTTCGGCTAGTAAACAATCACCAGCGCCACGCAAAAATAGGCGTCGGCGTAAACCTCTCAAAGTAGCAAATCAGTTGTCTTTGAAGCGCCGTAAAGAGATTGAGAAGGCATTTGAGAAAAAATCTCCGTCTCCAAAGAAGTGGTCTAGAGAAAGTGGCCCCAAAACTCATCTATTTGATCGTAAAAGAATAAAGCCTGGGAGTATTAGAAAAATTGATTTTAATCTTCTAGATGTTGAGATTGGAGATTCTTGGCCTATTCCAATCACAATTATTCATGGCTCAAGACCAGGGCCTGGAGTGACAATATTAGGAGCAGTCCACGGGAATGAACTTGTTGGTCCTTTAGCTTTGACATATCTATGCGGTCCTAATTTCATGGGTCCTGGAGAAGAAATTGACCCTTCAATGTTATCTGGAACAATAAGGATAATTCCAATAATAAATATTCCTGGTTATCGTCGTCAAACTAGAAAATTTCCTGACGGTAGAGACTTGAATAGAAATTTCCCTGGTAACAGTGAAAGTAATACAACATCTAGGATAGCGAGCCGTATTTGGAAATCTATTATTCAAACTTCTGATCATATAGTTGATTTGCACACTGCTGCTCCGGGAAGAACTAACATGCCTCAAATTAGAGCCAATCTAGCTCATCCTGAGAGTAACAGAATTGCTAGATCTTTTGGTATAGAAACTATTCTAGATAATGAAGGACCAAAAGGCTCTCTTAGAAGGGCTGCAAATAAATCAGGAATTGGTTGCATTACCTACGAAGGGGGAGGTTCTAATGAGGCAGATCCTGAGTCAGTACAAGTAGCAATATATGGAGTTCTTAATGTTCTAAGAAGTTTAAGAATGATTCCAGGTTATCCGAATAGACCACATTTTAGAATTCTAGCATCTGGTTCTGTTTGGATTAGGTCCAATCAAGGAGGTTTACTGGATATATTAGCGCCTGCGGGAAGTTTCGTAGATGAGGGGGAAGTAGTTGCTACAATCACCGATCCTGAAAGGCCAGGAATTAGTCATGATGTTTATTCTCCAAGTCGTGGTTTATTGATTTGTACCGCAACTCATCCATTTGTTACAGCCGGAACCCCGATAGGACATTTGTTACCAATGAAAACTGGGATAAAGACTCTCCAAAAAAGGCTTGACGAAGAAGGTTGTTTGATAATCAGTGGTTCTGATGGGGAACCCCCATGGAGAGAAGATGATGATGTCGAAGATATTCCAGTTGAGGGCGAATGGTCAGGTGGAAGTCCAGACGCTGAATGGGGACAAAACGAACAGCCATCTCCTGAAGAAGAATCATGAATTTTATTCTTCGACGACTCTAGCTGGTAGGTCTAATAATTCTACTTCATCCTCAATCTTTTTACTTGGAATGGTTACTATTGGAATGTTTGCTGTTAAATTTGGTAGTGATTCTTCGTAAGCATTGTTCTGTATTTCTAATAATGATAGATCGGGTGCTGAAGGCAATTCTGTTTTCGTAAAAGAATAGTCATATTCAATTTTATTTGAAGGTATACTGTATGCTGTGTACGCTTCTTCTAAGCGCTTTTTTTGCGTAATTCTGTAATTTACAAACACACCTGCTAAGAGAATTGTTATTACCATTCCAGATAAGAATAAGATTCCTAATCCACTGGTGAGGAATGATATCAAATTGTCAAATAACGTTGGAGGAGGGATCCAAACTACCATATCAATTTCCCAAATAAAATTAGTTGAAACTCCTGAGTCAATAATTGTAGCAGTAATTTGTTGCCTACTTGTCCCATTTGCACATAGCAATAAAGTCAAATTATCTTTATTTTTACCACATTCTAATTCATTTATGACCAGTCTTGAACCTTGATTTGAGATATTTTCTGTCAAGTCGTAATCTCCAATATGCCAGATAATTTCAGTATTTATTTGTGAAGGGATATTATTCAGACCAAAAATCAGTGTTTCATTTACAGAATCCCATTCATGAACAATCTGAGTTCTTGGTACTGTAAGAACTAGATTTTCTCTTCTCAAATTGTCATCGACTAAATCATTACAGTCATCATCTAAACCATTCCAAACTTCTATCGAACTGGGGTTAATTTCTGAATTCAGATCATTACAATCTTCAAAATCATAGTAATCATCATTATCATTATCGAAGTTAAATGTCAAAGGATCTGACATTTTAGTAAGAACTTCTAATCCATCATTAATTCCATCTCCATCTGTGTCTTCATCATTATAATCAGAAGTTATGTTGTGGTACTCCTCAAAATCTGAAAGACCATCATTATCAGTATCAATTGTATAGAAATCTTCGTCTATATCTCCATCACAATCATTGTCTTTTTTGTCTAGCATTTCAATTAACGAGGGTGAAATTTCAATGTCATCATCATTACAGTCTTGGAACCAGTACCAACCGTCACCATCACTATCTTCATCGAATACTAGAGGGTTAGCGCCTAATTCAGCATATGTGTTTACTTCAATCCCATCTGGTAATCCATCATTATCGGTGTCTCCATCATTGGGATTAGTAGAAATAAAATAATATTCATCGTAATCAGATAGGCCATCTGAATCAGTATCTAAATCAATAAAATCTTCATCAACCTCATCATCACAATCATTGTCAATTGAATCCAAAGCTTCAGTCAGGCCGGGTGATCTGAGAATATTATCATCATCACAGTCTTCAAACCAATACCATGTGTCACCATCCATATCTTCATCGAAAATTAATGGATCTGCTCCTAAATCTGAGTATAGATTCACTTCCGATCCATCATCTAATCCATCATTATCTGTATCTGCATCTCTATAGTCTGTGTTATGTATATGATATTCTGGCCAGTCTTTTAATCCATCATTATCTCTATCAGTAAAGTTAAATCCTTCATCAATATAATCATCACAATTATCGTCAAATCCATTCAGTTTTTCTGGTTTTCCAGGGTTTATTTCTGCGTCCTGGTCGTTACAATCGTTGAAATGGTAATATAAATCAGAATCTTCATCTGCATCATAAACTAATGGATTACTTTGCCAGAGATTAATTTCTGCACCATCGTTTAACCCATCTGAGTCAGTATCCTCATTGTTAGGATTTGTCTGATGAACTGAGATTTCAACTGAGTCTGATAACCCATCTAAATCAGAATCAGCCATTGTTGCATTTGTAAAATAAACAAATATCTCGTCATAATCATTTATCCCATCAGAGTCAGTATCTGAGTTGTAAGGATCGGTCCCCCAGACTAGAGTTTCGTTTTCATTTGAAATTCCATCATCATCATAGTCTAAATCAATGTTCATACCGTGGATAATCATTTGCCATGAGTTCAATGTCCCTGATGTTCCAGCAGTAGTATCTCTTATTTTTAATTTCCAAGTTCCTAAGCTACTTTCATCCCAGTGATGAACCGTATTAAACATCCAATTAGAATAATCATTACCTCCATCATTATGTTCTTCAGCCAACCACGACTCAGTCCCATTTGGAGATTGCAATACTATATCTAAATCGCCTCTATTCGAATGGTCAATATCAACTACTACATCTATGCTTTCTAAACTAATATCATCAGTAATTTGAACATCAAATTCACTCCAAGAATTTGTTGATGTCGGAATAGTGAATGATGGCGAGTAAGGTCCAAATGTTAGGTTTAATTCTTCATCTACATTAGTCCAATTCTCAGCTAAGGAGACTGCAGCGCCGGCATCTATTGCTCCAAAACCATACTTATGAGATACATCGTGTCCAGCATCATTAATCTCCCAACTTGAATCATTTGGGTCATTCATTCTTGCACTATTGACTAATATATGTTGGACATCTCTCCAAGTTAGGTTTTCATTCGCTTCTAATATCAGTGCTATTACACCCGCAGCCAGCGGAGTAGCACTGGAAGTCCCTCCAAAACTATTTGTCACATTTCCATTATCATAGCCTGCATCATCTGAAGTTATGCTAGGATCATCGTGAATATCAGTTGTAGTAATACCTTCACCATCGCCATTTGAATGGGCTGCCACTAAGATACTGGCTCCTGGTTCGGAATAATATGATTGTTCTCCATAATGAGTAATTGCAGATACTGCAATAGTAAATCTACTATTTGCCCATCCATCATAATTGGCATTATCATTGCTTGTAAGACCATTGCCTGCTGCCCAAGTGATGATATTTCCTAATCCGTTCCTTCCCTCATAAGCATCATTTTCGAATGCTGCTAGCATTAATGGGCCAGGTGCATCTAATGTTTGCCCATTATCACTTGGACCCCAAGAGTTAGTGTTGATATGAGTCTCATTATTCATGAAAGATAATGCATTTGCTTCAGTAGAATCTCCTGCCCAGCATGCGATTAGAGTTGAACCAGCTAAGGTTGCATCATAAGCTGCACCGGCTACATTGATGGAATTATCTCCAGCAGCAGCAGCTACACCTCCTGCTGCGGTCCCATGTCCATTATTACTAGATGGAGTAGGGTCTGCATCATTATTACACCAG
>ERZ1027185.194-NODE-194-length-8401-cov-6.067937_pt1 | contig 8401 bp, 9 predicted proteins | sample MGYA00520868_ERZ1027185 | MGnify/ENA primary metagenome ERZ1027185 (study PRJEB33307, sample SAMD00078849) | marine metagenome | biome: aquatic biome; feature: sea water; material: coastral sea water | place: Japan | collected 2015-01 | depth 1 m m ...
TATATTAACAATATGAGGAGACCTAAACCAAAGGGTCGCTTAAGGAAATAAATACAATGCTAGATGCACCGACGATTGATCCACGTGAGCTTCGCAACGCCTTCGGGTGCCTGCCAACAGGCGTCACCGTTGTCAGCATGTTGGATGAGATGGGCAAACCAACTGGTGTGACAGTTGGATCCTTCACATCGCTTAGCATGTCGCCGGCTTTGTGCTTATTCTCGATTGGTAAACAGCAGGCAAGCGCTCGTTTGTTCAAAGAAGGCGCCCCATTTGTTGTCAATGTGCTGTCCTCTGATTTAGCAGATCTCGCATGGCAGTTTGCTAAGCCTTTGGAAGATAAGTGTGAAGGTGTAAAGCTTTCTGAGTCCTCGGTTCACGCGCCGCGCCTAAAAGATGCTATCGCACATTTTGCGTGCCACGCCCATACGATTCATGATGGCGGGGATCACAGAATTGTTGTCGGCGAGATATTAGACTTTGACCATAAACAAGGCGACGCGTTGATCTTTTATCGCGGTCAAATGCAAACGTCGGCACCTTTATGAACCGGAATCCAAAGCTAGACGAAAGCGCTCTTGGAGTGGATCGGCAGGCTATCCAGGATGATATCGTCAGTGGTCCGCGTGGCGCGGTTGTTGGGCCGGTTAGAGTTTGGCTGCAAAGGCCGGGATTGGCAAAACAAGCCCAGGCTTTGGGTCAGTACGCGCGCTATGATAGCGTTTTGCCGCAGGTCTTGTCAGAACTCGCGATCTTGGTGACTGCGCGGTATTGGTCGTCAGGATTTGAGTGGTCGCATCATGTTCCGATTGCAATAGAAGCTGGTGTGCCGAGCCATGCAGTTCATGCGATTTCCAATGCAAAGCGCTATGCCTTTGAGGACGCAAAAATGCAGGCAGTCTTTGATTTTACGGTGGAGTTGCATTTGCTAAAGGACGTCACAGACGTGACATACGACAAGGCTTTGACTCTGCTAGGACAGCAAGCTTGTGTCGATTTAGTCGGCGTTTGCGGATACTATACCCTGATCTCTATGACGATCAACGTGTTTGATGTGCCTGACGGTGAAGGCCCTGAACTGCCTGCGTTGGCCGTAGACTTGAGCGACTATTTCGCTGCCTAAGCCACTGCCGCGGCAGTCTTCGCCATGATTTTCTGAATGTGGCGGTGCGAAGATCCATTTGCGTTGTTCTGGTCTGGCTCCATCAGCCATGATCCTAACTCTCGCGCCTGCACATGCGCGCGCATGGAGGCAGGAACACGCAACGAAGAGTAGGTTTCTAACGACGTTGCGGCATGCTGAGCCAAGCACAATGCATCTTCGGCGGCTTTGGTTACACCCATCCCAACATGAGGTCTGGCAACGCAAGCAGCATCGCCAGACAAAGCAACGCGCCCATCGTGCATCGCTGTAGAATGGTGATCATAGATAGGGGTGAAGAAAGGGCGTTCCGAGTGGTTTAAGATTTCCACGAATGCAGCTGGAAGCACTTCTTTCGCATGTGTGAACATCTCTTGTAAAAGGTCGCCGCGTACTAAAGGAGGTGGGATTGAAATCGGGTGATGCTGTCCTGTTTCATCCGTCAACATATTGCGCAATACATCCGCTGGGGCAGGGGAGTACCACACAAAATTATAACGCCTATGCCCCTCTCGCAGGTCATTGTTTGGCCCAGCAATCGGGTAGCCGACAACCTGGTTTTGCGCAGGCATGAAGAAAGAAAAATGTTCAAAGACTTTAGCGTGCACATCCTGTGGAATATCTCGCTCATGCGCCAACGCGCGCCATACAACGTAGCCCGCGTATTGCGGTACGACCTCGGGCAGCATCTGCGCACGAATGGCAGAGCGAAAACCATCCGCACCAATAAGCAAATCAGCGGTGCGCGTCGTGCCATCGTCAAAGAGCGCAGTTACGTTGTTAGCAGTTTGTGTGTAACCCGTGATGCGTGCTCTAAGATGATATGATCCCTCAGGGATCAAGCGCCGCAGTATTTGATGTATGCGATCCCAAGAGGTCACGACTTGTGCGAACGGCAACGTCGCAACGCGTCCACCGTTTTTATGAAATGCCACACGATTGTGCACTTGAACGCCAAGTTCTGTTAGATCTGCACCTACCGCGCGTAATGCTTTAATTAAGGCGTCGTGAGTTACGATGCCCGCGCCTCGACCGAAAAGTTCGACGTCGGTGCGCTCATAAACATCGACGTGCCATCCTACTTTGATGAGCGCTGCCGCTGCGAACAGCCCACCGATAGAGCCACCACTGACAATTGCACGTTTGATCACGAGGTCTCTCCATACTATTTATCGACTTATAAATAGTATGGTTCGCGCAGGATCAAGACTGTTTAAAGTGGATCATCCAGAGAGCTTACTCATTTCTTCCGTGTACCAGTCGCCAATCTCGCTAGCGGTCATCCAAGCGACGCCTTCGTGGCTGCCGACATAATCGAGCAGTTCTTCGAGGTAACGAATACGGTGCGGCACACCCGTCACATAGGGATGGATCGAAATCGCCATAACGCGCGCATTGTCTGCGCTTTCCGAATAGAGTCGATCAAATTGATCACGCCCGCGGCGCAGGAATTCATCAGAGCTATGTTGTTGAAGCGCGTAAACCGCGATGTCGTTCATTTCTACAGTGTAGGGGACCGTTGTGATTACCCCGTGCGGCGTATCCACTTCTTGCGGAAGATCATCAAGCACCCAGTCGGCCACATATTTCACACCTGCTTCCCTGAGCAAATCAAGGGTCTCTTCGGTCTCAGTCAGCCCGGGGCTTTCCCAAGACGTAGGACGCGTGCCAGTGAAGGCCTCAATAGTGTCTATAGCTTGATGGATCGAGGCGCGCTGATCACTCAATTTGTGCATCGGACCCTGCAAATGCCCATGGCCCATAAACTCCCAACCCGCCTCAAGCCCGGCTTGGGCAACACGAGGGTAGCTATTACAGACGTTGCCATTGATCGCTAAAGTCGTTGGAATCTCGCGCGAGGTCAAGGCTTTGTACTGTCGCCAGAAGCCAGAGCGCATACCGTATTCATGCCAGGACCAATTCGGAATATCCGGCAGTAAAGGCTTTCCCATAGGAGGTGGCAAAACAGTGCGTGGCATTGGGCCTTCGATACCCCAATCCTCGACGTTCACAATGACCCAGACCGCAAGCCGTTTGCCATCGGGTAGGGATAATGTGGGGCGATCCACAATGGCTTGGTAAGGTAGGCGATCTGTAAGGCGCATTAGAACTCCAAAAACTTCTTTAAGGCCGCGTTGAACGCATCCGCTTGGTTGAGGTTTGCGATATGTGCGCAATCAGGGATGTCTACGTAGCGCGCGTTGGGTGTCGCGGTAGACATGCTCTCCATTTCAGCTGCAGGCGCGCCTAAATCATCAGCGCCCGAAATAAATAGAGTGGGGAGCATTAGGTCGCCCAAACGGTGCTTGTAGTTCAAGGTTTGCAAAGCGCGTGCGCAGCCTGTGTAGCCGGCGATTGTTGTTTGCGCAAAATCACTGGCGAGCTGAGCGACAAGATCCGCGTTGGTGCTCAGGAAATCAGGGGTTAGCCAGCGCTCAACCGTGCCATTCCAGATCGCTGTTATTCCGTCATTTGAAATCGCTGCGATGCGGTCATCCCAACTTCTAACAAACGGCGCGGGATTGTCTGCGCGCGCGCAGGCGCAAACAATTTTGTTGAAGCGTTCCGCATGGTCAAGCCCGAGTCCGAGACCTGTCATGCCGCCCAAAGACAGTCCAACGTAGTCTGACGTCTCGATCCCAAAGTGATCAAGCACCGCAATTGCATCGGCAGTGAGGCTGTCGAAATTATAATCGCCCTCTGGGGTGCTTGATTGTCCATGACCGCGTGTGTCGTAACCGATCACTTTGTAGTGCGCTTCAAGCACCGCCCTTTGTGGCGCCCACATATCAAGACCCGCACCCAGCGAGTTCGACAGTAAGATCGCTGGTCCATCTTTCCGTCCGGTGGCTACAGCAGAAAGCGTAACGTCCGCGCGTTTGATCTCTACACGCGCGCTCATTACGATGTGCCGATTGCAGCGTTTACGATCGGCATAGTTTTCTCTGCCAGTTTGATCATCGAGTTGCGGCCAAGTTCCACATCGGCCCAATCTTTGCCGGCATAGAGTAGCTTGCCAAAGTCACCTACTTCTTCGCGTAGTGCGAGCAGATCATCCGCCACTTTGTCGGGTGTGCCCCAGATTATGCAGTCCTCAAGAACACCGTCGAGTGTTACCTCATCATCGGTCATGCTCTGGTCAGCTTTGAACAGGTTGGTGCGACCATGCTTCTTCATTTTGGTTAACAGCTGCGAATAGTAGTAACGGTAAGGACTTTGCGGTCCCAGCGCATATTCTTTCGCTGTTGCCATATCGTCCGCGACGAAAATGGATTTTGCTACACGCCAGTTCGCAGTGTCTGCTTTACGACCCGCACGCTCGCAACCCTCTACGTACTTTGGCCAATGAGTTTTGGCCCATTGCTTCAGGAGAAAGTTCGCCGAAATAGGATCCCATCCGCGTGCAGCAGCTTCGGTTACACCTTTGGAAAACGGTGCGACAGCTGTCACGACGATAGGTGGGTGCGGGCGTTGCAGCGGTTTGGTCATAATGCCTTGACCGATGGATAGTTCCATCTGTGTCTCGGTTGAGATGTTCCAGAACTCTCCTTTGATATTGTAGGGCGCTTCGGATTCCCAGATTTTCAGGATGTGGTTGATACCCTCAAGGAACATGGCTGGTCGATCCGCGTGCAGGCTTTCAAACACCTCCGCATCTGTCGCCAAACCGCCCGGAGAAATGCCAAAAATAAAGCGACCATCTAGCATGTGATCAAGCATCGCAACTTGGCCTGCTATTGCAGCAGGGTGTGTGTTAGGCAAATTAACCGTGCCGGTACCCAGATTAATTTGCTTCGTAGCAGCCGCGATCCAAGCGATGAAGCTAATGCAATGGGTGATGTTTTCAGCAGCATCAGTTGTGTGCTCGCCCACATAAGCTTCAACAAAACCAAGTTCATCTGCGAGCAAAAAGGCTGCGCGATCTTCGTGTAGTGAGGTGCGCCAATCTTTCCCCACTGGGTGAATCGGCATTGTAAAGAATCCAAGTTCCATATTCGTCTCCATAATTTTACCTAAATCTAGGGCGCAGACTGCATTTTGGAAAATTATAAAAATTGCATTTGAATATCAATAAATCAGATAATGAATTTCGGGAGAAGAGTAGCTAAGATCGGGAAAGCCAACACAAGGAAAGCGGCAACCAAAATTAAAATGAAATATGGTGCGGAGCCGATGAAGATTTTTTTCAACGTCGCAGTGGGGTCGGGTACGGATCCTCTTACTGTATAGACCAAAAGTCCGAATGGGGGTGACAAAAGACCTGCTTCGATAATTAGAATACCAAAGATCGCGAAAGCAACTGGGTCGTAACCCATCGATACAGCGAGCGGCGCAAAGATAGGCACTGTCAAAAGTATGATCGAAATACTGTCGATTAGCATTCCAAGGATTAACCAGATGAACGCCATCAGCAGTATCAGCATGAATGGGCTGAGCTGACTGGCAATGAAGATCCCTTGGATGTAGTTCACCCCGCCTCCCAACGCGAGCAGGCGAGAATACATTTGAGCGGCAATCAGCAAGAACATGATTGGCGCCGTTGTGCGGCCAGCTTGGTAGAGACTTTGGACGATATCATCGGTGCGCATTCCTTTTATGATGCCAATCACAAGCGCGCAAATAGCACCGAAGGCAGCTGCTTCAGTTGGGGTAAACCAACCTAGCCAAATACCGCCAATGACTACCATTATGAGTGCGAGAATGCCCAAGCCTCCAATCCGCTCAGAGCGTTTTTCCGCTGACGTTGGTTCAGTCATTGGTTTGTCATAAGCCGGTGCGATCTTAGGATTTATCTTAGCAGTAACAATCACATAGGCAGAAAATAATAACGCAAGCACCATTCCTGGAATGATACCGGCCACAAACAATGCCCCCACTGACATCTCAGTTAGGATTGCCCACACGATCAGTAACACCGATGGTGGGATCAACATGCCGAGGCAGGCAGAGCCTGCAACAGCGCCTAGAGCAAAGCTTTGTTTGTAGCCAAGCTTCATCATTTCAGGGTATGCAATCCGACTGAACGCAGCGGCGGACGCGATGGAAACTCCTGTGACTGCTGCGAACACGGTATTGCCCGCAATTGTCGCAATAGCGAGGCGACCAGGCAGGCGGCGCAATGTGCGATCGCAAATGCGGTATAAGTCTCCTGCGGCCCCGCTTCGCCAGACAAAATCCCCCATTAAGACAAAGAGTGGGATCACTGCGAAAACGTCCTTTCGTATGGCTTCGTAGGCGGTGTTGGACATTATCGAGAGAGCTGCTTCCGTGTTGCCACGGAACATTATGTAGACCCCTACACCGGAACATAGTGCGAGCGCGACGCCAATGTGGACTCCAAGTAAGATCAATACGATCAACACGCCGAGCATTATCAGTACAATATCACCACCCATGTTGCACTCTCCTAATTTTCTAATCGTTGCAGAGCGCCAGGCGCTTCATTTTCTAGAACCAATTCGCCGCGCCAATCGATCCAAATCATGTAGGCATAAGCAAAAGCGCCAAATGCGGACATTGCCGCAATTGCGCCTCGCACGGGCCAAGTTGGAACGCGCAGAGAGCCTTCGCCTTCGTACTCGCCAATGCGATAGGCGTCATAGAATGAGGGGATCGTACCCCAAATCAAAGCAAGAAAAAGTGCGAGGCCGAGCAGAGATGCTAAGGTACGTAAGATACGCCGCATCGCCGGTGGTACGGCATCCGAAAGGATCGTCGTGCGCAGCATCGAGCCTGAGTAGATTGCCAGAGGGATTTGCAAGAACGTGATGGTTACGATCGAATTTTGCAGAATCTCTTTGGTACCAGGAATGGGCCGTGTTAGCATAATGCGGCCCATCACGTCGCCAAAAATGAGAAGTGCAAGAACGAGCGTCCAGAATGCTGAAATAATATGCAGCATACGAGCTCCTTTGATATGTGCCTTCATTTTAGCCTCCCCTACACAAAAATTTCTTAGTGCATGAACGCTAACCGATGGCGCGTAGGGATCAAGCGCTTATTTAGCGGTTGATAAATAAATTTTGGAATTAGCCATAGAATTTCTTGACCACCGCGACGCGATGTGCAGACATTGCCTTACTTAGCAACTGATAAACAAGCCGGCTAAATTTGCAGATAGTGCTTGAAAAGCGGTCAAAGCCGCATACTCTGGGAGGAACTTGAATGAAAAAGATAGTAAACCTAAGCGTTGGGGCGCTAGCGATTACCGCTTTAGCAGCTCCACTTGCTGCAGACACGTTTACGCTGCGTATCGGCTCTGGCCACCCAAATGGTCCAGCGATATATGTGACTGATACTGCGAAATTCTTTGTACCTGAGGTTGTGCGCCGCGTTGCTGCTGAGACAGATCATGAAATCGAATTTGTCGAAGGATACGGAGGCGCAATTGCAGGTGTTGCAGAAACGCTCGAAGCAGTTCAAAATGGCATCCTAGATATCGGCGCATACTGCATGTGTTTTGAGCCTGCGAAATTGTTCCTACACAATTTCCCGTATTATGCACCGTTTGGATCAGAAGATTCTGCGCAAGCGATGACGGCTGTGCGCTCGGTTTACAACGACGTGCCTTGGCTCACCGAGCAATTTAAAAGTGAATATAAGCAAGAATTGTTGGGTCTGCATGGTTGGGACAATTACCATTTGGGAACGACGGATCCTTGGGATACGGTTGAAGACTTGAAAGGTGTCAAAGTCGGTGGCGCGGGTCCAAACTTGCCATGGCTTGAGTTCGCTGGCGCGATCCCGGTACAGTCTACATTGCCAGATGGCTATTTGTCGCTTCAGACTGGCGTATATAACGGCTGGCTGATGTTTCCATCCGCCTACCTCGGCTTCAAGTTCCACGAACCCGCGCCAAACTATACATTGGTTGGTTTCGGAGCGATGCCAGTAAATGCTCTCACAATGAACAGCCGTACGCTTGCAAGCCTTCCAGAAGATGTTCAAGCGATCATTCGTGAAGTTGGTCGAGCCTATGAAGACCAATCCGGTGCATCTTTGAACGCAGCCCAACAGCGCGGACTTGACGGTTTGGGGGCAGCGGGTGCTAACGTGAAGTCGTTACCTGCGGAAGCGCGCGCAGGCTGGGCGGCATCGCTCGTTGGTTTCCCACAGCAGCAAGCTTCTGAAGCCGACAGCCGTGGCATGCCAGGCAGCGAAGTTTTGAAGGCCTATCTCGCCGCGGCAGAGGCCGCAGGCGTTGCGTGGCCGGTGGCCTATGCTGTCGAGTAATCGACGCTTTGCAACTACACCTAGAGG
>ERZ1027185.198-NODE-198-length-8355-cov-7.000120_pt1 | contig 8355 bp, 5 predicted proteins | sample MGYA00520868_ERZ1027185 | MGnify/ENA primary metagenome ERZ1027185 (study PRJEB33307, sample SAMD00078849) | marine metagenome | biome: aquatic biome; feature: sea water; material: coastral sea water | place: Japan | collected 2015-01 | depth 1 m m ...
TATCTATCAAAGCAATATCCTCAGGCTTTGGAGAGGTAAACGGGTGGTGCATCGCGTGGTAACGCTCTGTTTCATCGTCCCATTCCAATAGTGGGAAGTCCATCACCCATAATGGTGCAAAGACCTCAGGATCTCTTAGGCCCATTTCCTCTGCGATATGAAGACGCAATTCAGAAGTTGCCTTGCGCGTCAAACGCTCTTCACCTGCCAAAATCAGGATTAAGTCGCCTGGCTTCGCGTCCGCAGCTTTCGCCCATGCAGCCTGCTGCTCTTGCGTATAGAATTTATCTACTGAGCGCTTGCAGGTACCCTCTTCATTGACTTTACAGTACACCATGCCCGTCATACCGATGTCTGGGCGCTTCACCCAATCGGTCAACTTATCAATCTGCTTGCGCGTCCATTCTGCTGCACCAGGAACCGCAATTCCAAGTACCGTTTCGGCCTGATCAAAGACCATGAAACCGAGATTTTGAGTTAGTGCATTTAGCTTGGCCAATTCCATTCCAAAGCGAATGTCCGGTTTGTCATTTCCATAGCGCTCCATCGCCTCTGCATAAGTCATGCGCGGCACACTATCAATTTCAACACCCTTTACGTCTTTCAACAAGTGAAGCAACAATCCCTCGAACGTATTCAAGATGTCTTCTTGCTCTACAAAGGCCATCTCACAGTCAATCTGTGTAAACTCTGGCTGACGGTCTGCACGTAAATCTTCGTCGCGGAAACAACGCGTAATCTGGTAGTACTTGTCGTAACCACTAACCATCAAGAGCTGCTTAAAGGTCTGCGGGCTCTGCGGCAATGCGTAGAACTTGCCCTCTTGCATGCGCGAAGGCACTACGAAATCACGTGCGCCTTCTGGCGTAGATTTGATCAAGAACGGGGTCTCAATATCCATGAAGCCTTGCTCGTCCAGATACTTACGCACTTCGATATTCACGCGGTTGCGGAGCGCCAAATTGCGCTGTAATGGACCACGACGCAAATCTAAATAGCGGTACTTCATGCGAAGCTCTTCGCCGCCATCGCTTTCTTCTTCAATAGTAAACGGAGGAGTGTTTGCTGCGTTAAGTACAACGAGCTTAGCGCTCTTAATCTCCACATCACCGGTAGGCATATTAGCATTCTTGCTGTGGCGCTCGATCACCTCACCTTCAATTTGTACCACCCACTCACGGCCCAGTTTTCTTGCCTCTTGCAATAAGTCGGTACCCCACTCTTCATTGAAAGCAATCTGAGTAATCCCGTAACGGTCGCGTAGATCTAAGAAGGTCATGCCGCCCAATTCGCGCGAGCGCTGAACCCAACCGGCTAACGTTACTGTTTGTCCTATATGTGATGCGCGCAATTCGCCGCAAGTATGAGATCTGTACATCTTTGGTGGTGTTTGAACCGCAAAAATAGCCAAACTTGTGGGCCAATTCCCTATTTTGCGTAGAAGATGATAGACCTTAACGATCACAATGTTTATATGCGTGCTGCTTTAGCGGAAGCGCAGGTTGCTGCAGAAGCAGGAGAGGTGCCTGTTGGAGCTGTAATTGTTGCCGCTGGACGGATCATAGCACGCAGCCATAATCTAACAGAATTGCTCGTAGACGTAACGGCACATGCTGAAATTCAAGCCATTACTGCAGCAAGCAACTATTTAGGCAACAAATACCTTCAAAAGTGTACACTCTACGTAACACTAGAGCCATGCCCTATGTGCGCAGGAGCCTTGTTTTGGTCACAAATGGGACATGTTGTTTATGGCGCGAGTGATGAGAAACGAGGCTATCAAAAACACGGCGGACCATTGCATCCGAAAACTAAAATGACCAGTGGAATTCTCGCGGATGAATGTGCCCAATTACTCACTGATTTCTTTGCAAACAAACGACACTAAACCACGCCATGATTCTCAGCACAATAGATATAATTGTTCTCGTCGTACTGCTACTTTCAACCGTTTTGATTGGGCTGTATTTTGGAAGAAGCAAAAAGAAAACATTAAGCGAATACTTTCTGGGCGGCCGCTCCTTACCCTGGTACATAGCGGGAATCTCCATGGTCGCTACAACCTTTGCCGCGGATACCCCTTTGGCGGTGACTGAACTTGTAGGGCAGTACGGAATTAGCGGTAACTGGTTGTGGTGGAACTTACTGGCCGGAGGGATGTTGACTACGGTCTTCTTTGCTCGAATGTGGCGTCGCTCTGGACTTACTACTGAAGTTGAATTTATTGAATTTAGATACTCCGGACGTCCTGCCGCTTTGCTTCGTGGGTTTAAGGCCGTTTACTTGGGCGGCATCATGAATGTGCTGATCATGGGCTGGGTCAATGTTGCTATGATTACGCTCCTAGAAGGGTTCTTTGGGATGACCCACGAGTCGGCCTTTATTTGGACAGGGGTTGCACTGTTGATTGTGGTCTTTTACGTAAGTTTTTCCGGGCTAAAAGGCGTGGTTTATACTGATGTATTCCAATTCGTCTTAGCCATGTCGGGCTCCATTGCCCTCGCTTATTACGTTCTAAAAGCCCCTGAAGTGGGCGGTCTTGCAGGCCTTCGCGCGTCGCTTCCTGAAGAGACGTTCTCCTTTCTTCCTTCCGTAGGGGATGGAGGTAGTGGTGGCCGTTACCAAATCTCATTAGCCTCTTTCCTTGCTTTCTTCGGAATGGTATGGTGGACCTCTTGGTACCCGGGAGCGGAACCTGGGGGAGGCGGTTACAGCGCGCAACGTATGCTCTCAACTAAGGACGAGCGCAGTTCTTTTTTAGCGAGCGCGCTATTCCAAATTGGCCACTACGCAGTGCGCCCTTGGCCATGGATTATCGTCGCATTAAGTGCGATCGCTTTGTATGGCGGACAGCACAATCTCGCTGAAGAAACACCCGATTTCATTAACTACGAATGCCTAACGGGCATCTATGACTGTGAGCCGTTAAACGCTGCGCAGCAGGCTGAATACGAACAATGGGTCGCCACATGGGAACCCGTTTATGGAGACCGCCTTCCGGAAGCACTAAAGTACCAGCAAGATTATAGATTCGGCTATATTTTTATCATGCGTGACTACCTTCCAAAAGGAGTTTTAGGGATGTTATTGGCTTCATTCTTCGCCGCGTATATGTCTACCATGTCCACCCAATTAAATTGGGGAGCCTCCTATTTGATCAATGACTTCTATTTGCGTTTTCTCCGTCCTAATGCCCCGAGACGATTAAGCCTACGTATTTCTCGAGCAGTAACGCTGCTGCTTGCGGTCTTCGGCTTATTAATCACTTCTCAAATGAACAGCATCGCTGGCGTTTGGCAGTTTATCATGGAGTGTGGAGCGGGGTTAGGTTTGGTGCTGATTTTACGTTGGTACTGGTGGCGCATCAATGCATGGGCGGAAATTACCGCGACTGTAGCCCCGTTTATCGCCTATGCCGTCGCACATTACGGATTAGCCTGGGCGTTCCCAAACAGCTTTTTCTTCACCGTTGGCTTTACTACCCTCGCATGGCTCTTAACGATGTACATGACTTCACCAGAATCCAGCAGTACACTGGTCGAGTTTTACGCTACTGTGCGACCTGGCGGCGCTTGGAAGCCTGTTGCTTGGAAAGTTGCGGACGACCCAGAAATGAAAGACGGACCCTCCACTCCAATGCTTTTATTGTACTGGGTAGGTGGTATTGCCGCTGTCTACGGTGCGCTGTTCCTTGCAGGCGCACTATTGTTTAAATGGTAAAGTAGCAATCAAAAAAAAATCCCCCGGGCGCGCTGCGCCCGGGGGATTGTATTTCTTGAAAAATCGTCGGCTTAGAGCGTACGCTTGACCTCTGTAAATCCAAAGGCTTCCACGATATCTCCAACCTTGATATCATTGAACTTTTCAATATTAAGACCACATTCGAAACCTTGACGAACTTCTTTTGCGTCGTCCTTGAAGCGCTTGAGTGAACCAAGTTTCCCCGTGTACACTACAACCCCATCGCGGATGATACGAATATCATTACTGCGCTCAATTACGCCGTCAGTAACCATACAACCTGCGATCGTTCCAACTTTCGAAATCTTAAACGTTTCTCGAATCTCAGCCGAACCTTTGATCTCTTCTTTGACCTCTGCGGAAAGCATGCCCTCCATGGCGTCGCGAACTTCATTGATCGCGTCATAGATGATCGAATACATGCGGATTTCCACTTCTTCCTTCTCAGCAAGCTTACGTGCTTGAGCAGAAGGACGAACTTGGAAACCAACAACAATGGCTTGAGAAGCCGTAGCTAACAATACATCACTTTCAGAAATCTGACCCACACCCTTATGGATGATGTTCACTTGAATTTCCTCAGTAGTTAATTTCTGTAATGAATCCGAAAGCGCTTCGACAGAACCGTCCACATCACCTTTAAGGATGATGTTGAGCTCTTGGAAATCTCCAACCTTTAATCGGCGACCAATTTCCTCTAGCGTCATCTGCTTCTGCGAACGAACACTTTGTTCACGCTGCAACTGCAGACGCTTTTGCGCAATTTGCTTCGCCTCTCTTTCGTCTTCCATGATGATGAAACGATCACCGGAAGTTGGTGCACCGTCCAAACCTAAAAGGTTTACTGGAGTGGATGGACCAGCCACTTTGATACGGTTGCCGCGCTCATCGAGCATTGCTTTCACCTTACCACTATGTTGTCCGGCGAGCACATAATCGCCCACTTTCATGGTTCCCGATTGAATCAATGCCGTACACATGTACCCGCGTCCTTTATCCAACGACGCTTCAACGATGGTACCGCTTGCATTTTTATTCGGGTTCGCTTTCAAATCAAGCATATCCGCTTCCAGAATAACCTTATCCAGGAGCTCCTCGATATTCAAACCTGATTTTGCAGAAATCTCTTGACACTGAACATTACCGCCCCAATCTTCAACGAGGACGTTTTCTTGTGCCAATTGCTCTTTAATCTTGTTTGGATTTGCAACCTCACGGTCAATCTTGTTGATGGCAATAACGATAGGAACACCTGCCGCTTGCGCGTGCGAGATGGCTTCTCTCGTCTGTGGCATGACCGCATCATCAGCAGCTACTACGATAATGGCAATATCCGTTACCTGAGCACCACGAGCACGCATTGCCGTAAAGGCTTCGTGACCCGGAGTATCCAAGAAGGTAATGGTCTGTCCAGTATGTACTTTTACACTGTAGGCACCGATATGCTGTGTAATGCCGCCTGCTTCACCTGCGATAACGTTAGCTTTTCGCACGTAATCCAATAAAGATGTCTTTCCATGATCAACGTGGCCCATTACAGTCACGATTGGCGAACGTGGTTTTAAATCTTCAGCTTTATCTTCTTCTTCAAGGAAGGTTTCCGTGACTTCCTCATCGACGAAATTGACACTAAAACCAAACTCCTCAGCCACCATTTCGAGCATCTCTGCATCCAAACGTTGGTTCATGGTTACCATAACACCGACGCCCATCAATGAACCAATAACTTCGTTCACTGAGGCATCCATCATGTTCGCGAGCTCAGTAACAGTAACAAATTCTGTTACCTGCAATACTTTGCTGTCTTCAGCTGCTTGAATGTCGGCAAGCTCTTCTCTTTCACGACGTTCTGCACGCTTGTCACGACGAATTTTAGCGCCCTTATTTTTCTTACCTGAAGTGAGCTTTTCAAGGGTCTCCTTGATTTGCTTTTGAATTTGTTCGTCTGTTAACTCCTGCTTTGCAACAACAGGTTGTTTGCGACCGCGACCTGGTCCTTGTCCAGGACCTTTTTTCTGAGGACCGCGTGTATTGTTACGGTTTTTAGGGTCGTTCTGCGCTGGAGTAGCTGCTCCGGGTCCCTGCTTCTTGATCCGTGTGCGTTTCTTTTTATTCTCCTTTGGTTTTTCAACCGGGAGTACAATCTTCTGACCGGTAAACTTTGGACCGTCAATCTTGACATACTTCGTCTTGATTTCTTGGTCTACAGGTGTGGGTGGTGTTTCCTCTTTTACTGGTGCCTTCTCAACTGGCTTTGGAGCATTGTGTGCCCCTGCGCCAGACGACTTTTTCGTGGGTGCCACTTTGGTCGGCTTCTGAGGCGCTTCCTTTTTCTTTGGCTTCTGAGCGTCCAGATCAATTTTACCCATGACCTTGAGTCCAGCAGCATCTGGAGTACTAGCTTCTTGGGGTTCATCGGGTGCCGCCTTCGGTGCTTCTGGAGCTGCTGCTTCTGGGGTTGACTCTTCTGCAGTCGCAGGAGTTTCCGCCGCTACTGGCTCAGGTTTTTCCGGAGCAGCCTCAACAGCAGGAACTGCCTCAACAGTAGGAGCTTCTTCAGCGGACTTAGGCGCAACTTCCGCCACAGGTGCCTCAGCTGTATCCTTCGTTCCTCTGAGGATTTCTTTTTCCTCTTTTACTTGTTGACTCACCTCTTCAGAACGCTTCTTCCGCGCAAGGTCGTCGGCAAATGCCGTCATCAAAACCTCGTACTGATCGTTCGTGATTTTATGGTTACGGTTGTTCGGAATTTCATGGCCGTGTTTGGCCAATTCCTCTACCGCACGGTCTAAGGAAATGTTAAGCTCTTTTGTCGCTTTACTTAATCTGACGCTACTCATAGAGTGTCTTTAGGTGTTTTCTTTATTCTTCGTCTTCGAATTCTTTCTGAAGTACTTTTATGATGTGCTCTGCTGTTTCGGTTTCCAAATCAGCACGTGAAACCAACTCTGCTTTCGTTAATTTCAACACGCTTTTCGCAGTATCACACCCAATCTTTTTCAATTCAGCGATAACCCATGCTTCAATCTCATCAGAGAATTGATCCAATTCGATATCGTCTTCAATTTCAATGTCGTCACGGTATACATCGATCTCCATGCTTACCAATTTACTGGCAAGACGGATGTTTGTACCGCCACGTCCAATAGCTAAACTTACTTGATCCGGTGCTAAAAAGGCTTCAACGCGACCCGCTTCCTCATCAATATTTAGGCTGGTCACTTTCGCAGGGCTCAGTGCACGCTGGATGTATAACTGTAAATTTGTCGTGTAATTAATTACATCAATATTTTCGTTGCGCAACTCGCGAACGATGGAATGGATACGGGATCCCTTCATACCGACACAGGCTCCTACAGGGTCAATTCTATCGTCGTACGATTCTACCGCAACCTTTGCTTTTTCACCAGGAATACGAACCACACCTTTGATGGTGATTAGGCCGTCGTATACCTCAGGAATTTCTTGTTCGAACAACTTCGCCAAGAAACGCTCGTCTGTCCGCGACATGATCACAACAGGCTTTGTACCGCGGAATACCACTTCCTTGACTACCGCGCGGATGGAATCCCCCTTGCGGAAAAACTCACGCTCGCCAATCATTTGGTCTTTTGGTAAAATGAGTTCGTTTCCTTCATCATCGTAGACAATCACTTCACGGTGACGCACGTGGTGCACTTCACCTGTAATGATCTCACCTTCTAAATCTTTATAGCGCTTGAACAATTCAGAGCTGTCGTGCTCTTGAATACGACTTACTAAGTTTTGACGGAACGCCAAAATGAATCGGCGGCCCAAATCAATCAATTTGACCTCTTCAGAAACTTCTTCGCCTACTTCATAATCTGGCTCAATTTTCAACGCTGCACTGAGTTCGATTTCCATGTTATCATCCTCAACAGCACCGTCTTCAACTACCGTACGGTTACGCCAAATCTCCAAATCCCCTTTATCGGGGTTAACAATCACATCAAAGTTCTCATCGTCTTCGTACTTTTTACGCAACTGATTGCGAAAGGCCTCTTCGATGAATGCCATGAGTGTAATTCTGTCGATATTTTTCTCCTCCTTAAACGCGAGGAAGCTCTCAATAATCGCCTGATTTTCCATTGTTTATATCTGAATAATCCTATTTAAACTTAATTGCCACTTTTGCTTCGGTAAGCGCCGTGAATTCAATTTTTAATTCTTTGTTGGGTTCGCTCTTCTTTTTCTGTGGTACGCTGAGCACAATGTACTCTTCGGCTACTTCAATGAGTTGACCTTCGTCTTCCCGATCGTCGTACTTCACTTTCAAAAAGCGTCCTTCATTCTTTTTGTATTGACGCCAAATTTTTAAGGGCCGATTCAAATCTGGGCTACTCACCGTCAAATTAAAATCTTCTTCATCGCGATCCAGTAAAGACTCCATCTTGCGATTGATCATCTTAATCTGCTCCATCGTTAGTCCGGAATCCGCATCAACGTAAGCCACAATAACATTATTTGGTTTGATTTCAAGATCAACCAAAAAGGCGTCGTTTTCCTCTACCGCCGTTGTCAATGCTGTCGCTACTTTATCGTATTCCATAAATTACCGCCAATAAAAGAGGGGACTCGAGGTCCCCCTTTTGT
>ERZ1027185.202-NODE-202-length-8215-cov-8.470833_pt1 | contig 8215 bp, 6 predicted proteins | sample MGYA00520868_ERZ1027185 | MGnify/ENA primary metagenome ERZ1027185 (study PRJEB33307, sample SAMD00078849) | marine metagenome | biome: aquatic biome; feature: sea water; material: coastral sea water | place: Japan | collected 2015-01 | depth 1 m m ...
GCCACATGATCCTCCAACTGGGGCAGATTGTCCACTGTGCGGATGGAGCCGAGACAAGCGAAAAACGGTTGAGATCCCCGGCAGGGCCGGGGGATTGGCCGCCACGCGCGCGAAGTCATTCCAGTTTAAATTCTCGGCAATGGTGACCGGCACGAAGGCGCTGCGGCGGGATAATTCTCTGCGGGCTTTTTCCAGATCACTTGGGCTGATGGCTATGAGTTTTTGCAATTGCGTCAAAACCTGATCGACATCTTCGGTCTCTTCGCGCACCAGTAAAATCCGGTAATTGGGTACATTGGCGGCAACAGAGCGTCCATCACGGTCAAACATGATGCCGCGCGCTGGTGGCAAGAGCCGCATGTTTATGCGATTTTCTTCGGCCAAAAGCCGGAATTTTTCGGCCTCCTTAACCTGAAGGAACCGCATGCGGGCACCCAGAGCCGTAACGACGCCAAGCTGTAGGGCGCCGACCAAAAGGGCGCGGCGTGACAGTTTTTGGGCCGAGTTTATGATGTCATTGGGATTGTACTTCATCTTGTGGCCCTCGACGCGCTTGGATGCATTGTTTGCGTCAGGGCAAAGCGCAGCATAGGGCGGAAGAGCCATTTACAGATCGGGTAGATCAAAATGCTCAGCAGCACTTGAACGAGATATGGTTGCAGGTCTGGAACTGGCAAAAATGTGAACATTAAGGCGAAATACTGAACCAAAAAGCTCACCGCGATCACCAAAGAGATGATGAACCATTCATAAAGAAATTGAACCTCCTTGCGGCCGCGTGTCCGCATGCGCAGGAAAATAGAGGCGCAGAGCACGATCAGCGTCCATAGGCCGGGCGGCCTTTGTAAAATGGCATCGGCAAATAAAAAGGCCAGGGTGATGAGGATGGGACTCATGACATCGGGGCGGCGCATGATCCAGGCAAGGGTGATGGCGAGCGGCACATCAGCGGGGGCGAAAGGATAGGGCAGGCTTTGCAACGGCAGAGTTTGCAACAAAACCACCAGCGCAACAATCGCGAGATAGGTCAGTTGCAGGCGCAGGATGCGCAGAGGGGGGTCTTGCATCATGGCTCCCCTCGTGGCTCAGACAGTTGCACCCCGATCAGATCACCGGCGGTTGAGATGGGCTCGCGTGGCTGATGGCGCACCACGTGTAGGAATTCCAGTCTTTGCATGTCAGCTGCCAATCGCACGCGCAGCCGTCCCGATTGGGTTTGGGTGACTTGGCCAACCAACAGGCCCGAGGGAAACACCCCGCCATCTCCAGAGGTCACCACACGATCCCCCGGGCGGACGGTTTCGGGGTCCTCCAAGAATTCTAAAGGCGGGCGGCTGGTGTTATCGCCCACGATCATCGCACGTTGTCCGTTGGATTCGATTGAGACGGCAATGCGGCTCGAGGTATCTGTGAGTAGGATCACCCGCGAGGTGCGCTCGCCCACGCCCGCGATACGGCCCACCAGGCCGATGCCATCAATGGCTGCCCATCCATCCACGATCCCATCTCGGCGCCCCACATTCAGCAGTACGGTTTGGCGGAACGGGCTGCCACTGTCAGCCAGAACCACACCTGTGATTTTGGTAAACTTTGGATCGAGTCGCACATTGTTCAAATCAAGCAGCCGCGCGTTTTCCTGTTCACGTTGGAGCGCCGCTTCTTTCCAGGCCTTCATCTGCTGCAATTCGCGCCGCAGCTCTTGGTTTTGCTGATAGATCCGCGTGTAACTGCGCGCTGAGCGTAGGATGTTGACCGCTGAGGTCACCGGGGCTGTGACAGCGGAGAAATTGGGAATAACACGGTCGGTAATTTCCATGCGCAGCCGCTCGATCCGCGGATTATCGATGCGCCACAACAAAAAAAGCCCCAGCAACATAACGATCAAAGCGCCCAGCATCAGCCGCCCAAGGGCCGTTGAATAGCGATCTGGCGTGTTGCGATCCCGTGCCATAAGCTCCCCTAAGGGTTGAGCGGTTAACGTTTAACTGTCGTAGTCAATAACATGGGCGAGCTGTTTTTCATATTCCAAAGCCTTCCCCGTGCCAAGCGCCACGCAGTTGAGGCTTTCTTCTGCAACCGAGACAGCCAGGCCGGTTTGTTCGCGCAGCGCCAGGTCCAATTCGCCCAGCAAAGCGCCACCGCCGGTCAGCATGACGCCGCGGTCTACGATATCGGCCGCCAGATCTGGCGGGGTGGCCTCCAAGGCGGTCATGACCGCTTCGCAAATTTGCTGCACCGGTTCTGTCAGGGCTTCGGCCACTTGTGCCTGGCTGATTTCGGTTTCTTTGGGCACGCCATTGAGCAGATCACGTCCTCGGATGGCTATGGCTGCACCGCGCCCGTCGTCGGGCATACGCGCGGTTCCGATTGTCGTTTTAATCCGCTCAGCTGTGGCTTCCCCGACCAAAAGGTTATGCTGGCGGCGCAGATAGCTGATAATCGCCTCATCCATCCGGTCACCACCGACGCGTGCCGAGCGCGCATAGACGATATCTGCCAAGGATAGAACCGCGACCTCTGTTGTCCCGCCGCCGATATCCACAACCATAGAGCCGGTCGGATCCGTGATGGGCATGCCTGCACCAATGGCCGCCGCAATCGGCTCTGCAATCAGGCCAGCCCGGCGCGCCCCAGCCGAGAGGACCGATTGGCGAATGGCGCGTTTCTCCACCGGCGTGGCACCATGAGGCACGCAGACGATGATTTTTGGCTTGGAAAAGGTGGTGCGCTTGTGAACTTTGCGGATGAAATGCTTGATCATTTCCTCTGCGACGTCAAAATCCGCAATCACCCCGTCCCGCATTGGGCGAATGGCTTGAATAGAGCCCGGTGTCCGACCAAGCATGAGCTTGGCATCTTCGCCGAAGGCCAGCGCTTTTTTCTGACCATCTTTGACTTGATAGGCCACAACCGATGGTTCATTTAAAACGATACCCTTGCCGCGCACGTAGACCAGAGTATTGGCTGTGCCCAAATCAATCGCCATATCTGAAGAAAACAGACCACCAAGTTCAAACATCCGCAACGCCCCATCGGTATGAACCTAAGCCGACACAGGCTTAGAATTTTTTCATCTATAAGGTTTTGACAACGCCTTTCCAAGGCCTTGTAAGGTGGTTTTCACCCTACAAGGCGTCAAATTAGAGAAATGGGCGGGGATCAGCCGGCGTCTTTATAGGAAACCGATTTCAAGTCCTCTCCGGGTGCGGATTTTTCGCGCCGAACGATCAAGCGGTTTAACGCGTTGATATAGGCTTTGGCTGAGGCCACCACGGTATCGGTATCGGCCGATTGTCCGGTTGCGATCTTGCCGTCTTCCTCCATCCGAACGCTCACGGTGGCCTGCGCATCGGTCCCTTCGGTCACCGCATTCACTTGGTACAGCTGCAAACGCGCCGCATGCGGGTAAAGCTCTTTGACCGCGTTAAAGGTTGCATCGACCGGGCCGTCACCTGTGGCGGTGACACTGCGCACAACCCCATCAATGGATAACTCCAAGCTGGCCTCCTGCGGACCTTGGGTGCCGCAGACCACGCGTAAAGATTTGAGGTTGAGGTGATCGGATTGCTCGTCGGCGGTATCTGCCCGAACCAAGGCAAGAAGATCTTCGTCAAACACTTCCTTTTTGCGATCCGCCAGATCTTTGAAGCGCACAAAGACGTCATTCAATTGATTGTCTGCCAAATCAATGCCCAGATCTTTGAGCTTGGAGCGCAGCGCGGCGCGGCCGGAGTGTTTGCCCATGACCAGGTTGGTTTCGCCCAATCCAACATCTTCAGGCCGCATGATCTCAAAAGTCTCGGCATTTTTCAGCATGCCATCTTGGTGAATCCCGCTCTCATGGGCAAAGGCATTTTTTCCGACGATGGCTTTATTAAACTGCACCGCAAAGCCTGAGACCGTGGCCACGCGACGGCTAATGGCCATTATTTTTGTGCTGTCGATCTGCGTGCGGAAGGGCATGATGTCATTGCGCACTTTCATGGCCATCACGACCTCTTCGAGAGCGGTATTGCCCGCGCGCTCTCCCAAGCCATTGATGGTGCATTCAATTTGTCGTGCGCCGGCGTCCACAGCGGCCAAGGAATTGGCGGTGGCCATGCCAAGATCATTGTGGCAATGGGTGGCAAAAATCACCTCTGTGGCACCGGGCACGTCTTTGATCAAACGCCGGATCAGCTCTGCGCTTTCGCGCGGCGCCGTATAGCCCACTGTATCAGGGATGTTGATCGTGCTTGCGCCGGCTTTTATGGCGATTTCAATCGTGCGGCAAAGGTAGTCATATTCTGTGCGCGTGGCATCCATTGGCGACCATTGCACATTGTCGCATAGATTGCGCGCATGTGTGACGGTTTCGTGGATGCGCTCGGCCATTTCATCTTGGGTCAGATTGGGAATGGCACGGTGCAGGGGGGATGTGCCAATAAATGTATGAATGCGGGGCTGGGCCGCATGGCGCACCGCTTCGGCGCAGCGATCAATATCTTTGAAATTGGCACGGGCAAGGCCGCAAATCATGGAGTTTTTGCTGCGTTTTGCGATGTCGCTGACGGCCTTGAAGTCCCCTTCCGAGGCGATTGGGAATCCGGCCTCAATGATGTCAACGCCCATATCGTCAAGCATTTCTGCCAATTCAAGCTTTTCGGAATGGGTCATGGTTGCGCCGGGGCTTTGCTCGCCGTCACGCAAAGTGGTGTCGAAAATATATACACGATCTTGGGTCATAGGACTGTTCTTCTGCTAGGGTTTTGGGAAGGTTCGGCGCTGGGCTTAGGTGAGCGTCCCGCGCCGCAAAGCACGCTCAGCCTAGGCTAAGTGTTAGAAGGAGGAGTTGCTCAGTCAAATGTTCCATGGCCATAGGTATAGCTGTGATTTCGCAAATGGGAAGTGAAAAATAGGACAAACCCCATTGCACGCAAGCAATTTTTGGCAAAATACGGTGATTTGGTGGCCGTGTTGGTGATGCGCCCTACCTCAGGCCCATGAAACGGATTTTGATCATCGGTGCCTCGGGCGCGATTGGAGCGGCTCTGGCAGAGACCTATCGCAGCCAGGGTTGGCAATGCACGGGCCTGTCTCGCAAAGAGCATGGGTTAGATTTAACACAAGAGCACAGTATCGCCCCCGCAATCGCGACGCTCAAGGGCCCCTTCGACACGATCGTCATAGCCACGGGGGCGTTGACGCTGGACGGGGTTGGACCGGAAAAGACCATTAAGGCTGTGACGGCACAAACCATGGCGGCCCAGATGCAGGTCAACGCCATTGGTCCAGCGCTCATTCTGGGGCAGATTGGGCCTTTGCTGCCGCGTGATCGCCCTGCACGGATTGCGGTTCTCTCTGCGCGTGTAGGCTCGATTGGTGACAACCGGCTGGGGGGCTGGATATCCTATCGCGCGGCCAAGGCTGCCCTAAATCAAATTTTGCGCACCTCTGCGATTGAATTGGCCCGCAGTCACCCACAGCTGTCATGTTTTGCTCTGCATCCTGGCACTGTCGACACGCCGCTAACCCGGCCCTTTTCAGCCAAATATGACGCGCGCCCCGCGCCAGAGGCTGCCGCAAGACTGCATGAGGTTATTGAAGCGCGCGGGGCCCATGAGACTGGGCAATTTTTCGATCAGAACGGATCTATCGTCCCGTGGTGAACAGCCGCCTGCCTCATTCGGAGGGGCTGGCCACCTCGCCGGGCGCAGGTGCCGCGTCGTCGGCCGTCTGTAAAACGCCATTGTCCCAAGTGCCGCTCTGCACGCCGCCGGTGGCATAGCGCATCGTGCCGGTGCCCTGGCGACGACCATCGACAAAGCTTCCCGTGTAGACGTCCCCATTGGCATAGGTGGCGGTGCCAAAGCCGTGGATTTCGCCGTCGAGCCATTCGCCCGTATAGCTAAAGCCATCCTTCATTTTGATGTAGCCTTCACCGGAGCGCTGCCCCTCGACAAACCCGCCAACGTAAGTCGTGCCGTCGCGGTATCGCGCTTGCCCGGCACCGTGGCGCTTGCCCTCTTTCCAGTTACCTTCATAGCGATAACTGTCGGAAAACGTCATAATGCCATAGCCATGGTTTTGCGCATTTTTAAAGCTGCCTTCATAGACCAGCCCATTGGGGTAGGTTGCTTTGCCGGCCCCTTCAATGACCCCGGCTTTCCAATTTCCCTCATATGTCGAGCCATCTGGATATGTGATTGTGCCCACACCCTCCGGCAGATCATCCAAAAAGGCGCCAATATAGATCGACCCATCCGGGTAGCGCACTTCACCGCGCCCTGAGATTTTGCCATTCTGCCAGCTGCCAGAGTAACGATAGCCATCGGCGGCGAGAAAAGTGCCATTGCCGTGGCGGCGGTCTTTGTGGAATTGACCTTCGTAAACATCGCCATTGGCATAGACAACCTTGCCACGCCCTTCGCGCTTACCATCTTGCAAAATCCCAGTAAAAACATCGCCGTTGGCATGGGTGAGGGTGCTCTCCCCATTGATCTTACCTTTGGTCCAATTGCCCTCATAGATCACCCCATCGGGCATGGTGAGAATGCCAGCTCCAGAGCGCTCGCCGGCCTCAATGGAGCCTTGGTAGACCGCCCCGTCCGAATAGATAATGGTGCCGGTGCCCTGTTTTTCGCCGTCAACCCAATTGCCCTCATAGCGATATCCGCTGTCAGAGGTGAGAATACCCTGGCCGTGGTGTTTGGTGTCGCGAAACTGACCCTCATAGCGCAGGCCGTTCGCATAAACCGCCACGCCTTCTCCGTCGATTTTGCCAGCCACCCAGCTGCCTTCATAGGTGCCACCGTCTGCATAGGTTATGCGGCCGTTTCCCTGGGGCTTTCCGTTCGAAAATGCGCCTATGTAGACCGACCCATCAGGAAAGATTGCCTCACCTTGACCAGAAATTTCACCATTTTCCCAATTGCCGGTGTATTTATATCCGGACGGTAGGGTGTAGGTGCCTTGGCCGTGTTGGCGACCGTTTTTGAACGTGCCCTCATAATAGCCACCGTCTTCATATTGTTTCGACTGGATCGTGGCCGTTTGCGCCTGGGCTAGGCCGCTCAATAGCAAGGTCGCTGTGACCAATAGGAGATGTGCGATCTTCTTATTCATTGAAGTTTTAACCTCTTGGGCAATGGCTCAGCGTTGGACTGACTCTATTTTTATTCATCTCAGACTAGTAAACCTCACCCGTGAGGGCAATGTCTTTCCACATTTCCCTTTCGATTGGGCTTTTGCTTCGGCGGATGTCTGATAGATAAGACATGGGTGTGACAGGATTGAGCAGATAAATGACACAGAAATTTAGGTTAACCATGGCGCAGCTCAACGCAACAGTGGGTGATCTTGCCGGCAATGCGGCGCAAGCGCTTGAGGCTTGGACACTGGCCAAAGGCGCCGGCGCTGATATGGTGATGTTGCCCGAGATGTTTGTCACCGGCTATCAAGTGCAGGATCTGGTGCTTAAACCCGCGTTTACCCGCGATGCGATGGCGCAAATTCAGGGCCTGGCCCAATCTTGTGATGAGGGGCCGGCCATGGGGATCGGTGGGCCGTTTCGCGATGAGACCGGTCTTTATAATGCCTATTATATTCTTGCTGGCGGCCGGATCCAAACTGTAATCAAAAAGCACATTTTGCCAAATGATGATGTGTTCGACGAAAAACGCCTCTATCAATCGGCGGATGTCTCTGGGCCTTACCGGATTGGCAACCTGCGGATTGGTACACCGATTTGCGAAGATGCCTGGCATGCGGATGTGCCCGAGGCTTTGGCCGAATCTGGTGCAGAAGTGCTGTTTGTGCCGAACGGTTCGCCCTATGCGCGGGGCAAAATGGATGTGCGCATGGCGCATATGGTCGCGCGGGTGGTCGAAACCGGACTGCCATTGGTCTATGTCAATATGGTTGGTGGCCAGGATGATCAGGTCTTTGATGGCGGATCATTCGTACTCAATCCCGGTGGTGCTTTGGCCCTGTCTTTGCCAATGTTTGAAAATTGCCTTGCGCATGTGGATTTTGAGCTGACCGATCAAGGCTGGCAGGCCGGCACAGGCACTTTGGCCCATTGGCCGGATGCTTTTGAGCAAGACTACTATGCGATGGTTCTGTCTTTGCGCGATTACATGCGCAAAACCGGTTTTTCATCGGCGGTCTTAGGGCTTTCAGGTGGGATCGATTCTGCCATTGTTGCCACAATTGCCGCCGATGCGCTGGGGCCGCA
>ERZ1027185.205-NODE-205-length-8180-cov-22.741292_pt1 | contig 8180 bp, 7 predicted proteins | sample MGYA00520868_ERZ1027185 | MGnify/ENA primary metagenome ERZ1027185 (study PRJEB33307, sample SAMD00078849) | marine metagenome | biome: aquatic biome; feature: sea water; material: coastral sea water | place: Japan | collected 2015-01 | depth 1 m m ...
AGCATTGCTAACATCTGAGTATCGATGCTAACGTAATGATTAAATGTTCCTGGCTGCTTTCCATTCTTTAAGGCCTTCGCAAAATCTCTCATGGATGTGCCTTGCGCTAATGCTCGAGCAAATTTATTGATATCAGAATTATAATCAGCATAATCTTCATTAAAAATAATCCCAGATGACATTTGCAAAATGTCTATGATAGGAACATTTTCATAGCCAGTGCCATTAAAGTCCTTCAAGTACTTTGTAATGGGGTCATTTAGGTCCTCTATTAACCCATCATGATATGCAACACCAATTAAGGCCGAAAGAAATGACTTTGCAACAGACCATGAAATATGTGGTTGATCTTTAGAATTACCTTGCCAATAGCTCTCATAAATCAAAGTTCCTTGATGCAAAACAATCAATCCATCTGATTTAAAGTAATCTAATGCATCTAACAATTGATGCTGCTCCCCATTCATTTCATAAAACTCAGGAAGTTCGAAAGTGCCAGTTTTAAAAATATGAGGTGTGTCTGATGATTTGATGGGAGTGGAAGGGAAAACCTTATTCATGTGCATAAAGTTTTTCACAATCTTGTCTTCATCAAATAAATGAACAACGTTATAAACTCTAATTGCTTTGGGAATATAAATTACTGCAGCAATAATAACTGCCACAACAATTCCAAATAAAATTTTATTTAGCATAATCAATTATTTATTGAAACATTGCTTGGTCAAAAGCCTCAAGATATTCATTTGAAATCTCTTCTAACTGGCGCTTATAACCTTTGTGAGTAAATATATAAAAATCTTTATTTTCAATTCCAGCGAAGATGGCTTGAGCAGCCTCTAGTGGGGATATTGGATAGGTGTTTTGGGCATCCTCAGCAGCGACTTCAAGCAGAGCTTTAGGGTCTGCTGCGTTCGAATCTTCCAAGTTCTCAGCAACCTCTTGATTGGGGGAAGCGCCAAATGTGCTGTTCACGATATTTGTTGTTACTTCTCCTGGGCACACAATGCTCACATCAACATTCGAATTCGTTAATTCAGCTCTCAAAGAGGTCATCAAACCTCTAATTCCAAATTTAGAAGCTGAATACAATCCTAACATTGGATAGGCAATGAAACCTGAGGTAGAACATGTTGCAATAATATGCCCTTCCTCTTTATGAGATTGCATTTTTGGCAAAAAAGCATGGACGCCATTAAAGCAGCCCCCTAAATTAATATTAATAAGCCAGTCATACATTTCTCGATTGACTTGGCTTACAGGTGCAGGTCCCAAAACCCCAGCATTATTAAAAAGAAGATGACAATTTTGGAACGTTTCAAAAGTTTGACTTGCAAGATTTTCCACTTCATTTAAATTGCTCACATCGGTCACTCTAGCTATCGCCTCAACACCTTTGCTTTTTACAAGCTCAAGGGTTTCATTCAAACCAATTTCATCTACATCTGCTAGAACTAGTCGCATTTTATTATTTGCTGCAACCTCAGCTATACCTCGACCAATGCCACTTCCTGCTCCAGTTATAACAGCTACTTTATTTTCAAAATCTTTCATTCGTTGCCCTATTTAAGTGAACTACTTAGATTATCTTAACTTAAATATAATCAAAAATATTTAACCAGGAAATATGCAGAAGGAATCACAGCGGCCCAAATGATAAGAGCTAATATCAAGGGTTTGCTGCTCAATGATTTGAGTTCACTGGCATCAAATTGGCTGCCAATACAAAATAGACCAACCAAAAGAAAGGCTTGACTCATAATTTGAAAAATATCTATTACCTGATCATTAAAATTAAAAACAGTATTGGTAATAATGGCTAAAATAAAAAATATTATAAATCGAGGGAATTTAGTGGCTTCAGTCTGCTTGTTAAAAATCCAATTGGCGATTAGTAACAATGGAATCAACCAAACTGTTCTGCCTAATTTTAATGTAGCTGCAACTTGAGCAGACTCGTTACTAAAAATTGTAGCCGAGCCAATCACAGAACCTGTGTCATGAATGGCTAATGCAGACCATGCCCCAAACTCAAAATTGGTCATTTCCAAATACCCCCCAATTATTGGGAATAGGATAATGGCTACAGCATTGAGCAAAAAAACAATGGTCATTGCAATTAATAGCTCTTGAGGTTTAGCTTTAATTATTGGGGCTACAGCCGCCATAGCGGTTCCACCGCAGATAGCTGCGCCCGACGAAAGCAAAAAAGCTATTCTGTGATTAATACCAAGCAGTTTACCAAGCATCAGTCCCGCAAAAAAAGAAACTATCACAAACAAAGAAATCCACGGCAGGTAGTCTGAACTAACAGCTAGAGCATAAGGCAGGCTAATGGTAGCACCCAGAAGTACAATACCAAGCTGCAATGGCAAGGTCCCAATGCGTCGAGTAAAAAATGTTGCAGGAGGTTGCAAAAAATAGGTAAAAAAGATTCCTGCAAATATCGCTAAGGCCGCATTACCTAGGTAGAGAGATACTAGAACCAGAAATGCAAATGTAAAATAAAGCAATTAACCCTATCCTGTATTGTAAGTGAATTATGAACTTCTAATATTAAGGGTTATTGACCAAAAGAGACAACCTTTGATCATGTGAATTCATTTACCTGATGATTTTTTTTCTTAGCCTTATGCTTTCTGGAGTTACTTCGACCAATTCATCATCTTCAATGAACTCTAGAGCTTGCTCTAAAGTATGCTGTATGTGCGGAGTTAAGATAAGATTTTCATCTGTCCCAGCTGCTCTAATATTGGTAAGTTGTTTTGCTTTAGTTGGATTAACCGGTAAATCATTATCCCTAGAATGCAATCCAACAATTTGCCCCTTGTATATTTCGAGGCCATGACCAACAAACATTCGCCCTCTATTCTGCAGATTAAACAATGCATAAGCTAGAGTTTTTCCAGTAATCATAGATACCATCACACCATTTTGCCGAGTAGCAATGTCACCTTTTTTTGCAAGACCGTAATGATCAAAGACACTTGTTAAAATTCCGCTGCCACTTGTCAAAGTTAGGAATTGTGATCGAAATCCAATTAGGCCTCTTGAAGGCGCCATGAACTCAAGCCGCATTCGACCGTTTTCAGTAATAACCAATGACTGTAAATCTGCTTTTCTATGACCCATCTCTTCCATAATTGCGCCTTGATGCTCTTCTTGGATATCAATGACAACTATTTCATATGGTTCGTGAATCTCTTCTCCAACCTCTTTTTGAATTACCTGTGGTTTAGAAACGGCCAACTCATAATTTTCTCTTCGCATAGTTTCAATTAATACAGACAGATGTAACTCCCCTCGTCCTGAAACCTTGAACTGATCAGGACTTTCTCCTTCCTCAACTCGTAATGCAACGTTATGTATTAGCTCTTGCTCCAACCGATCTTTGATATTTCTTGAAGTCACATACTTGCCCTCTTTTCCACAAAAAGGTGAATCATTGACTTGAAAGACCATGCTGACTGTGGGCTCATCAACCGATAAAGGTGGCAGAGGGTTAATGTGATCTGGGTCACATAATGTATCAGAAATATTCAATGCTTCGATTCCAGTAATGCAGACAATATCACCAGCTTTTGCTTCATCTGTTTCAACCCGCTCAAGTCCATGGTGACCGAGCACTTGAAGAATTTTAGCTTTTCGCTCAATCCCACTTTTATCTACTACTACTACTCGGTCATTTGGCTTAACGCTTCCACCAGTTATTCTGCCAATACCTATGACCCCAACGTAGCTATTACTATCTAAAGCAGAAATTTGCATCCTAAATGGAGCATTTTGATCAACATCTGGAGCTGCAACTTTCTCAGTAATCATATCCAACAAAGGCGTCATATCTTCAGCCAATTCATCTGGCTCATGTCCTGCTAATCCATTGATAGCTGATGCATAAATAACAGTAAAATCTAACTGCTCATCAGTTGCTCCAAGATTATCAAATAATTCAAATACTTGATCGAGAACCCAATGAGCCCTCGCTTCTGGGCGATCAACTTTGTTAATCACTAAAATTGGGTGCAGCCCTTTTTCAAATGCTTTTTGAGTAACAAATCTGGTTTGAGGCATTGGCCCATCAACTGCATCAACTAACAACAGCACTGAGTCAACCATTGAAAGAACTCTTTCAACCTCTCCTCCAAAATCAGCATGACCAGGAGTATCGACAATATTAATTCTATGATCTTTCCAGTTAATGGCAGTATTTTTTGCAAGAATTGTAATGCCTCGCTCTCTCTCTTGATCATTAGAATCCATGATTCTTTCAGTTGACATATTTTTTCGGTCTAAAGTTCCTGACTGCTGCAATAATTTATCCACTAAAGTTGTCTTACCATGATCAACATGAGCAATGATGGCGATATTTCTTAGTTTTTCTTTATTCATGATGGGTGGTAATTGAGGGGGATTATACGAGAATATAAAAAAAGAAATACCCCGTGTGATGACTAATGTTAAATATATATTCAGGGCTACATTGACCCCAAGCTCTTAAGTCTATACTCTGCAGTCACCTGATAGATATCAGACAGACTTATATAAATTAAAATGTCATTTAAAGAACTGGGATTATCCGATCCAATTTTACGATCCCTTCAAGATCTTAAGCACTCTGAACCTTCTGATATTCAGAAACAAGCAATACCCATTGTCCTATCAGGCAAAAATATAATGGCTGCTGCCCAAACAGGCACTGGTAAAACAGGTAGCTTTGTTTTGCCAATGATTGAACTTCTTCAAAATCAAGCAAAGCCATATAGAAAACACGTTCATGCATTGGTGTTAACTCCAACACGCGAATTAGCAGCTCAAGTAAGAGAAAATGTTTACACTTACGGAAAATTTACGTCTATCACCTCAGCTGCAATTTTTGGGGGAGCCAAAATTTTTCCACAAAAATCTAAGCTCAAAAATGGTTTGGATATATTGGTTGCAACTCCAGGAAGACTATTAGATTTACATAACCAAAAATCAGTCAAGCTTAATCAGGTTCAAATCTTGGTTTTGGATGAAGCCGATCATATGCTTGATATGGGATTTATTCATGATATTAAAAAAATCATTGCTCTTACTCCACCCAACAGACAAAACTTGCTCTTCTCAGCTACCTTTTCACCAGAAATAAAAAAACTTGCTCAAACACTTGGACAAGATCTTGTTGAAATTGCAGTTGATTCTCCAAACAGCACTGTGAGCGCAATTAAACAAATTGTTTATAAAGTAAATAAAAGCCAAAAATCTGATTTGTTAAGCCATCTCATTCATTCGGAGCAATGGCCTCAGGCATTAGTTTTTTCAAGAACAAAACATGGCTCTGAAAAAATTGCCAAAAAACTCAATGATGCTGATATCCAAACTGCGACTATTCATGGTGATAAAACACAAGGTGCAAGAACTCGCGCGCTCAGAGAATTTAAAGAAAAAGATGTGCGAGTTTTGGTTGCTACTGATGTTGCTGCAAGGGGTATAGATATAAGCAATCTACCTTATGTTGTAAATTTTGATATGCCCACCTATCCCAATGATTATATTCATCGAATAGGAAGAACTGGCCGAGCAGGCAAAGAAGGAACTGCTATATCTTTTTTAAGCATAGACGAACATAAATTTCTCAGAGGTATTGAAGAATTAATTAATAACAAAATTCCGCAAAAAATCGAAGAAGGATTCAAGCCAACTGAGAAGGCAGAAAGTAATTCGCAAACAAGAAATTTTAGAACCAACAAATCTGGATTTAAAAAAAGGCAAGCTGCAAAGAAAGGTAAAAGCAATTTTAAGAAATCTGATACTGGATCAAAAAACAAACAAAATCAAAACAGAAAGAAGGGATCAAAAGCAAAAACAAGATGGAAAAAAGGTAAAGGCTCTTAGGCGTGTTTGCCTGGAACCCAGGAAATGCCTTTAAGCAATTCTTCGCCTGAAATATTTGCATCATTCTCCAGCGAAGTAGCCATAACATCATTCCATCGATTTAAATAACCAAATAAAGCTATGACGCCCATAATTTCAACAATATCATCATCGGACCAGTGAATATGTAACTGTTTTTCAGTATCTTCAGTCACACTTACAGGAACCATGCTAGCTTCTTTTGTAAATCTTAAAGCTGCTTTTTCTGCATCACTAAAACAAACTTGATTTTCAAAATCCCAAACAGTTTCAAGCCTTTGAGACGTTGAACCATAACGCTCAGCAGCTCTAATAGTATGAGCCTGACAATATCTGCATCCAGCAGTATTGCTACTCACAAAAGCAATTAAGCGTTTAAATTCCGAAGTAAGTTGACCATGATTCTCCATGACAGCCTTATTCAATTCTATAAATGCCTTGGCAATATTTGGTCTTCTCTGCATGGTAAGAACTGAGTTAGGACAAAAACCCAATGTTTCATTAAAAAACTTTACTAATTCTTTGACGCTATGATCTGAAATTTCTATCGGATTAACTAAAGGCATGAAAAAACCATAACATAATTTGCTTTTAAGGTCTGATGAATAATGCTTCAATTGATAGATGAAAAAATTTAAAAAAGAAACTATTGCTTCCAAAGCTGGGATTGGATCTGACAAGCATCATGGATCTATTGTCCCCCCTCTATATCTCTCATCAAATTTTGAATACCAGAAGCTTGGTGAAGAACAAGAATATGAATACACCAGAGAAAAAAATCCTAGTAGAGATCACTTAATCAAAGCTCTAACAGAATTAGAGGGCGGCTTGGGTGGCGAAATATTAAGCTCAGGAATGGCAGCAATCACCCTGGTGGCTAATATCTTAGATCTTAAGAGCAAAGTAATTCTTCCTCATGATTGTTACGGGGGAACCCATAGGCTTTTCAAATCTTTGGCTGAAAAGGGAATACTGGAAGTTTATTTTATAAATCAAGGCCAGGAATCCTTCTGTAAAAAAACTATAAATAAAATTAACCCAGACTTGATATGGATAGAAACCCCATCCAATCCTTTATTGCAAGCTGTGGATATTAAAAAAATATCGAAAGAAGCTAAGGCATGCGATGCTATGGTGGCAGTTGACAATACTTTTTTATCACCATCTTTGCAAAATCCACTTATGCTGGGCGCAGATATTGTTATGCATTCGACAACAAAATATATAAATGGTCACTCTGATGTTATAGGCGGAGCCGTAATAACCAATGATCAAGAGATTTTATTAAAATTAAAATTTTGGGCAAATGCATTGGGTATAACTGGATCACCATTTGATAGTTATTTAACTTTAAGGGGTCTTAGAACTTTAAGCATCAGAATGGAAAAACATCAGAAAAATGCTGCTTCAATTGTGGAGCTTCTATTAAATCATCCAAAGGTAGATAAGGTTTATTATCCCGGTTTACAAAGCCATCCCTCACATGCAATTGCAAAAAAACAACAAAGTGGTTTTGGTGGAATGCTGAGCTTTGAGATAACAAATGGTTTAGAAGGAGTTAAAAATTTTATCAAAGGGATGGAAATTCTTCCTCTTGCAGCATCTCTTGGCGGGTTTGAAAGTCTTGTTAGTCATCCATACACAATGACCCACGCAAATCTTACTCCAGCTCAAAAAAAAGAAGTTGGAATATCAGAAAGTATGATCAGAATATCTGCTGGCTTAGAAAATACAGAAGATCTTTTGGAAGCAGTTAATCTTGGATTAAAGAAAATATAATTAATCTGAGTCTTCTTTTATACGATTTTCACTCTCGTAAACCTTGCTATCAACACAATCAAAATAACCAGATTGTTCAGGCGAGTGATCATCAGCAATCACTGTAGCACCATCTTTCTTCCTCACTATGGGTGGACCCTGAGGAGCCATTCCTAAACAAGAAGTCATCGCTGCTCCCATGTACCCCTCAACACCAAGATGAGCATATGGATTTTTTGCTTCTTCGAATGGGCTTAATGATTTTGTTTGACAAGCGCTAAGGCAAATTAAAGCAAAAAAACTAAAGATTTTGGAAATATTTGAAAATGACATTCTTGTTAGAGAAAAAATTTGTACTAGATTTTATAGTATATAAATTTTCTGACTTAAAGGTAAAAATAAACACCAAAATATTAAGTTGCATATTATTAATTATATGTTTATGGTGAAATGAGTGATTCCTATAAGAAAAGGATTTTTCCTGTACCTTATAGCTAATTTGGAGGGGAGCCAAATTATATGGATACAAA
>ERZ1027185.208-NODE-208-length-8081-cov-6.223524_pt1 | contig 8081 bp, 8 predicted proteins | sample MGYA00520868_ERZ1027185 | MGnify/ENA primary metagenome ERZ1027185 (study PRJEB33307, sample SAMD00078849) | marine metagenome | biome: aquatic biome; feature: sea water; material: coastral sea water | place: Japan | collected 2015-01 | depth 1 m m ...
ATTAAACATCGTTCCCGGAATCACCATTGCATTCTTCAAGAACTATTACATTTTATCCTTGTCCGACCATACATCCAGTTGGGTGTCGAATTATGGAATTGCTGAGCACAACTGGCGTTGGATGCTAGGTATTGAAGCACTGCCGGCGATCGTTTACTTCTTTGCTTTATTCAGTGTTCCAAAAAGTCCAAGATGGCTGATGAGCAAGGGCAACGAGAATAAAGCCACAGCAGTTTTGCAAAAGTTCATTTCCGTTGAAGAAGCCGCTGAAGAAATTAAGGCAATAAAAGCCGCTTTAAACAACGTTAACAGTTCAAGAAAGACACCGATAACGGAGCTTTTCAAACCCGCCATGCGCCTAGTACTGACCATCGGTATTGTGGTATCGGTATTGCAGCAAATAACCGGTATCAACGCGGTTTTCTTTTACGCACCTATGATTTTCGAACAATCGGGTATTGGCACCAATGCGTCCTTTATTCAAGCCGTTCTAGTAGGAATAACGAATCTGCTTTTCACCATTATAGCCATGGCCCTTATTGACCGATTAGGCCGAAAACCCCTGCTTATCGCCGGCGTTTCTGGCATAGTTCTCTTTATGGGTTTACTTTCCTACGGTTTTGGATCTGCCACCTATACGTTGGATACTGCCCAAATCGCTTCTTTGGATGTAACGATTCAAAATGACTTAGCACCGATCATTGATGAGCGCTATTCCAGTGATGTTGCCTATAAATCGGCTTTACAAGAGGTTCTAGGAATGGAACAAGCAAAGATGTATGAGAGTGAGTTAATTACTGCCGCTATTCAAATGAACCCTACCCTTATCCTCATCGGTATTATTGGGTTTGTTGCTTGTTTTGCTGTTTCACTGGGGCCCGTTATGTGGGTGCTCTTTTCCGAATTATTTCCATTAAAGATTCGCGGTATTGCCATCTCTTTTGTTGGCTTTATCAATTCTGCAATTTCGGCGCTCGTCCAGTTTATTTTCCCTTGGGAACTTTCTTCGCTTGGTAGTGCAACGACGTTTATGATTTATGGCCTATTCGCCTTGATCGGTCTGTTTTTCATTATTCGACTGCTCCCTGAAACCAAAGGCAAGTCGCTTGAGGCGTTAGAAAAGGAATTGGTAAAATAACTCATCCTTCAGCACACCCGTCTTAGTGTTTTGATTTGAACTATATTTAAACGAAAGGCTTACTTAACTAGCGCCTCTTTGTTTACTTGCTTCAATCTCTATTAATGAAATTAGTTACAGCACAAACCTTTAATGATTCAGTCTCTGCACATTTGGTAAAAACAAGACTTGAAAACGAGGGTATTGAATGTTACATCTTCGACGAGAACATCAACAACATCATGCCTATTTATGGCCAGGCGGTTGGCGGGATCAGAATTAAAATCAAGGAAGAAGATGCACCAAAGGCCAAACAATTGATCGAAGAATGGGAACAACGGCCTCATTTGAACCAAACCAACGAAACGTTAACGTGCACCTCATGTGGGTCACAAGAAATTTATGCCGGTTTTAAAAGTTTTAAAACTAGCCTTGGCTGGCTTACGCTCGCCATTTCATTTTTATTCATGATTTATCCTTTTTACTCCAAAACGGTATACCGCTGCAAGCAGTGTGGGAATGAAATGGACTTGAATAGTTAGTAAGGACTTACCTTTGTATTGAATCGGATTACACTAAAATAGAGTAACATGGCAGAATTAGATTGGCAGACCATCAAAGAGTATGAGGAGATTACTTTCAAACAACTCAATGGTGTTGCACGGATTGCGTTTAACCGCCCTGAAGTACGCAACGCTTTCACGCCGAAAACCGTTGATGAACTTTGGGAAGCATTGGTCATCTGCCACGAAAGTCAAGAGATTGGCGTAGTACTCATCACCGGCGAGGGACCCTCATCCAAAGACGGCGGTTGGGCTTTTTGTTCTGGTGGCGACCAGCGCGTGCGATCAAACACGGGGTATAAAGGTGCAAACGGCATCAACCGATTCAATATTCTTGACGTACAACGCCAGATTCGATTCATGAATAAAGTAGTCATCGCTGTAGTGCCCGGTTGGGCAGTCGGTGGCGGTCATAGCCTACATGTAGTTTGTGACCTTACCCTAGCAAGCAAAGAACATGCTGTATTTAAACAAACTGATGCAGATGTGGCAAGCTTTGACGGCGGCTTCGGCTCTGCCTACCTCGCACGTCAAGTGGGTCAAAAGCGCGCACGTGAAATTTTCTTTTTAGGGGCAGAATACTCTGCGCAGGAAGCCTTTGAAATGGGAATGGTCAATAAAGTTGTCCCGCACGAAGAATTAGAGCAAGTTGCGTACGATTGGGCGCAAGAGATCATGACCAAAAGCCCAACCGCGATCAAAATGCTCAAATTTGGTTTTAATCTTATTGACGACGGACTTGTTGGCCAGCAAGTCTATGCCGGCGAAGCTACCCGACTTGCGTACGGCACAGAGGAAGCCGTGGAAGGACGCAACGCCTTCCTTGAAAAGCGACCACGCGATTTCTCGAAATTCCCGAAGTTTCCATAACCGGTAGTCCAAAACGTAAATACTATGAAAAAACTATTGGCTATTGCTACTCTGGCATTCGTATTCTTAACCGCTTGTCAGAAAAATAATCTACCGGCGTCACCTGCGACAAAAATTCTTCCGCTAGGAGCATCCAGAGTGCAAGGTGACCCACCGAATTACCATAGTTACCGTTACAAGCTTTGGAAAAAGCTCGTTGAAAACGGTTGGTCTGTTGATTTTGTTGGTTCTCAGATTGATCCTAAATCATATGCACTAGTCGATAATGAAGAATTTGACCCGCACCACGAAGGGCATAGTGGTCATACCTCAGGGCAACTGTTGGATGAACTTGACGATTGGATGGCGGGCGTTGATACTCCTGATATTGTACTGTTTAGTTCGCCTGGTGGGAACGACGCCTTAGATTTATTGCCCTACGATGACGCTGTTGACAATATCGTAGCTATCGTACAGAAACTTCAAGTCTACAACCCCAATGTCACTGTCGTGATAGAGAAGATGGCACCCGGAAATGCAATTGCAATGCTGGTGTTAGACGATTACTATACGCGCATTCAAAGTGACATGGACAGTTTAGTAAATTACCTCAATACGCCAACCTCAAATGTAGTCTCCATAGATATGGCTACTGGGTTTGATGCGGACTTACTTGCAGATCCAGTGCATTACAATCAACAAGGAGCGTCTTTTATTTCAGCGCGGTACTACGATCTGCTAATCACCTTAATACAACCCTAAATGCATACCATCGACGCCATCCGGACACGTAAAACGGTCAAAGTACTTGCCGATGATGCATGGAAACCCTGTCTTACCGAGGACGAGCAAAAAGAACTTTGCGATCACCTGTTAACGCTTGCCGCTCAGGCACCCTACCACTATAAGAGCGCCGAGCGATATAAAACCGGAGCACAAACTAGTTCGCTCCCTTTTCGCTGCTATACTCTGGATGGCGCCACTTGTAATGCTCTAGCTACTAAATTAGAAGCACTAGATCCTCCACCAGGAAAGATCCTAAATATGCTGTGGGCGGCCGAACTTCTAATCATTACTACCTGGCTTCCCGATGTTTTTGGAGTGCAACCGGAAGAGCGAATAATGGAACCGGTACCCTTTGTAGGTAACCTCCGAAATATGGAGCACATAGCGGCAACAAGCGCGGCAATCCAAAACATGTTACTGGGTGCAACTGCCGAAGGGTATCCTAACTATTGGTCCTCAGGCGGTGTGCTGCGTTACGAATCGGCGCGAAAAATCCTTCAAATTTCTTTAACGGAAATCATGCTTGGTGCCGTCTTTATTTTTCCTAAGGATGCTGTGGAACGAGCAGAAGAAATTAAGCCTGGCAAACTCCGTGAAGAAGGGAAAGTATTAGGTAGCTTTTCAAAAAAAGTGAGCCTGTAAGACAAGGTGCAGCGCCTTTTTAGTACATTTTCGAAAATCTTACTGAATTATGCGACTGCTCACTGTGTTTTTACTCTTCAGCACCCTCACTTATGCTCAATCTGGCCCTGGGAATTGGTTCATGTATTTTGGAACAAATACCATCAACGATACTTGGAGCATTCATACAGAGGCCCAACACCGCAATTACGGTTTACTACCAAACGAACTAGAACAATTATTGCTGCGTACCGGGATAAATTATAAAGTCCGTGATGGTTTGGTCGTTACTGGAGGGTACGCGAACATCACCAACCATGTCCAAAATAACGATACCATAAGTCCCGAAGTTGAAGGCCGTATATGGCAACAATTGATTGCCATAAATTATTTTGGAAAAACAAAATTCGAGCACCGATTCAGGTATGAGCAGCGCTGGATTGAGAATGATTTCAAAACCCGCTACCGTTACCGTGGTATGCTTTTTCATCCGTTGAACAGCGAACGTATTAAAGCGGGGACGCTTTATTTAGGCATCTATAACGAGCTGTTTCTTCAACCGTCAGGGACAACTACAACTTTTGACCGGAACCGATTCTATACGGGATTGGGTTACAAATACGCACCCAATATTCAATTTCAATTGGGGTACTTGCTTCAGACTGTGGGCGATAATACGGGACAGTACCTTCAGTTTGGCCTCATTTTTGACACCTAAATCCCATGTTTAAGAAACCTCTACTTTTTCTAGCAATAGCTACAATTACACTGTCATTAACGAATTGTAACCCCACTTCGGGAGGCAAGAACCCACCTGCGTCTCTGGATCTGTACGAACTATCTTTTCAACACGACGGGTTAAACCGCAGTGCCCTGGTACATATTCCTGAGAATTATGACAGTTCGTTCGCGCTACCCGTAGTGCTCAATTTTCACGGTTATGGAGGAAACGCAGCGGCACACGCCGCCACTACAGGAATGACGGCAACTTCGGATTCTTTCCAATTCTTACTGGTCTATCCCCAGGGAAGTCTGTTAGGTAACGATCCTCATTGGAACAATGCGCTCCCAGGTCCAGATAATAAAAGTGACGCCGAAGATTTGGGTTTTACAAGTGAACTCCTAAGACTTTTAGATTCTGCCTTTCTTATCGATCGGGAGCGAATTTATGCTTGCGGCTACTCCAACGGGGGAATGATGTCCTATGCCCTTGGATGTTACCTCAGTAATGAAATTGCTGCAGTCGCTTCTATATCGGGTTGTCTTGGCGATACCACTGAAACCTGTGAACCTCAGCATCCAACCGCAACTCTAAACATCCATGGAACGAATGACGATGTAATCGCTTACAACGGAAGTTCAGAAGTCATAAGTGCTCCAGACGCAGCTGCCTTTTGGGCCGCACAAAACAATGCACAGCCCACCCCAAGCATTACCGCTAGTACCACCACGAGTTACGACATAGAACACATTCGTTACGAACAAGGGGATAGTAGCGTGACTTCAGAGCACATTAAAGTTCTTGGTGGAGGGCACGTTTGGTTTAGGTTCGAAGAAAATGGCGCGTCAATGAATACATTGATTTGGGAGTTTTTTAACCGATTCGATATTTACGGCGCACGCTAACCCTGCAATCAGGCAGCCGCATATTGTACCTATATTTACGGGAGCAGCACAGGTACCATGAAAACAGCCCCACTCTTCCATCCCTTCCGTTCGGACATTAGTAAAATCGGTTCGCCTAAGCAATTCACCTACCCGTTCTTTTACCAGCCACATGCGTTGACTAAAGCTGCTGCGAAAGAGCTGCAAGCGTTTCTTTCAAAAGGTACTTTAGTCCACAACTTTGGACTGGGGACGCACGAGTCGCTGATCGAACAAGGTAAGATGTTTGGTGTACTGGTAGTAAAAGATTCATTGGGAACATTAGGGTGGCTCGCAGCTTATTCAGGAAAACTTAGCGAAGAACCGCGAGGCTATTTCGTTCCTCCAGTGGCAGATATTCATGCGGCCCAATCCTTTTATAAAAAAGGAGAGGGGGAACTCAACGCAATGAGCGCTGTGATTGCAACTTTAGAACAAGACCCAAAGCGGAAAGCGCAAAAAAAGACCCTACAAGATCGCCTGGATGAAATCAACGAGTACCTACGCAAGGGCCGTGCAGCACTCAAAGAAGCTAAAAAAGCCCGCCAGAAGTATAGAGAAGCTGTACGACCGACCGTAAGTGCAGAAGATTTCGAGGACATTTGCGAACGATTGGCGAGCGAAAGTATCCAAGGACAGTTGGCTTTTAAGCGCAGTAGTAAAGAATGGCTTAGTGAACAAGAGGCGCTCGTCGAAAAATTGGACCAATTCGACAATGCTATAAGCGATTTAAAAGAAGAACGTCGACTCAAATCCAACGCTTTACAGCGTGAAATTTTTGATCATTATGTTTTCCTCAATGCACATGGAGAATCACAAGTGCTCAGTGCTTGCTTTCCAGATTTTGATATGCGACATCCGCCCAGTGGATCAGGTGATTGTTGCGCGCCTAAACTTCTGCAATACGCCTACAAAAATGAGCTCCAGCCTCTTGCGCTTGGGGAATTTTGGTGGGGCAGTGCGCCCGATAAGGAGGTACGCCAACACGGCTACTTTTATCCTTCATGTGCCTCGCGATGCCGCCCCATTTTAGGGCACATGCTTCAAGGCTTAGATGTGGAACAAAACCCTTTACTCACCTTTGGTCATGACAAGCCAATGCCGGTAGTTTACGAAGACGACGATCTAGTGGTCGTCAATAAGCCTGCGGGGTTGCTCAGTGTTCCTGGCGTAGAAATTGAAGATTCGGCGCTTACACGAATCAAAAACTTGTACCCCAATGCTACGGGAGCAATACTGTTGCACCGTCTGGATATGAGCACGTCGGGGCTACTGATGTTCACGCTTAATCCCAAAGCCAACAAGCGAATGCAGCGCCAATTCATAAAGCGTCAGGTTCAAAAAACCTACATCGCTGACGTAAAAGGCGTAGTAGCTAACAATCACGGAATCATAGACCTGCCCTTAGCACCAGATTACTACGATCTTCCTCGACAAATGGTTTGTGATAAAACGGGGAAAGCATCAGAGACGCATTGGTCGGTAATTACACGCTCCAAATCGACCACACGATTAGCATTAAAACCCATCACTGGCCGTACCCATCAACTTCGCGTGCATTGCGCACATCCTGAAGGCTTGGGGATGCCGATGGTCGGCGACGAGCTTTATGGAGTTATCGGGGAGCGTTTACACCTGCATGCGCATAAATTGGAATTTACCCATCCCACGAGCAAAGAGCTCATTACTATAGAAGCACCTGTTGACTTTTAATTATGGCTAAAGAAATAGAACGCAAGTTTTTAGTTGCCCATCAAGCATGGCGCGAAAGCGTGAACACAATCCACGTTTATAGACAAGGTTACCTTAGCTATGACTCAGAACGGACTGTGCGAGTTCGTGCCACGGAAGTAACCGGATACCTCACTATCAAAGGGATTACCGAAGGTTTAACTCGTGACGAATTTGAATATGAAATTCCGCTTGCCGATGCCTTGGCCCTTTTGCAACTTTGCGAACGCCCAGCTATAGAAAAGAAACGTTACATAGTTCCAAACGGCGCGCACGTATGGGAAGTAGATGTTTTCGAGGGCGTAAATGAAGGGTTGGTTGTAGCAGAAATAGAATTGGGCAGTGAAGATGAAGCCTTTGACAAGCCCAACTGGTTAGGAAATGAAGTCAGTGGCGATCGAAAATATTCGAACAGCGCACTAAGCCTACACCCTTTCAAGGACTGGAGTAATGATTAAAGATGCTTCTGCCTATTTCGTTGACGGGTGCGGGCGATGTGATCATTTCGCTACGGACCTGTGTAAGGCTCGAAAATGGTCCGAACCGTTACAATTGCTTCGTGAAATCCTATTAGACTCAGGTTTAAATGAAGAAGTAAAATGGGGTCAACCCACTTATACGCTTAAAGGAAAAAATGTGGCGATGCTATTTGCATTTAAGGACACCTGCGGCATTACGTTTTTCAAAGGTATGCTGTTGCGCGACGATGGAAAGCTCCTGGTCCCTGCGGGTGCAAATTCAAATGCAGCCCGTGTACTAAAGGTAATTTC
>ERZ1027185.249-NODE-249-length-7489-cov-5.878128_pt1 | contig 7489 bp, 6 predicted proteins | sample MGYA00520868_ERZ1027185 | MGnify/ENA primary metagenome ERZ1027185 (study PRJEB33307, sample SAMD00078849) | marine metagenome | biome: aquatic biome; feature: sea water; material: coastral sea water | place: Japan | collected 2015-01 | depth 1 m m ...
CTTGGAATTGCAAGATCTATAAGGAGCATAGGCTGATGTTTTCTTTGAAGTAAAACTGTCTCAATTAAACCTTTTCCTATTATCGGAATAGGTGCAGCAGTGGATGAGATTACTATATCAGCGCGATGAAGATTTTCTGATAAGCCTTTTAAAGCAATTGCTTCGGCATTATGCTTAATCGCAATAGGCTGAGCATTTTCAAGCGTTCTATTAGCAAAAATCATATCCTTAACGCCTCTTTTGCTGAGATGCTGTGCGCTTAATTCAATCATTTCGCCTGCGCCAATTAAAAGCACAGTTTGATTTTCCAGATTGGTAAAGATTTTTTCACTGAGCTTAACCGCACAATAAGCTACAGAAATAGGAGATGAGCCAATATCAGTATCTGTCCTTACTTTCTTAGCAGTTTTAAATACATGCTGAAATAGCTTTTCAAGTATTTTATCTAAGGCACCTTGATTTTTTGAAACCTGATATGCCTCTTTGAGTTGACCTAATATTTGTGGCTCACCAAGAACTAATGACTCGAGACCACAAGCTACTTTAGAGATATGGTCTACTGCTTCGCTAGATTCAAAAAAAGAGACATATTCAATTAGTGATAAATGGTCGATAGCATGAGTAGAGGCTAAAAATTTCAAAAGGATGTCATGGATATTTTTTGAGTTATGAGAAACATAAATCTCAGATCTGTTGCAAGTTGAAAATATAACACAAGCTCTAATACCATTAATTGACAATAAATTTGAAATGGCTGTTGGCAATTCGCTTGAGGCAAAGGCAACTTTCTCCCTGATTTCAACTGGAGCCAATTGATGACTAATACTTAGTACCGCAATATTTGACATTGAGCAGGGCATAAAAAATTTATCGATTGATTATACCTTTCATTTCATTACTGTTCCAATTTCTACTTTAACTTTCCACTTCTAGTTCTATATAAACAATCTACCTTGGTATCGATTGGTCTAAAATATAAATCATAATCTAACTAATTAAATACTTCGTATGATAGAAGAGGATAGATTGATTGGTGGTGAGAATCAATCAAATGAAGATCTAAAGGCTGCCTCAGTTAGACCTAATTCTTTCGCCGATTACATTGGGCAAGAAGACGTCAAATCTCAAATGACTCTGTTCATTAAGGCTGCAAGATCTCGAGAAGATGTCCTTGATCATTGCCTCATTTATGGGCCTCCTGGGCTTGGCAAGACCACCTTGGCGAATGTAATAGCTAACCAAATGAATGCTGGAATTAAACAGACCTCTGGGCCTGTATTGGAGCGATCTGGAGACTTAGCTGCGATTCTAACTAAGCTTGAACCTTACGACATTCTATTTATCGATGAAATTCACAGGCTCAATCCAGTAGTTGAGGAAATTTTGTATCCTGCGCTTGAGGACTTTAAGTTAGATATTCTGGTAGGTGAGGGAGTTGCTGCGCATTCAGTTCAGCTTGAATTGCCTCCGTTTACTCTAATTGGAGCTACCACAAGAGCTGGAATGCTCACATCTCCTCTGAGGGATAGATTTGGAATTGTCCATAGGCTAGCTTTTTACAATCTCAAAGAGCTTCAAGAAATTATTGAAAGGTCAGCATCCATTTTAAAAATAGAGATAGAGAGTCTTGGTTCTGAGGAAATAGCAAAAAGATCAAGAGGAACCCCAAGAATTGCCAATCGTCTTTTAAGACGAGTGCGTGATTTTGCAGACGTTAAGACTAAAGGTATTATTAATGTTGAGATTGCAAAAGAGGCTCTTGAGGCCTTGAAGGTTGATGAGGCTGGACTTGAGCAACTTGACAGAGATTATTTAAGCTTGATTATTCAAAAATTTTCTGCGGGTCCCGTTGGTCTAGACACTCTAGCAACAGCTCTAGGGGAAGAAAGAACCACTTTGGAAGACATGATTGAGCCATATCTTCTTCAGCAAGGATTTATTATGAGGACGCCTAGAGGTCGAATTGCAACAGACCTTGCTTTTTCTCATCTTGGAGAGGTTAGGCAAGTAGGGGCTCAAGATTTATTTGGTAAATGAGTCAACATAATTTCAGAGTCTATTATGAGGATACTGATGCCGGTGGGGTTGTTTTTTATGCCAACTATCTTAAGTTTATAGAAAGAGGAAGGGCTGAGTATCTTCGTGATCTAGGTTTTGATCAGGGCAAAATAACCAAAGAAAAAAATATAGTTTTTGTTGTCAAATCTTTAAGTGCGGATTACTTATCGCCAGCATATTTAGATGATGTGATTCAGGTCCAAACGAATATAAAATTAACTAAGAATGCGAGTCTAGTTTTTACTCAGAAAATCCTGAATTTAGAGAAAAATACGGTATTATTTAATGCGGAAGTTAAGGTAGTTTCAGTATTAAAAAATAATTTAAAGCCTTGCGCTATTCCGCAAGAAATCATGGAGAAACTTAATGGAAGAAAATAGTTTATCAATCGTCGGTTTAATCTTTAATGCTGGACTAGTTGTTCAGCTAGTCATGATTATTTTGGTGTTGATGTCAATCTACTCATGGACAGTCATTATGTCTAAGAAAAAAATTCTGATTGATGCTGCTAATGACATCGATGATTTCCATGAAGAATTTGAAAGAAATGATAATTTAGCTAACTTGTACAAAAATCTTCCACCTCTGGCCTCAGACTGGAGTGCAATGGAGGATATTTTTGGCTCAGGGTATAAAGAATTTACTCATACTAAGTCTACCTCTAACCAGTCTTTGATTATGAATTCTGAGAGAGCCTACAGAGCGATGAATACCTCTGCAAGTAATGAAATTGATCGATTAGACTCAAGCCTATCCATACTTGCAATGATCGCTTCATCAAGCCCATATATTGGACTTTTTGGAACGGTTTGGGGAATTATGCACTCTTTTATTGGTCTTGCCTCAGTGAAGCAGGCTACCATTGCTGTTGTTGCGCCGGGTATTGCAGAGGCTCTAATTGCGACTGCTTTTGGTTTATTCGCAGCAATTCCAGCAACGATTGCCTACAACAGGGTCGTATGCCAAGTAGAAGATATTGGAAATAGATATACAGCCTTTGTTGAAGAAATATTTGTAATTCTTCAGAGACAAAAATGATAGAACTACCCAAGAGATCTAGACCAGATATACATGCAGATATCAATATTGTCCCTTATATTGATGTAATGCTTGTTCTTCTGGTTATCTTTATGATGACCACTCCAATTATTGAGCAGGGTGTTGAGGTTGACTTGCCAAGCGCGCCAGCTAATGTAGTGGATTACCAAGATCAGACACCCTCAGTTATCTCAGTTGATGCAGAAGGCAATTACTTCATTAATTCTATGACCGGTCCAGGTGTTGAAGATCTTGAAAATTTCGAGCCTGTATCCTTAAATGTGGCTATTAATCAAATTCTTGCTCGCAAAGAGATTTATCCTGATATGCAAGTATTTGTCAAAGGTGATAAAAAAGTTGAGTATGAAAAGGTCATTGAAATCATTGCCATTCTTAAGCAATATAGCAAGATTGATAAGGTTGGCTTTATGACTGAGAACCCTAATTAACTAAATTATATTTATGAATTTTGTTAAAAAGATTGCTGATTTTTTTAGAAATCTTCTCCCTAAAAAAACTGACTCAACTCTTGAAAGTGATGATCAGACAATCTCTAAAGAAAAGAAAATTTCTGGCGACTCAAAGCTTCTTGTTTTTTTAAGGAAAGCTTCCGCTTTCCTCTATAAATATCTAAAGAAGTTATTTATCTTTATTTTGGGACTTATCAATACGATGATGAGACCGATGGTAAAAATTTCAAAGAAACACCCAATAGCGTTCTGGGCAGCGGTCATTTTGCATGCGGCGCTTCTGTTTGGACTTCTTTATGCCAACGTTGAGAGATGGGACACTCCACAGCGAGTCTCATCAGTTTCTCAGGAGGCTCCAATTCAGGCGGTGATGATTGATATGGAGATTATTGAAGCTGAGCAGGATCGATTAAAGGATGTAGAAAAACAAAAGGAACAAAAACTTAAGAACGAAGAAAAAAGGTCAGAGACAGCCAAGAAAGATCAAAAGGTTGCGGAGCAAGAGGCACTGAAAGCTAAAGCGCAAAAAGTTTTTGCTGAGGTAAAGAGAAAAGCCGAGGAAGAAAAAGCAAAAGAGGCAGAAAAATTAGCTTCTAAAGCAGTAGAAAAAATTGCCGAAGCCGAAAATAAAGCAAAAATTGAGGAGCTGAAGGCAAAAGAAGCTGAAGCAAAACGTATCGCTGAAGAGGCCAAGACAAAAGAAGCAGAAATTCAGGTGTTAGAAGCTGAAAAACAAAAGGCAGAGGCTGAAGCTCTTAGAAAGGCTGAAGAAGTTAAAACTAAACTTGCTGAATTAAAGCGTAAAGCCGAGGAAGCTAGAACCAAGGAAGCTGAATTATTAGCAGAAGAAGCGGCCAAGGAGGCTAAAGAGGCTGAGCTTTTAGCTAAAGAAGCTGAAATATTAGCCAAAGAAGCACAAGAGAAACGTATAGAAGAGGAATTGAAGGCTAAAGATGCAGTCAAAGAAGCTGAAAAACTAGCAGAAGAAAAAGCTAAAGAGGCTGAAATACTTGCTCAAGAGGTTGCAAAACAAGTCAAGAAAGCTGAAGAAAAGAGAAAGTCAGAAGAGGCCAAGGCGAAAGAGGCTGAAGAGATGCGTAAGCTGGAGGAGGAAAAGCGTAAGCTTGAGGAAGAAAAAGTAAAAGAGGCTGAAGAGAAGCGCAAGTTAGAGGAAGAAAAAGCCAAGTTAGCAGAAAAAGAAAAAGATGAGGCCAAGAGACTTACTGAAGAGGAGCGCATCAGACTTGATGAGTTGGAAGCTGAAAGGACTGCGCAACAGTTAGCATTTGAAAATGAGCAATACAATCGATTATTGACTGAAGAAGTCCAAGCAGAGCAAGATCAAGAAAGATTGTTTAAGATCGAAGACCAATTAAATACTTTGAAGTCTGCATATGTTATGAACATTGCTGCAAGAGTTAAATCATTCTGGCGTTATCAAGGTGCAGAGGATGACTGGACTGCAGAGGTCTATGTTGTTCAAGACAGGGATGGTACTGTTGTAGCTGTAGATGTTCGAAATGCAAATGTAGATAATAGCAATAAAGCAAAAGTATTCAAAGACTCAATAAGAAGAGCGGTATACAAAGCATCACCACTTCCATCTGCTCCAGATGAAGTTGTATTTGATAAAGAGCTTATTTTTATTTTTAGTGTCAATTAATCAAAGCACTATACTTACTAAATCAAACTTAATAACTTTCAACACAATAAGCTAAAATATTGAGCATGAAAACGCATGACTTTTTATTAGAATTAGGTACGGAGGAACTTCCTCCAAAGTTATTACTAAAACTATCCAATTCTCTCAGAGATAACTTTAATCAAGAGCTGGATAATTTAAATTTAAGCTTCAATTCTATTAAAGCATACGCAACACCAAGGCGCTTAGCTATATCTATCTCTGAGCTTCAATCAAAGCAGCGAGACCAAGTTATAGATAAGAAGGGGCCCTCAACTCAATCTCCCGAAATGGCAATCAATGGCTTTGCTAAGTCTTGTGGCGTCAGTGTTAGTGAACTAGAAAAGAAACAGCTTGGAGGAAAAGAGTATTTTTTCTATTCCAAGCAGGAGTCAGGTCAAAATATTGAGGATCTATTGCCAGCAATCATCGAAAAGTCGATTAATGACATACCAATAACTCGTGCAATGAAATGGGGTGACTCAGATTATTCCTTCGTTAGGCCCGTTCACTGGCTGGTGGTAATGCTAGATGATGAAATTGTCAAAGCCAACATCATGGGGCTTGATAGTGGAAGAGAGTCTAAAGGTCTTAGATTTAGTGGTTCAAATTTAGAGTTTGCACATGCTAAGGATTATGAAAGCATGATGAGCAATGAAGCACAGATACTGGTTGACTTTGATAAGAGAAAAGAATTAATACGCTCCCAAATATTATCAGTTGCCAAAACAAATAATGCAGAAGTTGTTATTGATGAATCCCTTCTTGATGAAGTTTGTGCGCTTGTTGAGTATCCTAAGGGATTCTCTGGAAGCTTTGACAAAAAATTCTTGGATGTTCCACAGGAGGCAATTATTTCTGCAATGAAGTCTCACCAAAAATATTTTCATTTGATTGATAAAAAGGGTAGCTTATTGCCTCTTTTTATTTCTGTTGCTAATATCGAGTCTTCAAATATACAAGCCATTATTGACGGAAACGAGAGAGTTATTCATCCTAGGCTGGCTGATTCAGAATTTTTCTGGAATCAAGATAAAGCGATAAAGTTAGAAGAAAGATTAGCTGATTTAGATAGTGTTATGTTTATGAAGTCTCTTGGCTCTATGGGTCAGAAAGCTAAACGTATTGAAAAACTAAGTTCAAATATCTCTGATTTGGCTGGATTCGACAAAAAAATTGCAAAGAGGGCTGGCTTATTATCTAAGACAGACCTCTTGAGTGAAATGGTCGGAGAGTTTGCTGATCTGCAAGGAATTATGGGTGGTTATTACGCTCTTAATGATGGAGAATCAAAAGAAGTCTCAGTTGCAATAAGGGAGCATTATCAGCCAAGATTTGCAGGGGATAGTCTGCCCTCAACTGATGCAGGAATTGCGGTTTCTTTGGCAGATAAGATGGATACTTTAACTGGAATTTATGGAATCGGTCAGGGACCTACTGGATCTAAAGACCCTTATGCTCTAAGAAGAACAGCGCTCGGCATGCTCCGAATTTTATTAGAAGCAAAAATAGAGTTAAACTTGAAGTCACTCATTGATTTTTCTTTGAGTCTACACCTCAAAGAAGTAGATCGAAAGTGTGCAGGTGATATTTATAACTTTATGATGGATAGACTCAAAGCCTATTACAGAGATGCCAATATTGATACAAATATTTATGAAGCTGTTCTGGCTGTTTCGCCAGATTCTCCTTTAGATTTTCATAACAGGATTGACGCTTTGAATGAATTTACTAAAAGTGCTGATTCAAAAAGTCTAATTGAGGCAAATAAAAGAATTGCAAACATCTTAAAAGACTCAGAAGAGAAGTTGGAAGAATTGAATTCAAATATGCTTCTTGAAGATTCAGAAAAGATTCTATACAAGGCAATTGAATCCTTAACAAAAGAAATATCAGGCAGCAAGAATTACAAAGAGATAATGAAATCTTTATTGAACTTAAAAGACTCAATTGATTCATTCTTTGATAATGTAATGGTCAACGTTGAAGATGATAAGGTTAAAAGCTCCAGGCTTGCGCTCATAAGAAGAGTGAGGCATCTATTCCTTTCTGTTGCAGATATTTCACATCTTTCATCATAGTCAATGAAAGCGTTAATTCAGAGAGTTAGCTCCTCAAAGGTAAACGTTTCTGGGAAATCAGTTGGATCAATTGAAAAAGGCCTTTTAGTTTTTTTGGGTTTGGAGAAACAAGATACAAGGTCTATGGCAGATAAAATGATTAACAAGATTATCTCTTATAG
>ERZ1027185.272-NODE-272-length-7172-cov-18.684558_pt1 | contig 7172 bp, 7 predicted proteins | sample MGYA00520868_ERZ1027185 | MGnify/ENA primary metagenome ERZ1027185 (study PRJEB33307, sample SAMD00078849) | marine metagenome | biome: aquatic biome; feature: sea water; material: coastral sea water | place: Japan | collected 2015-01 | depth 1 m m ...
ATTGTACTAGTGCTAGCAGTAGCAACCTTAATTATATTTTTAACTGAAATTACATCGAATGTTGCTACCACCTCCACATTTTTACCAGTAGTTGGGGCTGTTGCAGTTGCGCTTGGTATAGCGCCAGTTGCTTTAACAATACCAGTTGTGTTGGCAGCAAGTTGCGCATTTATGCTGCCGGTGGCAACACCGCCCAATGCAATTGTCTTTGGTTCAGGAAAATTAACCATTCCAGATATGATGAGAGCAGGATTTGCCTTGAATATTATTGGAGTTCTTTTGGTTACAGTATTTGCCTTCTATTTGGCTCCAATGATATTTTAAAATCTATGACGCTTAAATATATTTTCTTTTCTCTTTTATTTTTTACCTCAAATATATGGGGACAAGTTAGGTATATTGATTACCCCTCACCTTTTCATCCAACCATTGGAAGTTCTGGGATGGTCGTTTCGCAAAATCAAGCCTCCTCAGATATAGGCGTAGAGATTTTAAATATGGGCGGCAATGCCATAGATGCAGCGGTGGCAGTTGGGTTTTCTCTAGCAACCACCCTTCCAAGGGCAGGCAATCTCGGAGGTGGAGGCTTCATGCTTATTTATTTAAGTGATGAGCAAAAAACTATAGCTGTAGATTTTAGAAGTTCTGCACCCAAAGGTATTTCAGAAGATGATTTTCTATTTTTAAAAAAAAATTATGACCAAAGGAGATTTGGCTATAAAGCATCCGGGGTTCCAGGAACTGTGGCTGGTCTGCTACAAACACATCAGCGTTATGGAAAGCTGCCGTTAAAAAAAATATTGCAGCCTGTTATTTTGCAAGCATCAAAGGGAATATTAGTCACCTACGACCTTAATCAAGCAATAGGAAGTGCTCATCAAATAAATCTTGATGAAGAATCTAAAAAAATCTACTATCAAAATGAAAGCCCAGTTACAGAACATGCTTTGATGAAGCGACCTGATTTAGCATGGACTTTTCGTGAAATAGCTAGAAAAGGTGAAGATGCTTTTTACAAAGGTTCGATTGCTAAAAAAATTGTCAAAGCTATGCAACAAAATGGAGGCTATATTACAAGAGAAGATCTGGAAGATTACAAGCCTAGATTTGCAGAACCTATTCAAACAACCTATAGAAATCATAAAGTCTTAGCTCACCCTCCTCCAGCTGGTGGAGCTGCGGTATTGCTTGAGGGATTAAATATTCTTGAAAATTTTAAAACTGATGAAATGGGTCCAAACTCAGCAAGTTTTTTGCATCTATTTGCCGAGGCATTGCAGCGCGGGCATATGGACAGATCAAGATATATGGGTGATCCTCAGTTTTATGATGTGCCTATTAAAAAAATAATCTCAAAGGAAAGAGGAAACTCTCTGGCTCAGAAGATTGACTCTCAAAAAGTTACGCCCCCTGAGAAATTAAATCCTGACTCATTACTAGAAGAAAGTGAAAATACCACCCATTACTCAATCATTGATAGAGATGGCAATGTTGTTTCTAATACCTACACCTTAGGTTACTCATTTGGCTCAGGCGTAACCATTCCTGGCACTGGAATTCTTCTTGATAATCAAATGAACAATTTTGCTTATCAACATGGAAATCCTGAAGTTATAGATCGATCTGCAAGCATAGGCAATAAATTTGAACCAGGTAAGAGGCCTATGAGCACCATGACACCAATAATAGTCTTTGATGAAAATAATGAGTTAAAACTCATCACAGGGTCTCCTGGAGGTGCTCTGATCCCAGCTGCTGTGCTTAGGGTTGTAACTGGCATAATTGACTTCGATTTGAATCTTGGTGAGGCAACAATGCTACCAAGAGTTCATAAAGATTGGCCTTACAAAAATTTGAGGTTAGAAAAAGGCTTTAGCAATGATACTCTGAAGATTCTTCAATCCTATGGACATGAGTTAGAAGAATCCAAGACGATGGGTTCAACACAAAGCATTTTAATATCTTCAAAGGGCAAAGAAGGATTTGCAGACCTGAGGCGCCCTAATGCAGGGGTAGCTATACAAATTGATTAAAGCCCTAGCCTTTATTCATAAAATGAATAATCTATCTGATGCAGATTTTAAAGATTATTATGAAAACAAACATGCTCCATTAGCCTCCTCTCTTCTTACATTGGAAGGATATGAGAGAAACTATGTAAATTCAGCGCTAAATCCTCTTTATGCCTCGCTTGGTTCAATAAGCATTTTTCAATATCAATCAATTCAGTCTTTGGAGATTGTTGGTAATGAGATGTCTTCAAGCGCTGGTGATATTCTGCGAGAGGATGAGCTCAAATTCATGAACGTACAAAAAAACTATCATGTTCTCACAGAGTCCAATCAATTAACAAAGAGCAAATTTAAGAAAAAAATTTTTTATCCTTTTAAAAATGATGAAGATTTGAATTTATTAGATGCTTATAAGGGTCTGGCAAAAGTTTCTGATAATCTTCTTCTCGAGCCAAATGAGATAATTGGTATTTCTGAATATGGGATTACGCAGGAAATATCTTTGGAGATCCTAGAAAATCTATCTACGGATCATCCCAGAGCTATAATCACAACTTGTATTAACTAAAGTTAATTGGCTAAATATTCTAAAGCTGCATCTATCCTATGATTCACCTCAGCCAGATCAAATAAAGAGAGAGTGAGACCGAGAGATGGTGACTGGGTAGAGCCTGTCATTGCTATTCTTATCGGTTGATTGAGTTTTGGAGTGGGCAGGCTTAATGCAGATTGAGCTTCCTGTAATGCATGATCTATGGACTCTTCATTCCAAACCTCAAGGCTATTCAGTTTTCTTTGCACAAATTCTAAAACTGATTCTGCTCCTCTTAAAAATTTATCTGCAGCTTTTTGATCATAAGAGTTCACTGGAGAAAAATAAGGTACAAGGTCTTTAGCCACGCCAAGGAGTGTAGGCTGAGAACTTCTCATGGCTTCAATAATATCGTTGCTATTGTCTTTTTGTGTGTAATCAATGCCAACAATTTCAAGAAATGGAATCAACCTTCCTTTGAAATCATCAAAAGATAGTGCTGCTAAATGGTTATTGTTAATCCAATCAAGTTTGACGGAATCAAAAATAGCTCCTGCCTTTTGAACCTCTTGGATTCTAAAATCTGAAATCAAGTCTTCTATGTAAAAAATTTCTTTATCGCCCTTAGACCAACCTAAACGCGCAAGCATATTAATCATGGATGATTCAAGATACCCTTGATCAAAATAATCCTGCAAGCTTGTGACAGCATTCCTCTTAGACAATCTTTTTTTATCTGGACCAAGGACCATTGGTAGATGTGCATATTCAAGAGAGGGATAGTCTAATGCATGTTGAATATGTATTTGACGAGGCGTATTACTTAAATGATCCTCGCCTCTGACAACTGTTGTTACTTTTTGCTCATAGTCGTCAATAACATTGCAGAGGTGGTAGGTTGGCGATCCATCGCTCCTTAAGAGAATTAAGTCATCCAGCTCAGAATTCTGAAAAATAACCTCGCCTCGAACCAAATCATGAAAAATTAGCTCGCCATCTTGAGGTGTTTTTAATCTCAAGACAGTCGAATCATCAGCTTGAAGATTCAAATTCCTGCATTTGCCATCATATTGAGGCTTTAGACCTTTGGATTGTTGTTTGGCCCTCATTTCATCTAACCTCTCTTTACTGCAATTACAGTAATAGGCTTTACCAGATTCTATGATTTGTTTAACAGCACTTTGATATAACTCTGATCTTTCAGACTGTCTTACAGGAAGTTCATCGGGATTAATCCCTAGATCAGATAAGCCCTTCAGGATATTTGTTTCAAATTCTCTGGTTGATCTTTCGGCGTCTGTGTCCTCAATCCTGATGAGGAACTTTCCTTTGTTTTGTTTTGCATATACATAATTAAATAAAGCAGTTCTCACGCCACCTATATGTAATGCCCCAGTAGGACTTGGTGCAAATCTTGTAACTTTCGTCATGATGATTCTCTTTTTGAGTTAATTGCTATAATTCTTTGATCGTGGGTCAAGATATCTTCTTTTGAAACCATAATTTTAGGAATAGGAAATTTCTTGAAATCAATTTTCAAATCTCCGGACTTACTATCTGAATTTAAGCTTGTATTTGATGTCATGAATTCAAATTTACTTTGACCGCCTGTTAAATGAATGTATACATCAGCTAGAATATTGGCATCTAACAAAGCGCCATGAAAACTTCTATCGTACCCTGTGACCTCAAATCTATTTGCAAGCGCATCCAAGGAGTTGCGTTGACCTGGAAATTTATTTCTTGCCATCAATAAGGTATCTTCAACATCGCATATTTCTTCAAGAGTTGGGTACTGCGATGAAGCTCTTTTTAATTCAGCATTGAGGAAACCTAAATCAAAAGCAGCATTATGAATAACTAAAATGCTTCCTTCTACAAATTCTAAAAAACTCTCAGCAATCTCCGAGAACTCGGGTTCACTCGAAAGTCGCTCCATTGATAGGCCATGCACCTTCTCAGCCTCTTCATCAATTGATCTCTGAGGATTTAGGTATGAGTGAAAATGTAGATCTGTTCTTTTTCTATCTGCAAGTGCGACAGCGCCTACTTCAACAATCCGATGACCTTGTTCAACCTCTAGTCCGGTTGTTTCAGTATCAAGAACAATGAGTTTTTTTGTCATAAGATAGAGTCTATTCCTTTGTTGGCCAACAAGTCTGCTGCTTCATTGCCAGCGTCGCCAGAGTGACCCTTAACCCAGCGCCATTGTACTTGATGCTGAGCAATTAATTTATCTAATTTTTGCCATAATTCTTTATTTTTAACATCTTTTTTTGCGGCAGTTCTCCAATTATTTTTTTTCCAGTTTTGGATCCATTGAGTGATTCCATCCATGACATATTTTGAATCTGTGAAAAGCTCTACATTACAAGGCTCTTTTAATATAGCCAAACCCTCAATCGCTGCTGAAAGCTCCATTTGGTTATTGGTTGTATTGGCTTGGCCGCCAAAGATTGTTTTTTCTACACTATCATACTTAATAAGTGCTCCCCAGCCTCCTGGGCCTGGATTGCCTCTGCAGGCACCATCAGTATAAATAATTACCTGTTTCATGAGTTAAAATATGACATTGATACTTATGACTATTCAATCTATAAAAGCTTATACTAATAATTATATTTGGTTAATTGTAACTAATGAAGGTAATCTTTTATCTATATACAAAGAGTCATATCTAATCCAAAGATTATAAAATTTAAAGCCATGAATAGATTCGTATTATTTTTTGTATTACTTCTATGCTCAGGTTGTGAATTGCCAACAATTATTCAAGCTGACCAGTATGTTGAGCCTGCCCCTATTGAGATATCAAGCAATATTCCTGATTATGAAAATGTCTGGGATCGAATAAAAGATGCTAACTCATTAAAAGAAGAGAATCTTGATGAGAAAACTCTTCAATATCTTAATGCATATCTTTCCAACCCTGCTCAACTTGATAAGCTCCTTGAAAAAGGAAGGTACTTTATTTATTTTGTTCTTGAGGAATTAGAAAGATATAGACTGCCGCCAGAGTTGGCGCTTCTTCCTTACATTGAAAGTAATTATGATCCATTTTCAATCTCAGCTTCAGGCGCAATGGGTATATGGCAGTTTATGCCAGCCACAGCTAGAATATATGGTCTCAAAGATACTTGGTGGTATGAACAAAGGCATGACCCGCTGGTATCATCAAAAGCTGCTGTTAGATATTTAGCCTACCTGCATAACAGATTCAATAAAGAAATTACTTATACCTTGGCTGCTTACAACGGTGGTCCAACCCTTCTTGAGAAAAGAATAAAACTTAATAAAAAAGCAGGCAAACCAACTGATTATAAAAATCTCAAACTGCCAAAACAAACTCAGGATTATGTTCCTAAATTCAATGCAATACTTGCAATAGTGCTTAATGCAGAAAAATATGGAATTAATTTGCCAGATTTTCCTAATAAAAAAGTTTTGGGCAATATAGAGCTTGATGGCCAAGTTGAAATACTAGCTTTCAGTGAGTTTGCAGGATTAAAGCCTGAATTCGTGTATAAATTAAATGCAGGGTATACAAAATGGGCATCGCCTCCTGGAGATAAAACTACTTTTAATATTCCGATTGAATTAGAAGCAATGCTGAATCTTAAGAAAGATAAGTTTATTCAAACAAATCAAATTAACTGGGTGACTCATACAGTTTCAAAAGGAGACAGTCTATGGAAAATAGCTGATGAGTTTGATACTGAAGTAAACGTATTAAAGAAGGTGAACTATTTGTCGTCTAACATCTTAAGCCTCAATCAAGAATTGTTGATTCCGCTGAGCAATGATCAAAATCAAACATTTATCCCCTATCAAGCTCATATCATTAGCGAAGGTGATACATTATGGAATCTTGGTATTCAATACAATATTTCGCCAGCAGAGATAGCAAAAACTAATGGGTTGAGAATGAATACTCCTTTGAGAATTGGAAAGGAGTTGAACATTGGCAATAAAAATATTTACCGAACAATTAATTCAAAAAAAAGAACTATTTTATATAGCGTCAAGCAGGGAGATAGCCTTTATCGAATAGCTGATATTTTTAATATTGAAATTTCTGATATAAAAAAAATTAACACGCTTCCAAACAATGAAATCAAACCTGGGCAAGTATTAAAAATTGTAATTAAGGCTTTTTAATCTGAGGAAATTTTAGGGTCTAGCGCATCTCTTAGGCCATCACCAAAAAAATTCAATGCAAATAAAGTAATGGTAAAAGTTAATCCAGGGTAGATTAGAAGCCAAGAGTACTCCTCCATTGATTCAACACCATATCTTATTAAGGTACCCCAACTGCTCATAGGTGGCTGAATACCGAGGCCTAAGAAGCTTAAAAATGCTTCTAGCAACATAACTTGTGGAATGGTTAAAGTTGCATAGACCGCAATGGGACCAAGAATATTTGGAAATATATGTTTCCTAAACATTTGAATATTTGTGACTCCCATGGCTTGAGCAGCCAAAACATACTCTTGATTTTTTATTGTTAAAACTTGCCCTCTTACAATCCTTGCCATGGTAAGCCACTCAACTGCTCCAATGGCACCAAATAAAAGCCAAATGTTTCTTCCAAAAATCACCATCAGTAAAATAATAAAAATAATAAATGG
>ERZ1027185.273-NODE-273-length-7160-cov-5.854187_pt1 | contig 7160 bp, 7 predicted proteins | sample MGYA00520868_ERZ1027185 | MGnify/ENA primary metagenome ERZ1027185 (study PRJEB33307, sample SAMD00078849) | marine metagenome | biome: aquatic biome; feature: sea water; material: coastral sea water | place: Japan | collected 2015-01 | depth 1 m m ...
CATATTCGCTGGTAACCAGCATATTAGCAGTAATAATGGGCTCCCTAAACTCTTGAATCGTCTGGACAGGTGGAAGTTTTGATGGGCTATCAATTTTTGATACATTGCCCTTAGTGTCTAATATCTCATAGATTACCGTTGGCGCCGTTGTGATCAAATCAAGATCATATTCACGCTCAAGTCTCTCTTGAACAATCTCCATATGCAAAAGACCTAAGAATCCAATTCGAAAACCAAAACCCAGGGCATCTGAATTTTCAGGCTCATACTGCAAAGCTGCATCATTTAAGCGAAGCTTCCCAAGCGCATCTCTAAATTTTTCATAATCCTCACCTGAAGTTGGGAATAGACCTGCAAAAACCCTTGGCTGGACTGGCTTAAAGCCATCTAGTGGTAATTCTACTGGGTTTTTACTTCCAGTAATCGTATCTCCAACCGGAGCTCCATCGATATTTTTAATACTGGCAATTAAATAACCAACCTCACCCGCCTTGAGGCTTTCTGTTTTAGTTCTCTTGGGAGTAAAAATACCCACCTCATCAACTAAATGCTCATTTTTATTCGAGAAGATTTTAATTTTTGTTTTAGCCTTGATCTCTCCATCAATAACTCTAATTAAGGAGACAACTCCAAGGTAGTTATCAAACCATGAATCGATAATTAGTGCCTTGATCGGAGCATCAATTACACCTTCAGGAGATGGAATCTTTTCTACAATCTGCTCTAATATTTCCTCTATTCCAATTCCAGATTTTGCACTTGCATGAACTGCATCATGAGCCTCAACGCCGACAACATCTTCGATTTCATCAACCACTCTCTCCGGCTCAGCAGCTGGAAGATCAATCTTGTTAAGAACCGCTAAGACCTCTAAACCCTGATCTATAGCAGTGTAACAGTTTGCTACGGTCTGCGCCTCAACACCTTGTGATGCATCAACAATTAACAAAGCCCCCTCACAAGCAGAGAGTGATCGAGAAACTTCGTATGAAAAATCTACGTGTCCTGGCGTATCAATAAAGTTGAGCTGATAAGTTTCCCCATCCTTAGCTTTGTAGTTCAATGAGACACTTTGCGACTTGATTGTAATCCCTCTCTCTTTCTCAATATCCATGGAGTCGAGAACCTGAGATGACATCTCTCGATCACTCAAACCACCGCAATATTGAATGAATCGATCAGCAATCGTTGACTTACCGTGATCGATGTGAGCAATGATAGAAAAATTTCGGATTTTTTGCATATCAATGATAAAATGAATGCTTTTAATTTAAACCATGAGATTATATCGTATATGAATAAAGTAAACCCTACTACATGTGTTGCAACAAGTAATCAAAATGTCAACATTCCTGACGACCAAGGAAGGAATATTGTGCTCTATTTTTACCCAAAGGATGACACCCCAGGATGCACTATTGAAGGTAACGACTTTACTAGGCTGAATGACTCTTTCGCTGAAAACAATTCAGTTGTCTATGGCGTCTCGAGAGACTCGATTGCGTCTCATGAAAAATTCATTAACAAGTTTAACTACACGATCGATTTAATTTCAGATGAGGACGAGTCTTTATGTAAAGAGTTCGATGTCTTAAAGCTCAAAAAAATGTACGGCAAGGAACATATTGGTATCGTTAGATCTACTTTTGTCATTAGCCCAGAGGGTGATATTCTCAAGCATTGGGACAAAGTAAAAGTTGATGGACATGCTGAGGAAGTTCTAGACTTTGTAAAGGCCCTATGAATCCAAATGTTGACCACGAAGAGGTAAATAAGTTTGCAGCACTAGCTGCGCGCTGGTGGGATAGAAACTCTGAGTTTAAACCACTTCACGACATCAACCCGCTTCGTCTTAATTACATCAAAGAGCAGTGTGGTGGATCTTTAGAGGGTAAACGAATCCTTGATATAGGTTGCGGCGGCGGAATTCTCAGTGAATCTCTGGCTCTTGAGGGTGCCAGCGTTGTTGGAATTGACCTTGCAGAGGCTGGACTTGAGGTCGCAAAACTTCACCTTTTAGAATCTGGATTGGATATTGATTATCAGTTTATTTCAGCTGAAGAGCTTGCACAATCTGAGTCAGGTTCTTTCGATGTCATTGCTTGTCTTGAGATGCTTGAGCATGTTCCAGATCCCTCTCTCATTATTGAAGCTTGCTCCAAACTAATCAAGCCGAGTGGTCAAGTTTTCTTCTCAACCATTAATAGGAATCCAAAATCTTACTTTTTTGCAATTGTTGGCGCAGAGTATGTTTTAAATCTTCTGCCTAAAGGCACGCATCACTATGAAAAGTTCATTAGGCCAAGTGAGATAGATGAGTGGTCTAGAGCTTATAATTTATCCATTAGCTCAATGATTGGGATGACATATAATCCAATTACTAAGAAATACAAGCTTGGTGACGACGTCAGTGTGAATTACATTGTCCACTATAAGAAAAATTAGTTATTACTAAAGGGCTGTTCTATGCCACTGAGAATTACACTTGGAAATCTTCTTCATGAATGTGCAGAAAAATTTTCTGAGCGTGAATTCCTAGTTATTGCTGAAACTGGTGAGACATTGACTTACACTGAGTTTGAGATTCTTACAAATCGAATTACCAATGGCTTGTTGGAGCATTTCCCTGAAAAGTTAGAGTACATAGATATTTTTCTTGAAAATAGTGCTCATTATCTTGCTTTAACTTATGCTTTAAAAAAAGCGAACGTGATAGAGGTATCGATAAACCCAGCAATGCGCGGCGAATCTCTGGCTCGAATGATTGACCAAACAGGGTCAAAATTATTGTTTACCTCAGGACTTCAACTTGAAGCTTTAGATCAGATTCGAGAATCAATACCAAACATTCAAATTTTAATTATGTTGGATTCTGTCGATCAGGCGCGAAAACTTTTCCCGGAGCTTCTAATCATATCTTTTGATGATTTATTGTCAAATTGCCAAGATCATGTTGATTCGTTTGCAAAAGATACCGACATTGCAACAATTCTTTTTACATCAGGAACGACTGGCGTATCAAAAGGTTGCCTTTTGTCACATCGTTATGCAGTTAGAACAGCCGAAAACTTAATTGAACCCAACAAGATAACCAAGGATGATTGTGTATACACATTTTATCCCTTGTCTCATATTGGTCCAGCCTACTATGACATTCTTCCAACCATGATGACAGGAGGTCGAGTTATACTGCGTCAGCGCTTTAGTGTTTCAAATTTTTGGCCAGAAGCTAAAAAGTATGGAGCCACTTGGTTCATGATGTTAGGCTCTGTTCAACAGCTCTTATGGGCACATCCAAGCTGTCCAGAGGAAAAAGATCACAAAGTGACAAGGTGCTGGGGGACTCCAGCCCCGGTTCCAAAGAAAGATTTTGATGAGCGATTTAATTTGCATTTAGTTCCTGGTGGAGGCTATGGATCAACAGATGCTGGATGGGTAGTTGCGCCACAGTGGGATCACCCAGGTGGAATCGTTCTGCCCCATTTTGAAGTAGCCATACACGATGAAAATGATGATCCATTACCTCCTGGTGTGCCAGGAGAAATGGTAGTTCGACCTCTCGAGCCTGGGGTCATGTGCAGTGGTTATTTTGGCATGCCAGAAAAGACTCTTAAAAGCTGGAGAAATTTATGGTTCCATACGGGTGATATTGGCAAGCTGGATGAACAAGGTAGGTTTTATTTCATGCACAGAATGAGTGAGCGGATTCGTGTCAAAGGTGAAATGGTCTCAGCTTATGAGGTCGAGGAAGCATCACTTTCTCATCCAAAAGTTGAGGACTGTGCTGCTATTGGTGTTCCTGGTGAGATGGTTGAAGAGGATATTGCGTTGTTCGTTGTTAAGAAGAGTGAGGCCGAACTAAGTGAACAAGAATTAATTCAGCACTGTAAAGATCGAATGGCAAAATTTATGATTCCAAAACATATTGTTTTTCTTGATCAAATGCCAAGAACATCTACCGGTAAACCTGAAAAAGGAAAATTATCGTTTTATTGGACTGCTAGCTAAATCAAAGGAAATTTGGATTTTGTTCAAAATTAACTTCACGCAATCTTTTTGTAAAGAACGTCTAAACTTCACATGATAGTTTTTTATTTATTCTAAACTTTGATTTCTTATATCAACTTAGGAATAAAAATGAAAAAATTGCTATCTATAACTTTTATGATTTTACTTTTGCCCTCTATGGCTTTTGCTGGAGAATGTCCAATGCTCAAATCAGAAGTTGAAAATAAAATTGCCATGCTGGATCAAACAAAGCATGCAACTTTAATTAGTTTCGCTCTTATGCTTCACGAACAAGGTGTCGAAGCGCATAACTCTGGTGACCATGGTTTGTCAGAAGACTTACTTAATGGCGCTTTAAGATTGTTAGATGTCTAAAAAATAATTTGATAAATGTGCCTAAGATTATTAAGGCACATTTTTCTAAACTTCTAGGGCATTGAGATGCCCTTTTTTTTGATTCTTCAGAGATATACATCCACCCTCACAAATCAAACGAAATTTGGACTTTAGCTCAAGTTGATATACAATTAACCAAGCTATTTAAAAGGAAAAAAGATGGCATACTACCGAGATGATTTCTTACTCTGGAGTTTTATAAATGAACGTCACTAAAAACTTTGAACTCTTGAGTAAAAGCGCCGAACTTGACCAAGGACCTGGGCAATACAGAATTGGTCTAGTCGCTCTATCTAACGATTATGTTACCGAACGCGATTTTATGAATATGCGCCCCAGTGATGATGTCGTTGTTTTTACAAGTAGGATACGCAATACACCGGAATGCACAGCTGAATCTCTTCGTCAGATGGAGCCGCTCATTACTGAAGCGACCTCTCTTATTGTCCCTGAGGGGCGTTTAGACGTAGTGGCATATAGTTGTACTTCTGGAACGGCCTTAATGGGTTTTGATAAAATATGCTCTCTCATACAAGCCGCCCGCCCTGGTATTACGGTTGTGACGCCGCTTACATCATCTTTGGCAGCTCTTGATCTTTTCGGAGCAGAACGAATTGCAGTGTTAACCCCCTACGTAGATGATGTTAACACTGGTATTGCAAGGTATTTAGAAGATCATGGTAAATCGATTTCCGCGTTTAGCAGTTTTAAAATAGTGGAGAATGAAATCATGGCGTTGGTGACCCCACAAAGTATCTTTAATGCGGCTCTTGAAGCTGACAGGAATGACGCCGATGCTTTATTTATTTCATGCACAGCTATCAGAGCCGTTGAGGTGATTGATAAAATTGAACAGAAACTTGGTAAGCCTGTTATTACTGCTGTTCAAGCAATGTTTTGGCAGTCATTACGTCTAGCAGGTTATAAGGGAAAAATTTCCGGTTATGGGCAGTTAATGTGTTTGTAAATCTGATATCTATGGTATTTATTCTGCCTAGACCTACAACACGAAATAAATGGAGATAATGTTATGAATTACAATAAGCCGTTTCAAAAGTCCGAATACGATCAACGTGTCAGAAAAGTAAAACTTCGTATGGAGAAAGCCGGTTTTGACCTTCTTATCTGTCAAGACCCAGCCAATATGAATTGGCTTACAGGTTTCGATGGCTGGTCATTTTATACTCCTCAGGCTGTACTCCTGCATTTGAATGAAGCAACGCCAATATGGTTCGGGCGTTCTCAGGATGCTAAGTCGGCGGCTATTACTACCGATATAAGTCCTGAAAATATTATTGGTTTTTCTGAACCATTGGTTCACCATCAAAGTCAACACCCCTTTGATGAGTTATGTGATCTTATAATCACCCGTGGTTGGGGTTCTGAGCGGATTGGTGTTGAGTTAGATGCACATTACTATACAGCTCGGGCACACCATCACCTAATTAATGGCCTTCCTAATGCAAATATTTCTGATAATGCTGAGCTTGTAAATTGGGCACGACTTGTGAAATCTGATGCGGAACTTGTATACATGCGTGAAGCTGGTCGAAATGTCACTAGTACTATGAATCAAGCGATTGCTAATCTCAAACCGGGCACTAAGCAATACGAAATCATTGCTGATGTATATCACTCACAAATTACCGGATTAGATGGTAAGTTTGGTGACTATACCAGTTTATGCCCATTAATTCAGGTCGGAGAGGGAACTAGCACTCCTCACTTGACATGGACCGATGACCCAATTCCTGATAACGGGTTGATTGTAATGGAGCTAGGCGCTGCACGAAGACACTACCATACTCCTCTGACTCGAACAGCCCACCTTGGTAAACCACCTGAAGAGATCATTCGACTGGCTGAGGTTATTGTCGAGGGAGGCGATACTGCTCTTGCAGCAGCAAGGCCAGGGATGACTTGCGGTGAGGTTGAAGAAATTTGGCAGAATGTTCTTAAGCGTAATGGTTATCAAAAGGAGAGTCGTGTAGGTTATTCTATAGGACTTAATTACCCTCCAGATTGGGGTGAAAGAACAGCAAGTTTACGAAGTGGTGATAATACCGTTTTAGAGGCGGGAATGTGTTTTCATTTCCAGTCTGGTATTTGGCTTAAAGAATTTGGTGCAGCCATCTCGGAATCTTTTGTAGTAACAGAGAACGGTGGAGAGCGATTTTGCAGTGTAAACCGTGAGCTCATCGTCTTAGATTAATTATGGAGAGTATTTGGTAATTCTGCCATCACTCGCATATACTTATAATCCCTCCCTCACACATCAAACGAAACTTGGACTTTAATTCGAGTTGACTTATAATCGCTTTATGCAAAAAGATAAGAATGAGTTAAAAAATGGCATAGAAACTTGCTGGCATCCTTCTGGTAAAAAATCCACAGAAGGTTTATGGGTTGACGGAAGTAAACAAGGAAAATGGCTTGAGTGGTATGAGAATGGTCAACTCAAAAGTGAGGAGTCATTTAAAAATAATATTTGGCATGGAGACCATATCTACTGGTATGAAAATGGTCAAAAAATGAGAGAGAGTAAAGATGTTGATGGTCTTTATGAGGGAAGATGGATTTCATGGCATGAAAACGGACAGAAATGTGAAGAAGGTTTTTATAGGAAAGAAAAAAAGAATGGTACTTGGAATAAGTGGGATGAGAGAGGAAATAAAATATTCGAGGGCAAATACAAAGACGGAGAATTAATTTAGCATTTTTTGTAGAATACTGTTTTAAATATGGAAGAATTTAAG
>ERZ1027185.275-NODE-275-length-7129-cov-5.755867_pt1 | contig 7129 bp, 8 predicted proteins | sample MGYA00520868_ERZ1027185 | MGnify/ENA primary metagenome ERZ1027185 (study PRJEB33307, sample SAMD00078849) | marine metagenome | biome: aquatic biome; feature: sea water; material: coastral sea water | place: Japan | collected 2015-01 | depth 1 m m ...
CCATTTCTTCCAATGAGTCCAATCTTATCCCCCTTATGGATGGTCGCATTAATCTCGTCAAGGATTACTTTTTCAGCAAATCTCAGAGAAATATTGTCTAAGGTAATAAGTGGCATAAGTTAAAATTGTAACTTTAAATAACAGCTTTACTAATGCGTTATTTTATTCATTTTGTTATTGGACTTTTGCTTATTCAGGCACCTTTTGCTGAAAGTATTGAGGCAAGTGGCTTTGAAACACAAGAGCAGCAGAGTCGGTATACACAACTCATTGAAAACATTCGCTGCCCAGTCTGCCAAGGCCAGAGCATTGGTGGGTCAAACTCAGATCTTGCGCAAGACCTCAGGGAGAAGGTGCGTGACATGATTCTAGATAATCAGACCGACTCAGAGATCTATTCGTTCATGGTGGAGCGGTATGGCGACTTTGTAGTCTATAAGCCGCCAGTCAATACCAAAACTTATGTTTTATGGTTTACCCCAGTATTGGTTTTGATCATCTCTCTTCTATTTTTGTTTCGATCGACTCAAGCAAATAAAGAAAAAATCATTAATGAAGATGGTGATCTCGATAAAGCCAAAAAATTATTAAAGTAAAAAAATATGAATGAAAACAAAATCAGTGATTTGATAGTTCAGGCTTATACTCACCAAAAAAATGGTCAACTCTCTCAAGCCATCCAGTCATGGAATGCACTGATAAACCAAAAATCAATTACCCAGGACTTATTGGCTAATGCACACCTAAACCTTGGCAACCTTCACCTTCAACAAGGTAACGGTGACCTCGCCTATGAATCAATGGCAAAAGCGATAAAGGCGAATCCCAACAGTTCAGAAGCTTTTTTCTGTCTAGCCTATATGGAGCAAGAGAAAGAGAACTTTGATGAGGCGATTGGTTTTTTTAAATCTGCATTAAAGCTTAAGCCAGATGATGTTGGCGCACTCAACAACCTTGGGAACTGTTATGACCGCCTTAACAAAAGTAAAGATTCAATCAGAGTCTACTCTGAGGCAATATCAATCGATCCAAAATATATTGCAGCTTATTATAATCGCGGCAACGCTTACTCTAAAATAGCAGATGACAATCATGCTTTAAAAGACTTGACCTGCGCAATTGATTTAGATAATAATTTTTATCAGGCATACTATAATCGTGGCTCTGTCTACAAAAGACTTGGAAAAAGCGATCTAGCTGACAAAGATTTTGCAAAGGCACAGAAGCTAGCTAAACAAGAAATTGAACAATCAAAAAAATAGGATAACAGTGAGCGACCAAGACGAAAACAAATTAATAGCTGAGAGAAAATCTAAATTAGCACTACTCAGAGAATCTGGTAACCCCTACGTTAATGACTTCACTCCGCTCCATTTATCTTCTGAGATCCACACCAATTTTGATAGTAAGAGCAATGACGAGCTGCAAGAGCTGAATGAATCGGTAACGGTCTCTGGGCGCATCATGCTCAAGAGGATTATGGGGAAAGCCAGCTTTGTTCAGCTCCAGGATACCTCAGGCCAGATTCAGCTATTTGTCACCAGAGATGAGCTCGAAGATGGCTACTATAACGAGCAGTTTAAGAAATGGGATATTGGCGATATTATCGGAGCCACAGGAACTCTCTTTAAGACTAAGACTGGAGAGCTCTCAGTCAGAGTCAGCGAGATTAGACTATTGACGAAGTCTCTAAGGCCCTTACCTGAGAAATTTCATGGCTTGTCAGACCAAGAAACGATTTATCGACAAAGGTATGTCGATCTGATTATGAATGAAGACTCAAGAAGAGTCTTTAAGCTTAGGTCAAAAATTATTTCTTACATCAGGCAGTTCTTTCTAGATCATGACTACCTTGAGGTCGAGACGCCAATGATGCAGGTCATTCCTGGGGGCGCTGCAGCAAAGCCATTCATTACTCATCACAATGCTCTTGATATGGATCTTTACCTTAGAATTGCTCCAGAGCTTTACCTTAAAAGATTGGTAGTGGGTGGTCTAGATAGAGTCTTTGAAATCAATCGAAACTTCAGGAATGAGGGGCTCTCTCCAAGACACAATCCAGAGTTTACAATGGCTGAGTTTTATCAGGCCTATGCAACCTATCACGACTATATGGACCTCACTGAAGAGCTATTGAGAGGTATCGCGACTGATGTTTGTCAATCAGTGACCATACAATATCAGGGCGATGAGTTTGATTTTTCTAAGCCTTTCGAGAGAATCAGCGTCTTTGATTCAATTTTGAAACATAACCCATCTCTATCAGTCATAGATTTGTCTGAGGACAACGCCAAAAAGACTGCCAAATCACTAGGCATTGACATCAAAGAGAGCTGGGGTCTAGGCAAGGTGCAAATTGAAATATTTGAGGCAACGGTTGAAGAGAAACTGATTCAGCCTACCTTTGTGATTGAGTATCCAACTGAAGTGTCACCGCTATCTCGAAGAAACGATGACAACCCATTTATCACGGATCGTTTCGAGCTCTTTATTGGCGGAAGAGAAATTGCCAATGGGTTTTCAGAGCTCAATGATTCTGAGGACCAGGCACAAAGATTCCGTGACCAGGTTAACGAAAAGGATGCTGGGGATGACGAGGCAATGCACTATGACGCTGACTACATTAGAGCGCTCGAATATGGCATGCCTCCAACTGCAGGAGAGGGTATTGGAATCGATCGATTAGTCATGCTGTTTACAAACTCAGCCTCTATCAGAGATGTCCTGTTGTTTCCTCATATGAGACCAGAGTATGAGAAATAATTCAGAAACGGGTTACTAATTCCCAAATATGATTCCAGTTCTAACAATTGATGGACCGAGTGGAGTTGGAAAAGGGACTGTCGCTAATATTGTAGCTGCTAAGCTCAAATGGCATATTTTGGATTCTGGTGCAATTTATCGTGCTTTTGCATTGGCAGCCTCCAAAAGAGATATTCAAATTGATAATACAGAGCAGCTACTAGAGCTAGCTTCAAACTTAGACCTCAGATTTGCGCCAGATTCTGCAAATAATGCTTTAGGTGTATTTCTTGATAGCCAGGAGATCTCCTCAGAGCTCAGAACAGAAAAAACAGCAGAGCTTGCATCAAAGTTTGCAATGATTGGACCTCTAAGAGAGTCACTCCTTAAAAGGCAGCAAGACTTTAGAAAGCTACCCGGACTCGTTGCTGATGGGAGGGATATGGGGACTGTTGTCTTCAAAGATGCGCCTTATAAAGTTTTTTTAACTGCAAATGTCGAAGAAAGAGCCAAAAGAAGGCTAAAACAGTTGCACCTAAGAGGCATAACTGGTAACATTTCGCACACTTTAGAAGACGTTAGGAAAAGAGATGAAAGGGACGCAAGTCGCAAACACTCTCCCCTAAGGCCATCCAAAGACGCATTAATCATAGATACATCAGATCTAACGGTTGATGAAGTGGTTACGAAAGTAATGGCGCTAGTTAGGGTTTGAGCGGTCAAACCTTTTTTTAATTAACCCGATAAGAGTTAAGTTTAAACCGATAAAACTTAACAATTAGCGGTCAATATCGAGATTATATGTCAGAATCATTTTCCGAGCTATTTGAGAATAGCGAAATACAACAAAACGTAAAACCAGGCGCCCTATTAATGGGTACAGTCGTCAGCATGAATCGTGAAAAAGCGATCATCAATGTTGGACTTAAATCTGAAGGTTTTATTTCATTAAACGAATTTAAAGATGTCAAAGGCGAACTAGAGATCACTGAGGGTGATGTTGTTGAAGTCGCTCTTGAGTCTATTGACGATGGCTTAGGCCATACTCTTCTTTCACGTGAAAAAGCTAAGCGCATTAAGATGTGGCAAGAGCTTGAAGCCGCAATGAACTCAAAAGAAGTCGTGAAAGGTATAGTTACAGGTTCTGTCAAAGGCGGTATGACAGTTGATATTGGGGTAATCAAGGCTTTCTTGCCTGGCTCTCTAGTTGATGTTAGACCTGTCAAAGATTTTGACTTCTTGTTAGGTCAGGAAATTGAAGCGCTTGTCATTAAGATGGATGAAGTTAGAAATAATATTGTTATTTCTAGGAAGGCAGTAATGCAGGAAGTTAACTCAGCAGATAGAGAGGCTCTAATTGAGAATCTTGATACTGGAAAAGAGGTTGAAGGTATTGTTAAGAATCTTGCTGATTACGGCGCCTTTGTGGATCTTGGTGGTGTTGATGGACTTCTTCACATTACTGATATTTCATGGCAGAGAGTTAATCACCCATCAGAGAAACTTTCTATTGGTGACAAAATAACGGTTAAAGTGCTGAGCTACGACAAAGAGAAAATGAGAGTTTCATTAGGACTTAAGCAGTTGACTCCAAGTCCTTGGGATAATATTTCTGAGCGTCTACCAATGGGCAAGAAAGTTTCAGGTGTTGTCTCTAATCTGACAGACTATGGTGCGTTTGTTAGAATTGAAGAGGGTGTTGAGGGCTTGGTCCATGTTAGCGAAATGGATTGGACAAATGCAAATGCAAGACCTTCTAAGTTTGTTAAGCTTGGCCAAGAGGTTGACGTTGTTGTTCTAGATGTTCAAGAATCTAAGCATAGAATCTCTTTGAGCATGAAGCAAGCAAAAGAGAACCCTTGGGAAGCTTTTGAGTCCAGTCATAACAAAGGTGATTCAATTAACGTAACAGTTAAATCAATTACTGATTTTGGTCTTTTTGTAGGACTTCCAGGTGGAATTGATGGTTTAATTCATTTAGCAGATATTTCATGGGAGAAGCAATCAGCTGACCAAGTTGTTTCGACTTATTCTAAGGGGCAAGAGCTGGATGTAGTCATCTTAAATATTGATGCTGAAAAAGAAAGAATTTCATTGGGTATTAAGCAGCTAACCTCTGACAATTTTTCTCAATACGCCTCGTCAAACTCTAAAGGTTCAATCGTCAAGGGTGCTGTCAAAGAAGTCGATGCAAGAGGTGCAGTAATTGAACTTGCTGAAGGCATCACTGGATACCTTAAAGCTTCTGAAATTTCTCAAGATAGAGTTGAGGATGCATCAACTGTCTTAAAAGAAGGTCAAGAGGTAGAGGTAGCAATTACTATGATTGATAAGAGAACTAGAAAAGTTAATCTAAGTATGAAGGCAAAAGACTCTGTAGAGGAGAAGGCTGCAATGGATGACTATAACAGTCAATCAACGCAAGCCTCAGGATCTACTCTAGGCGATCTTTTAAAAGAAGCAAAAGATAAATAATAATAACTTTGAGCTACTATGCCTGGCATAGTAGCGTCATAAAATATGAAAAAAATAGACCTTATTGAGGCCGTCTCAAAAGAAATTAAGATTACCCGTTCTGAAGCTAAACTTTCTGTTGAAATTATTTTAGAGGAAATTAGTTCAGCAATTGTTTCTGGAAAAGGGGTTGAAGTTCGCGGTTTTGGTGGTTTTCAAAAAAGACATAGAAAAGGGAGGCTCGGAATAAATCCAAAGACTGGAGAAAAGACCGAAGTTGCTGAAAAATTTGTGCCTTTTTTTAAACCTGGAAAGTTACTAAAAGAAGCTGTTAATAAAGGCTAATATACGATTGATTATTGAACTTTAGTTCAGTATAATTTCTCGTTTTTATTGGGGCGTTAGCTCAGCTGGTAGAGCATCGGACTTTTAATCCGCTGGTCGAGCGTTCGAATCGCTCACGCCCCACCATATCCAAAAGGCTTTCAGAGATGAAGGCCTTTTTTTGTGATATAAATCTTAGAAAATTATTTAAATTTAATCCGATTATTTAGAAGTTATAAAGCTCATAAAGAACCATAAAAAAATTATGGAATATTTATATTAATTAGGTCTATTATTCGCAATTATGAAAAAACTTCTTCTATTAGCATTATCGCTTTTCATTTCACAGGCTTTTGCACATAAACCTGTCCTTAATGAAAACTCTACTTACCCGTCAGACGCACCTTATGAAATTGAGGAGCCAGAAATATCAAAAGCAATATACTCAACACTTAACGGTGACCCTCACTATTATCGTATTCAGTCTGATATCGATTTTGACTTTTATGCAGGAATCTTAGCGGCTAAGATTGGTGAGTGCGCATTAGAACGTAAATTCTCTTTTGAGGTACTAGATTCTGATTTCCATAGAATTGAGTTGGCTGATGGCGAAAGCTTTGAGTGGACGCCTTGGTTTGAAGAATATGGCAAACAGTGGTATTGGAATGGTCCAGAAATCGGTAAAAACTTTTTATCTGATCGAGTTTATGATGCAGGAACTTACTATATTAAAGTCTTTAATGACTCAAACACAGGTCAATACATAATGGCTGTAGGGGATATTGAGAAATTTTCGTTTACCGACATAGTTGGGTTAATATTTTCGATGGGAGATATTGAAGATGAATTTTGGGATCCTAGCCTTTGTCCTTCGAGTTCATAATAACCTCTTAAAACTAGGTAGATACTTTTACAAAGAGTATTTTCAATGAACAGATTATTTGCCATCTTTTCAATTATTTTGATGACAGGGTGTAGTCCCGAAGAGGGAAATAGTAATGTTGACTCTATGGCATCACTAGGAGAGAGTGTATTTAATAAAAACTGTGTAAGTTGTCATGGTGTCAAGGGTCAAGGGATTGCTGCAGATTGGAAGGTAAAGGATGCAAATGGTAATTATCCCCCACCACCCCTTAACGGAACAGCTCACACTTGGCATCATTCACCTGAGCAGTTACTTTACACCATAAATAAGGGTGGTACTGAAATGGGTGGACAAATGCCAGCATTTGAAAAGCGACTTACAGAAGAAGAAAAGAAGGCTTTAATAGACTATATGTATAGTTTGTGGCCAAAAGAAATTCAAGTAAAATATGATGATAGGTTTAAATAGGATATAGGATGCAATTGATTCCAGCAATTAATGACGGTTTTTGGCTTTGCAAGCATACTTGGAAACGCAGTAGATTGAATACATTTTGGTGTTTGCTTGGATGTTCAATTGGTGATTTTGGCACAATTTTTGTGTTTCAAAACATTGAGCATAGTTGGTCAGTTTGGCAAGTGATGGGTCTTGCAATAATCAATGGGCTTTTAACCAGTATCGCCCTTGAAACAATTATTCTTACTAAGCAAATGGCAATAAGATTGGCATTTAAAACTGCTATTG
>ERZ1027185.279-NODE-279-length-7091-cov-6.602899_pt1 | contig 7091 bp, 5 predicted proteins | sample MGYA00520868_ERZ1027185 | MGnify/ENA primary metagenome ERZ1027185 (study PRJEB33307, sample SAMD00078849) | marine metagenome | biome: aquatic biome; feature: sea water; material: coastral sea water | place: Japan | collected 2015-01 | depth 1 m m ...
CCTAGAAAAAGAGCGTTTGTCTTTATAGTTCCACTAACATCCAACTTAACACTATGGCTAGTAGTTCCGATACCTACGTTACCGTTGTGAGCAAACCTTGTGCTGAAAGAATTAGAAGCAGTGTTTATATCAATATGTCTATTATAGCTAGCGTCCGTAACAAAATCTATGCTTGACATATTTGATGAGTCTACTCTTGTTTGAAGCCTCAAAGTAGTACTATTCCAGTCTGTAGCCGCTGCTGTTCTTATTTGCTTAAATATCCAGTCATGTCTATCTCCTTGAAATAATATGCTATCGCTTTCATCTCCAGCAGAATTTCCTATACCATTAACCCTAACGTCTAACTTAGCGCCAGGACTAGTCGTCCCGATACCTACGTTACCGTTAGAAAGAATACGCATTTTTTCCGAGGCATTTGCTCTAAATGCCATATAGTTACTTGCGTTGTTATATGCAATAGAACCAGCATCAGTATCAGTATCCCCCATTCGTATCTCTGATTCACCAGAAGTACTTGAAAGCAGGTATAAATACGTATTAGATTGTCCTGTATTACCAACAGTAAGGTTTGTGCTAAATTTACCATCACCTACAGTTTCTAATTTGTAACCAGGACTAGTAGTTCCGATACCGACGTTACCATCTACTTTAATAGACATTATTGTAGTTGTACCTGTTTGTATATAAGTTGTACCTCCTGTAAAATTTAATCCGTTTTGTGTTGTAGTAAGTGTTGCCATTTATCTATGATATTGTATATGAATGAGCTCCGTAAAAATCAGTAACCCTTATGTTTAATGCTGCAAAAGATTGACTTATATAATTGAAGTCAAGTTCTAATCTACCTGAGTTTGTTGTAGCTCCATTTTGGCCTACCGACATTGTTATTGTACTGCCTTGTAAACCACCTATATGCTCCAGCTCGTCCCAGTGATGTGAAGTGTGATTGTTTGACCATATGCCTCTTATGTATAAATTATTAGTTGTACCTCCGTTTGTTTGGTTCGCTGTTATAACAACTTCTGCTTGATAATAAGACCCGCATGTCCAAGCTAATATTGCGTCTGCTTGTGTATTGTAAAAATACGTAGACATTACATCGTTAGCTATTCTTGTTACTTTTCTATTAGAAGCTGTAGGCTGAACGTCTAACCTAGCCTGAGGAGCTGTTGATCCAATACCAACATCCCCTGCTGAGGTAATACGCATATACTCAATAGCAGAGTCATTACCACTAAAAACTATAGGAGCGCCACTAGTGCTATGTTGAGCATCTATACGTAGATAATTACCTGCTGAATCCCATCCTATATTAGCGCTTGAATTATGCCAATCACCTATTAATATATTTGGATTAGCACCTTCTCCTCCGGTTATATTCACTCCGTAATATTCACCTGTTCCTGCGTTGACTGCAAAGTTTCCAACAACGTGAAGTTTTCTTAAAGGATTTGTAGCCCCGATACCTACGTTACCTGCGTCTTCTATTACCATCTTAGCTGTAGAAGCATCATTGCCAGTAAAAAACTCAAGCCCATTGTAAGGATTGCTATCCTGAGAAGATATTTTTGCTCTAAACGTACCGCTAATGTTTTCTAAAAAAACTAAAGAATTACTTCTAGGAATAGCTATATCTCCATTAACAACAAGTTTTGCCTGAGATGGAGCTGTCGTTCCGATACCTACGTTACCAGAGGAAGCAATACGCATTCTCTCTACTTCACTGTCTTTTAAATACGTGTTGTGCATTGTAAAAAACGCTAGTGCAGGTTGCAAATAACCAGGGTTATTGCCTTCGTATATTGTAGCTATTTTTGTCGAGTAGTTACCATTATTACCTGACCCTATTCTTATAGCAGCTCCTTTACCTAAAGCACTAGTGCCTGTAATTCCATTATGTACCGCTAAAACATCTTGAAGGCTTTCATTTGACGTTTCAACAGTCAATTTAGTTATAGGACTAGTCGTACCGATACCGACGCTGCCGCCTCCTGCAGCTAAAATTACATTTTGTGAAACATAATGATTTAAAGACATAAAATTTGACGTTGAGTCAATAATCATATGTCCTCCATTATCTGTATCAGCTTTTATTGAAGGCTGACCATTTGATCTACCTAACAATAAAGTTTGACCTGTTCCTCCAGGAGAAATTTTAGCATCTCCTACAACGTGTAATTTTTTGCTAGGACTAGTGGTTCCGATACCTACGTTACCGTTAGTAACTAAAAATGTAGAATCAACGGTTGTATCACCATTTAAATAAGTTGTACCGTTATTGTAAAGGTTAAAGTTTGTATTAACCCCACTAACGCTTAGGTAGTTCGTAGCATATACACCTCCATCTACCTGTAATTTATGACTAGGACTAGTCGTTCCGATACCGACGTTGCCACCTGAGGTAATACGAACTCTTTCCGTAGATGCAGTTCTGAATGTAAATATTCCATCTGATTGTAGAGTCAAGTTATCACCTGAGTCAACATATTGAATGTAGGCTTTTTCGCTTCCATTTTGATATAGCCCAAAGTAAGGATTACCTGTAACGTCTCCGTCAACTCTTATTGAGCCTATACCTCTTATCTCTCCGATTACATCAAGTTTAACTCCAGGACTAGTCGTTCCGATACCTACGTTACCAGAGGAAGCAATACGCATTCTCTCTACTTCACTGTCTTTTAAATACGTGTTGTGCATTGTAAAAAACGCTAGTGCAGGTTGCAAATAACCAGGGTTATTGCCTTCGTATATTGTAGCTATTTTTGTCGAGTAGTTACCATTATTACCTGACCCTATTCTTATAGCAGCTCCTTTACCTAAAGCACTAGTGCCTGTAATTCCATTATGTACCGCTAAAACATCTTGAAGGCTTTCATTTGACGTTTCAACAGTCAATTTAGTTATAGGACTAGTCGTACCGATACCGACGCTGCCGCCTCCTGCAGCTAAAATTACATTTTGTGAAACATAATGATTTAAAGACATAAAATTTGACGTTGAGTCAATAATCATATGTCCTCCATTGTCTGTATCAGCTTTAATTGAAGGCTGACCATTTGATCTACCTAACAATAAAGTCTGCCCTGTTCCCCCAGGAGAAATTTTAGCATCTCCTACGACGTGTAGTTTTTTGCTAGGACTAGTTGTTCCGATACCTACGTTACCGTTATTAAGAATTTTAAACCTGTAGGAATCAACTGTAGTGTCATATATGGAAAGACCACTACCTAAAGCAGAAACCCACCAATCATTACCTGAGCCAGCTAATTCAAAACCTGCATTAGTACCTTCAATTTTTAAACCTCTAATTCCATCACTCATTGAGTTGCTAGTGGAAATAGTTACATTCGCTTCTCTTACGTCAAGTTTACCTGTAGGACTAATAGTTCCGATACCCATTCTACCATTCGGCTCGTCTAAGAAAACTGTATCAGACACTATAGTGTTACCATCACCAACCCATATCTTACCAGTCGGTAAGTTAGGTACATCGTTGGTACGCATAATAGATGAAACAGTAATAGACCCAGCATTTCCACCAGATACCTTACCAATAAGACCTAAGTTTTGAATACCATTTCCTGCACCTGTTGGTTTCGTGAGTGTTAATCCACCTCCTGATTTTAAGAATACTTTTTGCCCTGTGACTGGTGTTACTCCATCAATAGGGTCTGTAGTGAAGTTTAAGAATTCACCAGTTATTACAACCTTACCAAAACCATTGTTACTTAATGTTGTTTGTAGTAAACCAATAGCTGGTTGCTTACCTGCGGATATTAACGCATCAGCAGGAGCAATCTCGATAACGTCTGTTGCACCAACTGTTCCAGTTTGATAAACAGGTGTTCCTTTAGTTATAGTTGCCCCAGAAGTGTTCTTACATTCAATAGCAACTAGCGTAGCAGCTTCAGCTGAAATAGTACTTGGGTCTACCCAGGCGACACCCGTGGCTGTGGAAGTCAAAACCTGGTCTAAAGTACCCGGCGAGTCCGCCGAGTCTTTTATTCCAGATTGTACTTCTATGTAGTTTTTAAATTTCATGTAATGTATTTAGTTGTTATCCTATCTTCTGAACCAATACTCTAACAGAATTTGTAGGTGTAGATGCGAATGTTACTGTAACTTGAGATGTTGAGTTTCTATCAACGTCTGCATAAACAGTCTCGTCAGTAACTACATCATATAGTTGCACAATAACATCTTTAGTTCCAAGAGAGTGTGTAACTGCTCCTGAAGCCGCGATAGTAGCAGCAAAAGTATTGCTTGCATTTGTTTGTGTGTTTGTTATCGTAGCTGTACCTGAAGCATACGCAACTGATATTCCAGTTCCAGCGTTTACGTTACCAATACCAACAGTTGTTAAATCAGCTAGATCAACATTGTTTTGAACAGTTGTCCAATCAGCCAAGGTTGTCGGCGTGTCTACATTAGCGATAAGTAAATCACCTACTCTAACTTGTTCCGTGAAAAATAATCCATCAGCAGTTACGGTGTATGTAAAACCTCTATTTATAGTACCGGTTGGTGGATTGTCTAAGTTTGGTGTGTTTGTTGAAGCGTTGTATCCACCTTGATAAATTAATTGACCAGCGTTCGAACTATCAACATAAGCCTTTGTAGCAGCGTCTTGTGCGGATGTTGGATCTGCGACTGCAGTAACCCTGTTGTCACCCATGTCGATAGCCGCTCCGTTAATAATCTCAAAACCACTGCCGTTAAAGAAAGCGTCTTGCTGTACTATTAAATCTCCATTTACAGTTAAAGTGTCTGCTATTGTAACGTCGTTTGGAAGACCAACTCTAAGTTCGCTCGCGCTGATCCTCGTTACGTCTACTTCTGAGCCTGTACCTGATATCGTAACCGAGTCAGTTGTTGCATCACTACCAGTTAGTACAATTGCAGTGCCGGCAGCAGCTGTTGCTAAATCATATGTTGTATTGTCTGAAGCTGGTATTGTAACAGTAGAAACATCGATAGCGGTAACGTGACCAGTTGTATTCGTTGTTACGCTTGTAACGGCTTCAAAAGTACCTCCATAAGCAGGAGCATCCGATGATGTTGTATCTGTTCTTGATGTGAGGTCGTGATTAATAGTAGGTATCGGACCATTTGGGTTGTCGATGCCTATATAAGTACCTTCTGTAAGAGCAGTTATATCACCTTGAGGAACCGTTGCCCAAGTATTGTCCTTTGTTAAGAACCTAGAAGCCGCACTCGCTGTACCGTCAGCAGCGGAAAGATCCGCTGTTACTGTTACTGCGCCAGCAGTTGCTGAGTTAGGTGTTAGGTCGATGTAAGTACCATCTGTTGTAGTAAGTGTTTCTACTCCACCACCTACTTCGCTCCACGCGCCTCCGGCCCATACTTTAAGTACGTCAAGTGTTGTGTCATAATAAAGCTGACCTTCTACACCAGTTCCAGCTGCAGCGTCATTTGGTTGGTTCTCAATCTGCGCTTTTATAAGCTCGTTCTGATTGAGGTTAATACTGTTTAAATAGTTTATTGCCATTTTTGTTTAGTTTAAGTACGCTTTGCCTGAAAAGCCAGCTGAAAAGTTTATTATTAAGTTATTTGTGTCTACATACGTTGTTTCACCGTACATTAAGACGTTATTATTGTTTACCACCGATACCGATGGGTATTTATTTAGATCATGTTGTATATTCCATGTAGTAGACGCTGTTCCTTGAGTAAATACGAAGTTTTTATCAGTTTCTACACCATCAATGTCTACTTGAACACCATAATAATGCAAAGCTTTAATAACTCCGCTACCAGACTTGTAAGATAGGTCCATGTAGTACACAGAACCTGATTCTTGTGTCAACGATGTTAGTTCAAAGATGCCATACCCATCCAGATTGTTTCTATCACCAAGTATAATGTCTTTTCCTACAAGTCTTGCAAGGTAGTTTACCGAAGTTGTGCCATTAGGCATCGCTGTGTTTATGTATAACCTTGTAATAGCAGACCAATTAGTTCCTTGACCGCCATAATTTTCAAAAGATATCGTCCCTTCTGGCCTTTCGCTCGGATCTGGCTCTAAAACAATAAACTGCCAGCTAATATTCTTGAGATAGCTGTTTATAGAGTAGTTAGATAGTGCTTGAACAGAAAAGTTTTTAGTCTGCCCATTCTCTACCGATGTTCCGATTACTATATCAGATCCATCTGGTTGTGATTTTAACTGGTAAGACGATATTCCACTCATTAGTGAACTATTTTAAGCAAATCACCTGTTCTGTACACTGTACCTATAACTTCACCTCCAGCTAATGCATCAGCATTGTCATTATATTCAGAAACGTTCGCTATTATCTTTCCGGTTGAGGTTATATTGTTCGCGTTTATGATTGTTGTTGACGTAATTGCTGCGGCGGTCATATCAGAAAACGTAGAAGTTCGTGTAACACTAAGATCTCTACTAATAGCTAGATCCCCTGTCAAACTTATACCATTAGCAGTTTCACTCATTAAAGAATCTGTCAATGTATCTGCATCAGACCACTTAGGAATAGCAGCTGCGGTACCAGAGCCGTTAGTAAGGCTCGATGTTGTAATTATGTAACTAGATAAATCACCTATTTCTAGCGTATTTGTTCTGTTCCCGTTAGATATGTCTACTACAGTTAGTAAATCACCTGTAGCTAGAGCACCTATTTCTGGGTAGCTATAGTTTATTGCCATTTTTTATTTTTTAGATTGTGCGTTTTCGGCTTTTGTACCGTCTTTTAAGTTCTTGTTCTGTGTTCCACCTCTGTTGTGAGATGCTTGAACACATTTCTTAGTGTTATGGTCGTAATCATAACCTTCTTTACAGTTTATTTTTTGGCTTTGTGCTTTTTTCAATCTCCTCTTGTGTACCGAGGTGTCATAACCACCTCCAGATTCAGAACATGTGCCTTTTTCTTTGTTCCAAAACAATTCTTTAGCATAACACAAGTCTCTAGCTGCTTTTCTTTCTCTTGCCCCTGGACTAAGATTTTGCTTCGGTCCTCCCTTTTTCTTTGGTTTTGCCATTTCAATGTATTTATATAGACCTTTCTCTTATTCACCTTTGACTCTGCCGACGATCTTCCGTCTTCTAG
>ERZ1027185.289-NODE-289-length-6992-cov-15.679112_pt1 | contig 6992 bp, 5 predicted proteins | sample MGYA00520868_ERZ1027185 | MGnify/ENA primary metagenome ERZ1027185 (study PRJEB33307, sample SAMD00078849) | marine metagenome | biome: aquatic biome; feature: sea water; material: coastral sea water | place: Japan | collected 2015-01 | depth 1 m m ...
TCTGCAAATAGTATTCCAATAGAAATCTTAAAGAATATATTTAATAGGATGTACCTTTTTTTATATTTTAAAATTATGTTTAAATTCAACACAAATATAAATAATTTATATATTAAATTAAAGTATTATTCATAAAAAATATGTACCTTTAATTTTTTAAAATATAGTATAAAGTTGTTCTTTTTATTATTAGATTTTAAGGGGAATTTCCATGTATAAATACCGATATATTTTATCTTTATGTTTTATGTTCATCTTGTCGTTAAATACATTGGCGCAATCAGGTGAAATTGAAGAAATTATCACAACTGCTACTAAAACAGAAAAAACTCTTCAAGAAGTTCCTGTTGCTGTATCAGTAATCAGTGCTGATGAAATAGACAAAGCTAACGTCGTTGATGCTTTTGATTTAATGCAAGTGGTTCCCTCTTTGGACACAAGGCAGTATCAATCATCTAAAAATGCTGCATTTTTTATTAGAGGTTTTGGAAATGGTTCAAATAATAATGGTGTTGAGCCTTCGGTAGCATTGTTTGTTGATGGTGTATATCGATCAAAAATGCAAAGCAGAATTAATGACCTGCCAATGGTTGAAAGAGTTGAGGTTCTTCGTGGCCCCCAAAGTACTTTGTTTGGTAAAAATGCGACTGCCGGTGTGATTAACATCATTACAAAAAAACCTTCCTTCGAAAAATTTGGAAAGATTTCAACATCATTTGGGAATTACAATTCAAGAATTGTAAAAGCTTATTACACGGCTCCACTGAGTGACACTATGGCTTTTAGTTTGAATGCTAATACTAACCAAGCTGATGGTCATGCTAAAAATACAGTGACAGGCAATGATACCAACAACAGAGATAGATATTCTTTAAGAGCAGATTTATTAATTGAAACTGCAGACGATTTAGAAATTAGGATCACAGCTGATTACGATGAATACGATGAGTTTTGTTGCCAAGTAGGTAATGTTTCTGCGGGTCCTGCAAAAGAACTTGCTTATGCTCTTGGCGCTCAAGCTGCTCCAAACAATCCATTCACCGATCAGGTACATTTCAATTTCGACTCTTTTTCAAAAGGTGAAAATTCCGGAATCTCAGTAAATATTGTTAAAGAAATGGAAAATATGACATTTACAAGTATTACTTCATCAAGGGATTCGGATAGCCTTGAAAGTCAAGATATTGATTTTGATAGCTCTAGAATACTTAACCCAAATACAACAAATGTGAATTTATCGTCAAAATCTCAAGAATTTAGACTTGCATCCAACGGTAATGCAAAGGTCAATTGGTTGGTAGGAGCATACTTTTATGAAGAAGACCTGAAAAATGATAGTAGTGTTAAGTGGGGGCCATCATTTTATACATTTGCAAATATTGCATCAGGCGGAGCTCTTCCTACTGTTGCAGGTCTTTTAGGCTTGCCTGCGTCACTATTTTTCCAGGAAGGCACAGGAAGAGTCGGTTACTTTACCCAAGAGACCGAAACAACCACTTTATTTGGACAAGTAGACGTAAATCTAACTGATAAACTAGGCGCTATCCTTGGTGTAAGTTATATTGAAGACGAAAAATCAGCAACAGGAATTGATGTAAATACTGATGTGTTTTCACAGATTGGTTTTGTAGGTGTTGGAACTATGGCTTTCATTGGAGCTGGTTTTGATCCTGCTACTGCAGCAGCATTAGCTGCAAATCCCCAGACAAATGCATTGCTTGGATTTCAAGCTCTTCAGTTTATTCCTGAAATGCCGCAGTTTCCAAACGTTGGTCAAAGTGGTCAATCATCCGATGACAACATTGATTACACAGCAAAACTGACGTACATGCTTAATGATGATGTAAGCTTTTATGGGGGAGTTTCAACTGGATTTAAATCCTCTGCATGGAACCTATCAACAAATTCTTTACCAGATCTAGCTGAAAGAGCTGCATTAGCAGCAGCTGGAACACCAGTTGCAGAAAATACTGCAATTGGTCAAAGGTATGCATCACCTGAAGAAGCAGAAGTTTTTGAGCTTGGTATGAAGATGAGACTATCAACAGGATATTTTAATTTAACTGCATTTAGCCAGGAGATTAAAGACTTTCAATCCAATACATTTGTTAGCTCTGGTTTTATTTTAGCTAATGCAGGGTTGCAATCATCAGAAGGATTTGAGTTTGATTTGCTTTTCTCCCCTGTGCCTAGTATTGATATTACTTTAGGTGGACTAATCATGGATTCAAAATATGATTCTTTTACCGGCTCTGCTGCAGGTGACGTTAGTGGTACTAAGCCTGAAAATGTCCATGATGATTCTCTAACAAGTTCAATCACTTGGAACTGGTCGCGAGGCAGAACTGATGGCTATGTCAGATTAAATCATCTATATTCTGGACCAACACAAATAAGAATCATTCCTTCAGAGAATGTTGCTATGTGTGCAGCAGGAACTTGTGAGAAAACAAAAGATACACTCAACTTTAGTGCTGGAATCACTAGAGGTAATTTAGATATAGTTATATTTGGTAACAACATCAATGATGACAAATATCTCCATACAGCTTTTTCATCTGTAGGTGATCCATTTAGAACATCTTTTGAGGGTTATCCAAATGCACCAAAAACATATGGAGTAACAGTTAATTACTCTTTCTAAGATCATTTCCCCCTAGTTGTGGTTATTTAGATTAGTAATGGAAGGAGCTCGAAAGAGCTCCTTTTTTTTATATAAAAATTATTTAGTTAAATGCTCCAATGCTTCTGACATCTTTTTTTGTAGCGCCCCGATTGCCTGCAATGGCCTAATCATGACCTTAAAGTCAATAATTTTACCCTCTTCATTCCAACGAATAATATCAACACCATTAACTGAAATATCACCAATATAGGTTTCAAATTCTAATACGCAATCCAGTCCATCAACCAGCTCACGAACATATTCAAATCTTTCCATATCAAAAGTTTGACCGGCTCCCATCAAATAGAGTTTGGACATCTCTTTGCCGTGAATGGGTTTAAAAACTATGGGTGACGTAAAAACGCATGACTCATCAAGAATCTCATCTAAAAAATTTGGATCGTCAGCTTTCAAGCCCTTATGCCACTTGTCTAGATAGGTGTGTGTTTTATTCATTTGAGTATTAGAAACTTTTGATGAGGATGATGCAAGCAGTTATTTTGGGATAAAAGGAGACCTTGCAACTGAATTGTTAAAATTTAAAAGCGGCTAGAAAACTACTTCTTTCTTCTTAGCTTGCGAAGACGAGCGTATTCATTTTGTAGCTTTTTCTCTGCTAAATCACGCCTTCGATGCCGTCTATCCCTAGCTGCTTCAGATTTTTGAATTCTGATAGCTTTATTCATTCTTCTTAAATAATCTCATAAAGAAAAAAGAAAAGCAAAAACTAATTTATTTTCTATTGATTAGCTTGTGCAGCCTCGATTTAATCGTTTTAAGTTCTAAATTATAGGCAGAACCAGATGAAGAATTATTTCTTGCAATTGGTTGTGTAATTAATTGAGGGTCTTGATCGGACTTGACTTTAACATAAGCCTCTCTGAAGGGTACTCCTGTTTGAACCAGATTATAGGCACGATCTGTCATGAGCATATCCTGATCTATAAATTCATTTGACCGTTTTGTATTCACATTGATCGATTTGATTAAATCCGGAAGCAGACTTAAGGTCTTTGTAACGCAATGAGTTGAATATATCAGCGATCTCTTAGTAAGTTGTAAATCACGATGATATCCGCTTGGAAGAGATATTAAGTTTTCTAATTCTGAATAATGTCCTGCTATCTCTGCATACTTGGCCCTCATAATCTCAATAACATCAGGATTAGATTTGTTTGGCATGATAGATGATCCTGTTGAATATTTGGATGCGATAGTCAATAAGTTAAACTCCTGAGCTAAAAAAATACTCATATCCCATGCAAATTTTCTTACATCAAGCATCGGCTGCTTCAAGGAACCAATAAGCTCTAACTCAAACTTACCTCTGCTATTTTGAACATACAGACTATTTAATTGCTTTCTTTTGAAGCCCAATTCCTTGGTTGAAAGTTCACGCTTGATAGGAAGATTGACCCCATATCCAGCTGCTGTACCCAAAGGATTTATATTCATCCAGGATTGAGTGCTTGAAATCAAATCAATATTATCAAGAAAAGACTCAGCAAAAGCTCCAAACCATAAACCCCAAGTCGAAGGCATAGCTCTTTGCAAATGAGTGTAGCCAGGCATAGGATCGGATGAATGTTTTTTAGCTTTATCAAAAAATGATTTAGCAATCTGCAGGTTGATAGATTGAATTTCATCTAATTTTGCTCTTGTGTAAAGACGCATGGCCACCATCACCTGATCATTCCTACTTCTTCCTGTATGGATTTTCTTGCCTACGGAGCCAAGCTCCTTTGTTAAGAAATCTTCTATAGCAGAATGACAATCTTCGTATTTAGAAGTTAATTTAAATTTCTTGGCTTGAAATAATTTGGCAAGCTTTTTTAAAGCTGAAATAATTTTCTTGGTTTCAGATTTATTTAAAATATTAATATGTTGTAATTCATTGGCATGGGCAATGGATGCCTCAATGTCATATAGAAATAATTCTTGATCTAAAACTATATCTTCACCAGATAAGAAATTATCAATTATAGAATTTTTATCTTTTGAGCTTTGCTTCCAAATTTTCATCGTTCTATTATTCCCAAGTTATCTTCCCATCCAAATGCAGAATTTAAATTCTGCACAGCTTGCGTTGCTGCGCCTTTAAGGAGATTATCAAGTGCGCAACAAAATGTCAGCCTATTAATTTCCTTATCAACTTCAAAGCCTCCAATTATTACATTGGATGTGGTTTGCACATCTTGCAAATTTGGAAGTGCTTGTTGAATGGAAATTAGCGATTTGTGATCGTAGTAGTTGATAAATAAATTATAAATATCTTCAGGCAACATGGGCTCTGACAGAATAAAATTACCAGTCATCATGATGCCTCTAAAAAAATTGCCCACATGAGGTGTAAATAATATATCTGAGTAACTATGAGCTTTAACTTCTCGCTCATGCAGATGTGATACGAGTGAGTAAGGAAGAATGTTATCTTTTAAAGCTTCCTGATCATTTCTAGCGTTTGGAGACGCGCCTGCTCCACTAAATCCTGAAATGCCATATAAGTTTACTGAACCAACCAAAATATCTAACAAGGGAGCAAGCATAAATTGCATTGCAGAAGCATAACAGCCTGGGTTGCTAATTCTATTTGAGTGGGCGTTATTAGACAGCTCGGGGACTCGATATTCCCAGCTATCATCAAAACGATGGTCAGCACTTAAGTCAATAATAATAGCTTTGGAATTATGCTGAAAAATTAGATCAACGTACTTATGAGATTCATTATTTGGCAAAGCTAAGATATAGGCATCTTCATCAGCCAAAACAATATTCTCTATACTTAAATCTTGATATATCAAATCACTGCCAGCATTAAGATCCAATGGTTGACCGGCCTTAGTTAAAGAAAAAACTGAGCTGATATTTAAATACTTATGTTGAGCCAATAACTGAACAACTTCCTGGCCAACATAGCCTCTGCCACCTAACAAACCAACTTTTTTAACTTCCATTTAAATCACACTTTTTGGTTTATTGATAGCATACTCAATGCAATCTTTTAGAACGCTATAATCAGATACGCCTATCCAAAAGATATGCCACTCATCTTGTTTCTGACAACCTTCACAAATGGAGGTATAAAAACTATTGATAGGATTGTTTGGTCGGGATCGCCAAAAAACTTGAGGATAAACTTTTCTCATCTCATGCCAAATACCTGCCCCCAAACCCTCGCCTTTAGCTTCGGGAATAACACCAAACTTATCCATGTACGGAATAGTGAAATCATTTGAAATAGCTATCGTAGCTCGCTTACATGAGGTCATAAAAATATTTAAATTTTTTGGAGAGTTAAAAAAATTATCGACCAATTTACCTTTAAAGGAAGTTTCTACAATCTTTCTAAATTGATCCTCTACATCTTTGTCTGGGAGTTGATGTTGAACAACACTATAGCCATGTTTGATTAGAGTGCCGGATCCCGAATCGGTAAATAACTCTTTCGGTAGATTGATTGGCTGCGTTATGGATACAGAGGCTGTTTTTGGAAGATGGTCTAATAAAGATTTTATTTGCTCTAATTTTAGTTTCATTCCAGAATGCAACCATTGTTCTTGCATAAGCTCGTTGTATTCCAAAGCCAAATTAATATTCGGTATCAATTGACCAGTTTTGTTAAAGATACCGCCAATTTCTGACAGAAAGATGGCTTTGTAAGGATTGATTGCTTTTACCAATTCAACAGTCGCAATATCAGCATTAATGTTTAAGATTTCGTTGTCTTGAAATCCCACTGGTGCAATGACAGGTATTGAATCTAATTCCAGCACCTCATTAACTAGCTTAATGTCAACAGATTGAATGGACCCTACATATCCTAAATCGGGATCCGCCATAGTGCATTCAAATATATTGGATAGAAGGCCTTGTGCTTTTGCTCCCTGAGCCTCTAAAGCGTCAACGATCTTCTTATTGGTTTCCTTAAAAACTGAATAAGCAACATCTCTCACTTCGAGAGAAGTGACCCTTTGACCATCGATAAAAGAAAAGTCAATTTTCTTCTCTTCCAAAGCGGCAGAGAGCATTGGACCAGCCCCATGAAGTATGACAGGCTTTAAACCCACTTGATTTAAAAAAACTAGAGATGAAATGAGATTCTCAAGATCATTCTCAATCACCGATCCGCCTACTTTGATAACAGCAAAGCGTTGTTCAGGAGAAGAAAATTTTTCAATATACTTATTTATTTCTTTCTCAGAACCTATAGCACCAAGGAGTTTTAAAATAGTGCTTTTTATAAATTGATTAGATGGATTGCTCATTGGATTATCGTTTTAAAATCAATCAATGCTTGATTTAACTCATCAAGATCTACAGATTCATT
>ERZ1027185.290-NODE-290-length-6991-cov-5.399654_pt1 | contig 6991 bp, 5 predicted proteins | sample MGYA00520868_ERZ1027185 | MGnify/ENA primary metagenome ERZ1027185 (study PRJEB33307, sample SAMD00078849) | marine metagenome | biome: aquatic biome; feature: sea water; material: coastral sea water | place: Japan | collected 2015-01 | depth 1 m m ...
ATAGTATGCACAATTTTCCGAACTCCTCTAGGGGTGAACCAAGATTGTAAGGATACCATGAATCCTATCATAATCAATGCAAATGAAATTGATTGTCAGTTTGCCCCTAATGAGGTACCATCAAAATATGGTTCAGACGTACTCATAGATAACCATGGCATACGATTACTGAAGTCACCCATTGTTGCAACCATTTGGTATTCAATTCTTGTATCTCCAAGTGTTGCAGGAAGTGATACTTCCCATTCCTGTTCTGAAACCATTTCAACAGTTGCTTGGTGAGATTGGGACTCACCAGATAATCTCCAATATACCATTAGAGATTCAGTATTTACAGTTCTAACTGTGATAGTTGAGGAGTCTCCAGATATTCTTTCTTCTGGAGAAGTCCAACCATCAGCAAGAGTGGGATAATTCTCTGGAATAGGTTCAATATTAACAGTGAAAGCGTCTGTTTCACCAATGAATGCCTTGTTGTTATGATTGTAGTAACTACCATGATGGATTGAAACATAAATTTCCTTTTCACCTAAATCTTCTGGCGCTAATAGAACCCAACTAACGGTAACTTGATTTTCTGAAGATACTACTTCAACATAATTAGATGAACCACCATTTGGATCTTGTATTATTGTCCATCCATGATCTTCTGGATTGTCGTCATTACCATTCTTTGAACCGAGTAAGAAAATACCAACTAAACCATTATCAGATGTATCTAGATCACTAATTGAGACTGAGACCTCAGTAGTCGTACTGGAATATGCAGTAGATTTCATTTCTACGTTTATTATTGCAGTTGAATCAGAAGATAGACTGGGGTCGCCATGACAAGATCCTCCACAAGTATAGTCTCTGTTACTATCTCCTTTCCCTCCAGGATTAGCTACACCAGAAGATGTTGCTAATAGTAGAATTAGGATAGCACTTAATGCAATTATTCTAGATTTCATAATTCAGACCTCCTTTTCTTAACCCGTAAACTAATAACTAAACTGGAAACTGCTAATAACAAGAATACAATTGTCAGAGGGATTGAGAAAATTGTAAGTGAACCAGTAGGCGAATCATCAACATAATTAGTAACAGATGAAGCATCGATGGAAATAATATTTGTTCCATTATCAAGCCATAATATTTCATTATCACCTACTACAATAGTAACTGCATAATATAAATTCGAAGCTATAGGTGCAATTTCATTCCAATTATTCTCATTAGTAACACCGACTAGTTGCATCTCATCTAATGTCTCGGTTGAATATGAAGAACGATAGATTCGATATTCTTCAGCATTACCCGACCAACTTAACTCAATATCTGTTCCACTAATTTCTGAATTAAGATTACTAATCATAGAAACTGGTCCTAAAGAATATAAATCTTGTACTGTAATAGATGAACCAAAGTTATCAGTAACTGTCAGCCTAACTATATGAGTTCCCTCACCCAATAATATCTCAGCACTTGAACCAGAGAATGATTGTCCATTTATCTGCCATAACCAATTATTGATAGTTCCATCCGGATCTAATGAAGATGAACCATCAAACATAATCATCGAACCTGAAATAGATATCTCTGGAATTGTAGACCAAGAGGGAATAGGAGGTAAATTAGATATCTCAACAATTGCAGATGATTGAGAAGTTAATCCCCAAGGATCTCTAGCAATAATTTTTACTTCCCAAAATTGTCCTGGTTCCAGTCTTTCAGAAGGAACTAAAGATTCTCCATCTAATTCAGAAACCTGATACCCATTTCTATACCAAATTACATCAAAGAATAGAGGTTCTTCGTCAGGATCTATTGACGATGCTAGTACTACTAAATCATCTAGAGAATTTGCAATTCCTAATTCAGGGAATGAGTCTGGTGCACCTAAGTATCCAGTAGTACCAGAACCTAGAATAATTGTTGGAATTTCAGGAGCGCCATTCATTATTACTCTAGACGGAGTTGTCATTGAACTACCTAGATCTTCTCCGTCACGAGGAATTACCTGAACCGACCAATGTTGATCTCGATACACTGATTCTGAAGGTATTGTCATTAGGCCATCAAAATCTGGTTCTCTCTCACCATTAACCATCCAATATATTTCACTACCAGATTCTGAATCACCATCTAAATCCGATTGTTCCCAAATAACAGTTAAATCTTGGTTAGCAGTAAGATTACCTTCTGGAAGCATAGTAATCGAAGTAACCTCGGGAGCACTATTGAGAATAGTGATACTATCTGCGTCTACCCACTCAGACCACACCAGTGAATCTGAAACTCTAACACTAGCATACCATACCTGATTTTTCGCAGTGGCGTCAGGTGTAACCCATGTCAGGTCATTGAATGCAGAAACTTGGTAACCATCTCTAAACCATCTAATTTCTGTGCCTGCGAGGTTATCCCCATCTGGGTCAAACCATCCTACAATTACCTGTAGTGCATCATCTGTATATGCATTAGAACCTTGAGAAATATACGCATTAGCAGTAGGAGGAGTATTTGATGAACCTATTACAATTAATCCTGTAGATTTTGTCAATCCATAAGATGTCCCATCAAATGGAGTTACTCTAGCTTCCCATTCATCACCAGAACGAATCATCAAAGAGGTCACAGCAAGTACATCATCGAGATCAATAATTCTAACACCATCAAGATACCAACGAATCTGAGAGTCCTGTTCATTATCTCCATCTAAATCAAAATAGTCATAATTCAGGTTTATGTCATCATCATCTGTCGGAGACTCTGGAGTGATCTCAAGATTTCTAGCAATTGGAATAGTATTTTCAATAATTATTGGACTTAATGAAACGGTTTCTCCTTGATCTTCATTGTCCGAAGGGGTAACCTCAACACGCCATTCTTGACCCTTAGAAATCCAAATATCCGGAACTGATTTCATATCATTAATTTGAGCTATTTGAAGTCCGTCTCTGAACCAACGAATTGTAGTACCTTGTTCAGAGTCTCCATCAGCATCATCGTAATCATATTCTACCCCAAGACCTGTTTCTTTAGTAGGTGAGGAAGGGATATAACGAACATTTGTTGCATTTGGAGGATTGTTGGTACTAGCAGTTGATTCCGGTAAATTCCAAGACCCTGTATCCCAAGAATCACCTTGATTATTCCCATTTCCATTCGCATATAGAACAGCTAAATTGAAGACTGTGGTTCCTGAACCTCCGGGCGGTGCTGTCCAAGACGCTGACCATGAACGAGAAGATGTTCCGTCGTGGGTCAATTCGCTACCGTCAAGCTTGACATTATTTCCTAAATTACTCCATGAACCCATGATAGCCTGACCACTCGAATGTGTTGCTATTAGATTAAAACCACCTGAACCAGGAATATGAGGTCCTCCATCCCAAGATAAACTGTATGTTGTATTTCCGATATAGCCTGAAGAGGGTAGTCCGTTTAGTGAGACACTCATTGATGAGCTCGAACCATGGCAAGTACAACCGGAAGACGAACTACCTGTTTTACCAGAGGAATTTGATTGTACTGTTTGAGCTGTAGAAATCAAAAATAAAACAACTAGAAAGACTGCTATGCGCCGGGACATCACTATATCGTGGAGATATAGATATTCAAGAAGTTACTCCATAAACTGAGTCTATTACGCCGTTGCATTCATGGATGAGTTGTGTCTCGCAAGGTCATGAATACTGTAAATTCAGTTGCAATTATCGGCGCGGGAAACATGGGCTCAGGAATTGCTCAGAAATCTGCACAAGAAGAATTTAATGTTCAAATGGTAGATCGTGAAAAACAGTGGGTAGATAGAGGAGAAAAAATAATCAATGATTTTCTTGAAGAAGCAATCCAAAGAAGAATATTCAAACCTGAAAAAGTTGAAGAAATAAAAAGTCGGATTACGGGAGTCGTTGGTACTGAAAATGTTGCACCTGATACAGATTTAGTCATTGAAGCGGTTTTCGAAGATTTCAATATTAAGAAAGATGTTTTTAATATTCTAGATAGAGTATGTGGCGACAAAACAATTCTTGCATCTAACACATCATCCTTGTCTGTAAATGAACTGGCTAAGGCCACTGGAAGACCTGATAAATTTGTAGGTTTACATTTCTTTTACCATCCAGCAAAAAATAGATTAATTGAAATCATTCCTGCAGAAACCACCTCGCCAGAATCATTAGCAGCGGTGGAAAAATACTGTAAAACAATGGGTAAAGTAGTGATTGTTTGTAAAGATAGACCTGGATTTGTAGTAAATAGATTCTTTGTTCCTTGGTTGAATGAGGCTTGTCATCTTGTTGATGAGGGCGTGGCTTCAATTGCTCAAATTGACGCTGTTGCAGAGAAGGCGTTCAATATTGGAATGGGTCCATTTGCTTTGATGAATTTGACTGGTCCGTCAATCGCCCTGCATGCCACAAATTATCTAGCCGAACAATTGAATTGTTCCCGTTATTATGGGGCTGAATGCCTTAAACAAACTATCGCTGAATCAGGGATGTGGGATATTGGTGAAATAACTGAATGTGACGATGAAACATCAAAAATAATTAGTGAGAGACTTTTAGGACAAGTTTTCGCTGTTTCTGCTCAAATTGTACAGGAAGAAATATGTTCAATTGAGGATGTCGATAGAGGAGCAAAGGTTGGACTCAGATGGGCAGAAGGACCATTCGAAATTGCCAACAAGATTGGAATCAAAGATACGAAAAGAATGGCGCAAAAATACGCTGAATTAGCCAAATTTGAATTACCATTATGGATAAAAGAAAAAGAGGGATTGTTTGATTTTAATTATATCGATACTAAAATTGATAATGATATTGCGACAATCGTACTAAACAGACCAGAAGCAATGAATGCTCTTAATGAAGAAGTTGTTAGACAATTAGGAACTGTTCTTGATGATCTAAACTCAAGGAAAGAAATTTCGACTATAGTGCTCGAGGGGGCTGGAAAGGCATTCGTTGCAGGAGCTGATGTCAAATACTTCGTAGATAAGATTCGTGAAGACTCAATAAAAGATATTTATGATTTCACTTCTTATGGTCACGAAGTTTTGAACAAGCTTGAGAAGTCTCAGAAAACAACTATTGCACTAACAACAGGTTTGGCTCTAGGGGGAGGATTAGAACTGGCACTATCATGTGACTACAGAATTGGAACTAGAAGATCTCAATTCCGTTTCCCTGAAACAAGTATCGGTATTTTCCCAGGTCTGGGAGGAACACAAAGAACTCCGCGTATTTGTGGAATAGAAGCTTCCAGATATGCAGTTTTAGCAGGGAATTTCCTCGATTCAAAAGTCGCTTCAGCACTTGGTATTATCACTCATTTAATAGATTCTGCCTCAATTAATGAAACTGTTGTTACATTGTCAAAAGCAGGTAAACCTCAGAATAAATATACTTGTCAGCCCAAAGACATTGAACACCCCATTTCTAAATTTGCAATAGAATTTTACAAGGATGAAAATATGGAAGAAATAATATCAGGGAAAATCCCTAAGAATTTCAATGGAGATGAAAAATTAGCTTCAAGGCAAATTAAGTCTCTGGGCTTTACCGCCCCCATAGCACTGGGAATTGCTAACGAACTTCTCAACCAAGCAATCGAAACTGGAGATGATCTAGATGCAGGCTTAAACAAAGAGCTGTCGAATCTAAATACAATATTTGAATCAGAAGATGCATTGGAAGGTTTGTCTGCTCTAATCGAGGGAAGAAGACCAAGTTATTCAAACTCTTAAATTGATCAAAACCTATTTCTTCTGAATTCTAAGTTTTCTTCTTGGGGATTGAGACCAAGCAGGGGTACGATATTCAGCCATACCTGTAATTGCAAGTTCCAATATATTCTTAAAACTCATAATTTTCCCTCCTTGTTATTAATTTCTATTTCTTTCATTGTTTCATCTAACCATAATTCTAACCATTTATCCATATTAGTTTCCTCCTGCACCTTAGTGTAGTTTTCACACTAAGCCAATGACCATTAATATATCAATTAGAAAGTATTTGAGTATACACTAAGGTGTATTTTATACACTAGATGCTATTGGGGATATTTGTTAATTATGAGTCAGACACGAATGAATGTATCGAATAAAGATTGGAAAAAAATTAATTTGGCCTTAGATCAAGTGCAAGATAATGGGAGAGATATTAGACAAATTTTTCAATCTTATTATGAAGATGGGGAAGAAAATATGGAATGGGAGGTAGATGCTGCTGTAATCTCTTTCAGTATGTTCAGTTCGAGGTGGACTACTGAAATTCTTTCAGCTCTGTATATAGCTGGCGATAAAAGATTCAATGAATTGAGAACTTTATTAAGAGGGATTTCAAGTAGAACTTTATCTGATAAATTAAGATCTTGTCAAGAAAATGGATTGGTTGAAAGAGTTGTTGATGATGGTCCTCCTATACGTGTAATCTACAGATTGACCACTCATGGAAGAAATTGTGGGAGATTATTGGGGCCATTAGTTGCTTATATGAAAATACATAATGATATGGTCGTTTCAGAAGATTGATAGAGAAATGAAGCATTATCGACTCAAATGACCGATTCTTTCAAAGACTAGTTCGTTAAAATATGTGTATGGCTTTACTCCAACAGTGGCGCAGTAGGCGTTCTTGGGCCGTCGATGGCATTATTGCTCTCGGAGGTGCCGCGATGGGTATTTCTGCTCTAATGCCTGCACTAATACCTCCCATTTCTGAAGGTACAATTTCTTCACCGGCTGAACACCCTTGGGAACATCCAGTACGTGCAAAAATTTTGACTACATTAGAGACATCTCCTGGGCTACATTTCCGTGAATTACAAAGAAGAATGAATGCAGCAAATGGTACTCTTAGGCACCACTTAGATGTACTAGTTAACGAAAAAACTGTATCAATAATACCGGTTAATGGAAGAACTTGTTATTATGCAGGTGCATCAGCTCAAATTGAAATATTATTAGGAACAGGGGTCAGAGATGAAAAAAGAGCGG